>JACCDQ012165899.1_pt1 | contig 28657 bp, 26 predicted proteins | sample 7446031 | NCBI WGS metagenome assembly JACCDQ01 (sample SAMN15323442, study PRJNA562643) | freshwater metagenome | isolation source: river surface water | place: USA:Blue River Watershed | collected 2017-08-17 | reverse complement strand
GCCCAGTGTCCATTCGGTCTGGGTCCACTCGTATTTTTCCTTGGTCGACACGACCTTCGCGAGGTCCATGCCATTGATGCCCGGGAAGGCGCGTGCCAGCTCCAGCGCAGTCTCGGCCTTTGCGTTCGGGCCGGCGACGATGGCGCCGTTCTGCGCACCCTTCTCGCGCAGCACGCGGGTCAGCTTGCGGGTATCGATGCCGGCGATGGCAACGATGCCCTCGGCCTTCAGATAGTCCGGCAGGCTCTGGGTGGCGCGGAAGTTCGACACCTGCAGCGGCAGATCACGAATGATCAGTCCGGCGGCGTGGATTTTCGAGGATTCGACATCTTCCGGGTTGACGCCGGTATTGCCGATATGCGGATAGGTCAGCGTGACGATCTGGCGGCTGTAGCTGGGGTCCGTCAGGATTTCCTGATAACCGGTCATCGCGGTGTTGAACACCACTTCTCCGCTGGTCTGGCCAGCAGCGCCGATCGAATATCCGTGAAAGACCGTGCCATCAGCGAGCGCGAGTATGGCCGGCACCTGGTTGGCCGTGAAAAATGGCGGCAAAGGTAACTCCTGGGTTGTTACCGCCGCGGCTGGACGTCTGCCTGCTCAGGTCGCGCCTCGTTTGGGCGTGCGGACACCGGGCAATGCGGGACGATTTGGAAGGTGGTTTGCGCGGACGGCGGGATACTTAGGTAAACCTTGCAATTATACCGTAAAGCGCCAACCCCGGGCAAACGCAGGAATGGCGCGGGTCTTTGGCGAAGCACTCGCTCACCAAAGTCCCGACCATCCGATCTTGCAGACCTTGCAGATTGTGCAAGCCGACAGTGCGCCGGCTTGCGGACAGCGGTATTACAGGCCGAGGGCGGCGATACCCGCTTTGGCGATCTGCGCGTCTTCGTTCGATTTCACGCCCGACACGCCGACAGCGCCGACGCAGTCGCCATTGGCGACGATGGGCACGCCGCCTTCCAGCAGGCCGTCGATGTTCGGCGCCGACAGGAAGGAATAGCGACCATTGTTGATCACGTCTTCATAAACCTTGGTCTCGCGCTGGCCGAGGGCGGCGGTGCGCGCCTTGGACGGAGCGATCGAGGCCGACACGGCCGGTGCGCCATCGAGGCGCTGCAGCCACAGCAGGTTGCCGCCGTCGTCGACGATGGCGATGGTAACAGCCCACTTGTTGGCGAGCGCCTCGGCCTCGGCGGCAGCGGCAATTTTCTTGACGTCGTCGAGGGTCAGGGCCTGTTTGGTACGCATGCGGTTACTCCCGTTTTTCTTCAAAAGTTCTAGAGGATACTGCCGATATCTACGGAGCCGGTGGGGCCGGCCACCCGTAAAAGGGCTGGATTGTACGACAACTCGATGACCTGCGAATTGCATCTTCCGGCATGAAGGGAGCACTCTCACGAAATCCTTGGCACGGTGAGGAAGTGCGCTGCATATCAAGTCCATGACAGACATTTCGAAAGGCGAACAACGCTGCCGGAAAGTCATGTTCGCGAGCGAAATTTTGACAAGTGCGGGGGCATCGCTTACATTCGCCCGATCATTTTTTATTTACTGAACTGAAACTTTGCAACAGCCGCCGCGTCCATCGCCAAACTTTCGCATCGCTGCCTGGCATCCTCGCCGGCTCGCGCTGCCGTTGGCGCTCGCGCTCGCGCTGGGCGCGCAAGGCGCACGCGCGGTCGATGTTGAAGGGGTTCAGGAAACGCCAGCCAGCCTGCACACCCGCATCCTGTCGCGCGTGTCGAGTTTCACCGATCGGGCCGCCAACCTCGCCGTCGAAGCGATGTCGCTGATCGGTATCCATTACCGTCGTGGCGGTACCTCGCCGCAAAACGGCCTCGATTGCAGCGGCCTCGTGCGCTATGTGTTCCGCGAAGCGAATGGCACCGAACTGCCGCGCACCTCGGCCGAGATGAGCAAGGTCGGCGAGCAGGTCGACAAGAGCCAGCTGCAACCGGGCGACCTGGTGTTCTTCAATACGCTCAAGCGCACCTTCTCGCACGTGGGCATCTACCTCGGCGACAACAAGTTCATCCACGCGCCTTCGTCCGGCGGTACGGTACGTATCGAGAGCATGGACCTCGCGTACTGGAAGGCACGCTTCAACGGCGCACGCCGCATTCCCGAAGAAACCAGGGCCGATCCGGCCAAATGATCAGTCTGGCACTCGCCCGACCGCATTCCTTTTCCCGTTCACTGCATTTTCCCTGAAGCCTCAGGGCTGAGCGCGTACCTGCTGCGTTTGCTGCGCATGGGGCGCCGGCGAGCTTTGTGCGGTCTGCTGCGCCTGCTCGCGCTTCTGCTTCAGCCGCTGCCTGATCTCGGCGATCGCGGCCTGCGCCGCCTTCTCGCCGGCGATGATGGCCACGCTGCGGCTCTGGAAGTCGCTGCCTTTCATCGTCGCCAGCTCGGGGCGGATCACGACATCGGCCTGCTTCAGTTCATAGCTATTGAGGCTCTGGCCCATGATCGCGAAAGTCTGCAGCAGTACTTCGAGGGTGCTCGATGCCGGCTGCGCATCCGGCTGCGCGGAGATGTTCACCGCGATCACGAAGTCTGCGCCCATCTTGCGCGCGAAGCTGGCCGGCACCGGCGATACGAGGCCGCCATCGACGTAATCGATATTCCCGATGCGGACCGGCTGGAATACGCCCGGCACTGATGATGAGGCGCGCACGGCAGCGCCCGTATTGCCGCGCCTGAACAGGATGGCCTGCCCGCTGCGCAAGTCGGTGGCGACGGCGCCGAACGGAATCTTCAGCTTTTCGATGGGCTGCCCGTGCACCGCGCGGTTCACGTAGTTCTGCACGGCCTCGCCCTTGAGCACGCCGGTCGATTGCGAGAAGAACGGCACCGACCAGTCCGAGATCGCTGCTTCGTCCATATCGATCGCCATCTTCTGTAGCGCATAGCCGTTGTTGCCTGCCGCGTAGAGCGCGCCGACCAGGCTGCCCGCGCTGGTGCCGACCACGACATCGGGCACGATGCCATTCGCTTCGAGGATCTTGATCACGCCGATGTGCGCAAAACCGCGCGCCGCGCCGCCGCCCAAGGCCAGCCCCACTTTAACGGGGCGCAATGCAGGCGCGGCAGGTGCTGCGGGTGCTATCGGTGCTGAGGGTGCGACCGGTGCTGAAGGCGAAGCGGATGGTGCTGGCTTGCCCGGGGCAGCAGGTGCTTCGGCGGCCGGCGGCGTTGCCCCCGGCGGCACGGACTCGGGTACGCCGGGAGTTGCGGGTGCACCCTGCACGGCAGGCGCGGCTGGCGTACTGCCCGCAACAGACGCGGGCGCCGTTACGGCGCCGGACGCCGGTGACGGCACTCCGGCTTCAGGGGACTGGGGTACGGTCTGGCATGCCGACAACAGCAAGGCCAGCAAAAGGGGGAGCAATTGCTTCATGCGACAGCTAACAGGGGAAATTACAGAAAAACCAGCCATCGAATCCGTCAACCATCGTCAAAACGATAACAGCACACGAGGTTGATTTTCATTCGAGCATTATGAGCAAAAACGTCAAATTTTGCGCAAATTCTTTAATTTTCAATAGAATTTGCACAAAAATGACATCATCGACTCGAGGGTCGCGCCGGTTCGCCCAGCCCGTGGGCCTTGAGAATCTCGCGCGCTTTCGAGCCTTGCAGGAATTCCGCAAAGCTGCGCGCAGAGGGGTTGGCGCTGCCGTGCGTCGTCAGTACGAAGCAGGTATCGAGCTCGCCTTGCAGTTCATGCGGAATATCAACCAACAAGCCGCGATGCTTCTGGTTCAGCGCGTGCGCAGTCGACGACGGGATCAGTGCGACGTCGGCATTGCCGATACGCGCAAACAGCCCGGCCTGCTCGACCGAGGTTGCCGTCAGTATCTTGCCCTGCACCGACTCCCAGACACCGCCCTTCTTCAATGCCTCTTCCGCACGGCGGCCGCTGATGGTGAACTCGGGATTGGCAAAGGTGATGAAGTGAATCTTCTCATCTGACAGTGAAGCCAGCCCTTGCAGCTTCGCCTTGCGATTTGCCGTCCACATAACCAGAGGATTCGACGCAAAATGCGCGACCGGCTCGACCGCCAGCGCGTTCTTGATCAGGCGTTCATGGTAATGACGGTCGAGGCCGATATACATATCGACCTGGGTGCCGGCCTTGATCGCGGCGTACAACTTGCCCGCCGCATCGGACCGGAACTCCACGCTATCGCCGGGATGGACCAGCTTGTAGGCATCGGCCACGTCAGCGATGACTGAGCGCTGGTCGCCGGTGACGGCCACGCGCACGGCGCCCGCCAGTGCCACTCCCCAGAAGGAAGAAGCAATCAGGAATGTCAACAATGGCAAAAGGCGTCGCAAGGCCATGCAATCCTCGGAAACATCGGCTCTGCGGAAAAATGGCCGACAAAAACCGCTAGATCGTACACCATGCGGCGCCACGCTCAGGATTGGGTCTTCGGCGACTCCCCCGGTCAGGCGTCGCCGCCACGCCGCCCGATCAGCCAGAAGGCAAAGCTGGTAACACAAGCAACCAGCAGGACCACGAGCCAGAACCCATGCGGGTGTTCGGCCAAAGGGATGCCGGCGACGTTCATGCCGAACAGGCCGGCGATCAGGTTGATCGGCAAGGCAACAACGGTAAACACCGTCAGGGTATACAGGCTCTTGCTATTACGCTCGTTGAGCATCGCGGCGATTTCTTCCTGCAGCAGCTTGATGCGTTCCTGCAGCGAGCTCATGTCAGTCAATACCGCGGCGAACTCTTCGGAGGACTGGCGCAAATCCTGAAGGTCAGCGTCGGCAATCCAAAGTGGTGGCCGCTGCAGCAGCCGGAACAGCGCCGCCGGTTCGGGCGCCATCAAGCGCTGCAGGCGCACCAGCACGCGCCGCAAGCCACCGAGGTTGCTGCGCTTCTGGTCGAGACGGCCAGCAAGCAGGTCATCCTCGATCTTGTCGGTACGGGTGACGGTATCGCGCACGATGCCAATCAGTACATCCGCCTGATCGCGCAGCAGATGGGTCAGCAATTCGACCGAGCTCTGGATGCGGGCGCCGTTCTGCACCGCCTGTCGCAAGCGGTCGACCGATTTGAGGGGTTTGCGGCGCGCGCTGATCACGAGCCTCGGGGTCACCCACAGCCACAGCGTTGATAGTTCGGATGCTTCGAAATTGAAGCCATGCAGTACGTCGTTAACGACAGCAATCAAGCCATCGTCAATTTGCTCGATACGGGTCGAGCGAGAGCCTTGCTGCAGCGCTTCGAAGAACTCCGGCGGCAACGGAGCATGCTCGCGAAGCCATTTTTCTGTCGAGGCTTGACTAAGATTGAAATGCAGCCACAGGAAGCCTGCACGGTCTTGCTCGTCTTGTGCGACTGTCAGGGCGTACTCGACAGCCTCGGGCGCCACTTGCGGCGCAACACCGTCCTGACCGAGCCAGTAGCCCCAGACCAATCCGGTTGGGTCTACGCGCAGTTCCTGCATTAGTCTTTCTTTCAGCATGGGTGAAGGAAGGATAAAAAAGAAAAACGCCCCCGGAGGGGCGTTGCTTCTCGATACCGTTGACTAGGTCAGAACGAAACCTGAGCGCGAAGCATTACAGCTCTGTCCTTCGTAATTCTCGAACCCGCAGCTCCAACAGCTTGTCCATTGAAGTCGGTCGACGCGAAGTTCAGCATGAATCGTGTGTAGTCATTGACGAACCAAGTAACGCCATAGGTGAGCGCTTTAGCTTTGTTGGTCTTTCCGGCAGCGACGGCCACATCGGACGCGTCAAACTCGCTCAGACGCGCGCCAATTTGCCATGCACCAAGGCCACCTTTAGCCAATGAGAACGGTTGATTGGGCTTGATCCAACCAAACGTGCCATTGGTATTACTGTAGTTGTGGCGCTCACCCGTCAGGTTGTAAACCACTTGCGCATAGTAGCCGTCAAATTCATCAGTACGGGCGCTGCCCGCGTACTTGTACTTGAACATTTCGCCCTGAAGCTTCAATGCCTCATAACCAAATGCCCACTCATATCCTTGGCGAGTACGCGATACGGGCCCGGCCAACGCAGTGGCAGATTGGAAGAATGCGCTGGATGCACGCGTTTCGGTACGATCAGTCGCCGGTGTCATGCTTGCGATCTCGCCGCTGCTGTACGCCAAACCAACGTGGGCGATCATCGAATCAGAATTACCGAAGACTTTTGCAAGGTTTGCCGTACCACGACCAATCCAATCCAGTCCGTCGTAGACTGCCGAATTATTGCCTCGGCCAGTCGAAGCGGCAATACCATAGGAAGTGCCAGCGACAGGGCTGCCAAACAACATTGCACCGGTTTCTTTGCCGGGCACCAACTCCTTGTCTGCCTGACCAACCAAGCTGCGCTCCATAAAGTCGATGTTATTCGAGCTGGTGAGTTGTTCCAAGCTGAAAGGCATCTTGAACTTGCCAAGGCGCACAGACAGTGCCGGATTTGCGGCGTAGTCCAAGTAGGCAACGTCAATTTCCGTCGTACCCGACGACATACCGTTGGATGACATGCCGTAATTGCCTACAATCTCGTACTTCCAGTCCTTGGCAAACTGGCCTTTAACTCCCAAGCGCGCGCGACGGACTTCCAAGGCGTTCTGCAAGGGATCAGTAGTTTGGCCAGCCCCAAGGGTATATCCGTAGTTTCGATAATCAACGTGAACTCGACCAGTCAGCGCGATAGTGTTCTCGCCATCACTCGATTGAATGCCCAAACCGTTCTTCATCACCTGACCAGAGTCAGCATTTTTTTGCACGAACTTTACGGCCTTGGAAACATCCTGATCAAGGCGCTGTTCCTTGAACTGCTCATTCTCATAAGCATCCGACTTCAGATAGTCGTCATACTCAGCCTGGGTGATCACACCCTTCTTCAGCATCAGGTCCAGCAGGCTCTTGGCATCTGCGGCATAAGCAGCCGGAGCCGACATCGTTGCGCAAACTGCTGCGACCGCTACAGCGATACGCTTGGCAGCGATCAGTTTCGATTGTTTCATTCATTTCTCCGTTTAGTGTCTCAGATGCAATCAAGAATGGCCTTGAACATACGGTTGCCGATTTCCTTAATTACTGAGCCGCGATTATTGCGATGAAATTTTTCAACTTTGTGACAAGCTGTTACATTTCTCGGATGACACAAACGCGTTGTCACGACACAACAACTACTGCCATCGCTTTGTCACATCCATGTCACATTCACGCCTGACCATGGCTGATTAGCCGTTTTCCGCAGGAGACTTGCTTCATGTTTGCCGCCGTCGACCTCGGGTCGAACAGCTTCCGCCTCCACATCGGCGTTCACGACGGTGAACGCATCCGCATCGTCAACAGCGCGCGGGAGCCTGTCAGACTGGGGGCCGGTCTCGATGCGCGCGGCAATCTGAGCCAGGCGGCGATTCACAACGCCATCGCCTGCCTGAATCGATTCTCACAAATACTCAAGGCCACACCGCTGTCGGCCGTCAGGGTCGTGGCGACCAATACCGTGCGCGTCGCCAAAAATGCCGCCAGCTTCGTACCGCAGTTCGAAAAGGCCATCGGTTATCCGATAGAAGTCATCTCCGGCGAAGAAGAAGGCCGCCTGATTTACATGGGCGTCGCGTCGACGCTGAACCAGCCAGCCGAAAGGCGGCTCGTGGTCGATATCGGCGGTGGCTCGACAGAATTAGTCCTCGGCCATGGCCATGACATTGAAGAAGTCGAGTCTTTCAGCATCGGCACCGTGCCGATCACCAGCCGCTTCTTCAATGGCGACAAGATCAGTGCCGCTGCTTTCGACGAAGCCGTGCTGGCAGCGCGCAGCGTATTCGAGGATGGCCTTGGCCCCTTCCATCCGAAGCTGTGGGACACCGGTTACGGCTCGTCCGGCACCATGCGCACGCTGGCCGAGATCATTGAACTGAACCAGTTGGGCGATGGCCTGCTATCCCTGAAAGCGCTGTACGCGCTACGCGACGGCCTGATTGCCGATGGCAGGGCCAGCAAGATTTCGCTGGCCGGGATCAGGGCCGAGCGCATCGCCGTGACGCTGGGCGGCTTGCCGGTCCTGATCGGCTTGCTCGAGGAACTGGGGGCGAAATCCTTGCAGCCCGTCGAAGCCGGCTTGCGCATCGGCGTCTTGTGGGACCTGTACCTGCGCGAACGCAAGAAAGACCGCCGGCAGGAATCGATCCGCCGCTTCATGAAACGCTTCGGCGTCGACGATGCGCGCGCTACGAAGGCCTCGGCCAATGCCCTCATCTTCTATCACCAGCTGGCAGGCGACACGGGTCCGCTCGAGCGCTTGCTGGGCTGGGCTGGCAAGATCCATGAAGTCGGCATGGTGGTATCGCACACCGGCTTCCACAAGCATGGAGCTTATCTGGCCCTGCATGCGGACCTGCCGGGCTTCACGTCACAGGAGCAGCACATCCTGTCCATCCTGCTGCTGGCGCAGAAAGGCAACCTGCGTAAGGTTCAGGACGCGCTGTCCGAGATCGAAATCGCCAAGGCCGTACTGGCACTGCGTCTAGGCACGCTGTTCATGCACGCCCGCATCGACCCGGCCATCGAACCCACGCGCGTGAAACTGCGTACACGCATCGAGCTGGAAGTCCCCCGCCAGATGCTGGCCACCCATCCCACGCTGTCATACTGGTTCTCGAAAGAGCAGGCAGCATGGGAAGATGTCGGCAGCAGCTTCCTGTTGCGCGCCACGCCCTGAGCCACACGCCCGGCCGTTTTCGCGCCCTCCGGCGACGCTGACCCGGGCTGCTCCCCGCTACCGAAGCCCAGCCCTTGGCCTGAATTCGGCACCCCCTGTTTTGGCTTGTAACAATTCAAAGCCAATAATCGTATATATTATTTATTCGATTAAACAATTCGCGGCCGAACGCGAGTCAACAGGGAGAAATACATGATCAAGACCGCAGCCAAGAAATCCGTCAAGACCGCAGCAAAGCGCGCGCCGGCAAAGCCGGCCGCCAAGCGCCCCACCGCGAAAAAGGCCGGCGCTACCACGGCCGCGAAGCGCCCGGTCGGCCGTCCGTCGGCCGCCAGCAAGCAAGCGGCTAGCGCGCCGAAAGTGGTGAAGGCCGAAAAGCCGAAGAAGGCCAAGCTCGTGCGCGACAGCTTCACGATGCCCGAGTCCGAGTACGCGTTGATCGGCGCTATGAAGAAGGCCTGCCTTGGCGCCGGCTTCGAGATCAAGAAGAGCGAGATCCTGCGCATCGGCGTCGCCCTGCTGGCCAAGCTCGATCCGAAGAAAATCAAGACCGCCCAGGCGGCGCTGGAGCCGCTGAAGGCCGGCCGCCCGAAGAAGCACAAGTAATCCGGAAGCGCGTCCAACGCGCCGGGCAGCCGCCGGCCTGTGTGCATCGCGCATCACAGGCCGCCGCTTGATGTCGGAATGAAAATACCGGCATGGCGGGACGCGGCCTCATGTCATCAAGCGTTCACAGTGTCATGGTCTGATCGGGAAGGTAAAGAACGCCCTCCTTCACGCCACGATCGGACACAAGAGCGCCATGGACGACAATAAACCGCAGACCGGCCAACCCGATTTTTCCGCAGTCCTTGATGCGCAGCTGTCGCGCCGCAGCCTGCTCAAGGGCTCGCTGGCGGTCGCGGCCAGCGCCTATATAGGCGCTGGCACGCTGTGGCTGACACCGGCCGGCAATGTGCAGGCAGCGATGCAATCGCTGAAGCTCAATTTCTCTGCTGTCCCCAAAAGCAAGACCGATGCGCTGCAACTGGCGAGTGGCTATTCGTATGCCGTGCTGATGGCCACCGGCGACCCCATCGTCGCCGGCGTGCCCGATTACGCAAATGACGGCAGCGACCTCGCATCGACCTTCGCGCGTCGCGCCGGAGATCACAACGATGGCATGCAATATTTCGGCGTCGGCAGGAACGGGCTGTGGGATCCGGCCAATGCCGATCGCGGCCTGCTATGCGTGAACCACGAAGCCGTTACGGCTGCGTTTTTGCACAAGCAGGGGCAGACTATCGTCGACGGTCGCCGCACCGTCGAAGATGAAGTGATGAAGGAAATGCTGGCGCATGGTGTCAGCGTGGTCGAGGTGGTCCGCGAAGGTAAAAGCTTCCGCCTCAAGCGCGACTCGCGCTTCAACCGCCGCATCACGACTTTCACCGACATGGAAATCACTGGCCCGGCCGCGCGCAGCCCGCTGATGGTCACGCGCTACTCGATCACGGGTACGCGTACGCGCGGCACCATCGCCAATTGCGCCAATGGCCACACGCCTTGGGGTACCTACCTGACCTGCGAAGAGAATTGGGCCGGCTTTTTCCGCCGCTCGTCGTCTGACGACGGCAAGCGCAGCGCCAAAGAACTGGCCGCCTTCAAGCGCTATGGCGTGGCCGGCAAAGGCAACCACCTGTGGGCCAGCGTGCAGCCGGACACGGCCGACAGCCGCTTCGGTCGCTGGCATGCCGCCGTGACTGGCACCTCCACCGACGGTAGCGATGATTACCGCAACATTGCCAACACCTTTGGCTGGGTGGTCGAGATCGATCCCTTCGACCCGGCGTCGACACCCAAAAAACGTACGGCGCTGGGACGGTTCGCGCATGAAGGTGCATGGCCGGGTCGCGTGATCGCGGGTGAGCCGCTGGTCTGGTACATGGGTTGCGATTCGCGCGGTGAATACATTTACAAGTACGTATCGAATGCGGCGTGGGAACCGGAAGACGCGAAACGCCCGGCCTATGCCGGCGACAAATACCTGAACGATGGCAAATTGTTCGTCGCGCGCTTCAATGCCGACGGCAGCGGCGACTGGGTCGAACTCAAGTTCGGCGCTAACGGCATCGATGCCGGCCATGCACCGTATGCGTTCGCAAACCAGGCCGACGTGCTGGTCCATGCGCGCCTGGCCGCCGATGCGGCCGGCGCAACGAAGATGGACCGCCCGGAATGGGGTGCGGTCAATCCGCGTAATGGCGAGGTCTATATGACGCTGACCTACAACCCGTCGCGCGACTTCGACAAAACGGATGCTGCCAATCCGCGCTTCTACAATGATCCGAAGGAAGGCAAGGCCCAGAAAGGCAATGCCAACGGCCACATCATTCGCTGGGCAGAAAACGATGGCAAAGCTTCGGCCACCCGCTTCCAGTGGGACGTGTTCCTGTTCGCTGCCCGCGAGTCGGCCGACCGCGGCCATGTGAACCTGTCGGGACTGGGTGCTGGCAATGACTTCTCGAGCCCGGATGGCCTGTGGTTCTCGCGTAGCGGCCTGCTGTGGATAGAGACCGACGACCACGCCTACACCGATGTCAGCAACTGCATGCTTTTGGCGGCGATTCCCGGGCAGGTCGGCGACGGCGCCACCAGAGCCATCACCAACCGCGATGGCGACAAGGAGCGCAGCGTGACGACGCACATCGGTGCGCCTGCCACCGATGCCAGCTTGCGACGCTTCCTGGTGGGTCCCGTCGATTGCGAGATCACGGGCCTGACCGAATCGCCAGATGGCCGCGCGTTGTTCGTCAATATCCAGCACCCGGGCGAAATCACCAGCGGCAAGGACTTCGACATCGCCAATCCTGCCAGCTGGCTCAGCCACTGGCCGGCCGGCGGCACGTCACGGCCGCGCTCGGCCACGATCGTCATTACCCGCGATGGTGGCGGCACGATAGGCGCCGACGAAGCCTGACGCTTGCACTGAGCGCCCGCCATACCCGGACCGCGTGTGCCAGGGCCCCTGCGCCGGCAGCATTCCAGCCCGGCCGCCCGGGCATTGACTATGTCATTCATCACTCTGCCAGCGAGTGGCGGGACCGCGCGTTTCGGCCGGATGCGCAGGCTGTTGGCATTCGTTCCACAAAATGTCACCAAACGGAAATACGGCTGTCACTCCTGTGCAGCAATCGGACATTAACCTCCATGTCATCACAACGATAAGGAGGGACCGATGAGACTGATGACGATAGGCGCTGACGCCACGCCCAACTTCTCCAAACTCTCGCTGAGCCTGGCCACCACACCGGAAGAAGTGCGTGAAGTGCAGCGCCTGCGCTACCAGGTCTTCGTCGAAGCCATGGGCCTGGACGCACTGACGAACAGCGAAGGCCTTGAGCGCGATGAATTCGACGACTACTGCGACCACCTGATCGTACGCGACACCCGTACGCTGAAAGTGGTCGGCACTTACCGCGTGATGGGCGCACGCGGCATCGCTCAGACCGGTCGCTTCTATTCCGAAAGCGAGTTCGACCTGTCGCGCCTGCAAAACCTGCGCCCACGCATACTCGAAGCCGGGCGCGCCTGCATCCATCCGGACTACCGCAGTGGTGGCGTGATCATGATGCTGTGGGCCGGCCTCGCCGCGTGCATGAAGAAGGAAAACGCCGAATTCCTGATCGGCTGCGCCAGTGTCAGCCTGGCTGATGGCGGCAACACCATCAATGCCTTGTATCGCAAGCTGGCCGGTGAAAATCTCGCCCCGCCGGAATACCGCGTGATGCCGCGCCTGCCCTTCCCGCTGCATGATGAACCAGTGACTAACGACTTCGCCATGCCCGCGCTGATCAAGGGCTATCTGCGCAGCGGCGCATGGATTTGTGGCGAACCGGCCTGGGACCCTGACTTCCACAGCGCCGACCTGTTCATGATGCTGCCGCTGGCACGCCTGGATGGCCGCTATGCGCGCCACTACCTGAAAGACGCGGTGGCGGCATGAACGCACGCGAGCCCTTCGTGAAGACCAGGAAAAAACTGTTCAAGCATCCGCTGCACAAACCCGAGCCGCTGCACTTCCGCACGATCTGGATTTCGGACGTGCACCTCGGCACCAACGGCTGCCAAGCCAAGCGACTGCTGGAATTCCTGAAAGCCACCGAGTCCGATACGCTTTATCTCGTCGGCGACATCGTCGACGGCTGGCAACTCAAGCGCCGTTGGTACTGGCACCAGACGCACAACGATGTGGTGCAGCTGGTGATGAAAAAGGCCAAGAAAGGCACCAAGGTCATCTTCGTGCCGGGCAACCATGACGAAGCCATCCGCCAGTTCATCGGCCTCGATTTCGGCGGCATCAAGATTCGCGACGAGCTGGTACACACCACGGCCGACGGCAAGAAGATGCTGGTGCTGCACGGCGACCGTTTTGACGGCGTGATCGCCTGCGCGAAGTGGCTGGCCTATGTCGGTGATTCACTGTATACGATGATCCTGAAGTTCAATCAGGTCTACAACGCATGGCGCGCGCGTGCCGGCCTGCCCTACTGGTCGCTGTCACAGTACCTGAAGCTGAAAGTGAAGAACGCCGTCAGCTATATCACCTCGTTCGAAGAAGCACTCGCGGCCGAGGCTCGCAAGCAAGGGCTGGATGGCGTCATCTGCGGCCATATCCACAAGCCCGAGATCCGTGACATCGACGGCATCATGTATTGCAACGACGGCGACTGGGTCGAAAGTCTGTCGGCGTTGGTCGAAGATGCGACCGGCGAACTGCGCCTGGTCGACTGGCATGAAGTAATGCTGCGCTGGGAACAGGCGCAACTGGTCGTCGAGGACGAGCTTTGCGCAGTGCCGGCATAAGTACCAGGTCGCAGCAATGGCGACCGCGCCTGTCGCGGCTGTGGGACGAGCTGCTGTTCTCCAGTCTCGAACTCGCGCCACCGCCTGAACGCAAGGCAACCGCGATGAGGCGCATCAGCCAGGTACGGCGCGTGCTGGTGTTGTCGGTATCGGCCGGCGCCGGGCATGTGCGCGCCGCCCAGGCCATCGTCGCGCATGCGAATGCCGATTTCGGGCTGCTCGACGTCCGGCATGTGGACATGATGACGCTGGTGCCCGGCTGGTTCCGCAAAGTCTACAGTGACCTGTACATGAAACTGGCCAGCGGCTTGCCCGAAGCCTGGGGCTGGCTGTATCGGCAAACTGACCGCGAACCCGCCGGCAGCCTGCCGCAGCGAGCGCGTCGTCTGCTGCAGCGACTGTGCGCGCGCCGGCTGTTCCGGCTGGTGGCTGATTTTGCGCCGGACGCCATCGTCTGTACCCATTTCCTGCCGGCCGAAGTGCTTGGCACGGCCGTCACGAAACATGAAATCGACGTACCGGTCTGGGTGCAGGTCACCGATTTTGACTTGCACCAGATGTGGGTGCATGAAGGCATCAGCGGCTATTTCGTGGCCAATGAAGAACTGGCCTGGCGGCTGCAAGCGCTGGGTGTACCGACCAGCAGCATCGTCGTCAGCGGCATCCCGGTGATGCCGGGTTTCGTGCACCGGCCCGACCGCAGCAGCGCTGCGGCGCGCTTCTCGCTTGATGCGTCGAAGACGACCGTGCTGATGATGGGCGGTGGCAGCGGCCTGGGTATGGATGCGACACGGGTGCGACGCTTGCTGGAACTGCAGCCGAACATGCAGCTGATCGTGATGGCCGGTCGTAACCGCGCCTTGCTGGCCACGCTGACAGCCATGGTCGAAGCATTCCCGAGCCAGTTGCGTGCGATTGGGTACACCGACGAAGTGCCGGCGCTGATGGCTTGCGCCGATCTGGCCATCACCAAGCCGGGCGGACTGTCGACCTCCGAATGTCTGGTGGCGGGACTGCCGATGCTGCTGGTGAACCCGATACCCGGCCAGGAAGAACGCAATGCTGCCTGGCTGATGCAGGAAGGCGTTGCGCTGCGCGCCGACGACCCGGTGACCCTGCAGTTCCGCTTGTCGCGCCTGCTGCAGGATCGTGCGTCGCTGGAGCGCATGCGCGCCCGCGCGCTGACGCTGGCCGCGCCGCGCGCCGCGCATGAGTTATTGCAAAGGGTCGTACGCCGATGATGGAATTGATCACGGGCCACCTGCCCTTCTTTGGCACGCTGGGCTTCGTGCTGTTGCTGGGCTACTTCTTTGCGAAGCTGGAGATCGCCATCGAGGGTGGCGACGGCTGGGCGGCGAACCTGCCTACCTGGCGCATCGAACATCACTGGTTGCTGGACTTGCTGTGGGGCGGTCGGGAAATGACGGGCTACCATGCCTGGGCCTTTTCTCTGGTGGCGCTGTTCTTCCACTTTCCGCTGGTGTTCAGTGGCGACTTCAGCTGGGCCGGCGAGCAACGCGTGCTCGGCTCCATCATGGTGTTCTGGGTCTGCGAGGATTTCCTGTGGTTCTTGCTGAACCCGGCCTTCGGTTTCGAACGCTTTGAAAAGACCCATGCCGGCTGGCATCGCCACTGGGTCTGGGGCGCGCCGGTCGAGTACTGGATCTTTTCGCCGGCCGGCCTGTGGCTGCTGTGGTGCTCGTATCGCTGATGACGGGTCGCAGAGGGCTGCGCATCACCTCGTCACCTCACGCACTGTCCAGGTTCAGGTAAGCGCGATCATTCGCCGCTGAAGAATTCCGGCGCCAGCACGGCCTTCAGGTAGATGTCATTGCCGTCTTCGCGGTCGCGCTGTGCGATCCACCACGCATTCGACTTTTTCACGGTCCAGTCCTGCTCGACGCCGGTTAGCAGCAAGGACGCCACCCGCCCCAGCCAGGGCTGATGTCCTACCACCATCACCGGGCTGCGGCCATCCGGCCAGCCGGCGGCCTGCAAGACTTCGGTAGCGCTGGCCTGCGGCCCGATTTCGGGCACGATCTTGAACTTGCGCCCCAGTGCTTCGACCGTTTGCTGGGTACGCGCAGTCGGGCTGCACAAGATGCGGCAGCCGCTGGGCAGGGTGCGATCCAGCCAGGCACCCATGCGCGCGGCCTGCTTGCGCCCTTGCGGCGTCAGCTGCCGGTGTTCATCGGGCTCGCCGATTTCCGCCTGCGCATGGCGCCACAAGATAATTTCCATCAGGTCCCCAGAGTTTGCATCAGGTGGCCCTGCGCGCTGAATGGATGCTGGCGCGCGGTCGCTTTCTTGCGATGATAACGCCCGTGGGAATCGAGCTCCCACGCATTCTGGTTGTCTTTCAGATAGGGTTTCAGGCCCTCGTCGATCACGCGCTTCTTCAACTGCTTGTCGAGCACCGGGAAGGCGACTTCGACGCGGCGGAACAGATTGCGGTTCATCCAGTCGGCGCTGGCCAGCCAGACGTCGTTCGCGCCGTCATTGCGGAAGTAGAACACGCGGCTGTGCTCGAGGAAGCGGCCGATAATGGAGCGCACTCTGATGTTGTCCGACAGGCCGGGCACGCCCGGGCGCAGCACGCAGGCGCCACGCACGATGAGCTCGACCTTCACGCCGGCCTGGGAGGCTTCGTACAAGGCCTCGATGATGGAATCATCCTGCAGCGTGTTCATCTTCGCAATGATATGGGCGCTGCGACCTTCGCTGGCAATGCGGGTCTCGTTGCGGATCGCCTTCAGCAGTTCCTTGGCCAGTTCGAAGGGCGCTACCCACAGGTGGTTGAGCTTCTTCGGCCTGGTCAGGCTGGTGAGGTTGATGAAGACTTCATTGACGTCGCGCGCCAGTGCCGGGTTGGCGGTCAGCAGACCGAAGTCGGTATAGAACTTGGTGGTGGTCGGATGGTAGTTGCCGGTGCCAAGGTGTGCGTACAGCTTCAGCTTGCCCGACTCGCGTCGGATGACGAGCGCCATCTTCGCATGGGTCTTCAGGCCGACCACGCCGTAGACGACCTGCGCGCCGACGCGCTCGAGCTTGTCGGCCCAGTTGATGTTGGCTTCTTCGTCGAAGCGCGCCATCAGCTCCACCACGACCGTGACTTCCTTGCCATTCTGCGCAGCAGCGATCAGCGCCTCCATCAGCTCGGAATTCATGCCCGTGCGGTAGATCGTCTGCTTGATCGCGACCACCGCCGGATCATGCGCGGCGGCACGAATGAAATCGATCACGGGCTGGAACGATTGGTAAGGATGGTGCAGCAGCACATCCTCGCGCGCGATTCGCAAGAACAGATCGCCTTCAGTCATCGGCACGGACAATTTGGGCGCAAATGGCGGGAATCGGTATGCGGGCTTGGATGCGATGTCGATCAGTTCGTTCAGGCGCACCATGTTGACCGGACCGTCGACCATGTACAGGAAGTCGCGCGACATCTTGAACTGGTCGAGCAGGAATTGCGCAAGATGGTCGGGGCAGTTACGCGCGACTTCCAGACGCACGGCAAAGCCGAAATGGCGTGTCTGCAGTTCGCCTTTCAGCGCCTGGCGCAAATTCTTCACTTCTTCTTCATCGACCCACAGGTCACTGTCGCGTGTGACGCGAAACTGCGAGTAGCCCAGCACTTCCCGGCCCGGGAACAGGTCGCCGATGTGTGCATGGATGATGGAGGACAGCAGGCAATACGCCTGGCCCGATCCATGCAGGCCGTCAGGCAACTGGACGATGCGCGGCAGCACACGCGGTGCTTTCATCACGGCGATCGACGTGCCCTTGCCGAAGGCATCCTTGCCGGCCAGTTCGACGATGAAGTTCAGGCTCTTGTTGACGACCTGCGGGAACGGGTGCGCCGGGTCGAGCACGATGGGCGTCAACAGCGGACGTACTTCACGCTCGAAGAATTCTTTGACCCACTGCCGCTGTGCCTCATTGCGGTCATGGTGGCGCAACAGATGGATGCCATGCTCGGACAGCGCCGGCAGGATCTTCTCATTGAGGGTTGCGTACTGCTCGCGCACCAGTGCATGCGCGACGCTGCTGACGTCGTCGAAATCGCGCAGCTTCACATGATGATCCATGCCCCGCTCTTCGCGGTCGCGCGCCATCAGGCTGGCAATGCGCACCTCGAAGAATTCATCGAGGTTGCTGCTGACGATGCACAGGTATTTGAGCCGCTCCAGCAAGGGGATGGATTCATCCTGCGCTTGCGCCAGTACGCGCTGGTTGAAGGCCAGCAGCGAAAGCTCGCGGTTCAGCTGGCGCGGGCCAGCCATGATCTCTGCCGGGCTGGCGATGTTGGCGACAGGTTTGGCACGGGTCACGGGCGTTGTTGTTCTGGTAGCGTTCATTTCTCGAGCGTAACTACCTCGAGTGACTGTTTGATGACATATTCTTACTTTGACAAAAATGGGTGCTGCCAGCGTTTCGTGCTGCCTCATTTCCGTCCGAATTGCACACGACAGCCGCGAAGCTGTCATAAACCTGACACAAATATTACGTACAGTTCGCCTCGTTATTCCTCAGTCAACCCATCAAGGAGCATACATGCGTACCAAGCATATGATCAAAGCCGTTGCTACCGCAGCGACCGGTCTTCTGCTTTCCCTGTCCGTGCAAGCCGCTGAAATCACCGGCGCCGGCGCGACCTTCCCGTTCCCGATTTATTCGAAATGGGCTGAAGCCTACAAGGCGAGCACAGGTATCGGCCTGAACTACCAGTCGATCGGCTCGGGCGGCGGCATTCGCCAGATCAAGGCCAAGACCGTCGACTTCGGCGCATCCGACATGCCCCTGAAGCAGGATGAGCTCGAGAAAGAAGGTCTGCTTCAGTTCCCGGCCATCATCGGCGGCGTCGTGCCGGTTGTGAACCTCGATGGTATCGCTCCGGGCCAGCTGAAGCTGACCGCTGATGTCATCGCCGGTATCCACCTGGGCAAGATCACCAAGTGGAATGATCCGGCGATCACCGCGCTTAACGCTGGTGTGACCCTGCCGGCAACGAACATCACCGTCGTGCACCGCGCCGATGGCTCGGGTACCACCTTCCTGTGGACGGACTTCCTGTCCAAGGCCAACGCCGAATTCGCCAAGGTGGTCGGTTCCGGTACCGCCGTCAAGTGGCCGACCGGCGTGGGCGGCAAGGGCAACGAAGGTGTGGCAGCCAACATCCAGCGCGTCAAGGGTGCCTTCGGTTACGTCGAATATGCGTACGCGAAGAAGAACAAGATCGCGCACACCCAGCTCAAGAACCGCGATGGCGAATTCGTGCAGCCGGATGACGAAACCTTCAAGGCAGCGGCTGCCAACGGCGACTGGGCCAATACCCCGGGTATGGCCGTGCTGCTGACCAACCAGCCGGGCAAGAACAGCTGGCCGGCAACGGGCGCATCGTTCATCCTGATGCACAAGTCGCAAGCCGATGGCCTGACCGGTCGCGCTGTGCTGAAGTTCTTTGACTGGGCGTACAAGAACGGCGGCCAGATGGCTACCGACCTCGACTACGTGCCGATGCCGCAGGCGACGGTCAAGCAGGTCCACGAGCTGTGGAAAGCCCAGCTCAAGGATGCCAGCGGCAAGGCCCTCTGGTAAGCCAGGCTGCGATAGCACCTCTTCAGTAATCTCCATGATTGACAGCCCGCCTCACGGCGGGCTTTTTTTTGTTCATCGCGTCCCTCCCCCGGAATTCCGCGATGAGCCTTCTTTTTCGCCGTCATCAAATTACTACAGGCGTTTGCTAGACTTGCGCTCCATGACATCCTGTGCCACCTCGTCCAGCCGCCCGCCTTCGTTCCGGCGCAAACGCTTGCCTGTCCTGATGCTTGCCGTACTGCTGGCCGCACCGTCGGCATGGGCCGCACGTCCCTTCGTCACCGATGATGCACGCATGACCACCGCCGGCAGCTGCCAGCTCGAGGCGTGGACCCGCCAGTACAAAAACAGCCAGGAATACTGGGCGCTGCCGGCCTGTAATCCGACCGGCAATCTGGAACTGACCGTCGGTGGCGGCGTCGCACGCTACAAAGACACCCGAGGATGGACTGATGACTACGCGTTCCAGGCCAAGACCCTGTTTCGCGCGCTGGACACCAACGGTTGGGGGATAGGCGTGGCGGTCGGCACGATACGCCATCCGGCCGTGAACCCGGGGCCGAACCTGCTGGGGAATGTGTATGCGTACGTCCCGCTATCGATGTCATTTGCCGATGACTTGCTGATCGTGCATGTCAACGGCGGCTGGCTGCATGACAAGGCAACGGCGCGTGACCAGACGACCTGGGGACTCGGCACCGAACTCAACCTGAACCGGCACTGGACGCTGATCACCGAGAGCTTCGGCAATACCGTCGACACACCGTACTGGCAGGCCGGTTTCCGCTACAGCGTGGTGCCCGGACTATTCCAGATCGATACCACGCTGGGCCGCCCGTACGGTGGCAGCGCGGATACGCGCTGGCTATCGTTCGGCATACGGTATACGCCGGACAAGCTGTTCTGATCCTGTAAAGCGGGGATCAGGCAGGGTTTCAGACCGGGTTTCAGACGGCGTGTCAGGCCACGCGCAGCTGCATCGCGCTGCGCGGGAACAGCAGGGAGAAGCGGCTGCCCTTGCCGACCTCGGATTCGATCTGCAACTGCCCCTGATGACGAACCAGCACGTGCTTGACGATCGCCAGCCCGAGACCTGTGCCCTCGGTGGCACGCGAGCGGCTCTTGTCGACGCGGTAGAAGCGCTCGGTCAGGCGCGAGATGTGTTCCGGACGGATACCAATGCCGGTATCGCTGACGTCGCAACGACATCCATCGGTAGCCTCATGCCAGCGGATCGCGATGCTCCCGCCATCGGGCGTGTAGCGCACCGCATTGGATACGAGGTTACCGATCGCGCTACGCAACTCGTCGGCACTGCCCCTCAGGTTCGGGCCATCGAAGGTCAGGGAAATGGCATGCCGCCCGCCTGACAAGGCCTCGCCCTCGGCCTTTACTTGCTCCAGCAGCTGGCGCATGTCGACCTGCTCTTCGCGCAGCGGATATTCGATCGACTCCAGCCGCGTCAGCGTCAGCATGTCCTCAACCAGATGCTGCATGCGACGTCCCTGCTCGGTCATCAGCTTCAGATGCTGCTGGCGCGTGGCTGCATCCAGATCGGGCTCGGAAGAAGCGATCTCGAGGAAACCGTTGATGACGGTCAGCGGCGTACGCAGTTCATGTGACGCGTTGGCAATGAAGTCGCGCCGCATCTGCTCCAGCCGCTCGAGTTCGGTGACGTCATGCGTGACCAGGATCTGGCGGTGCTTTTCGAACGGGATCAGGCGAATGATCAGCTTGCGCTCGTTCAGCGCCAGCGTCAGTGGCTCTTCGTAGCGCCCCACGATGATGTAATCGATGAATTGCGGACTGCGGATCAGGTTGGTCACCCGCATGCCCCGGTCTTTCTGGAGCGACAGGCCCAGCTGCTGCTCGGCGGCGGCGTTGCACCACTCCAGCGACAGCACATCGTCCATGATGGCCACCCCATCGGGCAGCTGCTGCATCGCCTGCCGGAAGCGCGACAGCCATTCCGCAAGCTCGTTGCGGTTCTTCTGTTCTTCGCGGCGCAGCTTGTACAGCTTGGCGAAAATCTCGGTCCACGAGCCCCAACCGTCGGACAGCCGCACTTCCTCGGGATTGTCCAGCCACTGGGACAGCTGGAACATGTAGCCGAGCTGCATCAGCACCATTACCGTCAGCACGAGCAGCGTAATCGCGAGCCCGACCGTCAGGCTCCAGACATACCAGCCGGCCAGGCCGGCAGATGCGACCAGCGCTAAACGTACCGCTACCGGTATCCAGAACAATGCAGCAGGAGACATGCCAAAAGGGGAATTATTTTTCGGACAGCATGTAGCCTACACTACGTACGGTCTTGATGAACGAATCGGCGCCGCCGAGCGCCTTGCGCAGCCTCAGCACATGGACGTCCACCGTACGTTCCTCGAGCACCGCATGATCGCCCCAGACCTTGTCCAGCAACTGGCTGCGGGTAAAGACACGCTCCGGGTGCGCGATCAGGAAGCGCAGCAGCTTGAATTCCGCATGCCCCATCTCGACCTGCTGGTCGCCCACGTGCACGCGGCAGCTGACCGGATCCACGCGCAGCGGCCCGACCTGCATCTCCAGTTCAGCATGCTCGGGCGTCTTGCGGCGGATCAGGGCCTTGATGCGCGCATTAAGCTCACGCGGCGAAAAAGGCTTGGTGATGTAATCGTCGGCGCCCTGATCGAGGCCGGCGACCTTGTCTTCTTCCATGCTCTTGGCAGTGAGCATGATGATGGGCAGCGTGTTGAAGTTACGGTCGCTGCGGATGCGCCCCAGCAGGCGCAACCCGGACTGATCCGGCAACATCCAGTCCAGCAGCATCAACTGTGGGCGCTTGTGCTGCAGATATCCCCAGGCGTCGGCGGTGGTGTGGACAGCATCGACGTCCCAACCGGCGCCCTTGAGGCTAAAGGTCACCAGTTCAACGATCGCCAGTTCATCTTCGACGATCAGGATCGTCGGTTGGGGAGCTGCCATGGGATATTGCTTCTTGTTGGGTTGGGGCCGGCACACGTGCCGTCCGGCCATCAGGCAGCAGTCTGCTGCGACGCGTAGTCGGTGTGCCGGATATCCTTGCCCTCGACGATATAGACCACGTACTCGGCAATGTTCTTGGCATGGTCGCCGACGCGCTCGATGGCTTTGGCCACCCACAGCGTGTCGAGGGCTGACGAGATCGTGCGCGGGTCTTCCATCATGAAGGTGATCAGGTTGCGCATCACGCTGCGGAACTCGCTGTCGATCTTTTCGTCTTCGAGGATCAGGCGCGTGGCCTGCTTCTCGTCCAGCCGTGCGAAGGCATCCAGCGAGTCGTGCAGCAGGCGACCTGCGGAATTAGCCATCGAGCGCACGAGGTCCTCATGGGCGATCTGCGCGATGCCACGCTGGTGAATCGCCTGGGCCGCGCGCGCGATCTTGGTCGCCTCGTCGCCGATGCGCTCGAGGTCGGTGATGACCTTGATGGTGGCCATCACGGTGCGCAGGTCGTTGGCGGCCGGCTGGCGCTTGACAATCAGGTGCGAGCACGCGTCATCGAGCGCCACTTCCATCTGGTTGACCTCGACGTCGTTGGCCTTGATCCGCTGCGCCTCCTGCGCGTCCAGCAGGCGGAAGGCCGCCATCGCGTCGTAGTATTGTTTCTCGACCATGCCGCCCATCTGCAGCACGCGCGAACGGATCGCTTCGAGGTCCTGCTCGTAGGCACGGGACAAGTGTTCTGTCGGGGGCATGCGCTTCTCCTGTAGCGGTGATGTGCGTAGGTTGATTATCGTTGGTGGGGGACGGGTCAGCCGAAACGGCCAGTGATGTAATCCTGGGTTTCTTTTTTCGTCGGATTCAGGAAGATCTTGTCAGTCTCGCCGAATTCCACCAGCTCGCCCAGATACATGTAGGCGGTGTAATCCGAGCAGCGCGCTGCCTGCTGCATGTTATGGGTGACGATGGCGATCGTGTAATCTTCCTTCAGCTCGCTGATCAGTTCCTCGATCTTCACGGTCGAGATCGGGTCCAGCGCTGAGGTCGGCTCATCGAGCAGCAGCACGTCGGGCTTGACCGCCACGCCGCGCGCGATGCACAAGCGCTGTTGCTGGCCGCCCGACAGCGACAGGCCGCTCTTGTTCAGCTTGTCCTTCACCTCGCCCCACAGTGCTGCCTTGTTCAGCGCCCATTCGACACGCTCGTCCATCTCGCCCTTCGACAGGTTTTCGTACAAGCGCACGCCGAAAGCGATGTTGTCGTAGATTGACATCGGGAACGGTGTCGGCTTCTGGAACACCATGCCGACCTTGGCACGCAGCACGTTGACGTCGACATCAGCGTCCAGAATGTTGCGGCCGTTGTAGATGATCTGACCTTCGGCACGCTGGCCCGGGTACAGGTCGTACATCCGGTTGAAGGTGCGCAGCAATGTCGACTTGCCGCAACCGGACGGGCCGATAAAGGCCGTGACCTTTTTGTCGCCGATGTCGAGGTTGATATTCTTCAGGCCCTGGAAGGCGCCATAGTAGAAATTCAGGTCCTTGACCTTCATTACGGCATCGCCGGCCGCGGCGGGTGCGACTTGGCTTTCGTTGGCGGCCGGGGCTTCCATCAGGCTGGTGCTCATGTTCTGTTCCTGTCAGTTGGCCTTGGTGGTTTTCACCAGGGCACGGGAGATGATGTTCAGGCCGAGCACGCTGACCGTGATCAGCAATGCGCCGCCCCAGGCGAGCTCTTTCCAGTTGTCGTACGGGCTCATTGCGAACTGGAAGATCACGACCGGCAGGTTCGCCATCGGACCATTCATGTCAGCGCTGAAGAACTGGTTAGACAAGGCGGTGAACAGCAGCGGCGCGGTCTCGCCCGAGATGCGTGCCACCGCCAGCAGCACGCCGGTGACGACGCCGGCCTTCACGGCCCGCAGGCGAACCATCGTGGCGACCTTCCAGCGCGGCGCGCCAAGCGCAAACGCCGCTTCGCGCAGGCCGTTCGGCACCAGCTGCAACATGTTGTCGGTGGTGCGCACGACCACCGGAATGGCGATCAGCGAGATCGCCAGGCTGCCGGCCCAGCCGGAGAAATGCTTGACATTTGCGACATAGAGCGCATAGACGAACAGGCCGATCACGATCGACGGCGCCGACAGCATGATGTCGGTGACGAAGCGGGTGACTTGCGCGAACTTGCTCTCATGGCCGTACTCGGCCAGGTACATGCCGGCAAAGATGCCGACCGGGGTGCTGATCAGGGTTGCCGAGCCGACCATCAGCAGGCTGCCGACGATGGCATTCATCAGGCCGCCGCCGTCACTGCCGGGCGCCGGCGTCGTACGCGTGAACATGTCGAGATCAATCGCGGACAGGCCATTGATGAGCAGCACCGCCAGAATCCACAGCAGGAAGGCGATGCCGAAGGCCATCGACGCGACCGACAGGGCAATGCCGACACGGTGCCAGATCAGGCGGCGGCGATAGATCGGATTGTCGGCCTTGAGCGGGTCCGCTTTCAGGGCGGTTTGGTACATCGCTTGCATCACTTGCTCCCTTCGTTTTTCGCCATGCGCACCAGCATGATCTTGGCGATCGCCAGCACGATGAAGGTAATCACGAACAGGATCAGCCCGAGCGCGAACAGGGAGGACATGTGCAAGCCCGCCTCAGCTTCGGCAAACTCATTGGCCAGCGTCGACGCAATGCTGTTGCCAGGCGCGAAAATGGACCAGGAAAGTGCATGCGCATTACCGATCACGAAGGTGACGGCCATGGTCTCGCCGAGCGCGCGGCCCAGCCCCAGCATCACGCCACCGACCACGCCGATGCGGGTATACGGCAGCACGATCTTGCGCACCACTTCCCAGCGCGTGCAACCGAGTGCATAGGCAGACTCTTTGAGCACAGCCGGGCAGGTCTCGAACACATCGCGCATCACGGACGCAATGAAAGGAATGATCATCACCGACAGGATCAGGCCAGCGGTCAGGATGCCAATGCCCATCATCGGCCCCTGGAACAAGGCGCCGATCACGGGCAGTTCACCGAGAACGGACTGCAGCAGTGGCTGCACATGGTCGGCAAACAGCGGCGCGAACACGAACAGGCCCCACATGCCGTAAATGATGCTAGGTACGCCGGCCAGCAGTTCAACCGCCGTGCCGAGCGGACGCTTGAGCCAGGCCGGGCAGATCTCGGTCAGGAACAGCGCAATGCCGAAGCTGACCGGGAAGGCAATCAGCAAGGCGATGACCGAGGTGATCACGGTGCCGGCGATGGCGATCAGCGCGCCATATTCATTATTGACCGGATCCCATTCGACACGCGTGACGAAGCCCGGCCCGAAATGCTGTAGCGCAGGCCATGCGCCAATCACCAGCGATGCGATGATGCCGACCAGGATCAGCAGTACCAGCGCGGCGAAAGTGAATGTCAATGCATGGAACAGAAGATCCTGCCAGCGGGCCGAACTGGCATCGACGGGCGCTGCGGGGCGCGGAACGGCAAGCGTCGGTGCCTGCGACATGGGGGTGCTCATAGTCGGCAGAGCCTCGGAAAACGTATCGGGATGGGCGGAGGTAGTCACGGCGGCAATTTTATTCGCCGAGTGTGACGGGATTATTACAGCCGGCCACAAGACGGACAACGCCTTTTTTATTAGTCGATTAAAAACTTTTTGTGATCCCGTGCAGCACCAATCCGACCAGCCCGCCAACCAGCGTGCCGTTGATCCGGATGTATTGCAGATCGCGGCCGACATAGCTCTCGATGCGGGCCGAGACGGTGGCCGGGTCCCAGCCGTGCACGACGCGGCGTACCAGCCCGACGATTTGCCGGCGCTGTCGAACCAGCAGGATCACCGCTTGCCGCTGTGCCCAGCGGTTGAGGCGCGCACGCAGCGCCGGGTCTTCGGCCAGATGGCGGGCAAAAGCAGCCAGCCCATGCTCCGCATGCGTAGCCAGCAGGCCCTGCGCGAGTGCCAGCCGCAGCTCGTGCGCGATGGCCTCGTCGAGTTCGCCCGCAGCCAATCGCTCGCGCAGCGCATGCGCGGCCTGCGTTAAGCGCTGACGTGCATCGCTGTCGGGTGCGCGCATGTCGTCCAGCAGTTCGGCAAGACCTTCCATCAGCCGCATGAAGAATTCATCATTGAAGCGGCGCGGCATCCAGCGCGGGCTTTTTTCGCTGACCTTGCGGTAGATGGGGTCGGCCTGTTCGTCCAGCAGGCGGGCAGCCGCAGCCAGCGCATGGTCGAACAGCCGCTGGTGCAGGCGCTGCGCAATCGCACTGTCCAGCCAGTCGGCGAGCAAGGGCCCGGGCCGTAATTCGTTCACCAGCGCATGCAGCGACTGCGCAGCCAGCCAGCGTCGCTGTACCGGGTCCAGCAGCCAGTTGGCGATGATGGCCGCAACATCGGCCTCGGCCAGTTCGGCCGCCAGCACCTCGCGGGTCAGGAAATGGCGTTCAAGGAAGTCGGCAAAGGCATCGCCGATGCGGTCCTTGTTGGCGGGGATGATCGCGGTATGCGGTATCGGCAGCCGCAGCGGATGGCGGAACAAGGCGGTGACGGCGAACCAGTCGGCCAGCCCACCGACCAGCGCCGCCTCGGCAAAGGCGCGCAGCCATGACCAGCCCGGATGGACGCTTTCCAGTGCGCGCGCCAATGCGAACAGCAGCACCATCGCGACCAGCAGGGCCGTGGCAAGCCGCTGCATGCCGATCGCAGGCATCTAGCTTGCACAAGCATGCGCACGACAGGACATGGCCGCTTCCTCCGGCCTTTCGATGCGTACGCCGGGTCGGAGTTCGTCAGCGCGCGCGGCGCTCAGGTGTTACGGCGCGGATAGCCTTCGGCCAGGATGCGTGTCCAGACCTTTTCCCGGGCCTCGTTGTCCATGAACACCCAGTCGGCCACCTCGGCGACCGTGCGGCCGCAGCCGCGGCAGACATCGTCGAAGGTGGTCGAGCAGACCGCCACGCAGGGCGTGTCGGGGCGTTTGTCCGAAAACCAGATAGGGTCTTGCACGAAAAAATGCGCGGCCGGTGGGGAACGGCCGCGTGCAGTGAAAGGAGGGAAATTATACGACGCGCTGGCCGTGCTCGAGCAGGCAGACGTCGGAGGTGGCTTCAATGTTGGCGGCTTCCTTGGCTTTGCCAACTTTCATCAATTCCGGCATCACGACGCCGTTCTTCGCGGCGGTCATGTCGGCCAGGATGGAAATCGCGATTTCGGACGGCGTCTTGCTGCCGATGTAGATGCCGATCGGGCCGTGCAGCTTGGTCAGCTGCTCGGGCGTGACGTCGAAATCGAGCAGGCGCTCGCGGCGCTTGGCATCGTTCGAGCGCGAACCGATGGCGCCGACATAGAACGCATCCGACTTCAGCGCTTCCATCAGCGCGAGGTCATCAAGCTTGGGATCGTGGGTCAGCGCGACGACGGCCGAACGGCTGTCGAGCTTCATCTCCATCACCAGATCATCCGGCATCGCATGCACGACGTTGACGCCGTCGACATGCCAGCCATCGCGGTACTCTTCGCGCGGGTCGCAAACGGTGACGGCGTAATCCATGCCGATGGCGATCTGCGCGAGAAAACGCGACAGTTGGCCGGCACCGATGATCAGCAGGCGCCAGCGCGGGCCGTGGATGGTGGTCAGCGCGGTCTCGGATACTTGCAGGCTCATGCCGGCCTTGGCCGGGCCCAGCGTGACGGCGCCGGTCTGCAGGTCGACGCGGCGCGCGACCAGTTCGCCCTGCCCCAGCATGGCGATCAATTCCTTGATCTGGCAGTTGGCCGACAGCGGCTCGATCGACAGCTGTATGGTGCCGCCACAAGGCAAGCCGAAGCGATGCGCTTCGTCAGCCGTGATGCCGTAGGTGACGACTTCGGGCCTGGTACGCGTGATGCCATGCGTACGCACCCTGTCGATCAGATCGTCTTCGATGCAACCGCCGGATACCGATCCGACCACACGGCCGTCTTCACAGATGGCGAGCGTTGCGCCTTCCGGGCGCGGGCTCGAGCCCCAGGTCTTGATGACGGTGACGAGTTCGCACTTCTTGCCTTGCGCGATCCAGTCGCTGCAGGTCTTGAGTACTTCGAGGTCGATGCTGTCCATGGCTGTTGCCTGTTACCTGTTGCTTCGAATACTTGCGCTACAAACAAAAAATGCTCCCTAGCCTTGCGGCCAGGGAGCATTCAAGGCTCACTGCATTACGCCGACTTCAGGCCTGCAGCCAGCGGCATGCTACGCACGCGCTTGCCGGTTGCGTTGAAGATAGCGTTACCAACGGCTGCGCCGATCAGCGAGGTCGACGGTTCGCCGACGCCGCCCGGCTTCTCGGTGCTCTGAACCAGATGCACTTCGATAACCGGCGATTCGTTTTGGCGAATCACGCGGAAGTCGTTGAAGTTGTTCTGCTCGACCACACCGTTCTTGATGGTGATGTTGCCGTACAGAGCATGCGACAGACCGTAGATGATGCCCGACTCGAGCTGCTGACGGACGATCTCCGGGTTGACCATGCGGCCGCAGTCGCAAGCGACGTGGACCTTG
>JACCDQ010249864.1_pt1 | contig 28684 bp, 15 predicted proteins | sample 7446031 | NCBI WGS metagenome assembly JACCDQ01 (sample SAMN15323442, study PRJNA562643) | freshwater metagenome | isolation source: river surface water | place: USA:Blue River Watershed | collected 2017-08-17 | reverse complement strand
GCGACTTGAAAAGCTCCATTTCTTACATTCTCTAAACTAAAATACGGACGTAATTCTTGCTCGTCCAAATCAAAACGTTCTTTTCTAATTTTCTCCGTATAATATCTCCAATCATACGGTTGAACAGCTCCTTTAATACCATCCTTAGTCATCATTTTTTGAATGTCGGCAGCCTCCACTTTTGCTTTTTCCAAAGCAGGTTCCCATAAATCGTTTAATAATTTATTGACGTTTTCTGGTGTTTTTGCCATCGATTCTTCCAAAACATAATTAGAATGAGAGGCATAACCCAACAATCGGGCTTTTTGTCCTCGAAGATTCGCTAACTGAATTGCATTAGCTTTATTATCCAATTCATCGTCGTGATTGGCACGAGTTTGATACGCATTCCAAATCTCTTGACGCAATTTTCTATTGGCACTGTATTGCAAGAATGGCATCACACTCGAATTAGCTAAAGTAAACACCCAACTTCCTTCTTTGCCTTTTGACTTTGCATCAGCTGCTGCTGCATCAATTACATTTTGTGGTAATCCCGCCAAATCTTTTTTATCGGTAATTACCAATTGGTATTTATTGGTCTCCGCCAAAATATTTTGACCGTATTTCAAACTCAACAAGGACAAACCACCATTAATTTTACGTAGCGTTTCTTTCTCAGAAGAAGATAAATTAGCTCCAGAACGAACAAAATCTTTATACGCATTGTCCAATATTTTAGCTTGTTCCAAGTTCAAGCCTAGCGTTTCTTTTTTGTCCCAAAGCGCTTTAACTCTAGCAAACAATTTTTCGTTCAAATAAATATTATCGCGGTGTGCCGATAAATTAGGAGAAACTTCTTTGGCTATGTTTTGAATTTCTTTATTGGTGTGCGCCGAATTCAAATTAGAGAAAACTGTATTGACATTAGACAACAACTCTCCTGCATTTTCCATTGCCAGAATAGTGTTTTCAAATGTTGGCGCAGCCGTATTGTTAGCAATCACATCAATCTCGGCAGCATTTCTTTTAATCCCTTCTAAAATGGCAGGTTTGAAATGTTCGTTTTTAATTTGATCAAAAGGTGGAACATTAAATGGCGTATTGTACGCTTGAAAAAATGGATTCATAGTAGTCGTTTCTTGAGCATTTGCAGTTAGCATACTTCCAATGGCTAAGCAAACAAATAAAGTTTTCTTTATCATGTGATGGAGTTTAAAAAAGGTAAATTTATAAAAAAAAACGAATTCTTGTGGAAATACACTATTTCACAAATCTCTTCTCAACTATATAAACACTAGGCTTAAAAAATATTAATGCATTTTCAAATTTAAACTTTGAAACAAATAAATAGCCTTAAAACAAGTAAATACTGAATTTTAGTATTATTAGCCCTAAAGACAAAAAATTTAAAAATTATCAATTAATTAACTGTTTTTTTATTCATATAGAAAAATAAATGGACTCTTACAGGATAGAGCAGGATAGCCAGAGAAAGGCTTTAATTTATATTTGTGAAAAGAACACTTATTAAAATTAAGTTAAAAATTTATATAACCTATTTAATAACCGAATCAAGTAATGAAGAGAAAAATCAATTACCTACTGTTTACCCTCCCTCTTTTAGCGCTGTTATTTGGCTGTAGTCGAGATGTATTTGACGAATACTATGGGCGTCCAGATTATTTAGAAGCGCCCATCTACCAACAATTAGAGGCAAATGGAAATTATAAAAATTTAACTGTTTTAATTGAAAAAGCTGGGTACAAGGATATTTTAAGCAAAGCTGGGTATTGGACCATGTTTGCCCCAAATGATGCTGCTTTTACCGCCTTTTTTCAAGAACAAGGAATTTCTGATGTGAGTAAAATTGATAACGCCACAGCTGCAAAAATTGTTCGCTATGCACTTGTTTACAATGCTTTTCGTGAAGACCAATTATCCGACTATCAATCGGCTACTGGCTGGGTAAAAGATAATGCTTTTAGAAGACGAACTGCTTTTTATGATGGATTTATAACCAAAACAATTAATGGTCAATCTAAAGTTACTGTAAGTTCAAATCGCAACAACCGCACTGGAACAAATTACTATATCCCTGGAGACAATAACAATAAGTACATTACTTATTTTACTAAAGAATATTTTGCCGAGAAAAAATTAAGCGCAATTGATTTCAATTATTTCTATCCAAGCAAAAGCTATACTGGTTTTAACATCTTTGATGGCAATGTAAAAACGGCTGATATTATTGCTGAAAATGGAGTTGTTCACGAAGTTGAAAAAGTTGCTCTCCCTTTGCCAAGTCTCGATCAGTATTTAGAACAAAACGCTGATTATAGTCTTTTTAGAAGTCTATTAGAAAATTATTTAGTGAACTACACTTTCAATCAAGATGCAACAAATATCTACCGAAACTACACTGGAAAATCAGATGAAGTTTTTGTAAAAGTGTATGACCAAAACTTATCTTTTTCACCAAATAATGAAAATTATATTAAACAAAGTGATAATGACGGGCAATCTGATGCCTATACTTTGATCGTGCCTAAAAATGCCCCTTTACAAGAGTTTATTGATCGAGTTATGCTTAAAAATTATACCTCTTTAGACAAACTTCCAAAATACATCTTTCAAGATTTTGTTAATGCTCATATGGTCCAAAATGCCGTTTGGCCTTCAAAGACTTATAGTTACAACAATGCTTTGGGCGAAAACTTACGATTTAATTTCAATACGGATATCACAGATGCTAAAATTTTGAGCAACGGATTCTTTTATGGCGCTAGTAAAGTCCAAAAATCCAACTTATTTTATAGCGTTTACACTTCAGCATATTTAGACCCAAGATTTACTCTTGCTACTCGCTTGTTCAATGACGGTTCTGGATTTAAAGAAATGATTAGTAATATCAATACTAAATACACTTTATTCTTACCAACAGACACTTTACTTCGATCTTTAGGTTATGAATATGACATAAAATACCAAACATGGAGATATACCTCTCCTATTACTAACATTGCTGTTTCAGGAAGTAACGCTAGATCTCGCTTACTTCGTGTTCTTTACAATGGTATTGTTTTAACACCTAATGATGAGCTAAAAAATATTGCTACTACTTCAGGTATTATTCGTACAGGAGATTATGATTTACCAGGTGAGTATATTAAATGGAACCAAAATAAAATTTATGGTGCCGGAAATGAGACCATGGGAAATGCTGTAAATGTAATTGGTTATGAAGATCAACAAAATGGAAGAACTTATTATATTGATAAATTGATTGAATTCACAGAAGAAGTACAAGGTTTAAAAATTAAACGATTATCAGAAACAACAGGTTCACAATATCTTTCGTTTTTTAATTACTTGAAAAACTCTTCTTTATACAATACGACGACAGGAGCAATTCAAGGAGTAAGCCTTGGTACATCTTATACATTTGTAATCCCAAACAATGCTGCAATTACTAAGGCAATTGCCGAAAAGGCATTGCCAGCCTCTGTAACTCCTGCCACTCAAATTGAAAAAGATCAAATAGCCGATTTTATTCGCTACCATATTTTGGTAACTAAAACCGCTTCAAATGATGGGCTTACAACAGGATTAGTTGAAACTTTAAGAAAGAACAGTCTTGATGAAAAAACGTATGTCACTGTAGAAAGTACTCCAGGGACATTAACCTTCAAAGACAGAGCGTTTAGAATAGCCAATTACGTACCGTCATTGAGTAATAATTTAGCTGACCGCTCTTTAATACACTTAGTAGACAACTATCTTAAATTCGTAGAATAAAATGAGACTAAAAAATACAAAAATACTTTACTTTTTTTTATTTGCCGTTATTACTTTGGCGAGTTTGCCAGTTTTCGCACAAGACAAATCCATCTTAGTGCGTGGTAAAATAGTTGATTCAGGAGATAACTTATCTATTCCAGGAGCGACTATTGTTGAACAAGATTCGGAAAACCGAACTGTAACAGGTGTAATATCGGATATTGACGGTAACTTTGCTATACGCGTTAAAAATTCCAATAATAAACTATACATTTCAACAATAGGATACAAATCCAAAGTAATTCCTATTAATGGACGTGAGACAATTAAAATTAGTCTTGTTTCGACAATTGAATCATTAAATGAAGTTGTAGTTAAGTCAGAAAAAATGACCAGCAATGGTTTAATGAACATCGCCGATCGAAATCGTACAACTAGTGCAGTAACAATCAATGCTGCTGACTTAGAAAACACACAAGCAGCATCTATTGACGAAGCGCTTCAAGGGCGTATGCCTGGGGTTGATATTACCGCAACTAGTGGAGATCCTGGTGCTGGGATGCAAATTCGTATTCGTGGTACTTCTTCAATTTCTGGTTCTTCAGACCCTTTAATTGTAGTAGATGGAATGCCTTATGAAACCTCGATCCCTGCCGATTTTAATTTTGGCTCTGCCGATGAACAAGGTTATGCCGCCTTATTAAATATTGCTCCATCGGATATTGAAACCATCACTATCTTAAAAGATGCTGCCGCAACGGCAATATGGGGAGCACGTGCTGCAAGTGGAGTTTTACTTATCACGACCAAACGCGGAGGAGTTAGCGCACCAAAAATCACCTATACTTACAAGGGTACTTATTCAAAACTCCCTCCTACTATTCCAATGCTAAGTGGTGATCAATATTCTCAATTGATTCCAGAAGAATTTATGAATCGAAATGGAGTCCCTTTGAATACGCTTAACGTAAAAGAATTTCAATACGATCCTCAGGATGTGTATTACTACAAAAATTATAGTCAAAACACCAACTGGATTGACGCCATTACACAAACAGGTTTGACAGGCGAACACAATCTTTCTCTACAAGGAGGAGGACAAAAAGCTAGGTATTTTAGTTCTGTAGGATATTACAATGCAAAAGGAGTTACTATTGGCACAGGCTTAAACCGATTAAATGCCCGATTAAATTTAGATTATGTGGTTTCTGACCGCATTCGTTTTAAAACCGATTTATCTTATACACATACCGATACGCAACGCAACTATGTCAATGGAACTAGGGATGATTACGATCGATTGCGAAGTATCGCTTATACTAAAATGCCTAATATGAGTATTTATGAATTTGACGAATTAGGGAATCTTACACCAAATTATTTTTCACCTGCTTATAATGTTCAAGGAACTTATCCCGGCACCTACAATCCAGTTGCAATGGGAGAATTTGCAATCAATGATCAAATAGGCGAACGCATTGTTCCGCATTTTAATTTGAACGTTGACCTTATCCCTAAGACTTTGATTTCAACTTTTGATCTTCAATTTGATTTTAACAGCACTAAAACAAAAGCGTTTTTGCCTCAAAATGCAACAGGACGTCCTTTTACTGAAACCGCAGTAAACAGAGCTTCTGATGCCGATGCTGATGCGGCGAATATTGTGACCAAAACAAATATCATTTACACTCCAACGATAGGTAAAGACCAAACCTTACAAACTATTTTATCATTGCAAACCAATGATTCTCGTTATACCTCTCACCAGGCACTAACATCGAATACAGCTTCGTCTTTATTTACCGATCCTTCGATTCCTTCGAGAACACAAAATTCTGAATTGCAACTCTACACAAGCAACAGTCAATCCAGAAGCGTGGGTGCTTTATTGAGCGCTCAATATGGTTTATTGGATCGATATATTGTCAATGTGGGAGTTCGTGCAGATGGTAATTCAAAATTTGGTCCTAGAAACAGATATGGAATATTCCCTTCGATATCCACTCGTTGGAGAGTGTCTGGAGAACCCTTCATGAAGAACTTAAAGTTTATTGACGATTTGAGTTTTAGAGCTAGTTATGGTCGCTCTGGTAGAGCACCTAAATACGACTACCGTTATTTTAATATTTATGGAAACTACAGCACGGATTATTTGGATCTAAACGGTGTATTCCCTTCAAATATGGAACTTAGTAATTTACGTTGGGAAACCTTAATAGGTAAAAACCTCGGGTTCAACCTTCAGATGTTTAACAAACGTATTATGTTAGACCTTGATTTGTATCATAACACAACAAAAGACCTTCTTTTTCCAAACCTTGACATAAGTTCAATTTCAGGTTATAGTACTATTTCTGACCAAAACGTAGGTAGCATGGAAAATAAAGGATGGGAAGTAGGACTTTATACTACCCCTTTTAAATCCAAAAAATGGAAAATTGATTTCAACTTTAATATCGCAGCTAACCAAAATATGATTAAAGAGATCTCCGAATTCTATCCAAGTGAATTTGGCAACACTGATAAAAATGGGCAATTCAAACGCTTCCTTCAAGTAGATAATCCTTTTGGTTCTTTTTATGGATACCGTTTCAAAGGTGTTTATACTGACCTTGAAGCAACAAAAGCTAGAGACTCCAATGGAAATGTAATCATCGGTCCTAATGGTCAAGAGGTATTTATGCGTTTTAACTATCCTACTACAGATTATGTCTTTCAACCTGGAGATGCTATCTATGAAGACATTAACCACGATGGAAATATTGACAAACGTGATGTGGTTTATTTAGGAAATAGTAATCCAAAAATTGCTGGGGGATTTGGACCCTCAATAAGTTTTAATAACCAATTCAAATTATTACTTTATTTCACCTATCGTCTTAATTATGATATCATCAATGGAACGGATATGAATACTACTAATATGTATGGATGGAGCAATCAAAGCACAGCTGTTTTATCAAGATGGAGAAACCCTGGAGACATTACTAACATGCCTAGAGCAGTATTTGGCGCAGGTTATAACTGGTTAGGATCTGATCGTTATGTTGAAGACGCTTCGTTTGTACGTCTTCGCTCAGTAACTTTTAGTTATAATTTAGGGAAAAAACTTTTGAAAAAATTAAACCTAGACGATTTAAGAATTTACGCAACTGCAGACAACTTATTCACTTTTACAAAATATAGAGGACAAGATCCTGAGGTAAATATGAAATCTGGACCTTTTGAAATCGCTATTGACAATGCTGCTACCCCACCAACAAGACGTTTAACTTTTGGACTTTCTACTCGTTTCTAAAAAAATATTTGAATCATGCAAAATAAGATAAAAACATTAATTGCTGTCTTACTCCTTTTTGTTTCGGCAACATCCTGCAACGATTATTTAGACTTGCGACCTCAAGACGGTATAGTTCGTGAAGAATTTTGGAAAACCAAAGAAGACATTCAAGCAGCTGTAGCTGGAATTTATTCTTCCTTATTAAATTCTCCTCCTGGCGTAAACGATTTGACATTGACTCAATACCTATTTATGTATGGTGAATTGAGAGGTGATATGGTAGGTGCTGGCGGATATGTTACTGAGGACGAAAGAGATATTATGAATACCAATATTATTGCATCAAACGATTTAACAAGTTGGGCAGCTTTTTACAAAACAATCAATTTTTGTAATACAGTTATTGATTTGGCTCCTACTGTTAAAAATTTAGACCCAACATTAACTCAAACCCAATTAGACCATTATCTTTCTGAAGCATTAGCTGTAAGAGCCTATTTGTATTTTACTTTAGCGCGAACTTTTAAAGATGTCCCTCTAAAATTAACCGCTACAATGAGTGATAAAGATAATTTTCAAATTGCCACAAGTACTCAAAATGATGTTTTTGCCCAAGTAATCAAAGACTTGAAACAGGCCGAAACCTATGCAGAGTCGGATTATGGAAATACTGCTTCAAACAAAGGGCGTATCACTATTTATTCAATCAATGCAATGCTCGCTGATGTTTATTTATGGACAGGAAATTTTCAAGAGTCACTTGCAGCTTCAAATAAAATTATTAACTCTCAAAAATTTGCATTAGTGAATGCTTCTGGCAACTGGTTTACAACAGTTTTTGCAAAAGGAAATTCTAGCGAAAGTATTTTTGAATTTCAATATACAACTTCAAATTTAGGCCCATTTTACGGAATTTTTTACTTAAGACCTCAATTCCAAGCTTCGCCAATCACACTAGAAAAATTCTACGGAATTGACTACAACAATCCAAACAACAAAGACATCCGAGGAGAATTTGCTTCCATTGTTCCAGGCACAAATGAAATTTGGAAATTTACTGCTTTTGATTACAATACTCGAAAAGCATTTCAAGATTCAGACACACACTGGTTTGTCTATCGATATTCCGATATTTTATTAATGAATGCCGAAGCTTTAAATGAACTCGGTCAAGGTGCAGATGCTATCAATATTATTAAAGACATTCGTTTAAAAAGAGGTGCTATTGCAATAACTGCTGAAAATCCCGACCCTGCCAATAAAAACGATGTTGTAAACTACATCTTATCTGAACGCGCACGTGAACTTGCATTTGAAGGAAAGCGTTGGTTTGACTTGCTTCGTGTGGCAAGAAGAAATAACTACGAACGATTAGATATTATAACTAATGCCGCTATTGCTAGTGCTCCTGCCAATCAGCAACAATCCATTATTGCAAAATTAAAGGATCCAAATAGCCATTATTTGCCTATCAATACTTACGAGTTGTATACCAATAAAGCACTTAAACAAAATCCATTTTATAAATAAAAATATAAGTCATGAAAAAAGTAGTAAAACCAAATAACTTGCTTAGACTTGTTGCCATATTTTTTATCCTCTTGGTATTTCAAAATTGTTCGCAAGAAAAAATAAAAGAATCTACCGATGAAACCTTAAACATTACTGAATATCTTCAAGCAAATGATGATTATTCTATGTTTTTGGAAATCCTTAATATCACAAATTATGCTTCCTTTATGAATACGTATGGAACGTATACTTTATTCCTTCCTACAAATGAAGCAGTGAAACAGTACCTTAAAGATTTAGGAGTAACTTCTTTAAAAGACGTTCCTTTAACTGATTTGCAGAATATTGCTAAGCTTCATATTCTTGACCAAAAAGTAAACACGACTTCCTTTACCGATGGTAAAATTGCAACACCTAGCTTGTACGGTCAATTTTTAGTAACAGGTGCCTCTAATCTTAATGGTATTTCCAGTGTCACTATTAACAAAACAGCCAACATAATCAATTCGAATATCGAACTTGGAAATGGAGTTGTTCATGTTATTAATAAAGTATTGCGTGTAGCCAATAAAACTTTAGCTCAAACTATTGAATCTAATCCAGACCTATCCTTATTTACTGAAGTATTAAAAGCTACAGGATGGTATGATAAACTAAACCTACCACTTTCAGGAAACACTGCTGATATTAATAACTATCTAACTGTTTTTGCACAAACAAACGATGTATTTAAAAAAGCAGGATTCAACAACTTAGCTGATTTAAAAACAAGATACAGCCATCTTAATAACCCATCGGACTTAAAAGACAGTTTAAATCTTTTTGTTAGTTACCGCATTATGCCACGATTACAATATTTAGCCGATGTTGCAGTAAACCCAGCGTTAGAGACTAAAGCTCCTCTAGAAGTAATCAGTTCCAAATTAGATAAAGATAAAATTTTATTAAATGAAGAAGTTTTTAATGGGGTTTTAGAAAAGGGGGCTAGTGTTATTAGAGAATTAAGTGATTTAACCACTTCAAACGGAGTATTGCATTTTGTAGACACCAATTTCGCCATCAAAAAAAGAAATCCAGCTCCTGTGTATTTTGATTTTTGTGACCAACCTGAATTTAGAAAATTAACGTCTATTTTCCGAACAGCTGTTGGTGGATACCAGACTTTTACAAAAGCCCAACTTTCAGACATTACTTGGGATGGTCCAGACGTTATTGCTTATAATAAAGCTGCCACAGGTACTGCAATTACCTCTGGTATTGCTGCAGCTTGGCATACTGATGTACTTGAAATTAATCGTTTTAGAGACGGAAATGTTCAAAACATTGCATTTAAAACTCCAGTAATTATTAAAGGAAAATACAAATTGTGGATTTCTTTTAGATACCAAGCTACAAAACTTGGAAATGTTAAAGTCTTTTTTGATGGCAAAGAACTTCCAAGACAAATCAATTTAATGGAAGCTGGCAATACCACATTAGATGAGCGAGTATTGGAATCCCAAGGTTACAAACGTTACACATCGCCTTATACAAACAGAGTAAATTGTAGATTACTAGGTACTATAGACGTAACAACAACCTCTAGACATACCTTAATGTTACAAAGTCAATTTAATGCCGGTGCTCAATCTTGGTTTGATATAGCAGAATTTCGCCCTATTGAGATGGATCAACTCTGGCCAAAATTTGAATCTGGAAAAGATAATTTAATAAAACAATAATACTTATTTAGGAACCTAACTCAGTAAAAAAGATGTTATCAAGAATTAATTATAAAAGACTTATTGTTGGAATGCTTGCTATCGCAATGTTTTCTTGTTCTAACCCTTGGGAGGAACAAAAAAATAATGGTGACACCAATCTCAATATCAATCTGAATGAAGCTATTTCAAAAACTGCTGAGCTATCCCAGTTTGGAAAATTATTAGCCCAAACTGGTTACGACAAAATATTAGCAGCTTCAAAAACTTATACTGTTTTTGCACCCACTAACGATGCCTTGGCTCAAGTTAGCACTGCAATTTTAAACGACCCTGAAACACTTAAGAAATTTGTGGCTAACCACATTGCACTTACAGCTTTTTCTTCAGTTAGATCGCAACCACAAGAAAAAGTAAAGATGCTTGGAGACAAATACCTTATTTTTAAAGGAACTAACTTAATTGATGATGCTACAATCATTAAAGCAGATCGTTATGCCTCTAATGGTGTATTTCATATTATTGATAAAGCATTAACTCCAAAATTAAACATCTGGCAATACATCAATTCAACAGCAGGAACTTCTAAAATGAATGATTATTTATTAAGTCTTAAAGACATTAATATTTATGATTCGGATGCCACTGCAAAAGCAAATGCTTTTCCAGGTGCCCTTGCTGATTCACTTACCAATTCTTACCTAAAGAATGTCTATAATTTGAATAATGAGAAAAACTCCTATACTTTGTTTCTTATGCAAGATGCAGGTTACACTACTGAAGTAGATAAAATGAAACCCTATCTAACTGTTGCTACAACAGATGGAACAACTGCTTTAGCGAGTTATTTTACAGTAAGAGATATGGCTTTCCCTAAAAAATACGAATTGAATGAACTCCCTACTAGTTTAACCTCAAGATTTGGCGTTGAATTCCCAGTTGATAAAACCCAAATTGTAGGCGAACCTATTCGTTTAAGTAACGGAATTGTTTATATCATGAAAAAAGTAGATGTAGCACTTACCAATCGTTTGTTAAGCAATAAAGTTGAAGGAGAAAATAATGTGGGTTATTTAGGTACAAGAACACCTATCCTTTATCGTGATAGGAAAGATCCAGCTGGAAATTTGTTTAACGATATTATGATGAGTACAACTAATACAAGAGCTGGATTTACTTTACTCTATAATATTAAAGATATTATGTACAGTGCTAATTACAAAGTGTATTGGAGAGCAGTAAATGATGTAACCAATCCAGGTACAGGAACAAATCCATTCCAACAGCAATTAGGTATCGGTGGAACAATTCTAAATATAGGAACTTCTACTAGTAGTATGGCTAATTTTACTAAATTATTCCCAATGACACCAATCCCTTATAAAAATTATGATGAGATACTTTTAGGTGAATTTACAAATACAACCGCTGGAAATATTGGATTTATTTCTCTCATTGGGGGAACCACCGCAGCAACAAGTCTACTCACTCTTGATTATTTAAAATTTGTCCCGGTACTTAAATAAAATTCTATAAAAAAATAGTTATGCTAAAAATTATAAAACTAATATGCCTAGTAAGCCTGCTTTTTACAGGAGATTTCTTTGCACCATTATACGCACAGGAAGTTAATGACTCAACTGCCACCAAAAAATCTATTCAAAAAGTAGCAGGAATTTTAGTAAAAGGAGTGATTAAAAATGCCACAACAAAAGCGGTGGTATCAGGAATCAATATCGCTGTCGAAAATTTCTCGGCATCGATTACAAATGACGATGGAAGTTTTGAAATTAAAGTCCCAAATTTAGATGTGCTACTTACAATTAGCGGACAGGATTATCAAACAAAAGTGTACGCTTTAAAAGGAAAAATAGATGGGCTTGAAGTATTCTTAAGCGAAGCAAATTATGCTCCATCATTTCAAATTGCAAATACAGCTTCTGGCGATATTATGCAGTACAACAACACCCATGCTACTTCTGTAGTCAATTTTAGTAAAGACCAATGGTCTAACCCTATTAACGAATCAATTGGCGGTTTTTTACAAGGTAAAGTTGCTGGATTAAATAGTACCCGAAATTCAGGATCAATTGGGGCTGGATCTTATTTATCACTACGTGGTTTTAACTCTTTATATGCTACCAATAAGCCTCTAATTGTAGTTGACGGTATGGTTTATGACGATGAAGATTATGGTTCAGGAATACTCCAAAATAATATTACTTCACCATTAACTAACATTGATGTTAAAGACATTGAAGATGTAACTGTTATCAAAGATGGAACTTCTCTTTACGGCACAAAAGGTGCTAATGGAGTGATTAAAATAACAACTATTCGTCCAACAGAATTATCGACTAAAATTGACTTTACCACCTACGCTGGCATCAATCAAATACCTGATCAATTACCATTATTAAGTGCTGATGCTTTCCGTACTCACTTATCACAATTAGAAGCAACACGTGGTTTGACCCAACAACAAATTGCAGCTTTACCTTATATGAACGATACTGAAGGTTCAATAGGATATTATAAATATCACAATAAGACCAATTGGCAAGATCAGGTTTTAAAAGGTAGTGCATTTCAAAACTATTTTCTAAAAATTCGTGGAGGAGATGATATCGCTAAATTTGGTTTGTCTGTGGGATACCTTGATAGCAAAGGTATTGTTGATGAAACCAGTTCGAAAAGATACAGCACACGATTGAATGCTGCATTAAGGCTTACCGAAAGACTAACTGTAGATGCAAACCTTTCATTTATTAATAGCGTTCAAAATCAGTGGGATCAAGGTTTTGCATACAAAACAAATCCTTTGTATTTATCTTTAACTAAATCTCCTTTCTTAACCGTACATGATGTTAGTGATACTGGAGAAGTATCTCCTAACTTAGCTGATGTTGATTATTTTAATGTTAGTAACCCAAAAGCAATTTTGACTAATGGTTTTGGAACCAATAAAAACTACCGTTTCTTTGGAGATCTTAAGTTTAAATATGCTCTAAATAAATCTTGGGACTTTAACACCATCTTAGGATTAACCTTAAATAAAGAAAGAGAAACATTCTTTATACCAAATAAAGGAGTAGCAAATCTCGTTTTACCAACAGCCATTGCTTATAACCGTTCAGGAAGTGAAGTTCAAACATACAATAGTCTTTACACCGATACCTATGCAAATTACTTCAAACAATTAAAAAATGATCATACTATAGAGGTTCGTTTTGGAATTAGAAGTCAAAGTAATAAATCGGAAAGCGACTTAGGGCTAGGATACAATTCCTCTACAGATGATTTTACTAGTGTTGGGGCTGGATCCAATATGCTTCGACAAGTAGGAGGAGCATTAGGAGAATGGAATTGGTTAAATATGTACGCAAATGCAAGTTATAATTATCGCAACAAATACTTCTTAACAACAAGTTATGCCGTAGATGGTTCCAGCCGATTTGGTGATAAAATACTCGACAGTAGCGAAAAATACGCTTTAATGACGTCTTTAACAGGAGCTTGGTTAATTTCTTCCGAAAAATTCATGAAAGACAGTAAAGTTATAGACTATCTAAAACTTAGAGCTAGTTATGGACAAAGCGGTAATGATAATATTGGGAATTTTACTGCTCAGAAATATTATGTTTCACAAAACTTATTAGGAATGCAAGGATTAGTGAGAGGAAATATTGGAAATCCAAACTTGCAATGGGAAACAGTTAAAAAACTAAATATTGGAACTGATTTTGGAATATTTAACGAAAGAATCAACGCTTCATTAGATGTGTTTTCTAACAAAACCGAAAACATGATTGTGTACGAAACAATAAGTAACGTAAGCGGTTTTAATTACACCGTTGCTAATAGCGCTGCAATGCAAACATTAGGAGCTGATTTATCCCTAAATGCTCGTATTGCAAAATCAAAAAACTTCGCCTTTGATCTAGGTTTAAACGTAAGTCACTATAAAAACAAAGTATTAGGATTGCCTAATGGAGACATCCTAACACAATTTGCAGGAGCTACTTATTTAACTTCTGTTGGTAAAGACGCTAATTTATTCTATGGATTAAAAAGCACTGGTGTCTACAGCACTACTGCCGATGCAAATGCAGCAGGTTTGAATAGACGCTTATCAAACGGTGCAATAGTTCCTTTTACAGCTGGAGATATTCGTTATGTGGACACTAATAATGACCATATTATTGATAATAAAGATCGTATGGTTATAGGAAATCCAAATCCAAATGTGGCTGGAAGTTTCTCAGCAAATATTAACTTCAAACGATTTACTCTTCAAGGACTTTTTAACTTCTCTGTTGGAAATGACATTTACAACGGATTGCGCTACAACCTTGAAAAAATGAGTGGTTATGAAAATCAAAGCATTGCTGTTGCAAATCGTTGGATAGCTGAAGGACAACAAACAACTATGCCAAAAGCGGTATGGGGAGATCCTATGGGTAATTCAGAATTCTCAAACAGATGGATTGAAAATGGCTCATACCTTAGACTAAAAACCTTGGTTTTAGGTTACGATTTTGCAGTAAACGATGCAAAACATGTTAAATACATAAAACTTTATGCTACTGCCAATAACTTATTTACTTTTACTAAATATCTTGGCTATGACCCAGAATTTAGCGCAAGCCCATCCATTTTTGGACAAGGAACCGATATTGGTCTGACCCCTCAGTTCCAATCATTTCAATTGGGATTACGTTTAGGACTATAATTATTTACACTACAGAAACAATATATCGATGATAACAACAAATAGAACAAAATCAATGAAAAACACTCTAAATAGTATAGTAGCTTTCGTATTGTTATTGAGTTTGAACTCCTGTCAAGATTTTTTAGATGTAGAACCTAAAGATAAACTTGTAGGGACTCAAGTCTATCGTAATATTTATGATGCCGATGCTGCCGTGATAGGGATATATGGTAAATTTATGTCTCTTGCTGAAAAGCATGTAATTCTTAATGAAATGCGCGCCGATTTGATGAGTACTACAAGAAACTCAAGCCCTTATTTAAAAGAACTTTCTCAGCACAATGTATCTAATGACAATCCATATATCAACCCAAGACAATATTATGAAGTAATTCAAAATTGTAATGATGCAATGAAAAATTTCAACATCATGTTGGCTGATAAAAAATTCACCCAATCACAATACAATCAACGTTATGCCGATATTGCTTGTATTCGATCATGGATTTATTTACAGTTAGGAATCCATTTTGGAAACATCCCCTACATTACTGAACCTATTGAAACATTAGATGATGTTAAAAATGCCTCAAAATATCCTAGAATACCTTTCAACCAGCTTTTAGACAAATTAATTGATTTAACAGAAGGTTTAACTTATAAAGAAATTTATGAGTCTGGAAGTAGTTTATTGTTAACTGTTGACGGCTACGATACTCGAAAATTTTTCATCAACAAAGAGTGTTTAATTGGCGATTTACAATTGTGGAAAGGTAATTACCTATCTGCAGCTTCTCATTACAAAAAAGTAATGGAGAGTTCTTCACCAGGGGTAAATACACTTGATAACTACCGCGTAAAATTTGCCGAAGTAATCACTAATGAAGATTTAGCCATTGGCTATTTAAGATATTATGAGCAAGATGCAACCACTTTAGTGGATAGTAATACTAAAGGATGGAGATCTATTTTTGGAAGAAACAGAGATATTTTATGGAATTCCGAATGGATCTGGTCATTACCTTTTGACAGTGATTTTGCTCCTACTAATCCTTTCATTACTTTCTTTTCAAAAACGGGTGGCGACTATTTAGCAAAACCATCACAACGTGCCATTGATTTATGGAATAACAATAGACAAAACAACGGATTTCCTTATGATGCGCGTGGTAAAAAATTCTCTTACCGAATGGTAGGTGGAGATCCTGTAATTATGAAATATCTTTATAAATACGAAGACCCTGCTAACCTGCTAAAAAAAGAAGGGGAATGGTTTTTATACCGTGCTGCAAAGTTACATTTAAGATATGCAGAAGCAGCCAACAGAGATGCTCAGCAAAAAGTGGCTTATGCAATTCTTAATGGAGGAATTAAAGCAACTTTTGTTCCTGCTAATGTTGTTATTGATTCTTATACTGACGTTACTAACATGCAACAAACATTTATGCCTTTCCCTTATGATTTTGATGCTCGTATGGGAGATTATCCAAACTACAGAGCGCCATGGCACCGAAATATTGGAGTCAGAGGTCGTGCATACTTAACTCCAGTTGGAAACGTAGGAGATGATGTAATTACTACCGAAGATAATATTATAAATGAAGCAGCTTTAGAATTAGCTTATGAAGGAAATCGTTGGGAAGATTTAGTTCGAATAGCTTTACGTAGAAACGATCCCTCTTTCCTAGCAGATAAAATTTATGATAAGTTAAACAAAGAAGGTAATCCAGATGCTACAGCCGTACGCTCTAAATTAATGAATGTTTCTAATTGGTACCTCCCTTTTAATTGGTAATACTACCTTCCCTTTTTTTATAAAAAAAACTCTAATATTACCTATTAGAGTTTTTTTGTGCGGATAATAGGAGTCAAATCTATAATTAATTTAAATTGGTTAAAACCAATTAAGAATTAAAAAAACCTTGATTATAAAGGATTTTAAAGTCATTTTAATCTTGTTACATTTTACTTAATTTCAACAAAACACTATTTTGAAATAATTTTAGGGTAGTTATTGGGGTAGTTTATTTTATTTATTTATCTTTACAAAAAAGTAAAAAATGGCTGCCGGCAGATACAAAATACAAAAAGACAATGATTGGAACACAATTTTTTTCAGATTCAAACAAGGAAAACAATTTGATATTATTGCATCTATTGGAATTGAAGTACCTAGAGGAAGATGGAGCGATACAAAACAAGAAATATTAGCCACACCATTAATTGACTTTAAAAAATTAAATATAAAACTCAAAGAATTCAAAACTTTTATCATAAAAGAATATGAAACCTCAAAACTTTCTGATGACTTAGCTATCATAAATTCAAAATGGCTGAAAGAAAGAATAAATATTTTCTTCGTACGTGAGTCAAAAGATAAAGAAATAAATAAAAAATTATTTTTTACGAGCTTTATTGAAACCTTTATTTTAGAATCTCGCACAAGAAAAACCAAAAAAAACACACCCTTAAAACCCAGAACAATTCAGCATTACGAGACTACACTTAAAAAAATTCAAGAATTTGAAAAACACATAGGCAAGAAAGTCAACTTAAGTAATGTAGATTTAAATTTTCACTCGCACTTAATACATTATTTAGAAAACACTGCTTTTCTTAATCCCAATACTATTGGCGGATATGTCGATGACATAAAATTATTCTGTAGGAGTGCAGAACTAAGGGGAAATAAAATTTCAAACGAATACAAGCTTAAAGAATTTTACAGTCCCTCAAATAATACACAGGACATTTATTTAAAAGAAGAGGAAATAAGCAAGATATACAACACTAAATTTACCCCGGATTATCTTGATAACGCAAGAGATTGGCTTATAATAGGTCTCAGAACTGGATTAAGAGTTTCAGATTTGTTGTCGCTTTCAACAAAAGATTTAGTAGATGGATTTATTGAATTACGTAACAAGAAAACCGACTACCCAGTTATCATTCCTTTACACGATAATGTGGTTGAAATACTTACAAAAAGAAACGGAGAATTTCCCAGAAAAATAAGTGACCCTAATTTCAACCTATATGTTAAGGAAGTAGCAAGAATAGCTGGTTTAACGGAAAAAGTAGAAGGAGGAAAAATCTCAGAAATAACAATAAAAGTTAACGGTAAGGAAGAAACTATCCATCGAAAAGTTATAGGGACTTACCCGAAACACGAACTAGTATCAAGTCATATTTGTAGAAGAACATTTGCAACACTTTTATATGGTAAAATTGATACGTTAGCTATTATGAAGATAACAGGACATCAAACGGAACGGCAATTTCTCGGATATATAAAAATAACTCCAAAGGAATATGCAGAAGTTCTAAAAACGTTTTGGAATAGCCATAAGACAATATAAAAAGCAGCAATATAATACAACACTTATTTCTTTAAAATTGAATTGTTAAATTTGAATAAATTCTAGGATATAATCTTAAGTCATTTTAGGTTGTAACCCAAAAAGTATAATTCACTTCTGATAATAGAAAATATGAAATATTTAATAACATCAATAAAAGAGATTGAAGATATAATTACACCATCATTAGTAATTGACGACCTTTTTGACCCATTCCCATTTCCTAAACTGGAAGAGCAGTTTAGAAGTTGTATGAGATTATACAGAATCGAAACTTTTGGTGAAGATTTTGAGAAATTTCCAATTAGCTTTGAGGAATTTAACCCTAGGTATGATAAGTTTTACGGATTAAATTATAATCGTTTAACCGAGATAATTGAAATCGAGGAATTTAAAATAAATTTAAAACAGTTATTTAATAGTCATGAAGATTACTTTATAGAAGATATAACTGACCAATTGCCCAATCCCAGCGAAGCAGAATTTAAGTTGTTTTTATATAATTCCTTAAAAAGTCTTCAGTCTTCTTTTGAGTTTCTTTTTTCAACCGAAATAAATAACAATGTAATTCTAAATCTATTTAAAGATGAGTTATTAGAGTCTTACGAAAGAGCTTTTGAAAAGACTAAAAATCACTTTTCTGTTTATGATGAAATATTTAATAAATTCAATTTTGAAGTAAATTTATCAAATTCTGATTTAGTTGAAAATAATAGAATTGACAGTATAGTTAGTTTAGAATATATTCCTAGCCGTGACGAAATTTTATCAAAGTTAATTGACGGCACTAATAATAAGATAACCTTTGAAAACTATGAGAAAAAGCTCGTTGAAAAGCAGTTTCTTTCCAAAGAATTAGATGGATGGAGAAGTAGCAGTATCAACTTTGTTCGTTTTTACACTCATTGTGAAAGACAAAAATTATTTAGATCTGTATTTTTAACAAAATCTAGCGGAGTTAAAATGCTAAGGCAACTTTATAGTTTTTACGATGGTCCAACCCTTGACTTACCAAATAAAAGAGCAAAAATCAAACCAGGACAAATAAGCAATATATACTATTTTTTATAATAATCTAGTCTAGTTTCGGTCCTCTTTTTATTTATTTTTAAAATAATAATGCTTCGTAAATCCCTATAACCACTGGCTTTAATCAATTTTTTCGATTAGTCCACTTAGTCCAGTTTTGATTCAAAATTTTTACCTCTTTTGTATCTTTGCAGAGGAATTTTTAAGACGTCAAGAATTTTTCAAAACACTATTAAGTTGCAACAGAATAGTAAAGATTTTACAGTCCTATCCTACAAATCAGATTTGTACATCCGAGAAACATAGTAAGTCATCGGTGTGGGATATTATTAAATTATTAACAATAAAAATTTTGAGGTATGGAAAAACATATCAATTTAGTCAATGTACCTTTAGAGGTAATGGCTAACACTATCCGTGAGATAGTAGTATCGGAGATACAAAAGGTAAAAGAATTGATTTCGCTAACTCCGAAAGAGGATGAAACGGATAAAATTTTAACAAGGGAAGAGGTTTGTAAGCTTTTAAAAGTTAGCCCTACCACACTTTTTAACTGGAACAATGATAAAATATTAGTAAACTATAAAGTCGGAAGACGGGTTTATTATAATAAATCAGATGTTCTAGCTATTCTTAACCCTCTTAAAGAAGTTTCTTAGACTTCTTTTTAAGCTCAATCGAGCTAGTTTTTTTAGGCTGTAGTAGCCAAATCAATACACATAACTAAAAGGCACAAAGTGATGTTTAACACCGCTTAGGCATCGCTATGCCTTTTGTTAACCAACAAAGTAAAAATGAAAAGTAAAATAATATATGTGCCTCACAACATAGATTTGGAGGAACTAACTAGGAACAATCCACCTAGTTTTGAATTTGATCATGAATATGCATACCTTATTCTGTATGGCATAATTAAGGATTCATACGGGAAATTTCAAAAGGTTAAAAACTGGGCTGAATTTCATAAATACAAAAGAGTAAAAAGCTACATGGTAAGAAGAGACTCAAAAGATCTACAAAAAGATAAACATGACTATAATCTGCATTTTGATTATCTGTATCAAAACAATATCTTATGGAGAGCTGGATACTCAGAAAAAGTATATAGAGGTCATCAAATCGCTCCTGAATATTTTGGAGAGCAAGTTAGATTTATAAAAATCCACAAGCCGAAAACTCTTAGATTATTAAAACCAAAAGAGGACGCTAGAGACGCTCATTATCCATTAAATAAATGGTTTGATACAAAACTATCAATTGACACAGAAAGTGCCTCTGAGAGCCTAAATTTGAGCTTTAATGATGATAGAAATTACTATAAGTACATCAAGAACTGTCAGCTAATAGTAAATCTAAATAATGGGGATATTAATTTTTCAAGAAAAGAATATTCTGACGACAGATTGCATTCAGATTTCACTTTATTCCCGAGTGTGTTAAGAAAACATCTAAGATATGATGGTCAGTCCTTGGGAGAGGTTGATATCTCATCCTCCGTGCCGTTTTTTATGTATTATCTGTTCTTGTCAATCGTTGATATAAGTCAGATTAATCAAGAGGTTTACACCAATTTTTTTAAGAAGCCTAGATTTTACGAGCCAGCATTAAAGAAAACTGTTGGCATGGTTAAACTAGACCCTGTTGAAGTTAAGCAATTCGGAAAAGACATCACAGAAGGGAAATATTACGATCAATTCATCGATATGTTTGATGATGAATATTACAAAAGAAATGCTCGATTTGTATTAAAAAGAGATTTCAATTATTCTAAAGATGATAAATTGGCAATTGTGAAAAAGCAAATACTATCGTGGCCGAATGCAAGAGTAAATAAGTTCAAATCTGAGCAAGCCGTCTTTAAGAAGTTATACCCGACCATTCTTGATTTTCTGACAAAGTTCAAAAGAAGACGGTATATAGCCCGTGACGGTTTCTATAAAAAGAAAGCAGATAAAATAGCTAAAGACCCTAAAATTGATATTAAAGAAACCTTCCAACAGCATAAAAAAGTTTCTCATTTGTTTCTACAGTTAGAATCTTATGTAATGCTTGATATTGTAGCCAGAAAATGGAATAAGAGCAGAAGTAAAATACCTTTTTTTACACTTCATGATTGTATTATTACTACAAAAGACAACGTAGAAGAATTGAAGCGGTTTATGGAGGAGGTCTTCACTACAGTGGTGGGCGTGTCGCCAAAATTTAAAACTAAGTTATTTGAGCCATCTCAAAGCTAAATCGGGGGTGAAAAAATTGCTCGCCCCCCTTTACCTCGTATTTTCGTCTTTTTCTCTTGTGGTAGTACTAGGTATTTTTCTTATTATTATTACACTCTGTAGCTATGATGTAGTTTTTCGCCCAATGATTAACTCTTATTCATACTAATGTTAGTAAGAATTCTTGGGAGACCCCGTAAACATTGAAAAAGTTTCTCGACAGTTTTCTGGGGCAGAAATCAGTACTTTTTGACTAATTATCCGAAGATAAAGTAACTACATCTTAATTTTACCATTTAAGAAAGTCTAAAATAGATCGGTTAAGCCAAAACCAAAAATCACTACAGCACCGCAATAGAATACCGAAATTTTAATTCTAAGACGGTAAACGTGATTTTAAGTATATTTTATAATCAAAAATAAAAAACCCTCTCTAAGGAGTTGTGTTTATTTTGTAAAATTTTGCCAAAAAAATATAGCAAAAAACAATTTTCTCCTCATCTAATTTTTAATAAAATTCAAAAAAGCTAACACTTATCCTCAGCAATAATAAGCTGAAATTTTGACTGTAAGCCAAAAACAATACTTGTTCAACTAAACAAAAACAGTCCTTTAGAGTCTAAAACATTTTCTTGAGCTAAGTAAAGAGGTAACATTTTAAGCTAACATCTTTTTTAATTACTATTAAATTCAAGAAATTTCTGCTATTATTACCATTCACCAAATCACATTTCTATAATATCAGAAGAACAAAATAAAAACTCTAAGAACAACTTTGCTTATTACAAATAAAAGCATAGAGAATTCTAAATTATCAAAATATCAGTTATGAAATTTTATTCTCAATTTACAAACTTAACACCCATATCCTTCCAATATTCCAATTCTATTTTATTAACAATTCCTAGTTTATCAAAAGACAAAATATACTCTGTGTGCATATCGGTATATCTAACCATAAAACTATCCTCTGTCTTGTTAAAAACAGTTACTTTCATTCCTTTCAGCCTAACATTGATGTTCTCAAAAGAAAAACCATTAATATCGCTTAATAGTCTCTCTTTTTGATTCTTTCTAAAGACTGTTTTGTGAAAGAAAAAAAGTATTTTATACCAATATCTCATATAAATCATTTTAATTTTATTGCCGTTTTTATTCAAAATCATAAATTATGAAACTCTTTAGGAGACATCCCTCTTATTTCTTTATACTTGAAATAGAATAGACTCCTAGTCTCAAACCCTGATTGTTTTATAATATCTGTGATATTAAATTTCTCATTATATTTTAAACTCCTTCTAATCTCCTTATCAAAATAATCAATACGATATCTATTTATTAGTTCACTAAATTTAACTCCATAAATTCTCTTTATCAATTTTGAAGTATTTATTGTACTATAATCAATTTTAGCACACAAATGATATAATTTAAAATTAGGTTTTAGATATATTAATGATTGAATTAAAAAAGCTTCTATTCTATGATAATATATTTTTTCTTCGTCGGTCAATCCTTCTAAATTCATATTTATTGTTTTTGTGAAACCTTTCATTCATTCTGTTATCTTAATTATCTTAGCACAACGAATGTACTTCTTCTATTTTGTTGATGTTCGGCCTCGGTACATGGTACCGCATCCACACATGGGTTTAGTAAGTGACTCTCTCCATAACCCTTAGCTGTTAATCGCTCTGGATTGATGCCTCGTTTTATAAGGTAAGCCATCGTTGCATCAGCTCGTCTTTGAGAAAGTAATTTGTTGTACTTTCTATTTTGACGGCTATCAGCATAAGAACTTATCTCGATTTTAATACTTGGATATTCCTCTAAAGCCTGAATAATTTTTTCTAGTGAAACTATCGCATCTTTACGGATGGTTGATTTATCAAGGTCAAAATAGATTTGAGTGATTTCTAACACCTTGGCTAAATCCAAGCCGGGTTCCATTTTATATGTATCTTTTTTAAGTTCGATATCACTTTTAAGAATGGTTTCATTCAAATTAGTTACCAATTCTATTGAAGCTACATAATAGTCTTTCTTTGAAATATTGATGGTGTAAGCTGTATTTGAAGTGACATTCTCAAAAGTGAAATTTCCATTCTCATCAGCGAGTGTTCTAGCTACTTCATTGTTGCTTTTATCCAACAAAACAAGTGATGCATAAGCTATCGAATCGGAATTGGTTTGGTCCAATACTCTTCCTTTGATGTTAGTTAAGTATTCAAACACAAACGGTGTTCCTGTATTTTGGAAGCTATACAAATCATCATCTCCTTTTCCTCCCGGTCGGTTACTGCTCAATACTCCCTGATTAGTAGTTCTATCCCAGTTCATATCAAAATCATCAAACGGACTATTAATAGGCGCCCCTAAATGAACTGGTAAGGCATTAGGAACATTTAAATCTACTGCATAAATGTCATAGCCTCCCATTCCTAATCTACCATCTGAAGCAAAGAGTAGAATGTTGTCTTTGGTTACAAAAGGGTAACTCTCTCTAGCTTCGGAGTTAATGGTACTCCCTAAGTTTACTGGATTGCCAATAGTCCCATCGGGATGTAATTCGATTTTGTATAAATCAGATTGACCATAGCTTCCTTTGGCATCGCTAGCAAAATACAAGGTGGCTTCGTCTGGTGACAATGCAGGATGTGCTACTTTAATACTGTCTGTAGCAAAAATTTCCAACACACCATTGTCTACCCATTTGCCGTTTTCATTAGTAGCTTTATAGATTTTATTGAGTCCATTAACCAATTTTCTCTTGTGGTTTTCTTTGACTTCGTTTTGGGTATAGTACATTGTCTTACCGTCTTTGGTAAAAACAGAAGTGGCTTCGTGGTATACTGAAAATATTTTTTTAGAAAATAATTTTGGTTCTGTATAGTAATTAGCACTATCCTTAACCTTTACACTATAATACACGTTCGTGAAGGCTTGACCTGTTCGTTGGTAAACCTGATTGGCAATGATTCTTGGTCGAGCACTGGCAAACAACAAAGTATCTCCTTTGATCGTACTACTAAAATCAGAGTACTTCGAGTTGACATTTAAATTCGTAATGCTAAAATTGTCTGAGCCTTTTTTGATGCTGTTTTGAGCTCTGAGAGTTGGCGTCTGATTTTTAACGCGTAGCTCTGCTGGTTTTTCTTTAGCATGTTCTGCCATTACCTTTTGGGCTTGCTCTTGCATCCCTGCTGATTTTAGCGATTGGCTATAGCGGTATAAAAATCCTTCAGGGAAAGGAGCGTTTAAGGCATAGCGCTTTTCGTACCATTTTTGAGCTTGAACATAATTAGCATTAAAGTAATTGGCATCGCCTAGTTTTTCGTAGATCTCCGCAGTTCCTTTACCTTTATTGGCTATATGCTCATAAATTTTGATAGCTGAGATATACGCTTCTTGTTGGAACTTATCCTCAGCTCTACGCAAAGGTTGTTGTGCCAAGGCTATTATTGGGAATAACAATACTATTACTAATTGTCTTTTCATGTTGTTGTGCATTTTCAGTTTCATTATTCTGAGCTTTAGAAGAATCGTGTGGTTTCTACTTTTTGACCGTTTTTCAACAAATCAAACTGTAAGAATATTTCGTGTGACCCTGAATTAAAATTAGATAATCTTGTGGTCTCTCTATCATAGCCATAGCCTACAGAAAATCTATCGCTTACTTTAAATCCTACTAAAGCAGAGAGCGCCGCGCTCCATCGGTAAGCGAGTCCTACAGTAAATCGTTCATTGTATAAAAAATTAGCTGTAATATCCACTTGTAATGGTACTCCTGAAACTACTTTGGTAACAAAAGCGGGTTTGAATTTTAGATTGTAGGTTAGGTCAAAAACCTTTCCCCCAACAAAATAAAAGTGTTGTTTTCGTTTGGTTTCAGAATACGCTAAAGCATCATAAAAACGGGTTTCTAACAATCTTGGAACCGACAATCCTAAATAACTATTATCGTTATAATAATACAGTCCAACACCTATGTTAGGTGAAAACTCATCTACCATGTTTTGCTGTAAAAAAGGGTCGTTTGGATTGAAATTTTTTAACTTTTGATTGTCAATACTAAATAACTCTCCTCCTGCTTTTATACCAAAGGCCAAATGGCTTTCATTAGCAAAAGCTATCGTGTAGGAAACATCTACCGCTGCAAAAGTGGTACTAGTAGGACCTATCTCATCTCGTAAAACGTTAGCGCCAATTCCTAAGTGACTGTTCTCTATGGGTTGGTGGTAGGCTAAATTAATGGTTCGAGGCGCCCCTTCAAGTCCTATCCATTGGGCGCGGTACATACTAAAAAGTGAACCATACCCTAAAGATCCTGCATACCCTGGATTAATCACCGTAGGGTTAAACATATATTGGGTGTATTGGGGCTCTTGTTGGCCCCAAACACTCATACTTAATAATATTACTAAACTATATAGTTTTTTCATTTTCCTTTTATTTAGTGATGTATAAATAACCCGAACGTTGTTTCTCTAAACCAGCTTTATTTATATATCGCAGAATATAGAAATACGTGCCCTTTGGTAACTCTGCAGATTGTGAAATCGTTACACGTCCCTCCGAAATTCCTCTAAAATATTTATCGTCTTGACCGTAACCTTCCACGTTGTATACTTCTACTCCCCAACGGTTGTAAATTATCAAGGTGTTATCTGGGTAATTCTCTATTCCGCGAATCACAAACACATCGTTCAACCCATCGCCATTCACTGTCATCGAATTGAAGATCTCTAAATCATCCTCGCTTGCTTCATGGTTGTTAAACTCTAAATAATCCGCAACTCCATTGTTGTCCTCATCTTTCGGACTCGTTGGGTTAGCTCCTATTTCTTGACCATTGGTTAATCCATCTGAGTCACAGTCTCCAGATAAGAAACCGTTAGAGAATAGTAACGTTACATGGGTCGGAAGTGAATCACAAGGATTCTTTGGATTAGTTCCGTCAAGTACTTCTTGACCATCTGTAACTCCATCTCCGTCTGTATCAGGATTCAATAAATCAGTTCCTATTTGAATTTCTTGTGAATTAATAAGTCCATCTGTATCACAATCTGTATTTCTCCACGAAGAACTTGTATTTACAAATACAAAACTCAACGGATTATAACTACAATAATCATTAGGATTTGTGTTATCTGCTAACTCTTGGGTATCAAGAACACTATCACCATCTGAATCACAAATTAATGTTGATTGAGAAATGATGTTACTCAAAAGCGAAGAGCTTACACAACCTTCTGAATTCTTAACGGTAACACTATATGTTCCGGAAGCAATACCAGTAAAGATACCTGTAGTGTTAGAATACGTACTTCCATCAATACTATAAGACAGACCTGAACCAATTGGTGAACTTACCGTAATTGTCCCTGTTGAAACTGTACATGTTGGATTTGTTACAGTTGCGTTTGGCGATATTGGAGTAGATGGTTGAGCAGCTACTACTACGCTTGTTGATGAGCTTGTATTACCACTTATGTTTTTAACACTCACATTATAAGTCCCTGAAGCAATACCAGTAAATATTCCAGAGGTATTAGTGTAATTAATTCCATCTAAGCTATAAGTTAGTCCTTGCCCTGTAGGAGTACTTATTGTTATTGTTCCAGAAGATATACTACATGTCGGAGATATTAAAATTACCACAGGAGTAGCAGGAATTGTATTGTCGATTGTAAACACTAAATTGTCATTACCTGCGTAAGCATTGGCAGACAAATCTGTTCCATTTACAGTAACTACAGCCGCACCATTATTAGCTGCAGGAACATCCCACACATAGGTCCATGTAATACCACTGCCATTCATAGCAACAGCACTTAAAGTAGTACCGTTACTATAAGTTATAGTAATTGTTGGTGCTGAAGTCATCGCCTCACTAAAGGTCGCCGTGATTGTCTCCGTATCTGCATCACGAACTATCAAATCATTTCCAGAATGTATTAGTACGACTGTTGGTGGTGTTGTATCAGGAACTTCATCATCTTTGTTTACCAAAGAAATATCTGCAACATCACTAGCTCCCAATGCATCATACGCTGAATCAGAAGAGGTTGGGTCTCCTGTAATCAATTGATATAAAATATTACCATCTAATACTGCATCGTCTACACCAGATATCGTTATTGTATTTGTTGAACTATTCCAATTTGAATAATCAATTGTAATTGAATTTGCCGAAATACTTCCTTCTGTCATATCAGATAAACTCAATGGAATGGTAACTGAAGCGCCATTAGTAAGTGGTTGAGATAATAATTTAAATCTAACCTGTATAGTACCACCTCCCTCGGTGGTTATGTTTGTAGGATTAACTATCTCTGCTAGAATTCCAGGAGGGTCATTGTTTTGAGTAGTCATTACTACATCAGCAATATCTGATGCCTGTAAAGCTGCATAGTCTATTGATGTTGTTGAAGGTGTCCCTGTAGCTATCGTAAAGCTCACTGACCCATCCCCGATTAAATCATCTACCATGTTTACCGCTATTCTTTGCGGTACATTCCAATTAGAAGGTGTAAATGTTACTGATGACTGAACTGTACCTTCTGTAGTATCATTACTAGACAATGGTATAGTTACATCTGCCGTGGGTTGGTGTGTTAATACAATATCAAAACTACCATCGTATTGACTACCGGATGTGGTATTTTCTAATAATTCACCATCTACAACTGTAATTGAAACCCCAGCTTCTATCACATTGGTTACACTTACACTCACATTTTTTGTCGTGATATTCCCCGCAGTATCCGTGGCTAATACGTTTAGAATGAATGGGCCAGAATTGGATTCAAAATCAGGAGCAGTTTTAAAGGTTAATTTACCGTCATTCAGATTAATATTAAACAAACTTGCATTTGTTCCCGATATACTCCAAACAACAGATTCGTTTGTGTCAAAATCATATACAGAAATTTGATTTTCTGCAGCAGTAACACTAAAAGGAGATGAAGTAATTGCAGTAGATGTACCTGTTAAATACACTACTGGAGCTGTAGTATCCACTACCAAGTTCCCTGTGCCTGCAGTAGAGGTATTTCCTGCTGCATCTGTAGCGGTTGCGCTTACCGTATAAGTTCCACTTGTTAATGCTGTAG
>JACCDQ011168182.1_pt1 | contig 28689 bp, 30 predicted proteins | sample 7446031 | NCBI WGS metagenome assembly JACCDQ01 (sample SAMN15323442, study PRJNA562643) | freshwater metagenome | isolation source: river surface water | place: USA:Blue River Watershed | collected 2017-08-17 | reverse complement strand
GCGGCCAGCATCTCCAGCAAGGAACAACTCGAAGCCATGGTCGCCCAAACCCGCGCGGCCTGGGGCCCCATAGACATCCTGGTCTGCAACGCTGCGACCAACCCCTACTACGGTCCGACCACCGGCATGTCAGACGATGTGTTCGACAAAGTCATGCGCAACAACGTGCTGTCCAACACCTGGTTGTGCACCATGGTCTACCCGGACATGAAGGCCAAGAAGGATGGCGCCATCGTGATCGTGTCGTCGATCGGCGGCCTGCACGGCTCGGCCGTCATCGGGGCTTACAACATCTCCAAGGCGGCCGATATGCAGCTGGCACGCAATCTGGCCGTGGAATGGGGGCCAGACAACATCCGCATCAACTGCGTCGCGCCGGGTCTGATCAAAACCGACTTTGCCAAGGCGCTGCACGAAGATCCGGTACTGAGCGCGAAGTACAACAACGAGACGCCGCTGCGACGCATGGGTGAGCCGGATGACATTGGCGGGGTGGCGGTGTTTTTGGCGAGCCCGGCGGGTCGCTATGTGACAGGGCAGACCATCGTGGCCGATGGGGGGATGATGATCCGCTGACCCGGGTTTTTAGAGCTCCGCGGGAACTGGGCTGGGGGCCATTCGCCTCATGCTGGGGTACCAGAAATCGGCGACTGGCCCCCAGCCCAGTTCCCGCTCAGTGGTCGATCAAACGCAAAAAGCCCGCATCAGCGGGCTTTTTGTCGAAGCGATGGGGATCAGCCGAAGTTCTTGGCGACGAAGTCCCAGTTCACCAGCTTGTCGAGGAAGGTCTCGACGAACTTGGGGCGCAGGTTACGGTAGTCGATGTAGTAGGCGTGTTCCCACACGTCCACGGTCAGCAGGGCTTTGTCTGCCGTGGTCAGCGGCGTGCCCGCAGCGCCCATGTTGACGATGTCGACCGAGCCGTCGGCCTTCTTGACCAACCAGGTCCAGCCGGAGCCGAAATTGCCCACGGCGCTCTTGACGAAGGCTTCCTTGAAAGCAGCGTAGCTGCCGAACTTGGCGTTGATGGCTGCAGCCAGGGCGCCGGTGGGTTCACCGCCTCCGTTGGGCTTCATGCAGTTCCAGAAGAAGGTGTGGTTCCAGATCTGGGCAGCGTTGTTGTAAATCCCGCCGCTGGACTTCTTGACGATGGACTCGAGGTCCATGGCTTCGAATTCGGTGCCCTTTTGCAGGTTGTTCAGGTTGACCACGTAGGCGTTGTGGTGCTTGCCGTGGTGGAACTCCAGGGTTTCTTTGGAGTAATGGGGTGCCAGAGCGTCCAGGGCGTAAGGCAGTGCGGGCAAGGTGTGTTCCATGGTGTCCTCTTGTTCAGTGGGTGTTGCAAAGGGAAAACGGCATTTTAGGCAGGTTGTGCAACCAGCGTGTTTGCAGGGTCACTTGGAGGGGCGCACCACCAACGGCACCGTGCCGTCAGCCAAAGTCGCCTGAACCGCTTGCCCCTCTGACAATTGCCCCACACGGGTCAGTGCATGACCAGCCTCGTCGCTCAGCCACGCATAGCCGCGCTCCAGGACCCGGTGCGGATCCAGCGCGGCCAAGCGCAAGCCCAGCCGCTCAGAGCGCTGGGTGTGTTGTTGCATTGCCAGCGTCAATCCGTGCTGCAGCCGATCGGACTGGCGCGCCAGCCCATGTCGGCCACCGGTCAAGGCCGTGGCGGGTGCCGTGCGCAAGCGCAGCGCCAGACGGTCCAATGCCTGTGACTGGCTGGCCAGCACGGCCTGCGGGCGCCCCAGGCGGGCCGCCACGGTGTCCAGCCGCTGGGCCTGGCGGTTCAGCTGGCGCTCGAGGCCGTGCACCAGGCGGTGCTCGGCATGCATCAACACCTGCAACAGCTCGTCGCGTGCGGTGGCAGCGATCTCGGCTGCGGCTGTGGGGGTCGGGGCACGCACGTCGGCCACGAAATCGGCGATGGTGAAATCGGTCTCGTGGCCCACACCACTGATGACTGGCACCGGGCTCATGGCGATCACACGGGCCAGTTCCTCGTCATTGAAAGCCCAAAGGTCTTCGATGGCGCCGCCGCCGCGCACCAGCAGGATCACATCGACAGGCGGTTCATCGGGGTGGTCTTCGGCAGTCCAGGCGTACAGGCTCTGCAGGGCCTGTACCAAGGTGGCCGCAGCCCCCTGCCCCTGCACCAGAGCAGGCGCCATGCGCACCGGAATATGGGGCACACGGCGCTGCAAGGCGGTCATCACATCGTGCCAGGCAGCAGCGCCAGAGGACGTGACCACACCAATGGCCCGCGGCTGCGCTGGCAGTTCACGCTTGCGGGAAGGGTCAAACAGCCCCTCGGCTTCCAGCTTGGCCTTGAGACGCAGGAATTGTTCAAACAATGCGCCCTGCCCGGCCCGCTGCATGGACTCGACCACCAGCTGCAGATCGCCTCGGGCTTCGTAGACACCCAGTCGGCCTTGCACTTCAACCAACTCGCCATCGCGTGGCGAAAAATCGAGCATGCCAGCGGCCCGGCGGAACATCGCACAACGGACCTGCCCGCCTTCGTCTTTGAGCGAAAAATAGCAGTGACCACTGGCTGCGCAGGAAAAGCCCGAGATCTCACCGCGGACCTTGACCGGGTTGAAGCGCGTCTCCAGCGCATCGGCCACGGCTCGACACAGGCGGGACACGCTCCAGACCATCGGCAGCGCGTCACTCATGACCCCTCCTGCACTGAGGCATGGCCATCCACATCGGCACATGAAACAAAAAGAAACAAAAGTATTCCACAGAAAAATGATGGGACATCCAGGCGCAAACCACAGCTGGGTTAAGTAGAGAAAACACCATGCAAGTCTTTGATTTCCTTGGGGTTTACGGCTGTTTTCTGCTCCCAATCAGAAGCGGTCGTCAGCAGTGTATCCGCCATGTGGGCGTGGCGCGCTGCGGTTTGCCCACAAAGTTATCCACAGCGCCGTTGCACAGGCGGTCCACTGGCGCGTTCAGCCATAATCCAGGAGGTATACGAATCCCCTCAAGAAGGAAACCTTTGTGCTGTCCATCCTGCAAGCCGCCGGCTGGCCGATCTGGCCGCTGATCCTGTGTTCGATCCTGGTGTTGGCCGTGATCATCGAGCGCCTGATTCAGTTGCAAAAGTACAGGATCATCCCCCAAGGTTTGCTCAAGCACGCCATCGACACGACGCGGCACCTGCCGGCAGAGGGTCGGCAAATCGAGCAACTCGAACGTGCTGGCGCACTCGGCCCGGTGCTGGCCAGCGGCCTGAAGGTGCTGCAAGCCCATCCGATGGCCACCGACGAAGAGGTGCGCAACAGCATGGAAATCGCCGGCCGCGTGGCCGCCCAGCACCTGGAGCGGTATCTGGCTATTCTGGGCACCCTGGCATCTGCCGCCCCTTTGCTGGGACTGCTGGGCACGGTGGTGGGCATGATCGAGATTTTTGGGGCCCATCAGGCCAACGCCAACCAGCCCGCCCAGCTCGCCCATGGCATCTCGGTCGCGCTCTACAACACCGCCTTCGGTCTGGTGATTGCCATCCCGGCCCTGCTGTTCTGGCGCCATTTCAGGGCCCAGGTGGATCGGCATCTGCTGGCCATGGAAGTGGCTGCGGACCATTTCGCGCGCCACCTGTCCAAACTGCGCAGCTGACGGAGACACCCGGCCATGAACTTCAGGGGACGCCGTTCGGTTGCCGAGCCCGAAATCAACCTCATCCCGTTCATTGACGTGCTGCTGGTGATCATGATTTTCCTGATGCTGACCACCACCTGGTCGCGGCTGACCGAAATCAACTTGACCCTGCCTGTGGCCGATGCCCAAAAGCAGACCGATGCACCCCAGCAAATCATCCTGACGGTCTCGACCCAGGGCAGCTACGCCATCAACCGGATCCCGGTGCCTGGCACATCGGCTGCTGCACTCGGAGCCGCCTTGGGTGCGGTGGCTTCGAAAGACACACGCCTGATCATCAGTGCCGATGCATCGGCCACGCACCAGTCGGTGGTCCATGCGATGGAGGCCGCAAGACTGGCAGGCCTGACGCAAATCACTTTCGCCACCCAGGCAGGCCGCTGAAGCATGCCCACCCTGCACACCCTGCTGCCCCGCCTCTGGCTGACCCGGAACCTGTGGGCGAGGCTGCTGCTGCCACTGTCTTGGGTGTATGGCTTGCTGTGGCAACTGCGCAAGACCGCATACCGACTGCATTGGATCGCTTCAGGGCACCCGGGTGCTTTTGTGATCGTGGTGGGCAATGTGCTGGTCGGCGGCGCCGGCAAGACCCCCACCACCATCGCTTTGGTCCAGCACCTGAGCAACTGGGGTCTGCGCGTGGGCGTGGTCTCCCGTGGGCATGGACGCAAAAGCCGCGATGTGCGGCCCGTAGAAGACAACAGCACACCCGACCAGGTGGGGGACGAGCCTTTGCTGATCCACCAGCGCACCGGGGTACCGGTCTGGGTGGGTACCTCGCGGCTGCAAGCAGCCCGTCAATTGCTCAACGCTCACCCCGAGATCCAGGTGCTGGTCTGCGACGATGGCCTGCAGCACCTGGGCTTGCAACGCGATCTGGAAATCTGCCTGATGGACGACAGGGGCAAGGGCAATGGTTGGCTGCTGCCGGCCGGTCCTCTGCGTGAACCCTGGCCCCGACCTGTAGACCTGCTGCTGCACACCGATGGGCAAGTCCATGACGGTGGTTTCTCGGCGCAGCGGCAGCTGGCCAGTGAGGCTGTCAACGCCCAGGGCCAGTCCTGCAAGCTGCACGCCTTGGCAGAGCAGCCCGTTGATGCGGTGGCCGGGCTGGCCAGACCAGAAGCGTTTTTCGACATGCTGCGGGGCCGAGGTTTCACGCTGACCGACACCCACGCCCTGCCTGACCATGACGACTTTTCGGGCTGGCAACCCACCCACTCTGGCCGCCCCCTCTTGTGTACCGAAAAAGATGCGGTCAAGCTTTGGTCACGCCAGCCCCAAGCTTGGGCCGTGCCCTTGCAGATGGTGCCGGAGCCCGCATTCTGGCAAGCACTGAACGAGTGCCTGCGACAGCACGGACTGCCTGTGGGTGCCACGCCCGCATCGGTATCATCGGCCCATGGACAACAAACTGCTTGAACTGCTGGTCTGCCCGGTCACCAAAGGACCGCTGGACTACGACCGCGAGCGCCAGGAACTGCTCTCGCGCAGTGCCCGTCTGGCCTACCCGATCCGCAACGGTATCCCGATCCTGCTCGAAAACGAAGCCCGTGCGCTGAGCGATGAGGAGCTTGAGAAGCTCGCCGCCAGCCGACCGTCCGTGCCTTGATCGCACATGGACTACACCGTCATCATCCCGGCGCGCATGGCATCCAGCCGCCTGCCCGACAAGCCTTTGGCCGACATTGCCGGCCTGCCCATGGTGGTGCGCGTGGCGCAACGCGCCGCGCAGTCCGCAGCCGCGCGGGTGGTGGTGGCCGCTGACGATGCCCGCGTGGTTGCTGCCTGCCAAGCCCACGGCATTGAAGCACTGCTGACCCGGCAAGACCATGTCAGCGGGAGTGACCGTCTGGCCGAAGCCTGCGAATTGCTGGGTCTCGCCGATGAAGCACTGGTGGTGAATGTGCAAGGCGATGAACCCCTGATTCCCCCCGGACTGATTGACGAAGTGGCCCGGGTGCTGGCCGAACGCCCCGAGGCGAGCATGGGCACCGCGGCCCATGCCATCCACGAGCTGGCTGAGTTCACCAACCCCAACGTGGTCAAGGTGGTCATGGACGCACGGCAGATCGCGCTGTACTTCAGCCGCGCGCCGATTGCCTGGTGGCGAGACGGTCAGCAAGAAGGCGGCTTCAAGGCCCTGCCCTCGCCTGCCCCGCTGCGCCACATCGGCATCTACAGTTACCGTGCAGGGTTTCTGAGGCAGTTTCCGAAACTGCCACCAGCCCCCATTGAAACGCTGGAATCGTTGGAGCAGCTGCGCGCCCTGTGGCACGGCCACCGCATTGCGGTGCATGTGACCGACGCCGCCCCAGGTCCTGGCGTGGACACTCCTGCAGATCTGGCGCGCGTGCGCAGCATTTTTGGCGGCCAGGCTGGCGCGTAAGCCAGCCGTGGGTGCCCGCATGCTATTCTCAAGCGAGGGTCAGGCCCGCCCTGACCGACGCAATCCCCAGCCATCAGGAAAACACCATGAGACTCATTCTGTTGGGCGCACCCGGCGCCGGCAAAGGCACCCAGGCCAACTTCATCTGCCAGAAGTACGGCATCCCGCAAATCTCCACGGGTGACATGCTGCGCGCTGCCGTCAAGGCCGGCACCCCACTGGGCCTGGAAGCCAAGAAAGTCATGGATGCCGGTGGACTGGTCAGCGATGAACTGATCATCAACCTGGTGAAGGACCGCATTGCCCAGAGCGACTGTGCCAAGGGCTTCCTGTTCGACGGTTTTCCCCGCACCATTCCCCAGGCCGAGGCCATGAAGTCTGCAGGCGTCAAGCTCGACTATGTGCTCGAAATCGACGTGCCCTTTGACGCCATCATCGACCGCATGAGCGGCCGCCGCTCGCACCCCGCATCGGGCCGCACCTACCACGTCAAGTTCAACCCGCCCAAGGTCGAAGGCAAGGACGACGTGACCGGCGAACCACTGGTACAGCGGGACGACGACAAAGAAGAGACCGTCAAGAAGCGCCTGGATGTGTACAGCAGCCAGACCCGCCCCCTGGTGGATTACTACTCGGGCTGGGCCAAGCAAGACCCCGCTGCCGCCCCCAAGTACCGCGCCATCAGCGGCACAGGCAGCGTGGAAGACATCACGACCCGCGCCTTCCAGGCCCTGGCCAGCTGATTTTCAGCAGACCCTCCAACACACAGCCCCGCGATGCGGGGCTGTGTCGTTTTGGCATCAGGCCATCAGGTCCAGCATCAGGCTGATGCGGGCCTTGTAGGCATTGAGTCCTGGCTGTGTGGGCGGCAAGGCCACAGCATCTCCGACGATCGGCCCTTCGCTGCAACGCGTGGCCAGCCGCACAGCCACCCCTTGCGTCTGCGCCTGCCGCAAGGCACTGAGCAGCGTCTGGTGCACCGTGCCATTGCCAGTCCCCGCCACCACCAGGCCTTTCACCCCAGCGGCCAACAAGGCCAGGACCTGGCGTGCATCGGCCCCTGCATGGCTGGACAGCACCTCCACCCAAGGCCAATCGGTGACGGACCTCTCCAGCGCATGGTGGGCATGGGCATGCACCGGCAAGTCCGGGTCGACGCTGATCCAACGCACTTGGCCCTCCTGCACCCGGGCGCAGAGCCCTTCATCACCCGAGCTGAAAGCATCGAGCCGGGAGGGGTGAACCTTCTGAACCCTCTGGGCCCTGTGGACCTGACCGGCGCAAACCACCAGCACGCCGTGCGCCTGGGGCTCACGCACCACTGCCAGTGCATCGCGCAAATTACCGGGCCCATCCGGCATGGGCGCTGTGGCTGGGCGCATGGCACAGGTCATCACCACCGGTTTGGTGCTGCCCAGCACTTGCTGCAAGAACCACCCGGTCTCTTCGAGGGTGTCGGTACCGTGGGTGATGACGATGCCCCCTACCTCGGGCTGCGCCAACCAATGCTGGCAGCGCCGAGCCAGCAGCTGCCAGGTGGCATGGTCCATGTCCTTGCTGTCGAGCTGAACGACCTGCTCACACAGCAGACTGTCCCCCTGCAAAAGCGCCTGCAGCCCCGGCACAGCCGCCAGCAGCGTCTGAACGCCCAGCTGCGCAGCGGTGTACTGGGTAGGTTCGGCATCCGGGCTGGACGTTCCGGCGATGGTGCCGCCTGTGCCCAAAACCACCCACTGCTGGAATTTTTTTTTGTCCACCACTTGCGCAAATCCAAAAACTGGTCAAAAATACAGTTACTGGATGAAAAAACAGATCCATCCAGTCCTTCATACAGGAGCCCACCATGTCTGACAGCCCCAAACTCACCGCCCGCCAGCAGGAAATTCTGGACCTGATCCGGAACACCATCGCCAGCACCGGCGCGCCGCCCACCCGGGCCGAGATCTCAAGCATGTTGGGCTTCAAATCGGCCAACGCCGCTGAAGAACACCTCAAAGCCCTTGCCCGCAAAGGTGCGATCGAACTCCTCAGTGGCACCTCGCGCGGCATCCGCCTCAAGGGTGGCACCCGCAGTGCCCGCAATGAAAGCGATCCTTTCAGCCTGTCCCTGCCCGGCCTGGGCCAACTCAGCCTGCCCCTCATTGGTCGCGTGGCTGCCGGCTCCCCCATTCTCGCGCAGGAACATGTGGACCGCACTTACCACCTGGAAAGCAGCCTGTTCAGCGAGGTGCCCGACTACCTGCTGCGCGTGCGCGGCATGTCCATGCGAGATGCCGGCATCATGGACGGTGACCTGCTGGCCGTCAAAGCCACCAAGAATGTGCGCAATGGCCAAATCGTGGTCGCCCGTCTGGGCGAAGAAGTCACCGTCAAGCGCTTGCGCAAGCTGACCGACCACATCGAACTGCTGCCCGAAAACCCTGACTACGAAACCATCGTGGTTCAGCCTGAGGACCCCTTCGACATCGAAGGCTTGGCCGTCGGCCTGATCCGCAACGGCCTGCTCATGTGACACCCAGCCGTCCGCAACAGGTGGCGGGCGCGTGCCAACCTCCGGTTGAGCAAGCCCTGGTGCGTGACGGCCTCTTCCAGCAATCCTGCCTGTGTCCAACCTCCATGCTCTTTTGAAAGGTTTCACATGGGAATCGCAATGCTCACCCTCTCTGGTCTTTTTCAGGGGTTCTCCACCTTGCAGCGCCTCGCAAGCAGCGCAGCACCAACTGCCCAGCCGCAGCACCCCGCACGCGCCCTGCGCATGGTGCGCCCCACAGGGGTTCGCCCTCAGATCAAAGCCCGGCCGGTCAGTGCCATCTGCAGCCCCCGTCCTGCCGCGTTGCGCGTGGTCCGGGTGTGCGACAGCCAACCCACACCGGGCGACATCGGTCGCATGGTGATCTCCGGCCGCATGGCCGATGTCTGCGCCGAACTCGACCGCCTGGTCGAGCACGAAGCAGCCGCCACACGGCACTGACCCCTCGTCCCGTTCATCGCCCCGACACGCCTTACAGGCAAGGCACAATCGGGGCATGAACATTGTCATTCTTGACGACTACCAGGACGCGGTACGCAAGCTCGACTGCGCCTCCAAGCTGGAGGCGTATCCAGCCAAGGTCTATACCAACACCATCAAGGGGCTGGGACAACTGTCTGTGCGTCTCAAAGACGCCGACATCATCGTTCTGATCCGGGAGCGCACGGTCCTCAACCGCGCTTTGCTTGAAAAATTGCCCCGACTCAAACTGATTGCCCAGACTGGGCGGGTGGGCAGGCACATCGATCTGGCTGCCTGCACCGAGCGCGGCATTGCCGTGGCCGAGGGCGTGGGTTCTCCGGTGGCCCCCGCGGAATTGACCTGGGCCCTGATCATGGCGGCAGCACGTCGCCTGCCGCAATACATCGGCAACCTCAAACATGGCGCATGGCAACAGTCTGGGCTCAAGGCGGCCTCCATGCCCGCGAACTTCGGGCTGGGCACCGTGCTGCGCGGTAAAACACTGGGCATCTGGGGCTACGGAAAAATTGGCCAACTGGTGGCCGGCTATGGCCGGGCATTCGGCATGCAGGTCACGGTGTGGGGCAGTGCAGAGTCCCGCGCCCGTGCTGCACAAGATGGGCATGTGCCCGCTGAGTCGCGCGAAACCTTCTTCAGCCAGGCCGATGTCTTGTCCTTGCACCTTCGCCTGAGCGAGACCACCCAACACATTGTCCAGGCCGAAGACCTGGCCCGAATGAAACCCACCTCGCTGCTCGTCAACACGTCCCGCGCAGAATTGATCGAGACCAGCACCCTGATCCATGCCCTCAACAAAGGCCGTCCTGGCCTGGCTGCCGTGGATGTCTTCGATTCCGAACCCATCCTGCAGGGCACAGCCCTGCTGCGGCTGGAAAACTGCATCTGCACCCCCCACATCGGCTACGTCGAGAGGGAAAGCTACGAGCTGTACTTTGGCGCAGCCTTTGACAATGTGGTGAACTTCATCCGCGGCACGCCCAGCAACATTGTCAACCCCGGCGCACTGCAGGTCCGGCGCTGATGGGCCGCACGTCGTCCAATCAGCACTTGCCGGCAGTGCTGTGGCCGTTGATGTTTGGCAACGTCGTGATCGGCATGGGGGTGATGGTGATCGCCGGGCTGCTCGACGAAATCCGCGGCGCGCTGAACGTTTCCATCACCACGGCCGGTCAGCTCATTTCAGTGGCGGCGCTGCTGATGTGCGTCGGCGCCCCCTTGCTGGCCATGTTGGTTGGGCGCTGGGATCGTCGCCGCCTGCTGGTGGCCAGCCTGCTGTGGTACGGCGCTTTGCACGCACTGGCCGCCATGGCCCCGGACTTTGATGGTCTGCTGACGTCCCGCGTGCTGGCCATGGTGTCGGCTGCCGTGTTCACACCGCAGGCAGCTGCCTGCATTGGCTTGCTGGTGCCCGAGCACCAGCGGGGACGCGGCATCACCTTCGTTTTTCTGGGCTGGTCGGTGGCTTCGGTGCTGGGCACACCCCTGGGCGCCTGGATCGGCGGCACCTTTGGCTGGCGCTGGACCATGGCCTTGATGGCTGCACTGTCTCTGATCGCGGCCATCTGGCTGCAAGCACGCATGCCGCGCGGCATTGTGCCAGCGCCACTGTCGGTCAATGCCTGGCGCCAGGCCCTGTTGTCCTCCACACTGATGCTGACCCTGAGCATCACGGTGGTGTCGGCAGCTGGCCAGTTCGCCTTGCTGAGCTATCTGGCCCCTTACGTGGCGCACCGCTTTGGTCTGGGTGCAGCAGCACTCAGCAGCCTGCTGCTGGTGTATGGCCTCTGCGGCTTTGCAGGCAATGCCGCTGTTTCACGGTGGATTGACCAGCTAGGCCCCTCCCGGGCGATGGCCTGGGCACTGAGCAGCATTGCGCTGGGCATGGGCCTGGTGGGTCTGACCACCACCTTTGTGACGATGGTGCTGGCCATCGTGCCTTGGGGACTGGGCGTGTTTGCGTCCAACTCATCCCAACAGGCTCGGTTGGTGGCACTCGCCCCCACACTGGCGCCCGCCTCGATCGCTTTGAACACCTCGGCCATGTACGCCGGACAGGCCATGGGGGCAGGTGGCGGAGGCTGGCTGATCCTGCATGGGGGTCTGGAGAGCCTGCCAATGGCCGGCTGTGCCGGCCTGCTGTGCGCCCTCGGGCTGAGTTTGTGGGCCACCCGCCAAGCGCAGCGGCACCCCATTCGGACTCACGCCTGAAACAGGCACCATAATTGTCAGTTTCCGACAAGTTTTCAGGCGCTTGCGCCATGACAAAAATACAGAGATTCCCAGCATGACACTCGCGTTTTCCAAAGTTGCCATCATCGGCGCCGGGGCCATGGGTCGCGGCATTGCCCAGATCGCTGCACAGGCTGGTAGCCAAGTCTGGCTGTTTGACACGCAAGCGGGTGCCAGCGCCAAAGCCCGCGAAGCGCTGGGCCAGACCTGGGACAAGCTGGCCGACAAGGGCAAGCTCACACCCGAAGCCGTGGCCGGTTACAAAGCTCGTCTGCTGGATGCGACCAGTCTGCAAGACTTGGCGGACTGTGAGCTGGTGGTCGAAGCGATTGTCGAAAAAATCGACATCAAGAAAGCCGTTTTTGCGGACCTCGAAAAAGTCGTGGCACCGAATGCCGTGTTGGTCACCAACACCTCCTCGCTGTCGGTCACGGCCATTGCCGCCGGCATGCAGCACCCGGACCGTTTCGCTGGCTACCACTTCTTCAACCCCGTGCCCCTCATGAAAGTGGTCGAGGTGATTGCGGGTCTCAAAACCGATGGGGCGGTCTGCCAGCGCCTGTCCGACTACGCCCGCCAGATGGGTCACACGCCGGTGCAGGCCGGAGACACACCCGGCTTCATCGTCAACCATGCGGGCCGCGGCTACAGCACCGAGGCGCTGCGGATCGTGAGCGAAGGCATTGCCGATTTCGCCACCATCGACCGTATCCTGCGCGACCAGGTGGGCTTTCGCCTGGGTCCCTTCGAGCTGTTCGACCTCACAGCGCTGGACGTGTCACACCATGTAATCGAGTCCATCTACCGCCAGTACTACGACGAGCCACGCTACCGTCCCAACGTCATCACGGCCCAGCGCCTGGCCGGGGGTGTCGTGGGCAAAAAAGTCGGTGAAGGTTTTTACAAATACGTCGACGGCGTCCAACAGGTCCCGGCTGAACCGCCTGTCCCACAGGTCGAGAACATGCCGCCCGTGTGGGTCTCGCCTCGTGCGGCACGCCGCTCAGAATTGCTGCAACTGCTCAAGGACCTGGGCGCGAAGATCGAAACCGGTCAATCCCCCTCGCCCGAGGCCCTCACCATCGTGGCCCCGTTGGGCTTTGACGTGACCACGGTCGCTGTGGTGGACCGGCATGATCCGGCCCGCACCATCGGCATCGACATGCTGGTGCCCGATAGCGCGACCAAGCGCCGCGTCATCGCCACCAACCCCGCCACCCGCGCAGACATGCGCGATGCCGCGCACGCCCTGTTCGCGCGCGATGGCAAGCCAGTCTCGGTGATCCGGGACAGTGGCGGCTTTGTCACCCAGCGTGTGGTGGCCACCATCGTCAACATCGCCTCCGACATGTGCCAGCAGCGTGTGTGCACGCCACAAGACCTGGAAACCGCCGTCACGCTGGGCCTGGCCTACCCCCTGGGCCCGCTCGCCATGGGTAACCGCTTTGGCCCCGACAGCATCCTGGAGGTGCTGTTCAACATGCAAACCGTTTACGGTGACCCGCGTTACCGCCCCAGCCCCTGGCTGCGCCGCCGCGGTGCCATCGGGCTGTCGTTGATGCAAGAAGAGTGACTGAGTGGAGCCGATCTTTGGCGCTGTCCCCCACTGATGAAGGAAAGCAAATGCCCGCACAACTGATCAGCACCAGCGAAGGTCAGACCATGGTTCTGACCTTGTCCAATCCGGAACACCGCAACGCGCTCGGGCCAGAAATGTATGCCGCAGGCGTTGAAGCCCTGAACGCTGCGGAAAACAACGCCGACATCCGGTCGGTGATCATCACCGGCCAAAACGGCATCTTCAGTGCTGGCGGCAACCTGCAGCGCCTGCAGAACAACCGCCAACAGCCGCCCGAAGTGCAGGCGCAGAGCATCGAAGGCCTGCACAGCTGGATCGAAGCCATCCGCACCTTTCCCAAACCGGTGATCGCGGCGGTTGAAGGTCCAGCGGCCGGTGCGGGGTTTTCACTGGCTCTGGCCTGTGACCTGATCGTGTCCGCGGTCAACAGCGTGTTTGTGATGGCTTACAGCTCGATTGCCCTGTCCCCCGATGGGGGTGGCAGTTGGAGCCTGTCGCGCCTGGTGCCACGCCAGCTCGCCACCGAGTTGCTGATGTGCGGCGAGCGCATCGGCGCCGAACGCCTGCACCAGATGGGCATCGTCAACCGCCTCACCGAGCCTGGCCATGCGCTGGAACAGGCCCTGACCTGGGCCCAACAGCTCAATGTACGGGCCCCCAACGCGCTGGCCAGTGTCAAAGAATTGCTGGCCGATGCCGATGGCAGCACGCTGAACGCGCACCTGGCCCGGGAACGGGACCATTTCGTGCAAAACCTGCACCACGCCAATGCGGGGATTGGCATCGCGGCGTTCCTGAACAAGGAAAAACCCAAATACCTCTGAAATCAGCCTCCGCAAGGCCGACAAGAAACTGACAAAACACCCTCGCGGTCCCGCCCGCGACAAATTCAGACCAACCAGTCACTGACAAGACAGACCATGGACGAACCCATTCTGACAATGGAAGAAAGAGAAGCGATCAACAACGGTCGCTGGTTTTCCTCACTTTCACCTTCGCTTCGGCACGACATTCTTCGATGCGCTTACGTCAAACGCTACCGGGACGGCGACATGATCGCTGCGCGCGGCGATCCGCCAGAGGTGTGGATCGCCTGCGCCAGGGGTGCGGTGCGTGTGAGCTCAACCTCGGTGTCGGGCAAACAGATCACACTGACCTATGTGGAACCAGGCATCTGGTTTGGCGATGTCGCGATTTTCGACGGGGATCGTCGCACGCACGACTGCTACGCGCATGGCGACACGACCATCTTGAACGTGGTCAAGGCCGACTTCAAGAAAATCCTGTCGCAGCACTCGGAGTTCTACGAAGCGCTGCTGCGCCTGCAGTCGCGCCGCATCCGCCAGCTCTACGGCTTGGTGGAAGACCTCAACACCCTGCCCTTGCGTGCACGCTTGGCCAAGCAGCTCAATCACCTGGTGCGCAGCTACGGCACGCCCAGCCTCTCGGACGCCAAGGCGATACGCATCAGCTTGCAACTGGCCCAGGAAGAACTGGCCCAGCTGCTGGGCGCCTCGCGCCAGCGCGTCAACCAGGAGCTCAAGCAAATGGAACGCGAGCAGATCATCCGCATCGAACCAGGCGGTTTGGTGGTGTTGGACCGCGACGGTCTGATGACCATCGTCAACTCGGATCATTGATCCCATCACTGGCAGACAACGGTCCTGCCACCCGAGGTCCCCATGAGTGGTTTTGAACATTTCGTGGGGACCCGTCCGGTATCGGGCACCCACGCTTTTGACGTGCCGGCGCTCGAGACCTGGCTCCAACAGCATTTACCAGGCTTTGCCGGCCCCTTGAGTGTGGAAATGTTCAAGGGCGGGCAATCCAACCCGACCTACAAACTCATCACCCCCACGCAGCAATACGTGATGCGGGCCAAACCCGGTCCGGTGGCCAAACTCCTGCCTTCGGCCCACGCCATCGAACGCGAATTCGCGGTGATGCGTGGCCTGCACGGGACCGATGTGCCTGTGGCCAAGATGCATGTGCTGTGCGATGACGAATCCGTCATCGGCCGTGCCTTCTACGTCATGGAGTTCGTGCAGGGTCGGGTGCTCTGGGACCAGTCCCTGCCCGGCATGACACCCGACCAGCGCGGCGACATCTATGACGAAATGAACCGCGTCATGGCGGCACTGCACAAGGTCAAGTTTGCCGAACGGGGCTTGGCCAGCTATGGCAAACCGGGCAACTACATCGAGCGCCAGGTCAACCGCTGGAGCAAGCAGTACGTGGCCTCCATCACCCAGCCCATTGCCGAGATGGACCGACTGATGGACTGGTTGCCCAAAAACATCCCCGACAGCGCCAAAGACGAATCGCTGGTGAGCATCGTGCACGGCGACTACCGCCTGGACAACCTGATGTTCCACCCCATCGAGCCCCGTGTGCTGGCGGTGCTGGACTGGGAACTGTCCACACTGGGCCACCCACTCGCTGACTTCAGCTACCACTGCATGGCCTGGCACATCACGCCAGGCACCTTCCGTGGCATTGGTGGCCTCGACCTGGCTGGGCTGGGAATTCCCTCCGAAGAAGACTACATACGACGTTATTGCGAACGCACCGGCTTCACCACACCCGAGACCTTGGCCAAGGATTGGAATTTCTACCTGGCCTACAACATGTTCCGCATCGCCGCCATCCTTCAAGGCATTGCCAAGCGCGTTGAAGACGGCACGGCCTCGAGTGAACAGGCCCGAACCTCGGGTGCCGGCGCCCGTCCGATGGCCGAATTGGCCTGGCAATTTGCCCAGAAACACTGATTACCCAACCAAGGAGAGAAGACCATGGATTTTGAATACACCCCCAAGGTCAAGGACATGCAGGCGCGTCTGCTGGCCTTCATGGATGCGCACATCTACCCCAATGAGCAACGCTTCTTCGATGAAATCGCCGAGAACCGTGCCAAGGGCAATGCCTGGGTACCGACCAAGATCGTCGAAGAGCTGAAACCCCTCGCGCGCAAAGCCGGTCTGTGGAACCTTTTCCTGCCCAAGTCCCACCGCGCCCCCGAGGGCCTGTCCAACCTCGAATACGCGCCGCTGTGCGAGATCATGGGCCGCGTGCCCTTTGCAGCCGAAATTTTCAACTGCTCTGCCCCCGACACCGGCAACATGGAAACGCTGGAACGTTACGCCAGCGAGGAAATCAAGGACCGCTGGATGGAGCCACTGCTCAAAGGTGAGATCCGTTCCGCCTTCCTGATGACCGAACCTGCCGTCGCCTCCTCAGATGCGACCAACATCGAGTGCGAAATCCGCCGGGAAGGCAACGAGTACGTGCTCAACGGCCGCAAGTGGTGGTCCTCCGGCGCTGGCGATCCACGCTGTGCCGTGTACATCGTCATGGGCAAAACCAACCCGGATGCACCGCGCCATTCACAGCAATCGATGATCGTGGTGCCGGCCAACACCCCCGGCATCAAGGTACTGCGTGCGCTGAATGTGTTTGGCTACGACGACGCGCCGCACGGGCACATGGAAGTGCTGCTCGAAAACGTGCGCGTGCCGGTGGGCAACATGCTGTTGGGCGAAGGCCGTGGCTTCGAGATCGCCCAGGGTCGCCTCGGCCCTGGGCGCATCCACCACTGCATGCGCTCCAGTGGCGCAGCAGAGCGTGCGCTGGAGCTGATGTGCAAACGCTTGAACACCCGTGTGGCCTTTGGCCGTGAAGTGGCACGCCAGTCGGTCTGGCAGGAACGCGTGGCCGAAGCACGCTGCATGATCGAGCAGGCCCGACTGCTCACCCTCAAAGCCGCTTACATGATGGACACCGTGGGCAACAAGGTCGCCAAGGCCGAGATCGCCATGATCAAGATCGTGGCGCCCAACATGGCTTGCCAAATCATCGACTGGGCCATCCAGGCGCATGGCGGCGGCGGCGTGTCTCAGGACTTCCCTCTGGCCTACGCGTATGCCCACCAGCGCACCTTGCGCCTGGCCGACGGTCCGGACGAAGTGCACCGCAATTCGCTGGCCAAACTGGAATATGCCCGCCACATGACCCTGCCGGGCGAGGTGGACATGCCCATCACCCGCGGCAGTTGACCTGTCACAACCGCTTGTCCGACGGCCTGCACCTGCAGGCCGTTTTTGCGATGATCGCCCCCTCACAGCAGGAGCCCTGAATGATCGACCTCTACACCTGGCCCACCCCCAACGGCCACAAGATCCACATCATGCTGGAGGAATGCAAGCTGCCCTACCGCGTACACCCCATCAACATCGGTGCGGGCGACCAGTTCCAGCCCGACTTTCTCAAGATCAGCCCCAACAACAAGATCCCCGCACTGGTCGACAGTGACGGCCCCGATGGCCGCCCCATCTCCCTGTTCGAGTCCGGTGCCATCCTGGTCTACCTGGCCGCTAAGACTGGCCAATTCATGCCCAAATCGGACCGGGCCAAATACGAGGTGCTCCAGTGGTTGATGTTCCAGATGGGCGGCGTGGGCCCCATGCTGGGCCAGGCCCACCACTTTCGCATCTATGCACCGGAGAAGGTCGAATACGGCATCACACGCTACACCAATGAAGCCAAACGGCTGTATGGCGTGATGGACAAACGCCTGCAAACCAACAAGTGGATGGCCGGCAACAGCTATTCGATCGCCGACATGGCGATCTTCCCCTGGCTGCGCAGCTGGCAAAACCAGGGCATTGACTGGGCCGACTACCTACACCTGAAGGTCTGGTTCGATGCCATTGCAGCCCGGCCGGCCGTGCAAAAAGCCGTCCAGGTGCTGGCCGATGCGCGCAAACCGCTGGTGGACGAGAAAGCCCGACACCACCTGTTCGGTGCGGGCCAGCACGAAAAACGCTGACCTGCGGCAGCTTGTGCCTCTTTCGCGGGTAGAATCACGACCAGTCGGAGCGTAGCGCAGCCTGGTAGCGCATCTGCTTTGGGAGCAGAGGGTCGCGAGTTCGAATCCCGCCGCTCCGACCATTCCCTACAACAAAGGCCCGTTCAGGGCCTTTGGCGTCTTTGATCTGTCCGTAGCTCAGTTGGATAGAGCAACAGCCTTCTAAGCTGTGGGTCGGGGGTTCGATTCCCTCCGGACAGGCCACCCTCCCATTCATCGCGTCTTGTGGTGTGTTTTGGCCGGCGATTTCTGGATTGGCACAGCACGCAAAGCAGCTTGATGGGATTGCGTCAGGTTTTCTCGGGCCGACTTCCAGACACTGTCAAAAGCCTTCATGCTGTTGCGCAGGTAGTCGAAGGCCGCCTGCGGTCCCTGTTCGCCAGGGCGGGGAAGGCCTCCGACCCAGCCATTCATCTGCTGTGTCAACGCTTGCCATTGGTTTTCGAAACTCCGACTGAATTCGCGCCCGGACCCCGATGCCAGCCCCATCAAGCGGGCACCATACTCGGCCGAACGTTCGGCGAAGGGTTTGAACAAGCCACTTTGCCAATTGAAGGCGCCAGGCATGTCGCGCACCTCGCACGCATTCTCACAACAATGGGCCATGTCCTCCAGCGTCTGGCGACAGGCATTGAAGTTCAGCTCAAGCAGCTTTTCCACTTCATCCAGGCTTTTGTCGGCCATGTCGAACCACTGGCCCACCTGGGCCCTTTGCGAAGCGTGGATCTGATCGGGGGTCATCATGTCGGGAACTCCTGTTTCAGGGGAATGAGAGGTTGGTCAATCGGTGGCACTCGCGGAGCTCACCGAACCCCTGCATTTTCAAAACCAAGTGCCCACAAAACCATCTATCCGAAGGCAGAGCTTCGGTAGCCAAAGTGCTTGAACTCGCACAAAACATGATTTTTTTTGCATGATTGATCGGTTTCTCAGGGATTAACCTGAGTGACCGGTGTCCAACACCTGCAACATAATGCATTCACCGGTCAACACGCTCCGGTATGCTGAAACATCCGGCGCATGAACGCGACGGACGCATTCACAAGATAAGGAGACTGCAATGCACGCCCCATTCAATCGCCGCCAAATCCTGGCCCAAGGCGCCGCCCTGCTGGGCACCACCTCTGCTGGTTTGCTGGTGCCCCAGCATGCACTGGCCCAAAGCGGCAAGATCCGTGTCGGTTTCATGCTGCCCTACACCGGCACCTTCGCCCAGCTGGGTGTGGCCATTGAAAACGGTGTGCGCATGGCGATCAACGAACAGGGCGGCAAGCTCGGCGGCCGTGAGATCGAGTGGTTCAAAGTCGACGATGAATCCGAACCGGCCAAGGCCATCGAGAACGCCAACAAACTCGTCCAACGCGACAAAGTGGATGTGCTGATCGGTACCGTGCACTCAGGCGTACAGATGGGCATCCACCGCGTGGCACGTGAATCGGGCGTGCTCAACCTGATCCCCAATGCCGGTGTGCACATCGCCACCCGCGCCCAGTGCGCGCCCAATGTCTTCCGCACCAGCTTCACCAACAGCCAACCCACCATGGCGCTGGGCGAAGCCATGGTCAAACGCGGCCACAAGAAGGCCGTCTGGATCACCTGGAAATACGCGGCCGGTGACGAAGCTTATGAAGGCTTCAAGGAAAGCTACACCAAGGCCGGCGGCACCATCGTCAAGGAACTGGGCCTGCCATTCCCCAACGTCGAGTTCCAGGCCCTGCTGACCGAAATCGCCGCGCTCAAACCCGATGCCGTGGCCTGCTTCTTTGCCGGCGGCGGTGCCGCCAAGTTCATGAAGGACTACGCAGCGGCCGGTCTCAAGGACAAGATCCCGCTGTACGGCTCGGGCTTCCTGACCGAAGGCACCATCGACGCCGCCGGCACCGCGGCCGAAGGCGTGCTGTCCACACTGCACTACGGTGACGGCATCGAGACCAAGCGCAACAACGAGTTCCGACTCAACTACGCCAAGACGTTCAAGATGCAGCCCGATGTGTATGCCGTACAGGGCTACGACACAGGTTTGCTGCTGGTGCAAGGTGCCAATGCCGTCAAAGGCGACCTGTCCAACAAAGCCGCTCTGTACAAGGCCATGGAAGGCGCCGCCATCGACAGCCCGCGTGGCAAGTGGACCATGAGCAAATCGCACAACCCGGTGCAGGACATCTACCTGCGCCAGGTCGTCGGCAAGGAAAACAAAGTCATCGGCGTGGCGGCCAAGGCGCTGGCCGATTCCGGCGCTGGCTGCCGCTTGTAAAGACCGCTCAGCCTGAACCTGTCGAAGGCCTTGGACGCTTCGACAGGTTCAGTGCGAACGGTTCAGCTTCACAACGGCGGATTTGTTCCGCCGTTTTCACAACCGCCCTCCCTCTTCTCTCGCAGTTTCTGATGGACTTCGTCAACTTCCTCATCCAGCTGCTCAACAGCGTCCAGTACGGCCTGTTGTTGTTCATGTTGGCCGCAGGCCTCACGCTGATCTTCGGCATCATGGGCGTGGTCAACCTCGCACACGGCAGCTTCTACATGCTGGGTGCGTACCTGGCTTGGTCACTCGCAGGGGCACTGGGCAGCTTCACGCTGGCCATCGTGGCCGGCACGGTCTTGTCGGTGGCTTTCGGTCTGCTGCTCGAGAAACTGCTGTTCCGCCATTTCTACCACCGCGACCATCTCGACCAAGTGTTGTTGACCTTTGGTCTGATCTATGTGTTCGAGGAGCTGCGCTCCATGCTCTGGGGTGACGACGTGCATGGCCTGCCCGTGCCCGACCTGCTGTCGGCTTCGATCCCCTTGACCGATACGCTGTCTTACCCGGTGTACCGCCTGTTCATGTCAGGCATTTGCCTGCTGCTGGCCCTGGGCCTGTACCTTTTGATTTCAAAGACGCGCCTGGGCATGAAGATCCGCGCCGGCGCTTTCAACCATGAAATGACCGAAGCGCTGGGCGTGAACATCAAGCTGATACACGCCGTGGTGTTTGCGCTGGGCGTGGGCCTGGCCTCGATTGCCGGCATGATCGCCGCCCCGATTTCCAGTGTCTACCCCAATATGGGAGGCCAGGTGCTGATCATGTGCTTTGTGGTGGTGGTGATCGGCGGCATCGGCTCGGTGCGCGGCGCACTCATCTCCGCCCTGCTGGTCGGTCTGGTCGACACCTTTGGCAAGGTGCTGCTGCCGCAAGTCTCCGGCATGCTGGTCTATGTGCTCATGGCTGCGGTGCTGCTTTACAAGCCCGAAGGCCTCTTCAAGCAGTGAGGTGAAGATGAGCGCCCCCCAAACCCACATCGAAACCCTGCCGCGCAGCATCCAGTTCGTGCTGCTGCTCGGCCTGATCGCCCTGGCCGCCTTCCCCTTGGTGGGGAGCGATTTCTACACGGCCATGGTCAACCGCATGATGATCCTGGCCATCTTTGCGATGAGCCTGGACCTGCTGCAGGGCGTGACCGGCCTGGTCTCGCTCGGCCACGCCGCCTACTTTGGCATTGCAGGTTATGCGCTGGCTTTTGCCACCCCGGCCAACGAGCCCATCAGCCTGTACGCCAGTCTGCCGATCGCCGTGGGCGCCTCGGCCCTCGCGGCGTTGGTCATCGGCTTCCTGGTGGTACGCACACACGGCATCTACTTCATCATGGTCACCATGGCGTTTGCACAGATGGTGTTCTACCTCTTCTTCGACAACAAGGCCTTGGGCGGCTCGGACGGTCTGTTTCTGAACTTCCGCCCCGATGCTGTGCTGTTCGATCTGGAAAACAAGCGTGTGTTCTATTTCTTCACGCTGGGCTGCTTGGTCGCGACTTACCTGTTCCTGCGCCGTGTGCTGTGGAGCCCCTTTGGCCGATCGCTGGCCGGCATCCGCGTCAATGAACACCGCATGCGCGCCCTGGGCTTTGGTACCTTCAGCCACAAACTCGCGGCCTTCACGCTGGCCGGTGCACTGGCAGGGCTGGCAGGTTTTCTGTGGGCCGCACAAACCGGCTTCGTGAACCCGGAACTCATGGGCTTTCACATGAGCGCCCACGCCATCATGATGGTGATCCTGGGCGGCATGGGCAACTTTGCCGGGGCCATCATCGGCGCCTTCTCGTTTGAGTACCTGCTGCACCTGTTCAAGGACCTGCCCCCCATTGGAGGGTTCAACACCGGCAAGCACTGGCAGATGTGGATGGGCCTGTTCATCGTGGCCCTGGTCATCTACGCGCCGAAAGGGATCCTGGGTCTGCTGGCCCGCGTCTTCGCCAAGAAGGAGGCCAGCGGTGAGTGAATCCAAGACCCTGATGTCCGCACGCGGCCTGACCAAGCGCTTCGGCGGTCTGGCGGCTGTCAACGATGTGTCACTGGACCTGTGGCATGGCAAGCTGCATGCCGTCATTGGCCCCAACGGCGCGGGCAAGTCCACGCTGACCAACCTGCTCTCGGGCGACCTCCCGCCCAGCAGCGGCACCATCACGCTGGATGGTCATGACATCACCGGCTGGACGCCTGAGAAAATCTCACGCCACCGTCTGGGCCGCAGTTACCAGAAGACCAACATCTTCCGCACCTTCACCGTGTGGGACAACGTGCGCCTGGCTGCCCAATCGCGTGCTCAAGCCCATCCGTTCAACCCATTGGGCTGGATCGGCAGGGCCGACAGCATGGCGGCCGTGAACGCCCGTGCCGAGCGGGCGATCGAGCTGGCTGGCCTGCAAAGCCGGCGCCACACCATTGCTGGCGCTGCCAGCCACGGCGAGCAACGCCAGCTCGAGATCGCCATGACACTGGCCACCGAACCCATGGTGCTGCTGCTGGACGAGCCACTGGCCGGCATGGGCGTGATGGAAGCCGAGCGCATGGTCGAGCTGCTGCTGCGTCTGAAAAAGGACCACGCCATGATGCTGGTCGAGCACGACATCGATGCCATTTTTGCGCTGGCCGACCACCTGACGGTCATGGTCAACGGCCAGGTGATTGCCAGCGACCACCCCAGCGTCGTGCGCGCCGACCGCGGTGTGCAGGCGGCTTACCTGGGTGAGGAGCACTGACATGAGCGACACCCTGATCCACGCCCACGGCATCCACACCTATTACGGCGCCAGCCACATCTTGCGCGGCATTGACTTCACCGTTGGACAGGCCGAAACGATTGGCCTGATGGGCCGCAATGGCATGGGCAAGAGCACCCTGCTCAAGTCCATCATGGGCATCGTGCCACCGCGCAAGGGCACCGTCGAGATCAAAGGCCAACCGATGAATGGGCGAGCGACCTTTGAAGTCGCGCAGATGGGCATTGCCTATGTGCCCGAAGGCCGCGGCATCTTTGGCAACCTCAGCGTGGTCGAAAACCTCAAGATGGCAGCTCGACCTGGCACCCGCGGTCAGCGCGACTGGACCTATGAGCGCGTGCTGGAAACTTTCCCGCGCCTGAAAGAGCGCCTGGGCCACGGTGGCCAGCAGCTCTCAGGGGGTGAACAGCAGATGCTCACCATCGGTCGCGCCCTCATGACCAACCCCGATGTGCTGATCCTGGACGAAGCGACCGAAGGCCTGGCCCCGCTGATCGCGCGCGAGATCTGGCGCATCTGCAGCGTCATCAAGGACAGCGGCATCAGCTCGATCATCGTCGACAAGAACTGGAAACACGTGACCCAGATCACCGACCGCAACGTCATCCTGGTCAAGGGCGAAGTGGTGTTTGAAGGCACCTCCAAGGCCCTGCACGCCGACCCCAGTGTGCTGGAGCAACATTTGGGCGTTTGAAGGCCCTGACTTTCAAAGCAGGGGCCGCAACTCGCGAGCGGCTTCCTGCAGCAAGGGCAGCCATTTGCGCTGGACAGCCGCATCGCTGAACTGCTCTGCGGTACCCACCACATTCAAGGCCGCCAGCGTGCGCCCCTCCATGTTGCGCAGGGGCACCGCCAGCGCGTGGATGCCCAGCTCGTGCGCGTCACGCGCCAAGCACCAGTCGTCTTGCCGAACCTGACCGATCAAGGCCTTGAAAGCTTTGGGATTGACTTCGGTGTGTGGGGTGATGCGTGGCAACTCGCGGCCTTTGAGCCAGGCATTGAAATCCGTTCCAGGCAAATTGGCCAGAAGCACCCGCCCAGTCGAAGTGGCGTGCGCCGGCAATCGTGCGCCCAAGTGCAGGCCATAGGCCAGTTGCCGCACGGGTTCAGCAGAGCCTGCACTGCGCGCCACGATCACGCCTTCCCCGCCATCGAGCACCACGGCCGAGAACGCTGCTTGCGTTTGCGCCGCCAAGCGGTTGAGCGTGGGTTGCAATGTGCGAGGCAAGCGCGATGTGGCCATGTAACTGCCTGCAAACCGCAACACCCGCGCCGACAACCAGTAGTGGGTGCCATCGGTCTCCAGATAGCCAAGCTCTGCCAATGTGAGCAGATGCCTGCGCGCTGCGGCCCTTGTGATGCCCGTCCGCTGCGCGGCCAGCGTCGCATTCAGGCGCTGGCGCTCGGTATCAAAGGCTTCCAGAACAGCCAACCCCTTGGCCAACCCTTCGATGTAATCTGCTTTGGCCATGACCATGGAACGATTGACCTCCATCAATTTGCGCGATCATCGCACAATAAATCCAATGATCGCACATTTCGTGCACCAGAACGCTGTGGCTGCTACAGGCTTTGCCTAAGCTTGCCAGCATTGTTCTCAGCACATTCACGGAGACTTCTCATGACCAAAGCGACCCGCACCCAAGTGGCCATTGTTGGCGCCGGCCCTTCCGGCCTGCTGCTCGGTCAGTTGCTCTACAAAGCTGGCATCGACGCCATCATCCTCGAACGCCAGACGGGCGACTACGTGCTCTCGCGCATCCGTGCCGGTGTGCTGGAGCAAGTGTGCATCGACCTGCTCGACGAAGCCGGTGTGGGCCAACGCATGCACAAGGAAGGCCTGATCCACGGCGGCTTTGATTTGCTGTTCAAAGGCGAGCGTCACCGCATCGACATGAACAAGCTCACCGGCGGCAAGAATGTGATGGTCTACGGCCAAACAGAACTCACCCGTGACCTGATGGATGCTCGCCGTGACCTGGGCCTGCCCATCGTCTACGAAGCCAACAACGTGCAGGTGCACGAGTTCGAGACCAACAAGCCGCGCGTGACCTACGAAAAGGATGGCGTCACCCACACCATCGAATGCGATTTCATTGCGGGCTGCGACGGCTTTCATGGCGTGTGCCGTGCCAGCGCCCCGAAGGAAAAAATCCGCGAGTACGAGAAGGTCTACCCCTTCGGCTGGCTGGGCCTGCTCTCTGACACACCGCCGGTGCACCATGAACTCATTTACGCGAACAGCCCGCGCGGTTTTGCCTTGTGCTCGCAGCGCAGCAAGACGCGAAGCCGCTACTACCTGCAGGTGCCGCTGACCGACAAGATCGAAGACTGGAGCGACGAAGCCTTCTGGGACGAACTGCGCAACCGCCTCGACCCCGAAGCCCGCGCCAACCTGGTCACCGGCCCCAGCATCGAGAAAAGCATTGCCCCATTGCGCAGTTTCGTGACCGAACCCATGCGTTTTGGTCGCATGTTCCTGGCTGGCGACGCCGGCCACATCGTCCCACCCACCGGCGCCAAAGGCCTGAACCTGGCCGCCACCGATGTGAAGTACCTGTCGACCGCCATCATCGAGTACTACAAGGAAAACTCTGAAGTCGGCATCGACACCTACTCCGAGCGTTGCTTGCGCCGCATCTGGCGTGCCGAGCGCTTCTCGTGGTGGTTCACCCAGCTGATGCACCGCTTCCCGGGCGAAGGCGAAATCGCACAGAAGTTCCAGGAAGCCGAACTCGACTACCTCATCCACAGCGAATCGGGCTCGCGCACCATCGCTGAAAACTATGTGGGTCTGCCGCTGGACTTTGGCGACCGATAATCGGTGGCATGAGCACCCTCAAACCTCTGCGCGGCACGCGCGTTGTCAGTCTTGCCCTGAACCTGCCCGGCCCTGCCGCCCTGATGCGACTCGCCCAGCTGGGCGCCCGCTGCACCAAGGTCAACCCACCCGCGGGCGACCCAATGCAGCACTACACCCCAGAGGGCTACGCCCAGCTACACCAAGGTATCCGCGAGCTGGCACTGGACCTGAAAGACAGCAAAGGCCAGGTGGCGCTGCATCGCCTGCTGGCGCAAACCGACATCCTGTTGACCTCCTTCCGCCCTTCGGCGCTGACCAAGCTCGGCTTGGACTGGAAAAACCTGCACAAACGCTACCCGTCATTGAGCCTGGTGCAGGTGGTTGGGGCCCCCGGCCCGCTGGCTGAAATCCCGGGCCACGACCTGACCTACCAGGCCGAAGTCGGCTTGGTGCCCAGCATGGAACTGCCCGCCAGTCTGTTTGCCGACATGGGTGGCGCCCTCATGGCCAGCGAAGCCGCGCTGCAGGCCACGCTGGTGCAAAAAACCACCGGCAAAGGCACACTGCACGAAGTGGCACTCAGCACCGCTGCAGGCTGGTTGGCCTTGCCGCGCCAGTGGCAAATGACCACCCCCAAAGGCGCTGTGGGTGGCGCGCATGCAGGCTACCGGATCTACCCTTGCAAGAACGGCCGCGTGGCGATGGCGGCCCTCGAAACGCACTTTGCCCAACGCCTGTGCGATGCGGCCGGCGTGAAGCTGACCCATCCGGTCAAAGACCTGTTCAAGCCGGCGGTGCACAAGGCCATTGAAGCCTTTGTGGCAGGCAAGACACGCCAGCAACTCGACGCGCTGGCCGAGGCGCAAGACATTCCGCTGCTGACCCTCGCCTGAAGCACGCCGAGTGTGTGCAGGCCTCAGGTTCGTGCTGGAAGGACGGTTCCCCAACACTCCCCAAAACCGATGCGTGCGGCGCCCTCTTTCTCACACCAGCCGCGGATCACCACGGCATCACCATCTTCCAAGAAAGTCCGGCTTTCTCCGTTGGGTAGCGTCACGGGGTTCTTGCCCCCCTGCGTGAGTTCAATCAGGGCACCGGCCTGGTCCAGGGTGGGCCCCGAGAGGGTGCCGCTACCAAACAAATCTCCGGGCTGAAGGTTGCAGCCATTGACCGTGTGGTGTGCCACCATCTGCGCGACCGTCCAGTAGGCATGGCGGTAGCTGGTGCGGCAGATCTGAGCATCACCTTCGCCAGCCGCGCGCATCTTGCCGGTCTGCAGCCCCACCTGCAGCTGGATGTCCAGCGAGCCCCCTTGCCGGTTCGATTCAGAATCGAGGTATGGCAGGGGTTGGGGATCGCCCTGTGGCCGCGTGAACGGCACCCGGTACGGCGCCAGCGCTTCCAGCGTCACGATCCACGGCGAGAGGGTAGAAGCAAAACTCTTGGAAAGAAATGGCCCCAGCGGCTGGTACTCCCAAGCCTGTATGTCCCTTGCCGACCAATCGTTGAACAGACAGATGCCAAACACGTGGTTTTCCGCATCGGCAATGGCAATCGGCTCCCCTTGCGCGTTGCCCTGGCCCATGAAGATCCCCAGTTCCAACTCGATGTCGAGTCGCTTGCAAGGCGCCAGCACCGGCGCTTCGGCATCAGCCGCCTTGATCTGCCCCTTGGGACGTGCAAAAGCCTGACCAGAAATACCGATGCTGGAGGTGCGCCCGTGGTAGCCAATGGGCACCCATTTGTAGTTGGGCAGGAGTGGGTTGTCGGGTCGGAACTGCTTGCCAATGTTGGTGGCGTGGTGCACCGAGGTGTAGAAATCGGTGTAGTCACCGATCCGCGCCGGCACGGTGTATTCGACCGAGGCCTGGGGCACGAGACAAGCCCGCACGGCGTCCGCCATTGGGGCCGAAGCACCTTGTTTCAGCAAGTCAAACAGGCCATGGCGCAAGGCCTTCCAGGCATCGGGCCCCATGGCCATGAGCGCATTGAGCGTGGGCTGCGCCGCAGCCTGCGCAGCTTCCAATGCCAGACCTTGCAGACAGCCCGATGGTCCCAGGCGGGCCAGATCAATGACCTGATCACCAATGGCCACACCGCCGCGGAATGCCTCAGCAGAACCTCGCACACGGAACACGCCCAATGGCAAATTCTGAATGGGGAAATCACTGCCGCTGTGGTTGGCTGCCGCCAGCCAGCTGCGTGCAGCCGGGTCGTGGGTGTGGTTGAGCAATTTGTTCATGCCCGCATGTTACCGCCGTGAACCCACAAGCGAAGCAGGACATCGGCTTGCCCGGATAATCAACCTGCACCAAAAACAGATTCGCTTTTGCATCGGAGACCCGAATGACCTACCCCAACACCCAACTTTTCATCAACGGCAAATGGCAGGATGCCGCTGAAGGCAAAACCTTGCCAGTGGTCAACCCGGCCACCGGCCTGCAAATCGGCACCGTCGCCCACGCCTCACGCACCGATCTGGATGCGGCCCTGGCCGCTGCACAAAAAGGCTTTGACACGTGGCGAAACATGACCGCCCAGGAACGCGGCAAGGTCATGCGCAAGGCCGCCACCCTGCTGCGCGAGCGCGCCCCGCAAATTGCCACCCTGCTCACGCAGGAACAAGGCAAGCCCCTGGCAGAAGCCAAAGGTGAAGTGCTTGCGGGTGCTGACATCATCGACTGGTTTGCCGAAGAGGGTTCGCGCACCTATGGACGCATCGTGTCCTCGCGCGTCAATCTGGCGATCCGCCAGATGGTGCTCAAGGACCCGGTGGGCCCTGTGGCCGCCTTCACGCCCTGGAACTTCCCCATCAACCAGGTGGTGCGCAAGGTCGGCGCAGCACTGGCCGCCGGTTGTTCCATGCTGGTCAAGGGCCCCGAAGAAACCCCGGCCAGCCCGGCAGCCCTGGTCCAGGCCTTTGCCGATGCGGGCCTGCCCGAAGGCGTGCTGGGCCTGGTCTACGGCACCCCTGCAGAGATCTCGGGCTACCTGATCCCGCACCCGACCATTCGCAAAATCACCTTCACCGGCTCCACCCCTGTGGGCAAGCAGCTGGCCGCGATGGCCGGCCAGCACATGAAGCGCGTCACGATGGAACTGGG
>JACCDQ010920373.1_pt1 | contig 28693 bp, 23 predicted proteins | sample 7446031 | NCBI WGS metagenome assembly JACCDQ01 (sample SAMN15323442, study PRJNA562643) | freshwater metagenome | isolation source: river surface water | place: USA:Blue River Watershed | collected 2017-08-17 | reverse complement strand
GCCTATCTGATGGCTGAATTGACCGAAGCCCGAAGAGATTTTGTGACCGTTACTGAAGAAGGAAAGCCAATTCGTTCATTTGGTGGTCTGCGTGTTCAACCAGATGCAGCTTTAAAAGATATCAATCCTGAAGAAATTGAAATTTTAATTCTGATTGGTAGTGATGCTTGGCAGGATGAAAATCAAAATAAATCTGCAATGGCTTTAGCCCTGCGGCTTCTTGAAAAAGGTGTATCTGTGGCTGCAATTTGCGGAGCAACCACTGCCTTAGCGCGGGAAGGGGTTCTTGATAAAAGAAAACACACGAGTAATGATCTAGGTATGTTAAAAAAAATTGTTCCTGATTACCGTGGCGAACTCAGCTACGTTCAAAAATTGGCCTGTACTGATCAGAATCTAATTACAGGTTCGGGTATTGGACCGGTTGAGTTTACCTATGAAGTTTTAAAGGTTCTCAAAATTTATCCCGATGGCAAATTGGCCCAGTGGTATGCTATGTATAAAAATGGTGTCATGCCGCCAATTGAATTTTGGTCGACTTAAATGCTTAGGGCCATTTGTTTTTTCATGTTCAAAGAGGCTAAAGCATAGCCACCATCTGATCCATCAATAAAATGAATATGCTGATTTTGCGAGGCTGAAAAAACCATGCAGGTCATTAGGGCTTCTGACGATTTTTGAATTCCAAAATAGATATTTTTTTGATTGAACTGTGATTGTAAGAGTTGATCAATCGCGTTCGCTTGAGCCGGCGTGCAATCGATAACCATTCGAAGCATTTCGTCAAATTTTTTAAAATCACTATTGATTGTGAGCTCTTGTTTGTATTTTTCAGGGACAAAAGCTCCCATCTTGATATTATTTTTTATGCTTATATTTGCGATTAGTGTCCTAAAAAAGACTCTGATAAACGCGCTCAAGTAAGTTTCGCCGCTTTGTCTAGTTGTGCAAATTTCATCTTTAAAATTAGACGGGATGTACTTCCAAGAAAGACGATCAGAGTTAACGGGGCTTGCCGAATGAAAATCGTTGCCAAGAATAGATTTAAGTTCGGCTAAAATCATGTGCAATGTTTTTTCTGACTGAGAAGTATTACGTGCTTTGCACAGCAGCGATAGGATTTCTCCGCGTTGAGATTTTATCGGATTCAGTCGGCAAGACAAACCATTTAAATTAGGTGGGCTTTCTTTTTTTTCTGGGACGATAACTAGGGCTTTGGGGTCATTTTTTTTAATCATTTCTTCTGCCGCACTAAGGGCTCCACCACGAAATTGCGCCAAACAGTTGCCTGGGCTGAGTTCGTATTTTGCAACCTTTAAGTTTAAATTTCTTCTTTTTAAAACTTCAAGTGGTACCAATCCTACGCGTAAGGTGATATCAAAGCTGTTGTCAGCAAGCGCCTGCAATCCTTTGAGTTGTTCACAAATTAGATTTTGCGATTGAGGAGGAATGATGAGTGTGGCTCCGTCACCTCCAAAAACAAAAGGAATCGAATAAGAACCCAAAGAATTAAGCACGCAGGTAATACTAGCGGCCCCGATCATATTCACTTGTTGATAGCGGCCCTCTTGAATGGCCTTTGTTGAACCTTTGACATCCGTCAGCAAAATGATCCAGTTTTCTGGAACTTCTGTATAGTTTGCGTCGTCAAGAACCTGTGAAAAATCTGTAAATGGAACAATAGATTCGTAAAAATTTTCATTGGTTTTGAAATCGTGCGTCGACATATTTGTATTCTATTCTAATTTAAAAATGAACTCACTGATTGTGTTTCAATCCGGACCTTAGAAGAGAAAAAAATTAAAGTATATGGCTTATGTTTTATTGAAAGGTGGCCGAAATAAAAACGTGTTTTCTTTTCTAATTCAGGAGCATTTATGTTTTTTACTAAATCTTCAATGTTAAAAAAAATAATTTATTCTACGATTCCAATTTTTATCGGAGCGGTAACCGTCAGTTGGACGGTATATCAGATGGCTTCAAAAAAAGATGATGATTTGGCTAAGGCCATCGAAATGACTAATTTGGTGAATCAGGCTGAATTAGAAATGGTGAAGATGTCAGAATCTTTACGTGGTTATTTGTTAATGCCAGAAAATGAAAATGAATATAAAAGAAAAAAAGCAGCTGATGAGGCTTACGGTGATCGTGCGGCTCGGTTGGGTGAATTGGTATCTGAAGACAAAGAAATTTTTGAATTAAATGAAAAAATGGCTAAATACGATGAAACAGATTTAGATCGTATCGAAAATGAGGTCGGTGAATTAATTAAGAAACGAGACCCTAAAGCCTTAGAGTTTTATATTAAAACATATTTGCCTGCTCGTGAGATCCAAAATACCAATTTTGCTAAACTGAAAGAACTTGTCTATGAGCATTCAAGAAAAACAGTAAACGCGATTGAAGAGCGAAAAATTCGAGGAGCCAATTTCACGATTGCTCTTTTAATGTTTTCAATTTTTTTAGGTTTAGGGGTGATTTTTTGGGTGACCCGCAATATTGTCAATAAAATTCATTCTATTTCAAATCAGATTAGTGGCAACGTCACAGAAGTTGATGGAGTCGCAAATCAAATGGCGACAAGTTCAAAGCGTCTATCTGATTCATCGGCCACTCAGGCAGCTTCACTGCAAGAAACGGCTGCCTCGCTTGAGCAAATTAATTCTATGGTTGCGAAAGCCTCTGAAAATGCCCAGCTGTCGGCAAAGAGTTCTTCTCAGGCTCAAGATAAAGCATTGATTGGTAAAGATGCAATGGGAGCAATGGTCAATGCTATAGATGAAATCAGCTCTGGCAACGCCGAGATCATCGAGCAAGTTCGTAGCAGCAATGAACAAATGTCGCAGGTCGTGCAGGTCATCAATGAAATCGGCAATAAAACAAAAGTCATTAACGAAATCGTATTTCAAACAAAGCTTCTTTCATTTAATGCTTCGGTTGAGGCCGCCCGGGCTGGTGAACAGGGTAAGGGTTTCGCTGTGGTCGCTGCTGAAGTTGGTAGTCTGGCTCAAATGAGTGGAAATGCGGCGAAAGAAATTTCAGATATGTTAGCCACGAGTACGAGCAAGGTTCAAGAAATTGCACGTGACTCGCAGTCGCGAGTACAGGGTTTAATAGATCGAGCACAATCAAAAGTTGAACATGGAGTCAGCGTTGCAAAGCAATGTTCAGAAAGTTTAGAAGAAATCGTTCAAAATATTGAAAGAGTTTCGGTTTTGGCCCAAGAAATTTCAAGCGCAACACGCGAGCAATCAACTGGTTTGAATGAAATCTCTAAAGCAATGAATCAACTTGATTCGGCGACTCAAGTGAATGCCTCGACAAGTGAAGAAACGGCCAGTGGTGCCGAGGCCTTGACTCAGCAAACTGAATCCTTAAGGGGTGCTACTGAAGATCTGTTAAGTGCAATAATGGGATCAAATGTTAACTTTTCGCATGGGTCTCAATCGGCCCAAATAAAGGACTTCGTGTCTCGAAGAAATCGCGACGCGGCCTAAGTCTTTCATTGTCAGAGCGGACTCGACCAAGAGGCTGTTTCAATCGAACACCAGACTTTCTTCCGTTGAGACAATTTCGCATTGAGCCGATATAACGACTGATGAAGAGTATTTTCTATGTCGCTTAAATTGGTACAATCAGACGAACTTTCAGAATTATCTGATGCTGAGATTTTAAAACTTCGTTTTAAAAATATCCGACTTTCAATCAAAGAGTCTGAAGTTGAAGCTTGCATTCAGCAATTATATCATGAACTTGAAGCGAAAGGTTTAGTCTTTAAGCCGCAGATTTTTTTTGGTGATGAATGGTTCAGTCCAGAGGGCATGAATGCTATTTCTGTCCCATTTTATTTAGCGAATTCAAGATTAAAAAATTTAGAAAAAGCAATGATGCTTGAAGTAGAAGGTGGAGATCCAGAATGGTTCATGAAGCTTTTGCGCCATGAGGCCGGACATTGTTTTGATCATTGTTATCGATTTTCTAAGCGAAAAAAATGGACTCAGGTTTTTGGTTCACCCAATTTAGATTATCATCCCGAAACATATCGCCCTCAGCCCTATAGTAAAAGTTATGTGAAGCATCTTGAACGTTGGTATGCCCAAGCGCATCCTGATGAAGATTTTGCTGAAACTTTCGCTGTTTGGTTAACTCCCACAATAGACTGGAAGAAAGAATATGGCCGCTGGCCAGGTGCGCTGACAAAGTTAAAATATATGAATCAACTTGCGCGCGAAAGTCAAAAGATGAAAATTGCTGCTGAAAAAGGGCAGCCGCCAAGTCAGGTTTCTCGGTTAACGTCAACTTTACAGAAATATTATCAAAAACGAAAAAAAGAAAACGCTGACGATTATCCTGATTTTTACGACAGCGATTTAAAGAAAATTTTTAACGGAGAGTTAACACTATCTAAACGTGATTATTCAGCACAAAAATTTATGCATAAGCAGCGTAAAGATATAGTGGCGACAGTGGCTTGGGCCACAAGCGAAAGAAAATTCACAATTGATGGGCTTGTTAAGCGTCTCATTGATCGTTGTGAAAAATTAGAACTTAGACTAGGAAAATCAGAAACTCAAACGATGATGGAAGCGGCAAGCTTCTTGACTAGTTTGGTTAAGAATTACTTGTTTACTGGAAAGTTTAAAAGAGAGGCCTGAATGAAAGCACTCAAAATTGTTTTGCTATTTGATGTTTGCATTAATTTGACCCCCGAAGAGTACACGAACTATTGGAATACCCCCGATTGGAAAACTGAGAGAGACGTAAAGACGACTTTGCAGAAACTTGGCCACGATGTCATTCCGTTTGGAATCTACAATGACATCGAGCCTTTCTTAAAGCTTGTTCGTGAAGAAAAACCTGATTTGGTTTTTAATATGAGTGAAGCCTTCAGTGGAAAGCGTGATTTCGAACCAAATTTGACAGCCCTGATGCAACTTGTGGGAGTTCCCTTCACGGGTGCTGGTCCGATGAGTCTTCAATTGTGTAAAGATAAAGGTTTGACGAAAGTTATTTTGGGGTATCATCAAATTCAAACTCCTAAATTTTTAGTGGCAAAGAAAGGGAAAACCTTACAATCTTTGAAAAAATTTGATTTTCCGGCCATTATTAAACCATTGCAGCTTGAATCTTCAGAGGGTATTTCGCAAGTTTCTTATGTTGAAAACGAAAAAGAGGCAATGGCTCGAATCAAGTTTGTACATGAAAGACTTCAGGCAGATGCCATAATCGAAGAATTTATCGATGGACGCGAGGTCTATGTAAGCATTCTCGGAAATGAAAAACTAAGTGTATTTCCGCCGAGGGAACTTTTCTTTAAGCAGGTTCCTGAAGATGAACCTAAATTTGCCACCTATAAAAGTAAGTGGGATCAACAGTATCGTAAACGTTGGGGTATAGATTCAGGATGGATGGATGGAATATCTGAAAGTACTCAAAGAAAACTTTACGAAGTCTGTAAAAAAATATACCGCTTACTGCATATTCAAGGTTTTGGGCGAATTGATTTGCGTATTAAAAATGATGAAATTTATTTTATTGAGGCAAATCCAAATCCATCTATAGCGCGAAAAGAAGACTACGCCCTTTCAGCTCATAAAGGTGGGATCGAATACGAAGAGCTTATTGCTAAAATAGTTTCTTTATCTTTGAGTGCCTAGCTGAGTTTTCAGAAACGAGTTACTTTTCAACTTTTTTTTGAAGAATGCTAGAAAGCGGCCTGAATTGTGGCCAGCATTTGCCACTCGTCTTCGAGTTGAACTCTATCGCTTGTTAGATTGATTGGGCTTTTTCCATCATAGATTGATCTTGAAAAAATTTTTCCAAGTTCGACTTCAAGAAAAGTTTGCGTCCCCATTAATGTTTTTAGGCCAGCTGATATTTTTTTAGTCTCGTAATAAAATCGAATCTCATTTTCGCGACGATCGACAAGACTGTATGTTTCTTGACCAAGTTGTAGTTTTAAATTCATCTGAAAAGGAGGCTTAAACATGTAACCAATTGTGAATTTCGCAGTTGCAGGAAGTAAAACAAATATCGAGGTAGATATTTTTTCTGTTGGACGAGCCCACCACAGCGAAAATGGAAATCCTAAGACCCAACCTTGCGTTCTGGTAGTATTCGTAAAAGAATAGGCAATTCCGGGCAATGGAACATGATTTAGAAAGCTGCGATTATTTGAATAATTTAAAAATAAACTCCAAGAACTGACTGGGTCTATTGTGTGTTTGCGAATTAAAGTGATTGCTAGTGCGGATACGTCGGTATTGATGAAAGGCTTATCACTTGCTGAGCTGTAGGACGTATTCATATGCCAGGTATTATCGGAATCTTCAAGGTAAGACATTTTAAAACCATACTGCTGGTCGTAAAAATCGTTGCCAGAAACTATTGGGTTTGTCGGAAGCGAACTGATGTGAAGCTCTTGTGTTTTTGCAAAAATAGATGTGCTGAACTTTTCTTTTTGATAAATTGGTATCGAAAGATAAAGGTCATAGGTTTTTGAAGACTGATCTTCGCTTTTATCTGGGTTATCATTTCTTTGGTAAAGTGTATCAAAGCCATGCCTGAAGCTGAATCTAGTTTTGTGCAATCCAGGATCGTCATTTTCTGGCATTTCCTGTGCGAGAGCTGTATTTACAAGCAGAAAAAAGAAAAAAAAATGAAGACGGCGTCTATTTTTCATTTTGTCATTTCACCATCGAAGCAAGGGTGAGTCAAAATTTGTGTTTGCAGTTGTCAGTTCTGCGCATCGAGAGCATTGTTATGAAACTATGGCAGTTACAAAAAGAAGCACTTGGGATACAGTCAAAAGCTTGTCGGGTCACCTTTGGCCTCAAAATTATTCAGGACTTCGAGCTCGGGTAGTTTTTGCGATGGCTTGCTTGTTAATTGCGAAACTGATCAATGTCTATGTGCCGTTTCTTTATAAGGATGCGGTTGATGCCTTATCGATTTCGAGTGTTTTGGTTTTACCGATTGGGGTCATCGTCGCCTATGGTCTTGCGCGAGTCATGCAACAGGCCTTTGGTGAGTTTCGCGACATCATTTTTGCGAAAGTTTCCCAACATTCTCAGCGTGCGGTTGCACTTGAAACTTTCTCGCATTTGCATCGTCTGTCTTTAGCTTTTCATTTGAATCGACAAACGGGTGGAGTCACTCGTGTGATCGAGCGGGGTATTCGCGCTATTCAAAGCGTTTTAAGTTTCATGCTTTTTAACATCATTCCAACATTGTTGGAAATTTTGATGGTGACTGTCATTTTGTATTTCAAATTCGGAATTTATTTTGCGGCCATTACTTTTGTAACCGTGGGACTTTATGTGTATTTCACATTTGCGATCACGAATTGGAGAACTAAATATCGAAAATCGATGAATGACAGAGATGCCGAGGCCAACACAAAAGCGATCGATTCGCTTTTGAATTACGAGACGGTGAAATACTTTGTGAATGAAGAACATGAATACCGACGCTATGATCAGTCTTTAGAGCAATATCAAATTCAAGCTTTAAAAAGTCAGTCAAGCCTTTCACTATTGAATATTGGCCAAGGTACGATTATAGGTTTGGGACTTGTAGCAACGATGTGGATGGCCGGCCGTGGAGTGATCGAAAAAACCTTAACAATCGGAGATTTTGCTTTGTTGAACATGATATTGTTGCAGCTCTTTATTCCGTTAGGATTTTTGGGTTTCGTTTACCGTGAGGTCAATCAAGGTCTTATCGATATGGAAAAAATGTTTGAACTGTTAGATGTCTCTGAAGAAATAAAAGACAAAGCAGGAGCACCTGATTTAAGGCCCGATGAATGGACTATCGAATTTGATCAAGTTCGGTTTCAATATCATCCTGATCGTGAAATTCTGAAAGGAATTAGTTTCAAAGTTCCAGCAGGTAAAACTGTGGCAATTGTTGGTCCGAGCGGGTCGGGTAAGTCAACTATCGCCCGGTTGCTTTTTCGATTTTACGATACGAATGCGGGACATATTCGAATCGGTGGAGTTGAAACAAAAGAAGTAACACAAAAATCTTTGCGTCAATCAATAGGGATTGTTCCGCAGGATACAGTTCTGTTTAATGACAGTATCGGATACAATATTGGTTATGGAAATCCCTTGGCAGGCATGGATGAAATTAAATCGGCTGCAAAACTTGCGCAGATCGATAAATTCATCGAAAGTTTATCTCAAAATTACGAAACATCGGTGGGTGAAAGGGGTCTGAAGCTTTCGGGTGGCGAAAAGCAAAGGGTTGCGATTGCGCGAACGATATTAAAGAACCCTGCAATTTTATTATTTGACGAGGCGACTTCTGCTTTAGATTCTCACACAGAAAAAGAAATTCAAAATTCTTTACAGGAAGTTTCTAAGAACAGAACAACGCTGGTGATTGCTCACCGTTTGTCGACTGTTGTTAATGCTGACGAAATTCTGGTATTGAAAGCAGGAGAAATAGTTGAGCGTGGAAGGCATATTCAACTTCTTGCAAAAGAAGGTGAATACGCTTCAATGTGGAAAAAACAACAGCAGGTTAGCGAATATCAGTCGAAGCTAAAAGAAATTACTTCTTATTAAGCTTAGACATCAATCTAAGCATTTCGATGTAAAGCCAAACAAGCGTCAGAAGCAATGCAAATCCACAATACCACTCCATAAATTTTGGAGCCCTACGTGCATGGGCTTCTTCAATCATGCTGAAATCGAGCATTAAATTGAAAGCGGCTACTCCGACTACAATCACAGAAAACGCGATTCCCATAGGTGTTGACTCGTGAATCATCGGAATACCAGTACCAAAAAATCCCATTGCAAAATTAATCAAATAGGTTAGCGCGATTGCACCGGTGGCAGCAATTAAGACCATGCGAAATTTTTCAGTTACACGAATAATTCCGGTTCTGTAAAGAACCAACATCAGCGTAAAACATCCGATCGTGCCAAATAAGGCATTCGTAACGACACCGGGGTATTTAAATGCATATGTGGAAGAAATTGAACCCAATAAAAAGCCTTCCATCAAAGCATAAACCTGAGAAAGATAAGACGCCGTTTTCGGTTTAAAAATAATGATGATCGACATGATCAACGTAGCCAAAAAAGACCCCAAAAGAGCCCCCATCGAACCCGTGTTCCAGCCAAAGTAAGCTCCGGAAATTGTTAACAAGATAAGAAGGCCAGATTTATTAATGGTTCCTTCAATGGTCATCACATCTTCAGTGGCGTAATCTCGAACTTTATCCCAAGTTTTTTCGTTTAAAGCGGGGCTCGACATTCAAATCTCCTTTTTGAGATGATTATAAGCTGAATTTTGAGCCAAAGTCCAAAAAGGATTTTTCCTGTTGATCGTCTTAAGTTGATATGTAAAATATATGTAAATGAGAAAAATAATCCATGTCGATATGGACTGCTTTTATGCGGCCGTTGAAGTTAAGAAAAATCCCGCTTTGAAAGGAAAAGCTTTAGGGATTGGTGGGCCTGCGAATTCAAGAAGTGTTTTATGTACTGCCAGTTATGAGGCGCGAAAATTCGGAGTCAAAGCAGCAATGCCTTCTTCACATGCTGTTAGGCTGTGTCCTCAGTTAATTTTGATTCCTCCTGATTTTGAATCCTATCGGCTAGAAAGTCGTGCCGTCAGGAAAATTTTTGAAAGATTCACAGATAAAATCGAGCCTTTATCTTTGGATGAAGCCTATTTAGATGTTTCTCATTGTAAAGACTTTAATGGAAGTGCGACTCTGATTGCCTATGAAATTCGAAAGATGATTTTTAAAGAACTCAAGTTAACTGCTTCAGCTGGAATTTCGTCGAATAAATTTTTATCTAAGATCGCAAGTGACTGGAATAAACCTAACGGACAATTTGTTATTCGTCCGCAGGATGTCGACGAATTCATTAAGCCTTTACCTGTCGAAAAAATACATGGAGTCGGTAAAGTCACGGCGCAAAGGCTGCACGATCGTGGATTGGTGACGTGCAGTGATATTCAAAAACACAGTCTTGAACAATTAAAGATTTGGTTCGGTCGTCGAGGGCAAGAGCTTTATAGTTATGCTCGCGGACTTGATCATCGTGAAGTTGAGGTTAGGAGTGAACGTAAGTCATTAACTGTTGAACAAACTTACAACCGGGATCTCGATAGTTTACAGTCTTGTCTTCAAGAAATTCCACAAATTTATGAAGACTGGCTCGTGCGGTTGCAAATGTCCGGATATCAGCACCGCATAAAAAATATTGTTGTTAAATTGAAGTTTCACGATTTTAAGAACACAACGCACGAAATGGCGATTAAAGAATTTCCACAAATTGAAGATTTCAAGTCATTATTTTTAAAAGCATGGGCTCGGCGCGAAGAGCCTGTGCGTCTGATTGGATTGGGGTGTCATTTGTTATCTGAACATTCTGAAAAAGAAAAAGACAAGTGTAAAGAATCTGATGTTTCATCTTTTGACGACTCTCATCAAAGGCAGTTAAATTTTGCCATTTAATAAAAGTATTTGTCGCAATTTAAAAAAAGCAAACATAAAATAAATGAGTATCTATATAGTCAGGAGATATACATGAAAAAAAGTCTTTTTGTCTTAATTGCTGTACTATCTGCGAATCTTTGGGCCGATTTGCCGCCGTTGCCTTCGGCTAAAGATAAGTCGCTTGTCGGCGCCAGTAGCTCTGATGTTCAAGAGGCGGCCATCGAAGAGAAATCTATTCGTCCTAATGAAGGTCCCCATAAGGGGCGTATCGTAGCGGTCGCGAATTACAATTTGGAAATTCTTTGGGAAAATGACTTTGCTCGAATCTATTTATTAGATTCAGAATTTAAAAACCCGACTGTTCAGGGGTCTGTTGTTGGAGTTTTTATAAAAGCTGGAAATACTGAATCAGAAATGAACTGTGTTGTTATTGAAGATTATTTCGAATGTAAACAAAGTGGTAAAAAGTTCAAGAAGGGGCAGTTGGCTATTTCTTCAAAGCGCAATGGGGTTCAGGCTGAAGAAATTAAAGTTGAGGTACCTTTTGTTAAACAAAATGATTTAAAAAAAGAAATTAAAAAGAAAAAATAGCCAATGTGTTCACAGTATACATTAAACGTTCGCAGTGAAGACTTACGAAAAAATTTTACCGACATTCAATTGGCTCAGGATTTTTTGATTTCTGATAGAATGCTTCCTTCTAAAGATTCTGCTGTGATCGTTTTTGGCCAAGATAAGTTGAAATTGGTGAAAATGAAATTTTCGATGATTCCATCTTGGTCGAGAGAGCCCAAAGTAAAGTTCGCAACCCATAATGCTCGCATTGAAAGTGTTGAAGAAAAGCCGACCTGGAGATCAGTTTTTTTAAATCAACATTGTGCGGTTCCGATGTCTGGATTTTTTGAATCTGTCTACGAAGGTCCACTGGCCGGAAATGTTATACAGTTTAAGCAAAAAGATGATAGCCCGCTGTACGCTGCGGGTGTGTTTGATTTTTGGAAGAATGATCCAGATCCTTTGAAGCATTTTTTTTCATTTTCAATACTGACTGAAGAGCCAACGCCTTTTATTTTGCATCAAGGGCATGATCGGTCTCCAGTTTTTTTAAATGTAAATTATGTCAAAGATTGGTGTGCTTTGAAGTCAACTAGCTATGTTGATACAAAACGAAATTTAGCAAATTGGAGTCTTAAGCCCGATCTGAAGGTCGAAGTTGAAAGGCCATTGAAAGCGGGATGGGAAAATCGCAAATAAAAACAGATTGAAGTAGATAAGACCTTCTGGACACTGTTAGTCACTAGGATGCATTCTAACGAGAACTATAATAGACTGTTTGCATGCATAAGAACGACGCGAAAGTACAAAAAGCACTATTGATAGGCATTCAACTTCCGACTATGACGGCGGCCGATGTTGAAAGTTCGTTGGATGAGTTGTCGCGACTAGTAACGACTTTGGGTTACGAGCCCATCGCGCGTACCATGCAAAAAAGATCTTCTGATAAAAGCAAAACTGTTCTCGGTGAAGGTAAATTGAAAGAAGTTGCTGCACATACGGGTGGGCCAGGAGTAGTTGCTGCTGCATTTGTAAAGAAAAAATCCAAAGCTGCGTTGAAATTCGGTGAAGATTTTGAAAACGAAGATGAGACTTTTGAGAACGAAGAAGTTGAAGTCTTAGATGAGAATCAGAAAATTCAATCGCAACAAAAAGCCGACGTTGTCATATTAGACTGTGAATTATCGCCGAGTCAGTTGCGTAATTTGGAAAGCGCTTTTGCTTGCGAAGTATTAGATCGTACCGGTGTTATTATCGAAATTTTCAGTCGTCATGCCAAAACGCGAGCAGCTCGGTTACAAGTTGAAATTGCAAAATTGTCTTACGTTGCGCCCCGGTTGCGTGAAACTGGAAAAACCAGCGAGCGGCAAGGTGGTGGTGTTGGTGGTAAAGGCGCCGGAGAAACTGCGCTTGAGCTAGATAAACGTAAGATTCGCGATCGTATTAAGGAATTAAAAACAGAACTCGAATCAATCGATAATGAACACTTAACTCGTCGTGCGCGTCGCGATCAAGAAATCAAAGTCGCGCTGGTGGGTTATACCAATGCCGGAAAATCATCTTTGATGCGGGCGATGACCGGTAGTGAAGTGTACGTGGCCGATAAACTTTTTGCTACACTCGATACAACGATTCGTCCGATGTATCCTGATTCTATTCCAAGAATTTTGTTTTCTGACACTGTTGGATTTATTAAAAAACTTCCTCATGATCTTGTTGCTTCATTCAAATCTACATTAGATGAAGCATTAAATGCGACGCTGTTGCTATTTGTAGTGGATAGTTCTGATTCGACTTTTAGATCTCAGCTTGAAGTCACACAGAAAGTTTTGAAGGAAGTTGGAGTCATAGATACTCCGAGTCAGTTAATCTTAAACAAAGTAGATCGATTAACTCCTGAGCAATATCAAGCTTTAAAAATAGAATTCCCAGATGCTATTTTTTTATCGACTCGAAGCTCTGATGATTTGAAAATGTTACGCGAGTGGCTGATTTCTAGATTCGAAGAGGATATGATTGATATTGAATTTTTAGTTCCTTACTCGACTAAGGGCGCGGTAGGGGAAATTCGCGGTCGCCTGCGCGTTTTATCTGAAGCCCATAATGAAAAAGGCTTTATTTTTAAAGTTCGTGGTAAAGAGCTGGAAATTGCTCAGATCAAAAATAAGTTTAAAATCTAAGAAGTGATTTTATTTTTATTTTGAAGGTCTAGATAATCTCGTATTTGTTGCCTCATAAACCGAATCAAGTTTCTATAGAGGTAGAACAGTATGAGGTCGACATTGAAAATCACGTGGGTTTCAATATGTTTGTTCTTGGTTTCGATTGTGGCGAATGCCAATGTTGTCGCCGTAGAATCTGCTTTGGATGTCGATTCGCGAATCAAAAGTTGCCTCGTAGATCTATACATTGCCCAGCAAAAATACTTTGAAGTAAATGATGTTTATTCAGCTTCAGTTAATGATTTGAAGGTAGGCGAAAAAGTCGCCTGTAAAGGAATTCAAATTTCATGCGAAATTGCAAATGCTGAAACATTCGTGATTGCGGGGCAATTTCAAGGTAAGTATTGGACTTTAGACGAATCCAAAGCCCTGACCCAAATTCGTTAAAAGTCATTATTGCGATTTCAGTTGGTCCCAAGACTTTGCGCTTTCAATCAGCCCAGATAAGATCGAGTGAAAAAATTTTTTAGTCTGCATTTTTTCAGAACCAAAACGCTTGATAAATTCAGTTTGTACAAATGGAACATGCGCTGTTCCGCCAGTTAGAAACACATGATCAATATCATTTGTTTTGAGTGAGGCAGATTGTAAGCAGCGATCTAAAGCAGCAAAAATGTCAAATTTAATTTTTTCAGACCAGGTTTCAAATTCAACAGCTGAAAACACTTCACTGGTCTCAAGATCAGGGTATTTAAAATCAAAAATGCTGGTCGCTTTTTGTGATAAGGTTTTTTTAGTTTTTTCAATTTCTTCGAAGAATGGAAATATTTGCTGATCTTCAATTAATATAAATAGGCGATCTATGGCTTCTTGATCTTGTTCTTTCAAGGCGCACTTTTGAACTTCTTTTATAAATTGATATGTTTCTTTTTCTTTTAAGTGAACAATTTGCGAAGGCTTGTTGAGGCGATCCATGACCGCCATTGGCATTTTTAAAAGATTGCTCGACATAGGTAAGCGATATTGGGTTTGAGCACCAAAGCTGCGATTGAGACGAGAACTCATGAATACACTGTCAAGTGCGTCGCCGGCTAGCGGGCATCCTTCGACAGATAAAACATCTTCTTTTTTAAAATCTTCAGAAGTGATTTTCATTATTGTAAAATCTGAAGTTCCTCCGCCGAAGTCTCCAATAAGAATTATTTTTTCATCTTTAATATCTCGACGAAATTCAAGTGCCGCCGCTAAAGGTTCAGGAACAAAAACAACTTCTTTGAATCCTGCGAATTCGGCTGCTTTTCGCATACGGTGAATTGCAAATTCATCGCTAACCGTGTCCATCGAATAACGTGCGGGTCGACCTAGAACTGCTCGGTCGACAGTTTGGCCTAGTGCTTTCTCGGATCTTTTCTTGAGTTCTAATAAAAACAATCCCACCATGTTTTCTAATGTCATGATGCGATTATCAATCGCGGTGCCTAAATAATTTTGATTGGGTAAATGCGATTTGAAAGAGCGAAACAGCCGACCTTCCATATCATTGCTTATAAATTGCTTCAAGGCATCCGAGCCATAATAGCAAAGATCAGCATGCGGAAAATAAAGCAGAGTGCGCATAAGAGTCGGATCTGAGCTGTAGGGGTCAATCTCAAGGGCTTCAACCCTTTTTCCGTTATGAAGGGCGCCCACTAAAGAATGGCTGGTTCCGAAATCAATAGCTAAGATGCTGTCAGAAGAACTCATGTTGCGTTCGAACCCGATATGAATTGATGATGCAATCTTTGAACAACTTCTGGGCCTTGATTTTCTTGCACCAAAAAGCAGAAGTTATGGCGACTGGCCCCGTAACAAATCATACGCACATTAATATCCGAAATAGATTCAAAAATTCGTTTCGCAAGTCCGGGAGTGTGGTTAATATTATTTCCGATTAAAGACACTAAGCAGAGGTCTTTTTCGAATTGGACTTCGGCCACTTTCGAAAGTTCAGCAATCAAGGCTTCGCTTAAATTTTCAGAGCTATCGATTGTGACAGACACACTGATTTCAGATGTGGTAATTGCATCAATTGAAATTCTATGATCATTAAAAATTTTGAAAAGTTGAAACAAAAAACCATGCGTTTGTAGCATTTCAGGTGTGCTTAAGGTGATCAAAGTTTGTTTTTTTCTAAGAGCTAAAGCGCGAATTAAAGGTGAACTTTTAACTTCTTTGCGCACCCAAGTTCCTGGTTTGTCTGGTTCGAAGCTTGAGGCAACAAGGACCGGAATATTTTTTCTCATCGCAGGCAGAAGGGTCGCGGGATGTAAAACTTTTGCTCCAAATGTCGCAAGTTCTGACATCTCCTTAAACGAAAGTTCGTCGATGACAACGGCCTCTTTGCATAGGCGGGGATCTGTTGTAGCGACACCAGCTACGTCAGTCCATATTTCTACAACATCTGCATTCATTCCTTCGGCCAAAATGGCTGCGCTGTAATCGCTGCCTCCGCGACCCAAAGTGGTCGTGGCCCCCTGAAGGGTTTGCCCGATGAAACCTTGAGTAACGTGTATAACCTGACCCTGTCGGCATGCTGATAATTTTTCGGAACATAATTTTATGATTTCAGCGGTCAATGGTTTTGCTTTTCCAAAATTTTCGTCTGTTTTTAATACAGTACGGACGTCGAGAAACTCGACCCGAGGTAGGTTGGTTTGGCCCGATTGCTGAAAAACATTTTTAAGAGCAGAGGTAAACAAAACTGAAGAGAGTCTTTCTCCTAAGCTCATTAAAACGTCTTTCGCCTTTGCCGAGCAGTCCCTAAGTAAGTAAATTCCTTTTGCAATTGAATCCATTTCTGAAAGCAAAAGATTGATCTGGTCTAAGGTGCTCTTGTCGGCCTTTAAATCGGAAGCTATTTTTAAATGACGTAATTGAATTTTATTTATTAAACCCTCAGCTTCGCTGTACTGGCCCTTTTCAGAGGATTCGCCTAGCTGAATAAGATCGTTGGTTGTGCCCGAAGTGGCCGAAACGACAATAATATTTGATCTGTGATTTAAAGAAACTTCAGCGCTTCTTAACATACAAGAAGCATCACCCATGGAGGTGCCACCGAATTTTGATATGACGAAGTTCATCTATTTACCTCTTAAAAATCGAAACTCATCATGAGCGATTTTTAAAGTTCTGTCTAATCTTTTTACATAAAAATTAGGACTTAATGATCGTTACTTATGTTCCGAATAAGGAGACATGATTATTAAAATAAAAAATCTTAAACGAGTTGTATTTGTCGGAGCCGCTTTTGCTATCGCAAGTTGTGCGCCTCCACAAAGTCTAAAGGTCACTCAAGCTAGCAAAAGTATTTCGCAGTCGCTGGGCTGTTCGGATATGAAAAGCTTGGTCTTTGATTCTTTCTACGAAATGATTGATCAGGGTCAAAGTGTTCCGCTTGCTTCGGATATGAAAAAAAGTCTACGAGACGAAATGAATCAGGTTAAATCTGAAAAAAATCTGTCTGCAGACGAAGTTAAAGTTTTAGATCAAATTACTTCAGAATTATTCACGGTCATAGATTTGATGTTAGAACAAACTCCAGATATGACCTCAAAATCTTGGAAAGAGCAAATTCAAAAAATTATCGAATATGAAATGCAAGATCAATCCACTGCGAAGGTTATCGATTCGCAACTCAAAATCAATCGAGCTCTGGATCGCGTAAGTAGCCTCAGTCAGGCAGCGGCTTTGGCGTGCAATATGTCATACGTTCCAAGCAAAGCTGTCAACGCCAGCTTGCCAATTGAAGTTTCTGGGGTCTCTTTAGCAACAGGGGTAAATCGTGTTTTTGCTACAGCTTATCAAAGTTGCCGAGTCTTGGATTTGCCTCCTATGGATGCGTCTACTCCTAATGTGGTGGGAATTACACGAACGGGCACTCATGCGGATGGAATTGGTGGAAAACGAGAAATCACCGATTTGAAATCGGTACAAAAGACTCATTACTATATCCGTGGAATTGCATCAGAAAATTCATGCCTCAAAGTAGCTAGTAATCCTTTAATTTATGATTATGGTGGATCACCGGCTATTTCGGGAACGACTCTTAATTTCTTTAAAAATGCGGGTTCGGGAACAGATGCACTGGGTGTCGATTGTTCAGCTTTCGTGTCTTCCGCAATTGCGGTTGTTGGTATGCGCTATAAGCCAAATCTTGATAATAAGCCGATTTACACTCGCCAGACGTCTTCAAAATTCATAGATGCGGCGCAATCGGGGTTCACCTGTTTTGACAATGTCACGGTAACGCCAAAACAATCCATTGTGGCCGGTGACATCTTGGGAATTAGTGGCCATGTCGTGATTGTAGATCGCGTCGGAAAAGATCCATTTGGTTTGGCTTCAATAAGTAAAGAAGCCGATTGTTCAAATCTTAACTATAAGAATTTTGATATTGTAGTTGCTCAAAGTAGTCCCTCTAAAAATGGAATCGGTTTGAATAAATTCGATGTTCGCAATTACTTGGATGAGACGACAAAAATTCGAACGGCTTTCGTAGAGATGGGTAAGCAAGCTTGTTTAGCGAAGTTTCAACAGAAGAATATTAAACCAAAAAGTGCAAGCTGGGGTTTTATTCGTCATAAAGGAACCACTGAGTGTTTAGCCCCGCGTGTTTCATTAGAGGGTGAAACCTGTGCTAAAAGCTGTTTCTAGTTTAAAATTGTCAAAAATAGGAATGGTTTTTATAAATTTTATCGGAAAAAAATAAGTTAATAGCCCCTTTTTTATTCGACTGTAAGAAATCACTGTCAGAAATATAACATCTATTTTTTTTTCTGTAGCCGGATAATATGCCTTCATTACTGCGGGGGTGGTAAATGAAGAAGCAGGTTCTAGGGGTCTTTTCTACAATCTTATTTCTAGGTTTAAGTGCTCAAGCTCAATATGCTAACATGATCGACTACGTAGATGAACTAGTTGATGCTGCCAATCAGGTTCAACTTCAAAGCGATATCTCCTACACGATTGGTGGAACTCCGGTTGCTGATAAATGTGTCGCGTTTATGAGTCGTGAAACTGTTCTTGGAGAAACGGGTAAAGCTGTATTTGCTGCTTTAAAAGAGAATAAATCGGCTTTGTCTCGAGTAATGCAGGGTGGGACAATTTCAAAATACTGCTCGAAATACCCTCAAATGAAAGACGATCAAAAAATGATGGTTTGGGTTATGTTGATGACCATGGTGGCTCATTTTGAAAGCAGCTGTAACATCAGTGCAAAGGCTAAGGGGCCTAATGGAACGGCCAAGGGTTTTTTCCAATTGCATTTAGGTCGCGAGCAAAATTACGATGACAAAGGGCTTTGCGCCAAGAACGCCAGCACCAGCGGTAAATTGTCTGCTAAATGCGCCTTATCGATGATTGATCGACAGTTAGAAAAAGAAAATGGTCAGCTTTTTAGTGGAAAATCTTATTGGGATGTTCTGCGACCAGGCGGGGCAGCGAAAAGAGCCGACGATATTCAAAGAACTTTGAAGCGATCAACTCTTTGCAATCCAGTATCTATTTAGAGCTCTAATTGAATTGACAGTGTAAGTAAAAGCTAGACATCGAAATATTCTCTCGCGATGATTTTCTATCGAATAGGTCAATCATCGCTGGGAGAATGAAGTGAATGCTCTTATTGTTGTTACGGATGTTCTTGAAAAATTAATTTTATTAAGTCTTGTGGGTTTATCTATTTGGTCCGTGTCGATCATAATCGAACGCCGTCGTCTTTTTAAGAAAGAATTCAATCCAAAAAGTTTTGTAAATTTACAGAAAAAATTATCTGAAGCTCAAACTCGTTCAAGTCTTCAAAGTGAATTGAAGCAAGACGAATTTTTGGGGCGTGTAATTGCGAAATCTTTAAAACAATCAAGTGACGTGGTGACTTTCGAAAAAGCTGTCTCTGGCGTTGTTAAATCAGAAAGACTTCAATTTGAAAAAGGTCTTTCCATATTAGCCACCCTTGGTGCTAATGCTCCTTTTATTGGGCTATTCGGAACGGTCTTAGGAATTATTCGTGCCTTCGCCTACTTAGGTACACAATCGGGGTCTTCTGCAGTCATGTCCGGAGTTTCTCAGGCTCTTTATGCGACTGCGATGGGGCTGCTAGTTGCGATTCCTGCCGTTGTTGCGAATAACTATTTTGCTCATCATCTAAGAACGGCTTTGCAAAGTTGTGAATCTTTGCGCGATGAAATGATCGCACGGAAGATTGTCTAAGTTATGGCAGGAATGAATTCTGACCTAAATGAAGATTCTGAAGGTTCAAGCGCCATTACCGGCATTAACATAACTCCGTTTGTAGATGTTGTGTTAGTTCTGTTAGTTATTTTTATGATCACTGCGCCAGCTTTAGTTAAAGAGGTGATGGAAATCAGGTTGCCTAAGACAAGCACCGGAGATGGTCAGGTGATGCAGACGCTTGGGGTCGCTATCAATAAAGATGGAAACATTCTTTTGAACGGGCAGATCACTGATGATGAAGGTCTAAAAGCGGCTGTTAAAACCACATTGGCCCAGGCGCAAGATGCTCAGGCCATTATTAGTGCCGATACCGAAGTCAATTATGGTCGGGTCGTCAAAGTAATGGATCTATTAAAGTCTTCTGGTCTAGAAAAGTTCGCTGTACAGATTGAACGCGAATCTAAAGATGGCGACGTAATATCAGAATGACGAATCGGTTGTCTTCCTTATCTATTTCAATATTTCTTCATGGATTTTTCATTCTTGTTTATGGTGTGATGAAATTGAATTTGGCTTCTTGGAGTCCGCAGCAGAAGATTCCGATTGAGATCATTCAATATCCAAAGGCGGCATCGGCTCTGATAAGGCTACAACCGACCAAGCCGCGTGTTGAAGAAAAAAAAGAAGTTGCACCTGCGGTCAAAAAAGTTTTTGGAGTAAGTCGTAAAGCCATGACCGCAAATGAAGCTGCAGAAAATACGGCTGTCATAAAGCAAGGCAATACGGTTGCAAAAGAAAATGACGAATTAAAACTTGAAAAATATGATCCAGATTCTATTCCAATTCCTGCTGACGATTATTTGGTAACTCGTCAAGTGGCGCTACTTAAAGATGTTCGGATACCCTATCCTGCCGAGGCTAAAAAAAATAATATTGAAGGCCCGGTCGTAATGGATTTGGTCATTGATCAAACAGGAAAGGTTCGTTCTGTTGTTTTGGTTCGTGGACCTGGGGCTGGATTAAATGAAGCCGCGGTTGAAGCGGTTCGTTCGTTTGAATTTCGGCCGGCTCAGGTTGGTGAACAATTTGTTGCGGTTAAAATTCGCTATACCTATCGATTTGTTCTGGAGAACAGATGAAATATATTTTGTTTTTTTTTAATTTCTGCTGGGGCCTTTCTTCGTTTTCATCTGAATTGAAACTGACGGTTTTCGAAAAAGGTACGCGTATTCCGTTGCGCGAAGTTACGGTTTTTGTTTTACCTGAAAAATTAAAAGGTGAAACTGATCCTAACGGGCAGGTTTTGATTTCAAATATCACAAATTCGGATTCGCAAATTGTTATATCTATTGCAGGTTATAAACGTTTCGAACAAAATCTTATCGTTGATCGAGATCTTCAAAAAACTATATTCGTTGAAAAAGAAAGTTATGCAAGTTTTGAAACTGTAGTAACCGATGCAAAAAACAAACGAGATCAGTCCCAAAAAACACTTTCACGCAAAGAATTTTTAGAAATGCCCGGCGCAAACGGTGACCCTTTGAAGGCCGTTCAAAATTTACCTGGAGTCAATCGCACACAAGGATTTTCTTCTCAGGTTGTGATTCAAGGTTCAGCCCCGAAAGATACGGCTTATGACTTTGAAGGGCATCGAATTCCGATTGTTTTTCATTTTGGTGGTTTGTCGTCGGTTGTGATGCCTGAGGCTCTTGAACAAGTTGATTATCTTTCCGCCGGTTATCAATCCGATTACTCAAGAGCTCTAGGCGGAATTGTTTCGTTGAAAGCGCGAAAGCCTGAAGTTAAAGATAGAAAATCGAAAGGGCTTTTTTACGTCGACAATCTGAGTGCGGGCGGATTATTTGAATCGCGTATCGACGAAAAAAGTTCGTTTCTTGTTTCGGGACGTTACAGTTATATCGGATTTTTTTTAGAAAAAGCTCTGCAAGACAACGACAGTTTAGATTTGACCGTTGCGCCCGAGTTTCAAGATCTTACTGCTGTTTACAATCGCGAAATTTCTGATTCTGAAAACTTTAAAGTTTCTTTGTTATCATCACGCGACAAATTGGCTTTTGTTCTAGAAGAGCCTTTAAAAGATGACCCTTCTTTTCGCGGAAGTTTTTCGAATCAGACTCAGTTTTTTAGAATCATTCCATCTTGGATAAAAAAAATTGATTCTGAAACAGTTTATCGGTTCAGTACGGGTATTGGACAGGATGAAATTTCATATGATGTGGGTGATCGGTATTTCAAATTGCGGTCTCAAGAAATCAGTGTGCGCTCTGAATACGAAAAAAAAATCACCGATTTTTGGCTTGCTCAGGTCGGAATCGACTATCAAAGATCTGATGCAATTGTTGATTTAAAAGTTCCGTTGACTCGCGCCGAAGGTGGAGTTCAAAGCCCGGTCTCAGCTAGCCAAGAGGTCGCGGCCCAGATTAAAGATATATCTCACGAGATAGGATTTTATTCGCGAAATGATTTTGCCATGAATGACAAGCTGAGTTTGCAGCCTGGGTTACGCTTTGATCATTTTTCTTCAACCAAACAAAGTTTTGCACTTCCGCGGTTTGCGGCCAAATATAAAGAAAACCAAGAGTTGATTTGGAAACTAGGCTCCGGAATATACGTTCAACCTCCTGAGCCCCAAGAAGTCAGTGCCGATTACGGTAATCCTGATGTGAAGTCTCCGAAAGCAATTCAATTTGCGGTTGGTTTTGAATACGATCTCAGACAGGGGCAAAAAGAAGGTTCAGTTTATTCGCTCAACTTATTTCACAGAGACTACGATCAACTGGTTGTTCAAACTTCTGGGCAGACTTTGCGAAACGGGCAGTCCGTATTTGAAGTTTTTAATAATGACGGAAAGGGGCGATCTTACGGGATTGAGGCTCAGTGGAAGTTCAGTACCGTCAATTACCAAGGTTTTCTGAGCTACACCTGGGGAAAAAGCACGCGCTGGAAGCCGGGGGCTCCCGAATATAATTTTGAATTTGATCAGACTCATAACTTTAATATGGTCGTTGCAAAACCATTATTAAATGAATGGAAGATGTCGGGCCGTTTTCGCTACGTCACAGGAAATCCCTACACGCCGGTCATAGGTGCAAGTTATGATGCCGACAACGAAGTTTACTTTCCACAGCGAGGAGCAATTTATTCGGAAAGATTCAAGGATTTTTATCAGCTCGATTTGCGGGTCGATAAAAAGCTAATTAAAGACGAGTCTGTGTGGACATTCTATTTAGATATTCAAAATATTCTCAATACGAAAAATCCTGAATCTCTGCAGTACTCTTACGATTATTCGCAAAAAAAACAAATTTCAGGACTGCCGATTTTACCCGCCTTGGGTGTTAAAGGAGAATTTTAATGAAGAAGCATATTTTGCCAATGATCTTCGGGTCGTTTTTATTATTTTCTTGTGAAAAAGATAATTTGCCAGAGTTTAATCGCCTTGAAGGTCTTCGAGTGTTGGCTCTGAAGGCAGATGCTCCTGAAGTGAACCCCGGCGCGTCTGTGACAATAACGCCTATCGTAAGTGATATCTTAGCGAATTCATTAACTTATTCTGTAACTGTATGCCTAGACCCTGGTCTAAGTTACGGAGCTCAGCCCACTTGCGAGGGGAATCCCTCGAAAGTCGTGTTGGCGACATCACTAGCTTCAGCACTTCCCGGAGCCGCTGAAAATTGGACTGGTTTTGCAGATAGCTTTACGGTCAATGTTCCAAGCGACGCGCTGATGTTTGCCGGTCGTTCGACAGCTGAAACTTATAATGGAGTTAATTATTTGGTGATTTATACTTTGGCGAATGATCGTGGCGAAAGTGTAACTTCATTCAAAAGAATTGTGGTTTCTGAATCTGCCAAAACTTCCAAAAATACAAATCCAGTCACGACTCAAGTTTTTGCCGATGGAGCTGCATTGACGACTATGAATTGGGGTTCAAAATTCAATTTATCGACAGATCTTTCATTCTTATCCGCAGAAAGTTATGTTGTTAAGAACGTAAAGATGGAAAGCTTAGCAAAGACTGAAAATTTGACGACGACTTGGTTCGTGACCGACGGAGAAACCAAGTATTTTCGCTCGGCAGGAACAGATTCAAATGAGTTCAATGCCCCAGGGCAAGCTCCGGTGGGGCGATCTTTTTACCTATTGGCCGTTTCTCGAGATGATCGTGGCGGCGTAAGCTTAGTGAAGAAGAAATTCTAAAGTAAAATATTCGGATCACAGTATAATTTATTGATTTTATAAGGTTTTGAGAAAATTAAATTGATAAAAAAATGAACTACGGTCGTTTTAAACTTTTTTGAATTTATTTTTCTAAATATTTGTAAGATTGCGTTGATTCAGTTTGAAACACTAATCGAGTTTAACCATTTTCTGCATGAGACGAGGTGTCTTTAATCCGATAAGACAAAAGGATGGAGTTCTTTTTAGTCAATCGATACATGCCTTTAATATTTTTGATGGTCTTTTTTGTAAATGAAAAAGCGAAATCGAGCCAAGATGTATGTCGTCCTAAGAACTTTTATTCACAATACACCGATATTTATATTAAAAAATGCAACGAAGATCGCCGCGGATCAGTTTGTAAAAATCTCGAAAGTAAAATCAAAGCGACTGGTTTAGATCCTGAAAAAAAATTAAAACAATGTGGTCTTAGTGGTGGTAAGGCAGAGCTTGCCTATGACTTTATTCCATTTGTTTCGACTGTGTCATGCGCTCATGGAGTCTTCAATTTTGGTGTTGATTCCGTATTTCAGATCGGTGAGTTGATTGGTCAATTCGCGGGTGCGGTCAAGGTTGATTGGGATCAGTCAAAAGAAAGAACCGAAAAATGCAATAGCTCTTCAGCCAATAAGCTCATGCTTTATTACGCTTACAATATAACGACGCCTCTATTGATGAATGTTCCGGTACCAAATGAAAGCTCACTTAATAATAAGCAATGCTGGCAAATAGAAGAAGAGCTTCGAACCACTTCTCGTTATAAACAAAGACGGCTCGAATCTGAACTTTTACCAAAATTTGCAAAAGGCGAATTGAAATTCATGTCTAAAGAAGAAAAAGAATTTTGGCAATGGAGTCATCCCGAAGTTTCTAATGGGGTGGGGCATACAGAACTATTAAAAAAAGCTAAAGAGCTAATTAAAGAAAAGGGTATGGAGCTTAATTGCTATAGTTCATACACGGCTCAGGCTCTTGTGTGTGAGGCTGTGACAGAAGCAGCAACGCTTCTTCTGGGATCGGCCGCGGGCTTAAAAAAATTAAGCCGAGCAGATAAATTATTAGAAATAGGTGGCTTGCAAAAACAAACAAAAATAGTGAAGACGGTTGATATTGCTGAAATCAAAAGTGTTAATTTAAGGTATTTCGGTAAAAAATATGGAATAGCAACTGAGGCCGTCGAAATGGACGGGGTAAAATATTTAAGAATTGTGCCAGATCGAAACGGGCATTGGCTGGCTCGAATAGCAAAAACATACAAAGAAAAGTACGGTACCGATTTTCTTGTTGAAGATCATGTCACCGCAAAAGCTAACACTCCCGCGTACTTCTCCTCGAAAATTAGTAGCGAAAGTAGAAGCTTGAACCTAGTCATCAGGACGGATTTAGACTTAAATGATCGACGTGAAGCTATGTCTATTATTGCTCATGAGCTAATTCATGTTCGATCGCAGCTGACCGTATTAGGCGTGCCAAGTACCAGTGCAGATTCGCCAATATTCTTTACTTCAACCGAGGGTAAAATTCCAATTCCAGATTATGCAAATTTTGCCATGACTGATGAGGTGCAGGCGTATGCTCAATCGGTTAAGGTTCTCAAAACGGGCTTAAAGAAAGCTCAATCTGAAAACGATAAGTATGCAGTTCAGTCGATAGCATCAGATATTCGGGAATTTGTGGGGCGGGCGAAAGATCATCAGGCTTATTTTGACGAACAACTAAGTCAAATCAGTCAGACAGTTGAAAAATACTCACTTTATAGTCCTCCTGAAAGAAAATACGGACTCATTCAGACAACTATTCAAACATATGATAAAAATGGCAATGAGGTTATGGTTGTATTTGAATTTCCGCCAAACACACCCACAGATCCAGCTGCCTTTAAAAAAATTCTTCAAGAGCGTATTCGACGTGAAATCGATAAAAATCGTAAACTCGTTAACGGTCTATAATAGAGTTTCAATAGTTAATCGTAGTCTTTAAAGGTAAGATTCAGGTATCGCCATAAAATATTGAATTCATAAGATATTTTAATAGTTCGCTTACAATTTTTGAGACTGTCTAAAGCGCTGACAGCTAAATCTTAATAATTGATTCTAGTGAGCTTAAAATGCGGAGCCTTTTTTGCTTTCTGGTATCGCGTGGAACGTCTTTCTTTATTGAGTGTAATTTTTTTTCTTATTTCGTCTTTGGCTTTTGCGGCCCAGAGGCCTAGTGATTTAAGGGGCAGTCAAAGAGCTGAATTCTTACAAGATGTCGCCCAGGTTCTCGAGCAAAGAAAAGAAGAAATTATTCCGTTGCTTAATGAAATCGGAGCCTATCCGGGGGCTCGCTACGAAGTTGAACAGGCTGTACGCGCCCTAAGGGGTGCTGTCACTTCTGAATTGGATAACTTCAAAGATATTCAGCATTTAAATAAAATTGTTATATACGGTTCTTCGAATATTCCGCTGTACACTTTGACTTTGCAGGTGGTGATTCCTTCTTTAGTTTTTGATCAAGTTGTTTTCAGGGCGTCTTCGAAGACCAGATCAGTTTACGTTAGGCTTTGGGATTTGCTTCGTAAGCCATTGGTGCAAAAATATATTCTGAATGATTTGCTAGTTTCGAGTAGCAAATCGGGATCAAGTGATTTGATGATGGATCATATTGTAGGAAAATCGACCGATGGTCTTCCGGCGGACGTTGTCGTATTCACCGGTAATCCAAAAAATGGAGACGAGCTGATTGCGCAAGCAAGAAAGGCTTTGCAAGACGAATTGCAGATTCAAAATCATCGAATGTTGTTTTTGAAGTTTGGTGCCGGCATGAATCCGGTCGTGATTGACTCACAGATTGGTGATTCAGATATGCCGAAAGCTATTCATGCTTCGCTTGAGCACTTTCTTGTAAACTCAGGTCAAGATTGCATTTCTCCAAATTTTTCGCTGTTGCCATTAACTCAAAAAGAAAATGCGATTCGACTGATTCAAGAAAGCGTCTCTAAGATTCGCTATGGTGGACTACAAGATCGCAAGGCCGATTACAGCGATCTGACTTTTGGAACCCAAAACTCGATGATGGCTTTGGTCGAGTTCAAAGCGAAATACAAATCGTATCTTGTCACAAGCCCAGAGGCTCAAATTGATTTGAAGTCTAAACGTGTTGATCCTCATGTATTTGTACTGCCTGGGCGTCTATTTAAAGAACTTCCACTTGAAGAATTTTATGCCCCGTTTGCGGTTTTCTTTACCTATGAATCAGAAGCCGAGCTTCAAGAAATGATTCATGATCCGCGGCTTGCTAAAAAGGCCATGTTTGCATCTTTGTTTGGTTCAGAAAAATCGTCTACGTTTAGATCGACTCGCACCGAATTGATTCGAACCAGACATCTCGTCTTTGAAAATGCCAGCGTTTTCTCGGCAGAAGATGGAAATCGCCCGTTTGGTGGTTTTGGTGCAGATGTATCTACAGTTAATTACATCGATAAAAACGAGGGCGTAACGAAAGACAAACAATTCACTAGGCCTTTACTGATTTCAAAAGAAATACGCAAAGGTTTTGCAGTCGTGCGAAATAAATCTACAGTTCAACATAAATCACAAGTAGCGATGTTAAACTTAAAAACAGCAATTGAAAATTCATTCTCAATAGAAACCTACGGATCGACCAGGGCAGTCGTTCACCTAGGTTATCAAGCGGTCGAAGGGTTTTCTAATTTCTCAAGATTTGTTTCGACCTATTTGGTGCTTAATCGTTTGGTGAGTGAGCAACAAAAATATTTCGCTTCAAAATTCAATTCAGATCTTTTGCCAGCTTCTCAATTTTTACCTTCTGGCCGAGTTTTTTTTGAAGAAAAGCACTTTCTAAAGATCGCCGAAACTGAAACACAAATTCTAGCCGGTAGGCTTTCAAAAACAGGGCTTTCATCTGAGGCGCCTATTCAATTGAATGTCGGTGAAAACGGAGACGTGAATATATCAATTCAGGGTAGTGCCGACGAAGTGTCTACGTTAACTAAACTCATTTCACAGGCGCTCAGTGAAGAAAAAAACTTTTCTCGTTATAGCGAATTTAGGGGGCTCATGGGTATTAATCCAAGGCTTGCGGGGATCAAATTATTGCAGTTTATTGAGGCCTTCAAGAATCACTATTCTGATCGGCAGTTGAATGCGATCGATGTTGATTCAATCGTAAAATTTTTTGAAGTTCATCCTGACCTCAGCGGATTTTTGTTTCCAGTTCAAAAGTGGAGTTCCCATCCAGTTTTAAAATCAATTGAATCGGATGTAAAACGCAAAGAGGCAATCGATGCTTATATGCGATCGACGGCGCAGTTTGTACTAGATCTCAATCGTATTGTTATGGCGGAAGAAGGCGAAAAAGAATTAAGGCAGCAACTGGGAAAATGGGTGTGGGGAGCTCAGGATAAGAAATTTTCAGAGCTCATAGCTCCGTGGAATACGCAATTGAAGGTGATGAAAAGCGCTCGCCCTGTCAAACGTCGTTGCGAGAGCTTATTTGCAAATTGAATGATTTCTTATTTCGAGTGCGGCTTTGAATCAGCTAACTCAATCGCCACCGCATTGAATAAAATGACGTAACTTTTTCTTAGACTAGCGTAAAACAAATTGGTGTGCCCCTTTGCGGTCTGGGTGCAATTCGTATTGGTAGGCACAGTTTTTCGAACATGTGTCTTGTTTCCATTGAAGTTCTGCACAATCTTCACAGATGAAAGTGTGAATATCACAGCGCTTACAATCAATTTCTGTTTTACCCGGCTGGCCACAATGAGGGCAAAGTTTATACTGATTCGAAGGGTTCAAGTTTTGATCAACGGCCACGCGGTGATCAAAGACAAAACATTCTCCCTCAAACTGGTCATTTGGAGATTCTTTAAGGTAATTTAATATTCCGCCATAAAGTTGAAAAACATTTTTGTAACCCTTTTTTTGCAATTCAAGAATTCCTTTTTCGCAGCGAATTCCCCCTGTGCAAAAAATTAAGACCTTTTTGTCTTTTGAAATATTTTGTTTTTCCATAAAATCTGGAAACTCTGTGAATTGGTCGGTCATCGGATTGATGG
>JACCDQ010499442.1_pt1 | contig 28720 bp, 37 predicted proteins | sample 7446031 | NCBI WGS metagenome assembly JACCDQ01 (sample SAMN15323442, study PRJNA562643) | freshwater metagenome | isolation source: river surface water | place: USA:Blue River Watershed | collected 2017-08-17 | reverse complement strand
CTATTTCACTTGCGCCAAGCATTGTTGCTTCATGTCATGCGACTTGATGCTGTGACAATAACTTTGCTGGGCCATGACATTGGCCAGGCACATGTTCTTGGTGTCGTGGTCCTTGACTGAATAGCAGTAAGAATTTTGTTTTTTGGACATGGCCAAGCACACATTTTTTCTGTCTGGGTCGTGAATGGAAAAACATGCCGCATCATTGGCCCATGCTGTTTGGATCACAAATTGACCCAGTCCCAAGAACAAATAAATCAAGATTTTCATGGTGAACTCCAATTGATTGGCATCAGCAAGATGATTCCACAAGCCAATTGGGTTGACAATGAGGTCTTGCTAGCGGCCACCCCTTTCAATTTGAGTTACAGGAGCATTCATGTCTGAGATTCGTCCCACGCAAAGTCGTCCTGAGCCACAACGCATTCAACAAGAACGACCTGCCAAAGCTGAGAATCACCCGCATCATGAACAGATGCAGCGGGTTGAAGCCAAACGCGAGGTGGTCAAACATGAAGCGGCCAACCCCAAACTCAAAGGTGGGAATGTGGACATTACGGTCTGATTGATTCACCAGGCCCAACAGATTGCGGTCATCGCCGCCATGCGCATGATTTAAACTCGCTGCTTCAACATCCAGCAAGAAAGTAGACCCCTATGGGCGCGCAGTGGAAAGCAAAAGGCAAGGCACAAGCCGCAGATGCCAGAGGCAAATTGTTTGGTCGCTTGGCCAAAGACATCATGATGGCCGCCAAAAGTGGCGCCGATCCAGCCGCCAATTCCCGCTTGCGCTTGGTTGTTGAGCAAGCACGTAAGGTCTCCATGCCCAAAGACACCTTAGAACGGGCCATCAAAAAAGGCGCTGGTTTGTTGGGTGACCCCGTCAATTTTGAGCGTGTCATTTACGAAGGTTTTGCACCGCATCAAGTGCCTGTCATGGTGGAGGCCCTCACAGACAACTTGAACCGCACAGCCTCCGAAGTTCGTGTGCTGTTTCGCAAAGGTCAATTGGGCACCTCCGGTTCCGTGTCATGGGATTTTGACCATGTGGGCATGATTGAAGCTGAGCCTGCCAAGTCAGATGCCGACGCAGAACTCGCCGCCATCGAGGCAGGCGCCCAAGATTTTGAAGCAGCTGATGAGGATGGCGTGACCGTGTTCATCACGGATCCCAGCGATTTGGACTTGGTCAGCAAAGCACTGCCGGACCATGGCTTTACCGTGCTGTCGAATAAATTGGGCTACAAGCCCAAGAACCCGGTCAATCCAGCCAACCTGTCGGCTGAGCAACTTGAAGAAGTTGAAAACTTCTTAGCGGCCATTGACGGCAACGACGATGTGCAAAACGTTTTTGTGGGCTTGTCTAACTGAGCTTCACAAGCACCGCTGACACTTGAATCTTACAGGGCTCAGTGCGCTGCAGGTTTGGGTTTGTCAGCGCCAACGGCTTTTTGCAAGCACACAATTTTGGCTGGCTTTTCTTTGTACTCAAATTTGGGGCAAGCATCCGGGTTGCTGTTTTTCCCGACGGGTTGAGGTAAAGAATCGGGCGTTGTTTTGGGGCGAGTGATCTTCTCGGGCACCACAGAACGCTCCGGTTTTTTCTTGTCATCCGCTTTAGGTGCATCACTGGCAAAAGCGTTGAATGCCAACAGCATGGCAAAAATCACTGCAAATTTCATGAAGTCCTCGTAGATCGACGGCGCTCTGTGCATGCCGCAATGAACCGCATTGTGAATCTATTTTGCCTCAGCGTCACCTGCGCCAAGTAGCTTTTTGAAGAGGCTGGTCAATGACGTGGGCAATCTCGCAACACTTACCGTACCATGCACACTCAGAAATGACTTGTCTTTGAGGAACTTCAAATGCAAAACACCCCCGACAACCTGTTGCCAGACAGTTGGCACAAGTACTTTGCCATCCAAGCCAACAACACCGCTTGGACATTGTCAGAGTCTTTGGCTGACATCAGCCTGAACACTGAAATTTTAGACACTGCCCATGCATCGGCATGGCATTGGCGAGTGGTTGGCAAAGAAATCAACCACATGCGCAGCGTGATGCTACTGGCACTGGTGCATGCACGCATGAACATGGGACCCAGTGCTTGGGCTTATGCAGAACGCATGCGCATGTATTTCACTGAAAAAGCCGACACGCCAGATTGGGAATTGGCATTCACGCACACGGTGCATGCTTTGGCAGCACTTGCTTTCGGCAAGACACCTGAATTCAAAGCTTCCAGGCAAGCCGCATTTCAGAGTCTCCAAAAAATTCAAGACAATGCAGATCGTGAAGTCGTGGTGAAAACATTTCAACTGATTCCCCAAGATTAAAGAAACACCATGTCCAACAAAGAAATGAAAGGCGCAGCGTATTGGGACGATCGCTTCCAAGCGCCCGCATATGCTTATGGCGAAGCGCCCAACGATTTCCTGCGCTGGGCTGCGCCTCAAGTCAAACTCGGCAAAGCTGTTTCTTTGTGCGAGGGCGAAGGCCGAAATGCCGTGTTCTTAGCCAAGATGGGCTTTGAAGTCACTGCCGTCGATTTCTCGCGCGTGGGTCTGAACAAGGCCAAAGCATTGGCCGACCTGCACAAGGTCACCCTGAACTACGAAGTCGCAGACATGAAAGACTTTGAGCTAGAAAATAATGCATGGGACTTGGTGGTGAGCGTCTTTGCACAACCTGATGCAGACATCCGCCAGCGGCTTTATGCACGCTTGGGCCAGTCATTGAAACCGGGCGGCGCTTTCATCCTAGAGTCCAAGGTGAACGGCGAAAGCACTGCAGTTAACCGCTATCCAGGTGTAGACACACTCATCCAGGACATACAGCCTTTGAAAGTGGCATTTTCTAAACAAGGTGAGCGTGAGTTAAATGAAGGCAGTTATCACGTCGGCCTTCACACCACCGCACAAATTCTTGCATTTAAAAACGCTTAGGTTTTTCAAGTCCATTTGCGCGCATCATGACCTGCCCGGACATGATGAAATGATTTGCAGATGGACAACACTCTTTCCCATCCCCAACCGGCTGCAGTTGAAGCCCCTGTGGTTCATTATTTGCAGCAGACATGGGAAACAGCAGCCCAACTGCGCGCCTCCGATCTTCACTTCGAACCTTTCGAGAATTTTTACCGAGTCCGTTTGCGCATCGATGGCGTGTTGCAAGAAATTCCGCCACCCCCCTACGAATTCAAAGACCAAATTGCCTCCCGCATCAAGGTGCTGGCCAAGTTAGACATTGCAGAAAAAAGGTTGCCACAAGATGGGCGCATGACAATCGGTTTGCGCAATTTGCAACGCTTGAATTTAAGGGTCAGCACACTGCCTACTTTGTTTGGCGAGAAGTTGGTGGTTCGGGTCTTAGCCACCGACATGGCGCAACTGCATCTTGACCATTTGGGCTATGGTCCCCAGGAAAAGCAGCGCATGCTAGAGGCCATCCACAAAACACAAGGCCTCATTTTGGTCACGGGCCCCACAGGCTCGGGCAAGTCGCAATCACTTTATGCCTGCCTGCACCTTTTGAACCGGCCCGAAATCAACATCGCCACTGTCGAAGACCCCTCCGAAATTCAGCTGAATGGCGTCAACCAAGTCAATGTCAAAGAACAAATTGGGCTGAACTTTGCCAGTTCACTCAAAGCCTTCCTCCGACAAGATCCCGACGTCATCATGCTTGGCGAAATCAGAGACCCTGAAACAGCCGACATCGCCATCAAGGCTTCACAAACAGGTCATTTGGTCATGTCCACGTTGCACACCAATGATGCCGCAGGCGCACTGGTTCGTCTTCGCAACATGGGCGTGGCGTCCTACAACTTGGCCGCCAGCATCAGCCTCATTTCTGCGCAAAGGCTGATTCGGCGTTTGTGTTTGCATTGCCGAAAACCCATGCATGTCTCGCTTCAAGCCCTGCGCGAATTGGGCCTGCAAACGTCCTTTCAAGACTTGCCGTTTGAACCTGTCTTTTTCAGTGCGCAGGGTTGTTCGCAATGTCACAAAGGCTATTGGGGACGCATTGGCTTGTTTGAAGTCATGCCCATGAGCCCCAGTTTGCGGCAATGCGTTGAAAATGACAGCAGCCATGTTCAATTGGCAACGCAAGCGTACAAAGAAGGCGTCCACTCGCTTCGACATGCAGGTTTAATTCAAGCCGCCATGGGCATCACATCGATGGCCGAAGTGCTCACGCAAACTGAGTGCATGGCATGAGCACCCCAGCAGCCATGGCACGCGCCTTAGAAAGGCGAAGGCCTAGCGCACACGTTTCTTTGCACCGCATTCCCGCCAAAACTTTGACTGTCTTCACCCGGCAATGGTCGGCCTTGATGAGTGCTGGCATTCCTTTGGTACAGGCCTTTCAATTGCTAGGACAAAGTGCTGTGGGGTCGCGCAAAACAAGGCAATCCTTGGGGCAAATATTGCAACAGTTGCAGCAAGATGTCAGCGCAGGCTCTGCTTTGCATGTCGCTTTTCAAAAACATCCGCACACCTTCAACAGTTTGTATTGCAGCCTGCTCCAAGCCGGTGAGTCGGCAGGTATTTTGGACACGCTCTTGGTCCGCTTGGCGAATACCTTGGAGGCCCATGCGCAATTGAAGGCCAAAGTTCAACACGCGCTGATTTACCCTGCCTGCATTTTGCTGGTGGCCTGCGGCGTTTTAACCGTCATCTTGATTTGGGTGGTCCCTCTGTTTGAAGCGGTGTTCCAAAGCATGGGCGCTGCCTTGCCACAGGCTACACAGCAGTTGATCCAAGTTAGCCGCTGGGTCTCGCAATGGGGACTGCCTTGCTTGGCTTTGTTAACCTGCGCAGCAATCGGCTTGCACCGCGGGTATAGCCGTTCGCTAACCGTGAGGTTGGGTTGGGAATCGGCCACAAGCGCTTTGCCACTCATGGGTCCACTCATGCAAAGTCATCGCTCAGCCAAATGGGCATTGACACTTTCGGCCTTGCTGGAAGCAGGCATTCCCATCTCTGAAGCTTTGCAGCCGGCTGCAGCCGCATCAGGGTCCACAATGCTTCAAGCGCATACTGCAAAGTTGATGCAGCACATTCAAGAGGGTAGCGGTTTGAACGTCGCCATGTCAAAATCAAAACTGTTTCCACCTGTGCTGATCCAAATGTGCGCCATCGGAGAAGAAACGGGTTCTTTGGCGGCCATGCTCGAAAAAGCCGCACAGCTCTTGATGGCCGATTTGAACCAACACATCGCCCAACTCACCACCCTGTTAGAACCCTTGCTCATGGTTTTTCTGGGTGGGCTCATTGGCGGCATGATGGTGGCTTTGTATTTGCCCATTTTCAATTTAGGACAAGTCTTTTGATGCCCGCTTCGCAATGGCCCAATTTACTGGCACCGCCCGGCGCCATGGGCTGGGTGTTGCCGCAATTTGAGCAGGTCAGTCACTTGCAAGTGCTGGTATTTGCCGCGCTGGGACTCATCATTGGCAGCTTTGTGAATGTGCTGATTCACCGCTTGCCGCTCATGATCTTGGGCAACGATCTGTCCACCCACATGCCAACTGAGCTGTCCTCAGACGCGTCCAAAGCTTCGGCTGCAGAAACCAACTTCAACCTCAGCACACCGCCGTCACATTGCCCGCTCTGTCAGCATCGTTTGCATGGGTACGAACTTATCCCGGTGCTGTCATTTGTGATTTCCTTAGGTCGCTGCCGGCATTGCAATGGCCGTATTGCTTGGCGCTATCCGCTCATTGAGATCACCACCAGTCTGTTGTTCACCTTGTGCTTGTTTCAATTTGGTTGGACGTTCCAAGCACTGATGGCTTGCTTTTTCACGGCAGCCCTGCTGGCACTGGCCTCGATGCAGAAACCTTTCTGCTGCCCGACGTCATCACGCAGGCTCTCTTGTGGGTCGGCCTCATTGGCAGTGCCATGTCACTCACCCCCACGCCCCTCATCCAGGCGCTTTCGGGTGCCGTGCTGGGTTATGGCATGTTGTGGGCTGTGGGCTGGGCTTTCGCAACTTGGCGCGGCAAAGAAGGCATGGGCCAAGGCGACCTCAAGCTGTTGGCCGCAATGGGAGCATGGGTCGGCATTTGGAGCTTGTTGCCTGTGCTCTTGCTGGCTTCGGTTTCTGGACTGATTTTTGGGGTCATCCAAAAAATGCGGGGGCAACTGGGTGACAATGGGCACTTCGCTTTTGGACCCTTTTTAGCCCTGTCTGGATTCGCATGTTTCTTTCTAGGAATTTCCATGGGAGTGTGAGCCTTTGATGCGTCAGCCTGTTCGACTGGGGCTCACGGGGGGCATTGGCAGCGGCAAAAGCACCGTGGCCGCTTTCATGGCGCAAGCAGGTGCCGCCGTGATGGACGCCGATGCCATCTCTCGCGCCCTGACACAAGCCGGTGGCCAGGCCATTCCCGCCATCTTGGCTCAATTTGGCGAAACCCTCATCACGCCAGAAGGCGCCATGAACCGAGACGCCATGCGGGCCTTGGTTTTCTCCAACCCCCAGACCAAACGCCAGCTCGAAGCCATCATCCATCCTTTGGTTGCGCAAGCTTTGCAAGCCCAAACGCAAGCTGCCATAGAAGCTGGCAAAAAATGCCTGGTATTCGATGTGCCTTTGCTGGTCGAGTCGGGTGAGCGCTGGCGGCGCCAAGTGGACTGGGTCTGTGTGGTCGATTGCCAAACCGCTACCCAAATACAGCGCGTGATGGCCCGCAGCCAACTGGCACGGCCGGAGATTGAAGCCATCATGGCGCAGCAGGCAAGACGCGCAAAGCGACTGGTCAGTGCCGATGGCGTCATCTACAACGATGGGCTTGATTTAGACCAACTCCAGACGGCCGTGCATGAAATGATGGCCCGCTTCGGGCTATGATCTTGCTACTGAAAGACGCAGCGTGATACTTTACGAATACCCCCTCAACGAACGCATCCGAACTTATTTGCGCCTGCAACATTTGTTCGCGCGCTTCAACAAGCTTTGCCAACGTACCGAGGCTTTGGACCATCACTATGCGCTCACCACGATTTTTGAAATCATGGAAGTGGCTTCACGCTCCGAACTTAAATCTGAAATTCTCAAAGACATTGAGCGTCACAAGCAACAGCTCAATGCCTACCGCGGCAACCCCTCCATTTCCGAGCAAGCACTCGATCTCATCATCGAGCAATTGGACCAACGCTTTGAAACCCTCAACAGCATGGTTGGCAAGATGGGCAGCGCACTCAACGAAAGTGAATTCCTCAACAGCATTCGCAGCCGCACAGCCATTCCGGGTGGCACCTGTGAGTTTGATTTGCCGGCCTACCATGCATGGCAACACCACACCGCCGCAGCTCGCCAAGCCAACTTGTACGAGTGGTCTCAACACTTTGCGCCTTTGGCTACGTCCATTCAGCTCATGCTGAAAATGTTGCGTGAGTCGGGCAGCACCCAAAAGGTCATGGCCACAGGCGGCCAGCTGCAACAAAATCTACCGCAAGGTCGTAACTTTCAATTGTTGCGACTGCGCATTGACGACAGCCTGAACCTCACACCCGAGATCAGCTGCAACCGTTTGCTGGTGGTGATTCGCCTCATGCAACAACAAGAAGACGGTAAGTTGCTGGCCAGCAAAGAAGACACCCCCTTCGAAATGACACTCTGCGCCTAATTCGCGCAAGCAGTTCCTCCCCCTTTTGCGAGACACCGATGAGCGAGCCCTTGTCCAAGCCACGCCACGTGCCCTGCCCCACTTGCGGCGGGCCCAGTTTGTTCAGTTCACAAAATGCATATCGGCCGTTTTGCAGCGAGCGTTGCAAAGGCATTGATTTGGGCGCATGGGCCAATGAAAGCTTCCGCGTGCCCGAAGAAACACCACCCGATCAAGAAAATTTTGGCGATCCCAAGCTGCAGTAAATCAGCTTGAATGTGTGGCCCCCGCAAAGCCACGCTCTTCGGCCAGCCAAGCCAACACCGGTATCGTGCCAGGCAAGACGGGCACCACTTGCACAGGCAAAGACTGCCAAGCAAAGTTCTGTCCTTCTCGCATTTCAAGCTCGCCCTGCCACTCAAGCACTTTGCAAAAGTTCAGCCGCACCAAGGCGTGGGGATAGTCCACCAATTGCTGATGCCACAACTGCACATCGCCAATGTTCAGTCCCAACTCCTCGTGCAGCTCGCGCGTCAAGGCTTGCGCGACGGTTTCACCCGCCTCCAACTTGCCCCCTGGAAATTCCCAGTAGCCCTCGTAGACTTTGCCTGGCGGGCGCGAGGTGAGCAAAAACTGATCTTGCGCATTGATGAGAATGCCCACCGCCACATCGACCGTGGCACGGTCGGCACCGCCTTCGCGTTGCACATGGCCATCAGCCACCAGCAAAGACTTGGCGCTGCCGGTCAAGGTGTTGCTCACAAACTGCGATGGATGCTGGCAGTGGGCGATGGACCCATGCGGCCCATGTAGTCGCGCGCAAACTGATACGCCACACGACCGCTGCGTGAACCACGCTCCAATGCCCAGACCAAGGCCTCAGGGCCAGAGGTTTGAATGACCGCCTCTGAGGCGCCCAGCGACTTGAGCCACTGCGCCACGATGGTGAGGTACTCGTCTTGCGAGAAGGGATAGAAGCTGATCCACAAACCAAATCGCTCAGACAAAGAAATCTTTTCTTCGATCACTTCACCCGGGTGCACTTCACCGTCTTCGGTGTGGGTGTAGGTGAGGTTGTCCTTCATGTGCTCGGGCAACAAATGACGGCGATTGCTGGTGGCGTAAATCAGCACATTGGGGGTGGCTGCCGCCACCGAGCCATCGAGGATGGATTTCAAAGCTTTGTATCCGCCTTCGCCATCTTCAAAGCTCAAATCGTCGCAGAAGATGATGAACTTTTCGGGACGACCGGCCACCACATCCACGATGTCGGGCAAATCGGTCAGGTCGTCTTTGTCAACTTCGATGAGGCGCAAGCCTTGCGCCGCATAGGCGTTCAAACAGGCTTTGATCAACGATGATTTACCGGTGCCACGCGAACCTGTCAGCAGCACATTGTTGGCAGGCAAGCCCTGCACAAATTGCAAAGTGTTTTGTTGCAGTTTTTCTTTTTGACCGTCAATTTCTTGCAGGTCATTGAGACTCATGTCGGACACATGGCGAACGCCTTCCAACACACCATGGCCCGACGCACGCTTGCGATAACGCCAAGCAATGGCTTCGTTCCAGTCGGGCTGGCTGAGGGGTTGCGGCAAGACGCGCTCCAAGCGCTCCAACATCAGCACTGCACGCTCTAAAAGCTTTTCAATGTTGTTGCTCATGAACGGTAGTCCGCGTTGATGGACACGTAGTCGTGGCTCAGGTCGCATGTCCAGACCGTGTCAACAGCGTTGCCGCGGCCTAAATGAACTCGGATGGTGATTTCACTTTGTTTCATGACGCGTTGGCCATCGGCCTCTTGGTAGTCTGGATTGCGACCACCGTTTTTCACAACGCACACGTCGTCTAAATGCAAGCCAATCAAATCTTGATCGAGGTCTTGAATGCCCGCATAGCCCACGGCTGCCAAAATGCGGCCCAGGTTGGGGTCACTGGCGAAGAAGGCGGTTTTGACCAAGGGTGAATGGGCAATGGCGTATGCCGCCAAACGACACTCTTCAGAAGTTTTGCCGCCCTCCACCCGAATGGTGATGAACTTGGTTGCACCTTCGCCGTCGCGCACGATGGCATGCGCCAAATGTTGTGCAACGGACAACAAAGCAGCGCGCAAAGTTTGGCCGTCGGCCGATTGCCAATCGCTGATCACAGCATGATTGGCTTTGCGTGTGGCTATCACCATGAAAGAGTCATTGGTGGAGGTATCGCCATCGATGGTGATGCGATTGAACGATGCGTTGGCCAAATCGGTGGCCAAGGCTGGCAACAATGCAGGATCGATGTTGGCATCGGTGGCCAAGAAGCCCAACATGGTGGCCATGTTGGGTCGAATCATGCCTGCACCTTTGCTAATGCCGGTGATGGTGACAGTTTGGCCCGACAAGACCACTTGCTGGCTAAAGGCCTTGGGCACCGTGTCGGTGGTCATGATGCCTTCGGCTGCTTTGGCCCAATGCGCGGCTTGTGCGTCGGCCAATGCAGCAGGCATGCCCGCCACAATGCGATCAACGGGCAAGTTTTCCATGATCACGCCTGTGGAAAACGGCAAGACCTGTTGTGGCTTGATGTTGAGCAAACCCGCCAATGCATCTGCAGTAGCGCGCGCGTCGGCCAAGCCTTTGGCACCTGTGCCCGCATTCGCGTTGCCGGTGTTGATGACCAGTGCGCGAATTTGCGAATCAACGGCTGAAGTCACTTGCTTCAAATGCTCGCGACAAACTTGGACCGGTGCAGCGCAATATCTGTTTTGTGTGAACACGCCGGCCACAGCACTGCCTTCATCCAACAAGATCACGGTCAGGTCTTTGCGCCCCACTTTGCGGACACCCGCTTCGGCAATGCCCAGACGCACGCCAGGAACTGCCAAGATGTTGGCGGGATTGGGAGCTTGCAAGTTCACAGTCATCGTTACCCCTTATGCCAATTTGCCGTGGCAGAACTTGTATTTTTTACCACTGCCGCAGGGGCAAGGGTCATTGCGGCCAACGGGGGCCAACAGGGTGCTCTGAAAATCAGATTGCGTCTGCGGTGCACCTTGCTCATCGGGGGCCGTGTACGTGACGTTGCTGATGTTTTCAGCACGCTCTTCCATCACTTGGGCCGCTTCTTCGATTTGCTCGCTGGACTCAATGCGCACATTCATCAGCACGCGCGTCACTTCGTTTTTCACGGAGTCGAGCAACTGGCCAAACAACTCAAACGCTTCGCGCTTGTATTCTTGCTTGGGTTGCTTTTGTGCATAACCACGCAAGTGAATGCCCTGGCGCAAATAATCCAAGGCACTGAGGTGTTCGCGCCAATGGGTGTCAATGCTTTGCAGCAAGACCACGCGCTCGAAGGGCACAAAGTTCTCAACACCCACAGCATCCAACTTGACTTTGAAGGCGTTGTTGGCTGCGACCAAAACCATGTCCAAGATTTCATCATCGGTGATGGCCGTGGCAGCCGCCACCGTTTCACGCAATGGCAACTCAATTTGCCAATCATCTTTGAGCACACGCTCAAGTCCGGCCAGATCCCACTGCTCTTCCACCGTTTCTTCGGGTACGTACTGGCGCACCAAGTCGGTAAAACTGCCTTCGCGCAATGCTGTGATTTGGGCGTCCATTTCGGTGGCGTCCAAGATGTCATTGCGCTGTTGGTAAATCACCTTGCGCTGATCATTGGAGACGTCGTCGTACTCCAGCAATTGTTTGCGCATGTCAAAGTTGCGCGCTTCCACTTTGCGCTGCGCACTTTCAATGCTGCGCGTGACCATGCCGGCTTCGATGGCTTCGCCTTCTGGCATTTTCAAACGGTCCATGATGGCGCGCACACGGTCACCCGCAAAAATGCGCATCAGCGGATCGTCCAAGCTCAGATAGAAGCGTGAGGAGCCAGGATCGCCCTGACGACCAGAGCGACCGCGCAATTGGTTGTCAATGCGGCGTGACTCATGACGCTCGGTGGCAATGATGCGCAAACCGCCAAGCGATTTAACTTGCTCGTGAACAGTCAACCATTCGGTGCGCAAGGCTGCGATTTTTTCTTGGCGCGCTTGGGCGTCCAAACTCTCATCGGCTTCAACTTCTTGAACGGCTTTCTCGATGTTGCCGCCCAGCACAATGTCGGTGCCACGGCCCGCCATGTTGGTGGCAATGGTGATCATGCCGGGGCGACCCGCTTGCGCCACGATGTCGGCCTCGCGTGCGTGCTGCTTGGCATTGAGCACTTGGTGTGGCAACTTGGCCTTGGTGAGCATCTCAGAAATAAGTTCTGAGTTTTCAATGGACGTGGTGCCAACCAAAACCGGCTGACCCCGCTCGAAACATTCACGGATGTCTGCAATGGCAGCGTTGTATTTTTCGGGCGCTGATTTGTAAACGCGATCGAGTTGGTCATCGCGGCGGCTGATGCGATTGGGCGGCACCACCACAGTTTCCAAACCGTAAATTTCTTGGAACTCGTAGGCTTCCGTATCGGCAGTTCCGGTCATGCCGCCCAACTTGCCGTACAAACGGAAATAGTTTTGGAAGGTGATCGACGCCATCGTTTGGTTTTCAGCCTGAATGGCCACACCTTCTTTGGCTTCCACCGCTTGGTGCAAGCCATCGCTCCAACGGCGACCGGTCATCAGACGGCCAGTGAACTCGTCCACAATCACAATCTCACCTTCTTGCACCACATAGTGCTGATCGCGGTGATAGATGTGGTTGGCGCGCAATGCTGCCGTGAGGTGGTGCATGAGCGCAATGTTGGCGGGGTCGTAAAGACTGGCGCCTTCAGGAATGAGGCCTGCACTGGCCAAAATGCGCTCAGCGTTTTCGTGACCTTGCTCAGTCAAGAACACTTGGTGCGATTTTTCGTCAACCGTGAAGTCGCCTGGCTTGGTGATGCCTTCACCTGTGCGCGGGTCGGCTTCGCCTTCTTGACGGGTCAGCATGGGCACCACTTGGTTCATGGCCACATACTGCGCAGTGTGGTCATCGGCTTGTCCGCTGATGATGAGCGGTGTGCGCGCTTCATCGATCAAGATGGAGTCCACCTCGTCAACGATGGCGTAGTTGAGACCGCGCTGCACACGGTCTTTGGCTTCGTAGACCATGTTGTCGCGCAGGTAGTCAAAACCAAACTCGTTGTTGGTACCGTAGGTGATGTCGGCGTTGTAGGCCGCTTGTTTTTCTTCGCGTGACAGTTGCGGCAAATTGATGCCCACACTCATGCCCAAGAAGTTGTAGAGCTTGCCCATCCACTGGGCATCGCGGCTGGCCAAGTAATCGTTGACCGTGACCACGTGCACACCTTTGTTGGCCAAGGCATTGAGGTACACCGCCAAGGTGGCCGTCAGGGTCTTGCCCTCGCCCGTGCGCATTTCTGAAATCTTGCCGTTGTGCAAGGCGATGCCGCCAATCATTTGCACATCGAAGTGGCGCATCTTCATGACACGCTTGGAGCCTTCACGAACCACCGCAAAAGCTTCAGGCAAGATGCCGTCGAGTGTTTCACCTTGCGCTACGCGCGTGCGGAACTCATCGGTCTTGGCGCGCAGCTGATCGTCGCTCAGAGCTTCGAATTGGGCTTCAAGGCCATTGATCAATGCCACTGTTTTGCGGTATTGCTTGATCAAGCGGTCATTACGACTGCCGAAAATTTTGGTCAGAAAATTGGTCGCCATGGTGCCACGGGTTCGTCTTTGCCATGCAAGCAAAGATTCGCCCGAAAATCCTGTCTTAAAGTGGATTCAAAAGGACAAGCGCACGAGGCGCAAGTGAACGCGCCATTTTAACTGCTGGGCAAGCCCAGAATCTGAAGATTTCCCGCAGATCAGCGGGGTTCTCGCATAATGGCAACATGGTCAAATTCAATCAAGCGATCTCGCTCATGGAAGCTGCTCAAGAGTCGCCTAGCTTGGCGCACCTGACAGAACTCACGCGTGTGTCTAGCCAAAGGCTCAAACTCCTGCACACCCTCATTCCAGGGCCGCTTCGAACCGCCATCCAAGCAGGTCCTATCGAGGGCACGGAATGGTGCTTGTTGGTGAACTCCAATGCTGCAGCAGCCAAATTACGCCAAATGTTGCCTGCGCTGTTGGCGCATCTGAACACTCATGGCCATGCGGTCGAAAAAATTCGCCTCAAGATCCTTCAAAACCCTCGTTAACACGCTCGACTGCACCAAGGCTTGGCCGCGATTTGCATAGCGAAGAAATGACAGACGAAAAAAAACCAACTCAACTGTTTTGCAGTGGGCTGGTTTTCAAAATGGTGCCGCTTGTCGGATTCGAACTGACGACCTACCGCTTACAAGGCGGTTGCTCTACCAACTGAGCTAAAGCGGCACGGGCTGAATTGTAATTCAATAATGACCGTTTTTCAGAGCCACTTGAATTTTTGAAGGTGCTTATTTAATTCGGGTTAGGGTGGGCCGTGTGGGTGACGGCGGTACAGGCTTGTCGCCCGAGTCTGAAGATTCTGACTTTGAAGCTTCAGAAGCGTCCGGTGCATTGGGCACTTGGTGCAATTTGTCCATGCCGAGCACCGTGCTGTTCAAGGGTGAATCGGTGACAGGAAAGGACATGCCTTGGCCGTTCTCTCGCGCATAGATGGCCATGACACGGTGAATGGGCACCATGATGTCACGTGGCTTGCCACCAAAGCGCGCTTTGAATTCGATGAACTCATTGCCCAATTGCAATGAACTGGTGGCATCGAAACTGATGTTGAGCACAATTTCGCCGCCTTGCACAAACTCACGCGGCACTTGCACCGAACCATCAACTTTGACCGCCACATAGGGGGTAAAGGAATGATCGGTGCACCATTCGTACATCGCCCGAATGAGGTACGGACGAGTCGAAGGTGATTCAAGTGCGTTCATGACCATGCGAACAAACCTTGTGTTGCGAAGGGCTTTGATTGCGCCTTATTTGCGCATGACCTTTTCGGAAGGCGTGAGCGCTTCGATGTAAGCAGGGCGCGAGAAAATGCGCTCAGCGTACTTCAACAAAGGGGCCGCATTTTTACTCAGATCAATGCCGTAGAAGTCCAAACGCCAGAGCAAGGGCGCAATGGCCACGTCGAGCATGGAGAAGTTGTCACCCAACATGAACTTGTTTTTCAAGAACACGGGGGCCAACTGGGTCAAGCGATCGCGGATGTGTGAGCGTGCTTTCTCCAAAGCTTTGTCGTTGCCTTTGAGGGTGCGGTTTTCCAATGTGGCCACATGTGCAAACAACTCTTTTTCAAAGTTGAGCAAGAACAAGCGGACACGGGCACGATCGACAGGGTCACCTGGCATGAGTTGCGGGTGTGGGAATCGCTCATCGATGTATTCATTGATGATGTTGGATTCATACAAAATCAAATCACGTTCGACCAAGATCGGCACTTGGCCGTAGGGGTTCATGACATTGATGTCTTCAGGCTTGTTGTACAGATCGACATCACGAATTTCAAAATCCATGCCTTTCTCAAACAGCACAAAGCGGCAGCGGTGAGAAAAGGGGCAGGTTGTTCCTGAATAAAGCACCATCATGGTGAAGGCTCCTAAAAATCAAAAAGAGTGGGAAGCCACCGGGTTGGCGGGCCTGCCCACTCCATCAATTCGGGCATGGCCCGAATCACGAGTTCTTACTTGATGTCTTTCCAGTAAGCAGCGTTCAAGCGCCATGCAACGACCGTAAAGCCGGCCAAGAACAGCAACACCCAGACGCCCAGACGAACGCGGTTATTTTGCGCAGGTTCAGCCATCCATTGCAAGTAGTTGACCAAGTCGCCGACAGCTTTGTCGTATTGCTTGGGTGACAAGGTGCCAGGCGTGACCTGTTTCCACCCCACAAAAACGTGAGTGGTTTGTCCGTGCTCTTTGCGCTCTTCATAGACGGGCTCGCGCTCGCCTTGCAATTGCCAGAAAGGATTGGGCATGCCCACGTTGGGGAAAGCCAAATTGTTCCAACCCGTAGGTTTGGTTTCATCGCGGTAGTAAGTGCGCAAGTAGGTGTACAGGTAATCGGCACCTGTACCGCCATGACCCGAGCGTGAACGCGCCACCAATGTCAAATCGGGAGGCACCGCACCAAACCACTCTTTGGCTTGCTTGGGATCAATGTTGGCCTTCATGGTGTCGCCCACTTTGTCAGTGGTGAACAAGAGGTTGTCTTTGATCTGTTGGTTGGTCAAGCCGATGTCTTGCAAGCGGTTGTAGCGCATGAATGCCGCAGAGTGGCAGTTCAAGCAGTAATTGACAAACAGCTTGGCGCCATTCTGCAAAGACCCCAAGTCGCTGGTGTTAACAGGGGCTTTGTCCCAAGCAATGGCGTTGCCGCCGGCAGCTTGTGCACCTGTTAGGGATGCAACAGCAATACACAAACCCAGTGCAAATTTTTGAATTGATTTCATTTTCAAATACTCCTGGGCTTAGTGCGCAACGAAAGTAACGCGGTCAGGTACAGGCTTAGGTGTACCCAACTTGCTCCACCAAGGCATCAACAAGAAGAAGCCGAAATAGAACAAGGTGCCCACTTGTGAAACACGCTCACCAATGGGTGAAGGTGGCTGCACGCCCAAGTAACCCAAGATCAAGAAGTTGATCACGAACACGGCGTACACATACTTGTGCCAGTCGGGACGGTAACGAATGGACTTGACAGGGCTGTTGTCGAGCCATGGCAAGAAGAACATGATAACGACAGCGCCGCCCATGACCACCACACCCCAGAACTTGGCGTCAATGGCCAGCATCATGGCAGAGATGACCACAGCACCGCCCACAATGCCCGCCTTCAAAATGCTAGGCAATGCATTCTTGCGAACGGCCAAGACAGCACCCAAGACCACGCAGATGATCAAGACATACATCATCTCGCTGGTGATGGCACGCAGCATGGAGTAGTAAGGGGTGAAGTACCAGACAGGCGCAATGTGCAAAGGTGTCTTCAGAGGATCAGCTGGAATGAAGTTGTTGTATTCCAGGAAGTAACCACCGAACTCGGGCGCAAAAAAGATGATGGCCGAGAACACAAACAAGAACATGCTGACCGCAAAGATGTCATGCACAGAGTAGTAAGGGTGGAAAGGGATACCGTCCAAAGGATGACCGGCTGCATCTTTCGGTGCATTGGGGCCTTTGATTTCGATGCCATCAGGGTTGTTGGAACCCACTTCGTGCAACGCAATGATGTGCGCCACCACCAAGCCGAGCAGAACCAAAGGCACTGCAATGACGTGGAAGCTGAAGAAGCGGTTCAAAGTGGCATCACCCACCACGAAGTCGCCACGAATCAGCAGAGCCAAATCGGGGCCGATGAAAGGAATGGCGGAGAACAAGTTCACGATCACTTGGGCGCCCCAGTAGGACATCTGACCCCAAGGCAACAAGTAACCCATGAAGGCTTCGGCCATCAGGCACAAGAAGATGGCACAGCCAAAAATCCAAACCAATTCACGTGGCTTGCGATAGCTGCCGTACATCAAGCCGCGGAACATGTGCAAGTACACCACGATGAAGAACGCAGAAGCGCCAGTGGAGTGCATGTAACGGATGAGCCAACCCCATGGCACATCGCGCATGATGTACTCAACAGAGGCAAACGCGATGTTGGCATCGGGTTTGTAATGCATCACCAAGAAAATACCGGTGACGATTTGGATGACCAAAACCAACAGTGACAAGGATCCGAAGATGTACCACATGTTGAAGTTTTTGGGCGCGTAATACTCACTCATGTGCTCTTTGTAGAGCTTTGAAGCTGGGAAGCGGTTGTCGACCCAGTTCATGAGTTTTTCGCCAGCGGAGGCGTTGGGGGAGATTTCCTTGAATTCAGCCATGATGGTTTGCCTCAAGCCTTCTTGTCTTCACCGATCAGCAACTTGCTGTCGGACAGGTACATGTGCGGTGGCACTTCCAAGTTGTCGGGTGCGGGTTTGTTTTTAAACACGCGGCCGGCCAAATCGAAGGTAGAACCGTGGCAAGCGCACAAGAAACCACCTTGCCAATCGTCAGGCAAAGAGGGCTGTGGGCCTGATTGGAATTTGTCGCCAGGCGAGCAGCCCAAGTGAGTGCAAATGCCAACAGCCACCATGAACTCAGGCTTGATAGAGCGGTGGCCGTTTTTAGCGTATTCGGGTGTGGGGTAGGCTTTGCGATCAGAAGCGGGATCGGCCAATTGACCATCCAACTTTTTCAATGCTTCAACCTGCTCAGGCGTGCGGCGCATGATCCACACGGGCTTGCCGCGCCATTCCACGGTGAGTTTTTCACCAGGCTTGACGTCAGAAATATCAACTTCTACAGCAGCACCAGCGGCCTTGGCACGCTCGGAAGGCTGAAAAGAGCTAACAAATGGGGTGGCGACGAAGCCTGCGCCTACGGCGCCAGCACAAGTTGAGGCAATTAGCCACGTCCTTTTGCTGTTGTCGACTGGGGTATCACTCATGAGAATCCTCTAGCGAATCGGTATCAGGGTTAACCGCCGATTGTAGCCGACTGGTGAGGGTTTTTTCTAGGGGCGCTAGGCAATCAGTTGCTGCGCCATGCGAACAGCCGCAACCAAACTGTCGGCATCGGCCACCCCTTTGCCCGCAATGTCAAAGGCGGTGCCGTGGTCTGGACTGGTTCGAACCAGGGGCAAGCCCAAGGTGACATTGACCCCCTGCTCCAAGCCCATGTACTTCACAGGGATAAGGCCTTGGTCGTGGTACATGGCCAGCACCACGTCAAACTCGCCAGGGCTTTGGGCCTTGCGCCTAGCCCGCATGAAGATGGTGTCGGGGGCATAGGGGCCATGCACGTCCAAGCCTTCAGCCGCAGCTTGGGCCATGGCGGGCTGGATGATCTGAATTTCTTCTTGCCCAAACAATCCCCCTTCTCCGGCATGGGGATTGAGGCCCGCAACACCTATTTTGGGGGCGCGGCCCAACAAACGACTGAGGGCTTGATGGGTAATGCGCAGCGTTTCAAGCACGTTGTTGTAGGTGACGGCGTCGAGCGCCTGGCGCATGGACACATGAATGCTGACCAGCACGGTGCGCAGTTCGTCATTGGCCAACATCATGCGCACGGGCATTTGGGCCACGGGCACACCCTGGTGATGTGCTGCTTCGGCTTGCAGCAATTCAGTGTGCCCCGGAAATGCATTGAAGGGCGCACCTGCAGCAGACAAGGCTTCTTTGTGCAAAGGTGCCGTGACCAATGCGGCAATTTGGTGTTGCAAGGCGGCGCGTGCTGCCCACTGGACACACTCGCCGGCAAACCGTCCTGCTTCGGCGTGGATTTGTCCCCAAGGCAATGCGGCTGACACTTGGGCCACCTGCAAAACAGGCAACACGCCACTTGGGGCAATGCACGCCTCTTCCGGGCGATGAATGAGGCTGACACGCAATTGGCCCGAGGGGTCAACCAAGCTGGCAGCCTTTTGCATCAAGTGCAGGTCGCCCGCCACAAAACAATGCCGCGTGACCGCAGAAGCACTTGGCGCTTTGGCATCCTGCAGAAAGGCCTTGGCAATGATTTCAGGACCAATGCCACAGGGGTCTCCAGGCGTGATGGCAATGGCTTGCGGCTGGGTCATGGTGTTTAGGCAGGATTGTGAATGTCAATGAATTGATGCGAGAGCCCCAACTCGGCAGCCACATGCGCCGCCACCGCGGGTGCGCCATAGCGCTCGGTGGCATGGTGACCGCAAGCCAAAAAGGCCACGCCAGTTTCTTTGGCAATGTGTGCCTGAGGCTCGGAAATTTCGCCCGTGATGAAGGCGTCCACACCTTCCGCAATGGCCGCCTCGAAATAAGACTGAGCCCCACCACTGCACCAAGCGATGCGTTGAATGGGATTGGCCGTAGGTGCCACACAGGTGATGTGCCGCCCAAGGACAGACTGCACGTGCGAAGCAAGTGCCTCTGCATTTTGAAACCCCTGCGGGTTGAGCGAATGTCCCACACTCACCAAATTTTGATCGCCACACCAAGCGTGCGCTTGCAGGCCAAGGACTTTGCCCAACTGCGCGTTGTTGCCCAACTCGGGGTGCGCATCGAGGGGCAAGTGGTAGGCATACAAGTTGATGTTGTGCGCCAGCAATCTTTGCAAGCGCTCTTTCATCCAGCCCACCACCCGGCCATCTTGGCCGCGCCAAAACAAGCCATGGTGCACAAAGATGGCATCGGCTTTGACCTCGATGGCCGCGTCAATCAACTCGCGACTGGCTGTGACACCCGAGACCAATTTACCCACCGACGGCTTGCCTTCGACTTGCAAACCGTTGGGTCCGTAGTCTTTGAAGCGTTCTGGTTGTAGCAGTTGGTCAAACGCTTGAAGCAGCGTCTTGAAATCTGTCATGGGCGTCTCATTTAAAGGGAGAGGCTATTGTGGCCCATCTGATGGCCTTGGCAAAGATTCAATGCTTACGACACAATGCAAATCATGAAAAGATATTGGCTTTTATTTTCCCAAACCGTGACTGTTCTGGTGGCCGCTTGGTTTGTGGTGGCAACCCTTCAACCGACTTGGCTGAAGCGCGCCAACACGCCCAGCACGGTGTCTTTCATGCAAGCCAAGGACGATGGCCAACCGGGTGTTGCGCCTGGCGGCAGTTTTCGACAAGCCGCCCAAAAAGCAGCACCGACAGTGGTCAGCATCAATGTGCAACAAAAGTCTCGGGGCAAATCTCGCAGAGCCGACCCCTGGTTTCGATTTTTTGAGGAGCCCGAAGACGAGGCGCCCAGCGGTGGCATGGGAAGCGGTGTCATCGTCAGCCCCGAGGGCTACATCCTCACCAACCACCATGTGATTGAAGGCGCTGAGGCCATTGAGGTGAATCTCAACGACGGACGACGGGCCATGGCCAAAGTGATTGGCACCGACCCCGAAACAGACTTGGCCCTGCTCAAAATTGAATTGGGCCAATTGCCCGTGATTGTGTTGGGGCAAGTCGACAGCTTGCAAGTGGGCGATGCGGTGTTGGCCATTGGCAATCCTTTTGGAGTGGGACAAACCGTCACCTCCGGCATCGTGAGTGCACTGGGCCGCAAACAACTTGGCATCAACACCTTTGAAAACTTCATCCAAACCGACGCCGCCATCAACCCTGGTAACTCGGGCGGTGCGTTGGTGGATGCGAATGGTGCGCTGATGGGCATCAACACAGCCATTTATTCACGCTCGGGTGGCAACATGGGCATTGGTTTTGCCGTGCCGGTTTCAACCGCCACCCAAATCATGGATTCGTTGATCAAAGACGGCAAAGTCACGCGTGGTTGGATTGGCGTAGAACCGCGCCCTTTGAATGCCGAACTGGCCGAGAGTTTTGGCATTGCCAAAGACAAAAGCACGGGGGAGTTGCCCAAAGGCGTGTTGATCAATGGCGTGCTGCAAAACAGTCCGGCAGCCAAAGCGGGCTTGCAACCGGGTGATTTGATTCTGAAAGTGGCCGGTCAGGGCGTGGGCGATGTGCCCGACATGCTCTCGCGCGTGGCGGCTTTGAAGCCCGGAGAAACAGCTGTGATTTTGTTGCAACGCCATGGTCAATCCATGGAAGTGCGCGTGACACCGGGCACACGGCCAGTGCGACGTTAAACCGCGTTCAAGACGAGGCAGCCGCTTCGTCTTCTTTGGGCGCTTGCGTGTGTTTGATGAACAACTTCGCCGCCCAAATGCCCAATTCATAGAGCAAGCACATGGGAATGGCCAAGGCCAATTGCGACACCACATCGGGTGGCGTGACGATGGCCGCAATGACGAAGGCCAAGACCACGAAGTAACCGCGAAAATCTTTCAATTTCTCGATGGTGACAATGCCCAATCTGGCCAGCACCACCACAGCGATCGGCACTTCAAAGGCCAAGCCAAACGCCAAGAACATGTTGAGCACAAAGCCCAGGTAGGCTTCAATGTCAGGTGCAGCCGTGATGCTTTTGGGAGCGAAGCTTTGAATGAATTTAAAGACTTGCCCAAAAACGAAGAAATAACAAAAAGCCACGCCAATGAAAAACAAGAGCGTGCTGGAAACGACCAAGGGCATGACCAAGCGTTTTTCGTGGGCATACAGTCCAGGCGCGATGAAGGCCCACATTTGGTAAAGCACCACAGGCAGCGCCAGCAAAAATGCGGCCATCAACAAAATTTTGAGGGGCACCATGAAAGGCGAGATGACCGACGTGGCAATGAGCGTTGTGCCCGCTGGCAAGTTGGCCACCAAAGGCGCCGCCAACAAATCGTAAAGCTCTGCAGGTCCGGGAAAGAGGGCCAAAATGGCCGCTGCCACACCCACCGCCGCCAAGGCGCGCACCAAACGGTCGCGCAACTCCATCAAATGGGACACGAAGGGCTGCTCGGTGCCAGCCAATTCGTCTTCGGGCTTTTGGGAAGGATCGGACACGGGGAATTAACTCAGTTGGGTAGGTCGGTATCGCGCGACGCGTGCAGCGCCCGACAGTGTTTTGGTGCGGACACCCGCGCGTGATTTGTACCACTGAGGCACAGCCGCTTGTTTCAAGCGAAACTTTTTGCCAGGGTGTTTGTAAACCGGTGGCGGTGGTTCCCAAGGGGTGTGATTGGACTCGGTTGAAAGGCCAGCCGTGGTTTCATTCCACTGCTTTTCAAAATCAATGGCCGTGGATTGAACAGAGCCTTCGACATCGCGTGCGGCCCCCTCCACAGTGTCTTTCATTTTCTTGAGCTCTTCCAAATCCATGGTGCGATTGACCTCAGCCTTGACATCGGAGATGTAACGCTGGGCCTTGCCCATCAGATTGCCCAAGGTGCGCGCCACGCGCGGCAACTTCTCAGGGCCAATGACGACCAGCGCCACGACCCCGATAAGGGCTATTTTGGAAATGCCAAGATCGATCAAATCAGGACTTTGTCTTAGCTTCTACGTCGATGGTGGTTTTTTCCACCGCAGCCGCGGCAGCCACTTGACCCGCAGGCTTTTCTTCAGTGGTGGGATTGCCGTTGGCATCTTTCATGCCGTCTTTAAAGCCTTTGACCGCACCGCCCAAGTCTGAACCGATGTTTTTCAGCTTTTTAGTGCCAAAAACCATGACCACGATGAGCAAAACGATCAGCCAATGCCAAATTGAGAATGAACCCATGAATATCTCCTAACAATTGAATGTAATTCTAAGCGTTTAACCGCGAAGCCAAGGACGAGGGCCGCCCATGACATGGAAATGCAAATGGTGAACTTCCTGCCCACCCTCAGATCCGGTGTTGGTCACAATTCTGTAGCCACCATCGGGGTAAGGGCGACAACCTTGTTCCAACGCCAGTTTAGGTGCCAAAGCCATCATGTGCCCCATTAAGGCTGAATGTTCAGGGGTAATTTGGGCCATCGAAGGGATGTGCAGCTTGGGCACCATCAGAAAGTGGACCGGCGCCCAGGGCGCGATGTCATGGAAGGCGAAGACGTGTTCATCTTCGTAGACCTTCTTGGAGGGGATTTTTCCCTCAATGATTTTGCAGAAGAGGCAATGGGGGTCGTGCATCATTCACCTGTTTTTTCGCGTTGTTCCGCTTTGCGGAGGGCTTTTTCTTCCAAGCCACTCAGGCCTTCGCGGCGGCTGAGTTCGGCCACCACATCGGCAGGCGACAAACCATAGTGTGCCAAGGCAATCATGCTGTGGAACCACAAATCGGCCACCTCGCCCACCAATTTGTGCGCTTCGCCGCCGTGGTCCATGTCTTTGGCGGCCATCACAGTTTCAGTGGCCTCTTCACCAATTTTCTTCAAAAAGGCATCGGGGCCCTTGTGCAGCAAACGGGCCACATAACTTTTTTCGGGGTCGCCGCCGTTTGCAGGTTTGCGACTTTCAATGACGGCCGCTAAACGGGCCAAAGCATCGGTTGAACTCATGATTTTGGCAACGAGTGCTCACTTGTAAATGGATTCAGGGTCTTTCAAGACCGGTTCGGTGGCGCGCCACGCGCCTTCTTGGTACTGCTGGTAAAAGCAGCTGTGACGGCCGGTGTGGCAGGCAATGCCGGGCTCATGGCCCAGTTGCGTGACTTTGAGCAAGACCACATCGTTGTCGCAATCGAGGCGCATGTCGTGCACGGTTTGCACATGACCCGACTCTTCACCTTTGAACCAGAGTTTGTTGCGCGAACGGCTGAAATACACCGCGCGCTTGAGCTCGGCCGTTTTGGCCAGCGCCTCGCGGTTCATCCAGGCAAACATCAGCACATCGCCGGTGCTGGCCTCTTGCGCGATGACGGGCACCAGGCCCTGCGCGTCCCATTTGATTTGATCAAGCCATGTCATGGGTTGAATCTACCACTTGAAGATGAAGGGATTACAAACGAACGGGAATTCCCCGTTCGCGCATGCGCTGTTTGGCTTCTTGGACGGTGTATTCGCCATAGTGAAAAATGCTGGCCGCCAAAACGGCATCGGCACCACCCTGCTGAACGCCGTCGGCCAAATGGTCCAGATTGCCCACCCCGCCTGAGGCGATGACAGGCACTTGGATGGCGTCACTCACCGCTTTGGTGAGGGCCAAATCAAAACCCGACTTGGTGCCATCGCGGTCCATGCTGGTGAGCAAAATCTCGCCAGCGCCATACTCGGCCATTTGGGTGGCCCATTTGACAGCATCTAAGCCCGTGTTTTGACGGCCGCCGTGGCTGTAGACGTCCCAGCCTTCGCCGCGCAATGCCAGGTCGTCGCCCTGACGGCGCTTGGCATCAATGGCCACCACAATGCACTGCGCGCCGTACTTTTGGGAGGCATCGCGAATGACTTGGGGATTGGCAATGGCCGCCGAGTTGAAGCTGGTTTTGTCGGCGCCTGCATTCAGCAAACGGCGCACATCGTCAACGGTGCGCACACCGCCGCCCACCGTCAGGGGAATGAAGACCTGAGAGGCCACAGCCTCAATGATGTGAAGGATCAGGTCGCGGCCATCGCTGGTGGCCGTGATGTCCAAAAAGGTGAGTTCGTCGGCGCCTTGATCGTTGTAGCGCGCTGCAATTTCGACAGGATCGCCGGCATCGCGCAGTTCTACGAAATTGACGCCCTTGACCACGCGGCCACCGGTGACGTCAAGGCAAGGAATGATGCGTTTGGCTAGCATGGTGTCTTAGAGGTTGAATTGTTGCCAAGCTTCCCACGATTGGAAAGCAGGCACGTCGATGGGTGTGTTGACGCGGGCCGCTTCAACGCACAACATGTGTTGGTAGCCTGAATCGGGCATGTCTTGGAGTTGACGCGCTTTTTCGGCACCCGGATTCCAAACCACGCTTTGGCCCCACGTGGCACTTTGCGAAATCTTCAACGACTGAGCGCCGTCTTGCAGCACCCATGTCGGCGCGCTGTGCGCAGTCGCTTCTGCAGCCTTGGTTTCGACATCATAGACCCGGTCAAATTCAGCTTCAAAGCGCAAGTTGCCGCTACAGGCTTGGTGTGTGTCTTTCACAGCATCCCATTCGGGTTGCTGCGCTTGTCCGTGCAAACTGACTTGGGCTATGTCGCTTACTGCAAGGTAGGTGTGCAAAGCGCCAGTGAAAGTCAGCGCTGAGTCCCCTAGATTGTCGACGCGCAATGAAATTTTCAATTGGTGCGCCTGCAAATCGACTGTGAGCAAGGCGCGGAAATTGACGGGCCAAATGCTGCGAGTTGCCTCATTGGCCTGCAATTCAAATGAATGGACGGATGCTGACTTTGCATCTTGCAAACTGGCTTCAGACAAACGCCAAGGCATGTTGCGCACAAAGCCGTGCTTGGGCAAATTGCCACGCTGGTTGAATTGGGGAAAGCACACCGGCACACCGCCTCGAATGGCGGTGATGCCATCGCATGCGGACGTGGGGCTAAGGTACAAGCGCTCTGCGCCTGCGGCATGCCAAGACAAAACTTGTGCGCCTTGCTGCGCCACAAACACGCTGTCGCCGTTGGGCAAGGACCAGCGCCAACCGGCGTGGCCTTGGTAAGTATCAGCCGTTAAGTTCATCGGCCCTGGCCTGGGCTGCTTGGAAATCAAGGTCGCCAGAATAAACAGCGCGGCCACAGATGACGCCTTCAACGCCTTCGTCCTCGACCGCGCAAAGCTGTTCAATGTCGGCCATGTTGGACAAACCGCCGGATGCGATGACAGGAATGGTGAGGGCTTGGGCCAGTTTGACGGTGGCGTCGATGTTGATGCCGCTCAGCATGCCATCGCGGCCAATGTCGGTGTAGATGATGGACTCAACGCCCCAGTCTTCAAACTTCTTGGCCAGATCGACCACTTCGTGACCGGTGAGCTTGCTCCAACCATCGGTGGCCACTTTGCCATCTTTGGCATCAAGACCCACGATGATGTGGCCACCAAAGGCGCTGCACGCATCGCGCAAGAAGCCTGGGTTTTTGACCGCCGCTGTGCCAATGATGACGTAACGCAAACCACCATCAATGTATTTCTCAATGGTGTCCAAATCGCGAATGCCACCGCCCAATTGAACGGGGATGTCATCGCCCACTTCTTTCAAGATGGACTTGATGGCGGCAAAGTTTTGGGGCTTCCCCGCAAAAGCGCCATTCAAATCGACCAGGTGCAAACGGCGTGCACCTTTTTCTAGCCAAGATTTGGCCATGGCCGCAGGGTCTTCGCCAAACGTGGTGGCTTGGTCCATGTCGCCTTGTTTGAGGCGAACGCAGTGGCCGTCTTTGAGGTCAATCGCAGGTATCAGAATCATGGCGAATTGCTAGCGCTAGAGTGGAACGAAAGAAAGTTAAAAAAATTCAGGGTTGCCAGTGCAAGAAGTTTCGGTAGAGCGCCAAACCTTGGTCGGCACTTTTCTCGGGGTGAAACTGCGTGGCAAACAAATTATCGCGCGCAATGGCGCAAGCGAAGGCGCCGCCGTAGTCAGTTTCCCCAGCCACTTGGGTAATATTGAGCGGCTTGGCGTAAAAACTGTGCACAAAGTAGAAATAACTGCCGCTGGGAATGTTGCCCCAGACCGGGTGTTGCGCCCCTTGGTGCTGACTGAAATTGACTTGATTCCAGCCCATTTGGGGGACCTTGAAGCGGCTGCCATCGGCTTGGACTTTGCCAGCCAAGTCAAACTTGATCACATTGCCGTGAATCAGGCCCAAACCCGGCGTGTTGCCTTCATCACTGTGGTCGAGCAACATTTGCATGCCCACGCACACGCCAAACAGGGGCTTTTTGTCAGCGGCTTCCAGCACAGCCTCCATCAGGCCCGACTCGCGCAGTTCGCGCATGCAATCGGGCATGGCACCTTGGCCAGGCAAGACCACCCGCGAGGCATCACGGACATCTTGCGGGTTGGAAGTGATTTTGACCTCAACGCCGGTGTCTTGAGCGGCATGAATGACCGCCTGCGCCACGGAGCGCAAGTTGCCCATGCCGTAATCGACCACCGCCACTGAGTTGACAGACATGCTTAGAGCGAGCCTTTGGTGGAAGGAATGACGCCCACCGAACGGGGATCGATTTCTAGCGCTGCACGCAAGGCACGTGCAAAAGCCTTGAACACGGTTTCGGCTTGGTGGTGCGCGTTGTCGCCGCGCAAATTGTCGATGTGCAAGGTGACCAAGGCGTGGTTCACAAAACCTTGGAAAAATTCGTGCATGAGTTGCGTGTCAAAGCCACCCACCATGCCGCTGGTGAAAGGCACATGGTTGACCAAGCCAGGTCGGCCTGAAAAATCGATAACGACGCGCGACAGAGCTTCATCGAGGGGCACATAGGCATGGCCGTATCGGCGCAAACCTTTTTTGTCGCCCACCGCTTTGGCAACGGCTTGGCCCAAAGTGATGCCCACATCTTCCACGGTGTGGTGGCCGTCGATGTGCAAATCGCCCTTGGCATCGATTTCTAAATCGATGAGACCATGGCGGGCAATTTGATCGAGCATGTGGTCAAAAAAACCAATGCCTGTGGACAGACTGGCTTGACCAGTACCGTCCAAATTCACTTTGACGCGAATTTGGGTTTCTGCAGTTTTGCGCGTAACTTCTGCGACGCGGGGTGAGCTCATAAAGATTCCTTGAGTGCTGCCAACATGCGCACGTTTTCTTCGGGGGTTCCGACAGTGAGACGCAAGCAGTTGCCAAGCAATGGGTGCATTTTAGAAACGTTCTTCACCAAAATGCCTTTCGTTTTCATACCTTCGAAGCACTTTGTGGCGTCTGGCATACGAACCAGCAGCATATTGGCCTGGCTTGGGAAGACTTGAACGCCTGGCAATTGCGCTAAAGACTGGCTGAGTTTTTCACGTTCTTGGCGAATTTGCACCGCTTGTTCGGCAAACACATCGGCATGTTCCAGCGCAAACAGCGCACATTCGCAGTTCAAAACGCTGATGTTGTAAGGTGGACGCACTTTGTCGATTTCGGCAATCAAAGCCTTGGGGCCCACCATGTAACCCAGGCGCACGCCGGCCAATCCAAATTTAGACAAAGTGCGCATCAGCAGCACGTGGCCATGCTTCGCAACGCGGTCCATGTAGGTTTGGCTGGCAAAGGGCTGGTAGGCCTCGTCCATCACCACCAAACCGCCTTGCGCGCCTTGAGCTACCACGATGCGTTCAATGACATCAGCATCCCACAAGGTGCCCGTGGGATTGTTGGGATAAGCCAAATAGACCACCGCCGGCTTGTGCGTCGCAATGGCGCTCAGCATGGCGGCCTCGTCCAACTCAAAGTTGGCTGTGAGGGGCACGCCGTGAAAGGTCACGCCTTGCAATTGCGCGCTCATGGCGTACATCACAAAGCCCGGCAATGGGGCTAAAAAGCTGGCACCCGGCACATCACAGGCCACTGACAGGAGTGTGATGAGCTCATCGGAGCCATTGCCCAACATGATGTCAAAGCCTTCTGGCATTTGCGCATACTTGGCCAACTCGGCGCGCAAGACATTGATGCGGTCACCCGGATAACGATTAAGGGCCAAGGCACCCAGCCGCTCGCCCAATTGCTTTTGCAATTCTGGCGGCAAGCTGAAAGGATTTTCCATGGCGTCAAGCTTCACCATGCCGGTTGAATCTTGAATGGCATAGGCGTGCATGGATTGCACGTCTTGACGAATGTGCTTCAACCAAGCAGCGGGGTTTTGAATGGCACTCATGGTGTTTCTCTTTGCGTTGGCACGGGGTTCAAGCGCAACTCGGCAGCACGGGCGTGGGCTTGCAAGCCTT
>JACCDQ010294095.1_pt1 | contig 28732 bp, 28 predicted proteins | sample 7446031 | NCBI WGS metagenome assembly JACCDQ01 (sample SAMN15323442, study PRJNA562643) | freshwater metagenome | isolation source: river surface water | place: USA:Blue River Watershed | collected 2017-08-17 | reverse complement strand
GCACCGAGAAGCCGGGCGGCACGGGCGAACCGTCGACCTCGCTGATCGGACCGGCTGTCGCTAACGCGATCGCTACCGCAACCGGCAAGCGTCTGCGTTCGATGCCGTTCGCCAAGGCAATCAAGGCTGCTTAATTCATTGAGCACCTGAATGGCTGAAATGCCCCCCCTCGTAAAAAAGGGGGGGCATTTTTTTCGGCGTGCATACGCACGCATGAAGTCGTGCCGGATACAACGATGGACAGCATTGACCTGGAAGTACTGAAGACCTGCAGCGACTGGATCGCCGCGGGCAAAAAATGTGAATTGGTGACCGTGATCCGGACCTGGGGCTCGAGCCCGCGGCCGGAAGGTGCAACGCTCGGCATTTGCGAGGACGGCCGCGTGGTCGGATCCGTCTCCGGCGGCTGCATCGAAGATGACCTGATCGACCGTGCGCACAAGAGCGGCATTACGCGCACCCGGCCGGAGATCGTTACCTACGGCATTACCGCCGATGAGGCTCACCGTTTCGGCCTGCCCTGCGGCGGCACGATACAGCTGGCGATCGAGCCGCTGACGGACAAGAGCCAGATACCCGAATTGATCCGGCGACTGGCGCAAGGCGAGCTGATCGCGCGCCGCGTTGACCTCAACAGCGGCGACGTGACCCTCGGCCCGGCCAAGGCCGGCATGAGCCTGCAAGTGTCGGAGACGGCGCTGACGACGATCCACGGACCGCGCTGGCGGCTGCTGATCATCGGCGCCGGCCAGCTGTCGCGCTTCCTGGCGCAGATTGCCGTCGGCATGGACTATGCCGTCACCGTCTGCGATCCGCGCGAAGAATATCGCGACGGATGGCATGTCGAGGGCGTGCAGGTCGTGCATGCGATGCCGGACGACCTGGTGATGGAGATGCGCCTGGACAGTCGCTCGGCCGTGGTCGCGCTGACGCACGATCCCAAGCTCGACGATCTCGCGCTGATGGAAGCGCTGAAGTCCGACGCTTTCTATGTCGGCGCGATCGGCTCACGCTCGAACGATGAAAAGCGCCGCGCGCGCCTGCTCGAGTTTGACCTGACGCCCGAACAGCTCGCCAAACTGCACGGCCCGATCGGCATTTTCATCGGCAGCAAGACGCCGTCGGAAATCGCGATCTCGATCCTGGCCGAAATGACGGCCGTGAAGAACGATGTCGTACTGCCCGAGCTGATGCAAGTGCGCAATGCGAAGGAGGCCGCGCAGATGGATGCGAGCCCGGACGCTTGTTTGCTGGACCCGGCACGCCAGATCGTCTGAGTCACAGGCGCTGCGCTGCCGAAAGGTCACGCCGGCCTAGAACCGGCGGGCCTGTTTTATAATTTCACCGCGGTTTCACTGCCTTGCGGCCGGGCGCCCCCACCTCCCGGCCGCAGTTTTTCTTACCGCTCCGACCTCGCAGGCTGCTGCGACGGCGGGCCATGCCGACCACTGCCTGATGAACCCACGCCAACAACGTCCCGACACGCCTTGCGTCGCGGTGTGCTCGACGACTTTCGACGATATTTGCCGCGGCTGCGGCCGCACGGTCGCCGAGGTGGCCGACTGGGTCTTCATGTCGGAAGAGCAGAAGGAAAGCGTCTGGGTGCGCATCCTCGCGCAGGGTTACCCGCGCCGGAACACCTGAGGTCATGAACCTGCCAGGCTTGTCCGGTCCGTTTGCGTTCGTCGGCCTGCTGCTGCTATCGAACGTCTTCATGACCTTTGCCTGGTATGCGCACCTGCGCAACCTGAGCGAGCGCGCCTGGTGGGTCGCCGTGCTGGCCAGCTGGGGCATAGCCTTCTTTGAGTATCTGTTGCAGGTACCTGGCAACCGGATCGGCTTTCAGCATTTCACGCTGGGCCAGTTGAAGATCGCGCAGGAAGTGATCACGCTGGCCGTGTTTATTCCCTTTGCGGTGCTCTACATGGGCCAGCCGCTGAAGCTCGACTATCTGTGGGCGGCGCTGTGTCTGATGGGCGCGGTTTATTTCGTGTTCCGCGCCTGAGGGCCACGCAGCGATTCCAGCAGATCCACCGGCAGCGGGAACACCAGCAGCGACGAGCGATCGCTGACGATGCCGGCCATCGTCTGCAGGTAGCGCAGCTGCATTGCGCCGGGTTCCTGTGCCAGTACCGAGGCCGCCTGCCGCAGCGCCGCCGACGCCTGCAGCTCGCCCTCCGCGTGGATCACTTTCGCGCGTCGTTCACGCTCGGCCTCGGCTTGCCGCGCGATCGCGCGGATCATCGATTCGTCCAGATCCACATGCTTGATCTCGACATTCGACACCTTGATGCCCCACGCATCGGTGGCGGCGTCGAGCACCTGCTGGATATCGGCGTTCAGTCTTTCCCGCTCGGCCAGCATGTCGTCCAGTTCATGCTTGCCCAGCACCGAGCGCAGCGTCGTCTGCGCAAGCTGGCTGGTGGCCTCGAAATAATTTTCGACCTGGATGATCGCGCGCGCCGGATCGACGACGCGGAAGTAGATCACCGCATTCACCTTGACCGACACGTTGTCGCGCGAGATGACGTCCTGCGTCGGCACGTCCAGCGTCACGGTGCGCAGATCCACTCTCACCATTTGCTGAATGCCCGGGAAGAGCGGCAGCAGGCCCGGGCCGCCCACCTTCTTGAACCGGCCCAACTGAAACACGACGCCGCGCTGGTATTCGCGCAGCACGCGCAGGCTGGCAGCCAGGAGCAGCCCGGCCAGCAACACCACCGACATGAAGCCGAATTGCAGTTCGATCATCCGCCATCCTTTGCGAGGTGAGGCACCAGGCCAGGCGCTGTCCGATCCGCCACCGGCCCGGCTATCGCCAGCGGCCAGTCTGTCAGCAGGGTGCCGGCCCGGGCTTACGTACGCTCAAGCCGGACACTTGCCGAACTCCAAAGGCATCGCCCGGATCGAATCCGGATGGATCCCTTGCCCTCGCAATTCCTGCGCATGCGCCGGCTGGCCACGGCCTTGCTGGTGGCGATGGCAACCGTGTTCGTCATTGCCCATGCGCTGAGAGGACAGCATCCTGCATGGGCGATGCTGCGCGCGTTCGCCGAGGCGGCATTGGTCGGCGGTCTGGCCGACTGGTTTGCGGTGACGGCCTTGTTCCGCCCGCCGCTGGGGCTGCCGATACCGCATACCGCGATCATTCCGGCCAACAAGGACAGGCTGGCCGACGGCATCGCCGAATTCCTGCAACAGAATTTCCTGAGCCGGCGAGTGCTGGAGGCTCAGCTTGCGCCACTGGATTTCGCGGCCTTCATCGCGGCGGCGCTACGCGACGCCCGCCTGCGCGGCTGGATCGCACAGCGTAGCCTGTCGTTTGCCGGCCAGCTCAGCCCGGGCGCGCTGGTGGCCGGCTGGCTGCATGCGCAGCTGCAGGCTCAGCAACATCAGCAGTGGTTCGACCGCTTGGCCAACGGTGCGCGGTGGTTGCTCGAACAGCATCATGCCGAGGTGTACCAGAAGGTGTGCGAAAAAAGCCCTCGCTGGATGCCGCGGCGCGTCAATGACGAGCTGTACCAGCGGCTGATGGATGGCCTGACCGAACTGATCGACGCGATGAGCCTGCCGGACAGCGCTGCGCGCGCGCAGTTTGCGCAGTTCCTGGCCGACGAGGCCGCGCACTGGGCTGACGGACGGCACGATGCGGCGATCACAGCGGCGCTGCAGCCGTCCGCCGCTGGCGAACCCGGCCTGCTGGGCGGCCACCTCGATGCGGCGATGGCGCGCTTTGCCGACCGGCTGGACGCCGATCCCGAGCGGCGCGCGGCGCTGAACCGCTGGCTGCGGCGGCAGGCGGTGCGCCTGCTGGTGAGACGACGCGCTGCGATCGTCGGCCTGGTGAGGCGCGTGATCGGCGGCTGGGACGCACAAACCGTGGCCGGCCGTATCGAGGCCCGCGTCGGCCGCGACCTGCAGTTCATCCGCATCAGCGGCACCCTGGTCGGCGGCGCGGTCGGCCTGCTGATTCATCTTATTTTTATATTGTTTTGACGGGGCTTTTCAACCAGGGTGAAGTACTGTAACAATCCTGTCACATGGCGGCGATACAGTGGCGCGGCCATGCACATTCCCATAACAACGCACCCCAAGGCCCTGACCACCATGAGTGCACCGATTGCGCAAGCAGCGGAGCCCGCCGTTGCGCGGACTGCCCCTGACACCCCTCACGCAGGTGCTGCCAAATGGCAGGACTTCCTGTTCCATAAGCTGACATTCTCATTTGCCGCACTGGTGCTGCTGATCCTGGCCGGCATCATTGGCTCGCTGGTGATCGGCGCCTGGCCGGCGCTGCAGCATTTCGGGCCGGGATTCGTCACTCGCATCGAATGGGACCCGGTGAATGAAGAATACGGCGCGCTGATCGCGATTGCCGGCACCGTGATCTCGTCGCTGATCGCGCTCCTGATCGCCTTCCCGGTCAGTTTCGGCATTGCGCTGTTCCTGACCGAGATCTGCCCGTCGTGGCTGAGGCGCCCGCTCGGCACCGCGGTCGAACTGCTGGCGGGTGTGCCCAGCATTATTTACGGCATGTGGGGCCTGTTCGTTTTCGCGCCGCTGTTCGCCGACCATGTACAGCCGCTGCTGGCAGCGACACTCGGACAGATCCCCGGCATCGGCCTGTTGTTCGATGGCCCGATGATGGGCATCGGCATCCTCACCGCCGGCCTGATCTTGTCGGTCATGATCATTCCCTTCATCGCATCGGTGATGCGCGACGTTTTCGAGACCTGTCCCGGCGTGCTGAAAGAGTCCGCCTACGCACTAGGCTGCACGCGCTGGGAAGTGGTGCGCCGCATCGTGCTGCCGTATACCCGCATCGGCGTGGTCGGCGGCGTGATGCTCGGCCTGGGCCGCGCGCTTGGCGAGACGATGGCCGTGACCTTCGTGATCGGCAATGCGCACAAGCTGTCATGGTCGCTGTTTGCCCCCGGTAACAGCATTGCGTCGACACTGGCCAATGAGTTTGCCGAGGCAGAAGCCGGGCTGCATATGTCGTCGTTGTTTGCGCTGGGCCTGATCCTGTTCGTGATCACCTTCATCGTGCTGGCGATCGCCAAGCTGATGCTGGTGCGCATGGCAAAGAACGAGGGAGCGAAATAATGCAGGCCAATCCGTTCAAGTCCGATAACGCGATCTATCGCCGCCGGCTGGCGCGCCATCGCATCGGCATCACGCTGTCGGTGCTGGCGATGGCCTTCGGCGTCAGCTTCCTGATGTGGATCCTGGCGGTGCTGGTGATCAACGGCGTCGGCGCGATCGACATCGCGATGTTCACCCACACGACGCCGGCGCCCGGCAGCGAAGGCGGCGGCCTGATGAATGCCATCGTCGGCAGCCTGATGATGGTGGGTGCGGCGACCCTGATCAGCACGCCGATTGGCATCTTTGCCGGCATTTATCTGGCCGAGTACGGCCAGGAGAGCAAGTTCGCGCAGCTCACGCGCTTCGTCACCGACATCATGCTGTCGGCGCCGTCGATCGTGATCGGCCTGTTCGTCTATGCGGTGGTGGTGGCCAACGTCAGGCATTTCTCCGGCTGGGCCGGCAGCATCGCGATCGCGCTGATCGCGATACCGGTGGTGGTGCGCACGACCGACAACATGCTGCAGCTGGTGCCGAACAGCCTGCGCGAGGCAGCGTTTGCGCTCGGCGCGCCGCGCTGGAAAGTGGCGACGATGGTGAGGCTGCGTGCGGTCAAGGCCGGCGTCGTCACCGGCGTGCTGCTGGCGGTGGCGCGCATTTCCGGCGAGACCGCGCCGCTGCTGTTCACCGCACTGTCGAATCAGTTCTTCAGCGCCGACATGAATGCGCCGCTGGCCAACCTGCCGGTCGTGATTTTCCAGTTTGCGATGAGCCCGTATGACAACTGGAAACAGCTGGCGTGGGGCGGCGCGCTGCTGATCACGGTCAGCGTGCTTGGACTGAATATTCTGTCGCGCGCCCTCGTGCGCAGCGGCAAGACCCATTGAGAGGAATGACCATGAACACTGCAACCCTGATGGAAGCGCCGGCGACGGCGGCGGCGCAGCCCGTGATGCAGGTACGCCAGCTGAATTTTTTCTACGGCGCGTTCCAGGGCCTGAAGAACATCAACCTCGACATCGCCGACAAGAAGGTCACCGCCTTCATCGGTCCGTCCGGCTGCGGCAAGTCGACCCTGCTGCGCACCTTCAACCGCATGTACGACCTGTATCCGGGGCAGCGTGCGGAAGGGCAGATCATTTACCAGGGCCGCAACATCCTCGACAAGAACATCGACGTCAACGTACTGCGCGCCAAGGTCGGCATGGTGTTCCAGAAGCCGACGCCGTTCCCGATGTCGATCTATGAAAACATTGCCTTCGGCGTACGCCTGTACGAAAACCTGTCAAAGGGCGAGATGGACGAGCGCGTCGAATGGGCGTTGAACAAGGCCGCGCTGTGGACCGAGGTAAAAGACAAGCTGCACAAGAGCGGCCTGTCGCTGTCCGGCGGCCAGCAGCAGCGTCTGTGCATCGCGCGCGGCGTGGCAGTGAAGCCCGATGTGCTGCTGCTCGACGAGCCGACCTCGGCGCTGGACCCGATCTCGACCGTGAAGATCGAGGAGCTCATCAGCGAGCTGAAGGACGATTACACCATTGCGATCGTCACGCACAACATGCAGCAGGCGGCGCGCTGCTCCGACTACACCGCCTACATGTACCTGGGCGAGCTGGTCGAGTTCGGCGAGACCGACAAGATCTTCCTGAACCCTGTGAAGAAGGAAACGCAGGACTACATCACCGGCCGCTTCGGCTGAACAAGGAGAGAGCCATGCCGAACGAACATTCGTCGCGCCAGTACGAACAGGACCTCGAAGCGATACGCTCGCGCGTATTGCAGATGGGCGGCCTGGTCGAGAAGCAGTTCTACGACGCGATGGCCTGCTTCCGCACGCTGGACGCGAAAGAGGCAGCGCGTATCATCGGCGCTGACGTCGAAGTCAACCAGATGGAAGTCGCGCTCGACGATGCGTGCAGCCATTTGATCGTCAAGCGCCAGCCGGCTGCCAACGACCTGCGTACCGTGATGGCGACCATCAAGGTGATCACCGACCTCGAGCGCATCGGCGATGAGGCCACCAAGATCGCCCGCGCGGCCAGCGCGATCCAGCAGCGCGGCGTCGCGCTGATCGCCTATGAAGACCTGGTGAGGGTCATGGGCGACACCGCCGGCCGGCTCTTGCACGGCGCGCTGGATGCGTTTGCGCGGCTCGACGAAAAGCAGGCGACGCGCCTGATCATCGAAGACGAAAAGATCGACAACGAATTCCGCACCGTGATGCGCAATCTCATCACCTTCATGATGGAAGACCCGCGCACCATCTCGCTGTCGCTCGATACGCTGTGGGTTGCGAAGGCGATCGAGCGCGTCGGCGACCACGCGAAGAACATTGCCGAGTATGTGGTTTACATCGTCGAGGGCAAGGATATTCGGCATACCGATTACGCTGCGCAGCAAGGCGCTGCCTGATCCGGGAAGGACCTTAGCATGCCCATGGAACAACCGACGATCCTGATCGTCGAGGACGAACCGGCCATCGTCGAACTGGTGAGCTTTGCACTGAAGGGCGCCGGCTGGGCGGTCGATGCCGTCAATGACACCGCCGGCGCCTGGGCCTACCTGCAGCAGAAGCGCCCTCAGCTGGTGCTGCTGGACTGGATGCTGCCGGACCAGTCCGGCATACGGCTGCTGTCACGCATTCGCGGCGACCGCAATTTCAGCACGCTGCCCATCATCATGCTGACGGCCAAAGGCATGGAAGAAGACAAGGTCACCGGGCTGGAGCAGGGCGCCGACGACTATATGACCAAGCCGTTCTCGCCGCGCGAGCTGAATGCGCGCATCAAGGCGCTGATCCGGCGTAAGGCGCCCGAGCACTCGGAACTACTGATGTCGGTCGGCCCGCTGACGGTCGATCCGGTCAGCTGCCGCGTCAGCGTCAATGAGCAGCCGATCGAGATCGGCCATGCGGAGTTCAAGTTGCTGAGGTTCCTGATTGCGCATCCCGAGCGCGTGTTCACGCGCGGCCAATTGCTCGACAAGGTCTGGGGTGACCATGCGGTGCTGGAAGAGCGTACGGTAGACGTGCACGTGTTGAGACTGCGCAAGGCACTCGGTTCGGCCGACAGTCTGGTGCAGACGGTGCGCGGCGTTGGCTATATGCTGTCGGCGAAGTAGGCGTCTCGCTTACAATGCGGATGCCGGCTTAAGCCGGCCGTCCTTCTCGCCGGATTTTTCACGGCCGGCGCTACTTTATCGTCCTGAATTGTCTCGATGAGCCCTGCTGCGCTGTTCTGGATCCCAGTTACCGTTCGCCTTGCGTTGGTGGCCGCTGCCGGCCTGGCCGGCGGGTATGTCTGGAACCTGACCGCCGGGCTGGCGCTGGCGCTGATCGTGCTGCTGGCGATGGTGCTGATGCAGCTCGGGTATATGTTCCAGCTGTCGCAGTGGCTCGATAATCCGGATGAAGTCCGTCTCAGCGACGGCTGGGGTTCGTGGACCGAGATTTTCGCCAAACTGTACAAGCTGCGCCGCGACGAGCAGCGCACCCGTGGCGATCTGGCCGAATGGCTGTCGCGCTTCCGGCAGGCGATGAGCCAGCTGCCGGACGGCGTCGTGATCATGGACGATGTGCTGTTTCTCGAATGGTGCAATCCGGTCGCCGAGCAGCATTTCGGCCTGTCGCTCGAGACCGACAAGGGCATGCGCGTGACGAACCTGATCCGCAGCCCCGAATTCATCGACTACATCATCCTTGGCAAGTACGACGAGCCGCTGACACTGTCCACCATCGACCGCAAGCTGATCGTGCACGTGATCCCGTTCGAGAATCGCCGGCAGATCCTGGTGTCGCATGATGTGACGCGTTTCGACCAGCTCGACCAGATGCGCCGGGATTTCATCGCCAATGCCTCACATGAGCTGCGTACGCCGCTGACTGTGATCAATGGCTTCCTCGAGATCGCGTTGTCCGAGCCGGACCTCGATGCCGCCACTCGGACGCAGCACCTGACGCTGATGGCCGAGCAGGGCAAGCGGATGGAAAACCTGGTGGAGGACATGCTGCACCTGACTCGGCTGGAATCGGTCGAATATCCGCTGCGCGAAGAAACGGTCGATATGCCGGCGCTGCTGGCCCAGGTCCAGGCCGAGGGTCAGGCACTGTCCGGCGGCCGGCATCAGATTACCTTGTCCTGCGACGGTCCCGACCTGTGCGGCAGCACCGATGAGCTGCGCAGCGCCATCGGCAACCTGGTGTCGAACGCGGTTCGCTACACGCCGGACGGGGGCACCATCGCGATCGACTGGAGCGACTCTGCCGAAGGCCCGCGCTGCACGGTGTCGGACTCCGGCATCGGCATCAATCCCGAGCACATTTCACGGCTGACCGAACGCTTCTATCGTGTCGACAAGAGCCGTTCGCGCGAGACGCGCGGCACCGGCCTGGGCCTGGCGATCGTGCGCCATGTGCTGCTGCGACATCATGCGCAGTTGCAGATCGATTCCGAGATCGGCAAGGGCAGCAGCTTCACGATCCGTTTCCCGCGCAGCGCGGTGGCGCTGCAAGCGGCCTGAGCGAACGGGCGCGCGATCCGTTGGGGCGCTGATTCAGAACAGCGAGTCGGGCGTGAAGCGCAGGCCGAACGACAGCCATTGCGTATCGCTGGCACTGCCATTTCCGCTGACGCCGCCGCTCTGGCGGCCCACGGTCGAGTCGATCTGCCATAGCCCCGGCACCAGGTGCAGGCGCGCACCGGCCTGCCAGTAGGTTGCGCCGGCATCGGTGCCGAAGGTCTCGGCGACCAGCGTCCAGCGTTCGTTCAGGTTGATTTCCGTTCCCAGTCCCCAGGTCAGCTGATTGCGCTGCGTGGCCTTGTCGCGCAGCCAGCCGAGGTTCGCATGCACGACCAGCGTGTCGTCGGCGAACGATGCCGAGAACGGCAGATAAGCATAGGTATTGCCGAGCAGGTTGGGGCCGGGGTTCACCTGCGGATGGCGGATGGTGCCCAGCGCCAGCCCGATGCCCCAGTCATTGCTGCGCAGCGGCTTCAGCAGAGTCTTCACCTGCAGCACATAATCGTTCGATTCAATGCTGCCGCCGCTGCCATCGGTGCGCGCATAGCCGCCGCCGAAGGTCAGCTCCAGATTGCCGGTCGGATTACAGGCCGGCAGTGCCCACAGCTCGGTGCTGTGCCGGTAGGCACGCACCCAGCTCTCGAGCTGGCAGCTGCCGGCCGTCGTGAGCCGTGCATCGTCAGTGACAAAGGGACGGGCGGACCAGGCCGGCGCAGCGCTCAGCAGCAGGGCCGTCAGCAGGGGGGCGGTCGGAAACAGTCGCATGCGCGCGAGTGTAGCAAGCCGGTGTGTCAGCTTTATGAAAGCGCACAGCAAAAAAAACGGCCCGCCGAGGCGGGCCGTAAACCATGTTGGAGATGGGGGAGACAGAGAGACTTATTTCCAGATAGCGGCGCCGCTGCCATCTTTCAGCGACGACTTCCACAGGTCGTTGATCTGCTTCACGACGCTGGCCGGCATCGGCACGTAGTCGAGATCAGTCGCCATCTGGCCGCCGTTCTTGTACGCCCAGTCAAAGAACTTCAGGACAGCACGGCCGGTCAGTGCGTCGGCCTGCGCCTTGTGCATCAGGATGAACGACGCACCCGTGGCCGGCCAGCTGTTTTTGCCCGGCTGATGGGTCAGCACGACGGCCATGCCCGGGGTGCCGGCCCAGTCGCCATTGGCGGCTGCGGCCTTGAAGGTTTCGTCGTCCGGCAGCACGAAGGCGCCGTCACGGTTCTTCAGCTGTGCAAACGCGATCTTGTTCTTTTTGGCATACGCATATTCGACATAGCCGAACGCGCCCTTGACGCGCTGCACGTTAGCGGCCACACCTTCATTGCCCTTGCCGCCCACGCCGGTCGGCCACTTGACCGCCGTGCCGGAACCAATGGTTGCCTTGAAGTCGGCGTTGGCTTTCGACAGATAATCGGTCCACAGGAAAGTCGTGCCCGAGCCGTCGGCGCGGTGCACCACCGTGATTGCCAGCGCCGGCAGTTTCAGCTCCGGGTTCAGCGCAGCGATCGCGCCGTCATTCCACTTGGTGATCTTGCCGAGATGGATACCGGCGATGACTTCCGGGGTCAGCTTCAGCTGGCCGGCAGCAACGCCGTCAAGGTTAAATACCGGCACCACGCCGCCGATGATGGCGGGGAATTGCATCAGGCCTTCCTTGTCCAGCTCGTCGGCCTTCAGCGGCATGTCGGACGCGCCGAAATCGACCGTCTTGGCCTTGATCTGGCGGATGCCGCCACCGGAACCGATCGACTGATAGTTCAGGCCAATGCCGGTCTGTGCCTTGTAGGCCTCGGCCCACTTGGAATAGATCGGGAAGGGGAAGGTGGCGCCGGCACCGGTCAGGTCGGCGGCATGGGTCGACAGGCTCAGCAGCAGGCCGGCGGCCGTGGCGGCGACGCCTTTGATCAGTTGCTTGGTACGCATGGAAGCTCCTTGGGAAGTTGTCTTACTCGTATTGCGATCAGGGACAGGCCGGACTCTACGAAAGATTTATGTCAGGTTTATGACATCTGAATTGAACTTCGGGTGAACCCGTAAATTATTCAAAAAACTATAGCGGTCGGCCGCGCATTGCACCAAGATGTCAGGGAGGAATGTAACCATCTTGTCATGCACAAGGTTTACTCTGGATCAATGAGTACTCCCGGAAAAACGATAACGGCACCGTCGCGCGCGCGTGCCTCAACCACCCGGCATGCCGGTCCGACCCTGCTGAACCGTGAACTGTCGCTGCTGGCGTTCAATCGCCGCGTGCTGGCGCAGGCGCTGGACGAATCGATACCACTGTTGGAGAGGCTGAAATACCTGTGCATCGTCAGCAGCAATCTGGATGAATTTTTCGAGGTGCGCGTGGCCAGCCTGCTGGCCCGCGACCGTGAGGACAGCGGCCATCAGAAGCGCGCATCGCTGCCGCATTTCGGTCCTGTCCATGTCGCCGCGCACGAACTGGTGCGGCAGCAGTATGCGACGCTGAACCAGCAGATCCTGCCCGCGCTGGCGGCGGCCGGCATTCATTTGCTGCGCGACGCCGACCGCAATGACGCACAGCGCGCCTGGGTGAAGGACTATTTCGAGCGCGAGGTGCGGCCGTTGCTGACGCCGATCGTGCTCGATCCGGCGCACCCGTTTCCGCAGGTCGTCAATAAGAGCCTGAATTTCATCGTTGAGCTGGCCGGCAAGGATGCGTTCGGGCGCGGCACGTCGATCGCGGTGATGAAGGCGCCGCGCGTGCTGCCGCGCGTCATACGGCTGCCCGACGGCCTGCAGGGGGACGGCACTGCCTGGTGCCTGTTGTCGTCGGTGATCCATGCGCACATCGCCGACCTGTTCCCGGGACGCGAGGTGCTCGGCTATTCGCAGTTCCGCGTCACGCGCGACAGCGACCTGTGGGTCGATGAAGAAGAAGTGAAGAACCTGCGGCAGGCGCTCAAGGGTGAACTACAGACACGGCAATTTGGTTTTGCGGTGCGGCTCGAGGTCGCTCAGAATTGCCCGCCGCACTTGTCGCAATTTTTGCTCGAGCAATTTAATATCGCGCCGGAATTCCTGTACCCGGTCGACGGCCCGGTCAATATGGTGAGGCTGAATGAATTGATCGATCTGGCGTCGGCGCCGGCGCTGCGCTTTCCGCCATTCGCTCCGCGTTTGTCGGTACCGGCCGGCGGCAGCGAGTTGTTCTCGCTGATCGCGCGCCAGGACGTGCTGCTGCACCATCCTTTCCAGTCGTTCCAGCCCGTCATCGATTTTCTGCGCGCGGCATCGCGCGACCCGGCGGTGGTGGCGATCAAGCAGACGATCTACCGTACCGGCATGAACTCCGAGCTGATGGAGGCGCTGATCGTCGCTGCACAGAACGGCAAGGAAGTCACGGTGGTGGTTGAGCTGATGGCCCGCTTTGACGAGGAGGCCAATATCAACTGGGCCGACAAGCTCGAGCGGGTCGGCGCGCAAGTGGTGTATGGCGTGGTGGGGCTGAAGACCCATGCGAAGATGGCGCTGGTGATCCGGCGCGAATCGGGCCGGCTGAAGCTGTACGCTCATCTGGGCACGGGCAACTACCACCCGAGCACTACGCGTTTCTATACCGATTTCGGGCTGATGACGGCCAACCAGGCGCTGGCGCGCGACGTCAACGAAGTCTTCATCAACCTGACCAGCCTGACGCGGCCGAAGAAGCTGAACTATTTGTGGGTGGCGCCGTTCGACCTGCAAAAAGAGCTGGTGAAGGCGATCCGCAACGAGACGCGCATCGCGCTGGAAGGGCGCAGCGCGCAGATCGTCGCAAAGATGAACACGCTGCAAGATGAGTCCATCATCGAGGCGCTGTACGAAGCGTCGAATGCCGGCGTGAAGGTCGACCTGATCGTGCGCGGCGCGTGCGTGTTGCGGCCGGGCGTGCCGGGACTGTCGGCCAACATCCGCGTGCGCTCCATCGTCGGGCGCTTCCTCGAGCACAGCCGCATTTTCCTGTTCCGCAATGACGGCGCGAACGACGTGTATCTTGCCAGCGCGGACTGGATGAACCGCAACCTGTTCCGCCGCATCGAAGTTGCATTCCCGGTGCTCGACCGCCAGCTGAAAAAGCGCGTGATCGACGAGGGCCTGAAGCCCTACCTGAAGGACAACCAGAATGCCTGGGAGCTGGATGCTGACGGCGACTATCATCGCCGCCGGCCGACGGCGCGCCAGCAGCCCTATGGCGCACAGGCTTACCTGATGACGGAGCTCGGCAGCTGATGGACCTGATCCTGTGGCGCCATGCGCAGGCCGAGGACGGCCTGCCCGATATCGAGCGGCCGCTGTCGCCGCTGGGGCGCAAGCAGGCCGCACGGATGGCCGCCTGGCTGGACCGCAGTTTGCCCAGCGGCTGCCGCATCTTGTGCAGCCCGGCCGTACGCACCCGGCAGACAGCGGACGCGCTCGGCCGCAAATACAAAGTGGTGCCCGAGATCGGCCCGGGTGCGACGCCCGGGCAGGTGCTGGCGGCGGCCGGCTGGCCGGACGGCCGCAGCCCGGTGCTGCTGGTCGGCCATCAGCCGTGGCTGGGGCAGGTGGCGGCGCTGCTGCTGACCGGGCAGGCGAACGACTGGACGGTGAAGAAAGCCAATGCATGGTGGCTCGCGCAGCGGGACCGCGAGGACGGCAATGCGATCTATCTGAAGGCCGTGCTGGCGCCGGAGTTTTTCAGCGAGTAAGCGGCGCGGCAGGTGACGGCGCAGATCCTGTTTGCCGCTGTGTTTGCCACTGAAACTCAGCGGCAGCTCAGCCACAGCAGGCCCAGCCCGAACGGTCCGAACAGCCAGTATTCCACTGGCGCACCGCCGATCCAATGCTTGTGCCAGCCGGCATGCGTGGGGCGGAAGCGGCGCACGCCAAAGGCCGGATTGAAGACAAACCACAGAAAGTCTTCGCAGACCCAGAACAGCATGATGCAGCCCAGCGCACGCAGCTCGGCCAGCAGGCTGTAATCGCCGCTGAACACCAGCGGAAAATGAAAAAACAGCGCCACCAGCGAGAACGCCCACGCGTGGTAGCCCGTCATTGCGCGACCGCCCCACAGCAAATCCAGCAGCCAGTGATGTTCGATGCGCCAGGTCGGCAGATTGGCCGCCCAGCCGGCGTCGCCTTCGATGGCAATCTCCAGCTTGGCGAAGAACGCGCCGAGCAGCATCACAGCGGCGACCGTGGCGACAAACGACAGCGTGAGGCCGGCGGGCGTTCCTGAAATCAGAGCATTCATGCGATGGCCTGCAGTACCGCGTGTGCGGCCAGCGGGCGCGCCAGGATCCGCGCACGCTCGCGCATGCTTGCCAGCCGTGCCGGGTCGGCGAGCAGCTTGTGCAGGCGGAATTGCAGCGTCAGCGTATCGTCGGCGCGCAGCGCGACGCCTTCGTGCATCAGGTACGCGGCATTGCGCTCTTCCTGGCCGGGTATCGGGTTCACCAGCAACATCGGCAGGCGCATCGCCAGACATTCGGAGGTCGACAGCCCGCCTGGCTTGGTGATGGCGATATCGGCACAGGCCATCAGCGTGTGCACTTCTTGTGTGAAGCCGACGCTGCGCAGCCGCGACGGGAAAGCGCCCGCCAGTGCCTGCAATGAGTGCAGCAGCGCCTGATTGCGGCCGGTCAGTACGATCAGCTGCAGACGGTCGTTTTGTTCCAGCAGCGTGCGTACCGTCGCGGCGCGCAGGCCGGTGCCGGCGCCGCCGCCCATCATCAGTACGGTCGGCAGCGCCGGATCCAGCCCGAAGTTCGCAGCCGCCTGCGTGCGCTCTTCAGGGCGCGCAAAGCCGGGCATCAGCGGTATGCCGCTGACGACGATCTGCTGTGCCGGCACGCCCTGTGCCTGCAGGCGGAACGCGAGCTCGTCGTTGCCGACCAGGTAGCCGTCAACGCCGTCGTGCACCCACAGCCTGTGCAAGTCGAAATCGGTGACCTGCACCCACAACGGGCAGGCCAGCTTGCCATGCTTGCGCCGTTCGGCCAGCAGTTCGGCCGGCAGAAAATGCGTGCAGACGATCACGTCCGGTGGCGCCTGCCGCAGCGTGGCGAACAGTCGCTGCGCACACAGGCGCTGCAGCTGACGGCGCAGCCGCTCGGTCAGGCCTTGTGAGGCCGTCATATCGGTCTTGCGGTACAGCCAGCCCCAGGCTTCCGGCAGGCCGGCCGACAGCGCCAGGTACAGGTCGCGGTAGGCGGCGCGGAACCAGCCGGGCACCAGCGACATCAGATCGATGTGCTGCACGTCGAGGCGGGGAAAGATAGCCGGTGCATGCGCGACCAGCGCCTCGGCCGCGCGCACATGGCCGGCGCCTGCCGATACCGACAGCACCAGCACGCGGGTGCCGTGGCGCGACGGCGGGAACAGCCGGCCGGCAGACTGCGGGTCGCGGCCATCGGACAGCGCGTCGTCGATCGCTCGGTGCAAGAGGTTCAGGCCGGCACTGCGCATGGCACCTCATCGGCCACATACTGGCTCTGTTCCCAGCGCAGCATCACTTCATGCCAGTCGGTCAGCCGCAGCTTCCCGTTGGGTTCTTCGACCAGGGCAGACAGGCTTTCCACCCAGTCGCCGTCATTGCAGTACAGGACGCCGTCGATGTCGCGGATCTCCGGTTTGTGGATGTGGCCGCAGATCACGCCGTCGACGCCTTGCTTGCGCGCCTCGGCGGCCAGCGCCTGCTCAAACGAGCTGATGTAGCTGACGGCATTCTTCACTTTCAGTTTCAGGTACTGCGACAGCGACCAGTAGGGCAGACCGGCGCGCGCGCGCCAGACGTTATAGATCTGATTGAACTTCAGGATCATCGTGTACAGCGAGTCGCCGACATAGGCGAGCCATTTCGCGCAGGCGATCACGCCATCGAAACGATCGCCGTGCAGCACCAGCATGCGCTTGCCATCGGCCGTGGTGTGAATGTGCTCATCGCGCACCTTGATGCCGCCAAAATCCTGGCCGATGAACTGCCGTACCGATTCGTCATGGTTGCCCGGCACGAAGATCACGCGGGTGCCTTTCTTCGCCTTCTTCAGCACCAGTTGCACGACATCGTTATGGGTCTGGTGCCAGTACCAGCGACGCTTCAGCTGCCAGCCGTCGATGATGTCGCCAACCAGATAGAGCTTGTCGGACTCGGTCACCTTCAGGAACTCGAGCAGCCGCTTGGCCTGGCAGCCGCTGGTGCCGAGGTGCAGGTCGGAGATGAAGATCGTGCGAAAGCGCAGCGGCACCGGCTTGTGCCGAGGATGGTCGATCAGCCGGCGATTCAGCTTCGCCGCGGCCACGGCATCGCGCGCGTTCATGCGATGGCCTCTTCGTTGTTCTCGTCTTTGGCGTCGTCCTTCAGGTAGTGACGCGCGTAGCGGCCTTCCATGCGTGCCAGCGGCAGCATCATGAACAGGTCGGCGCAATGAAAGTCCGGATCCCATGCGGGCAGGCCGCAGATCCACGCGCCGCTGCGCAGATAACCCTTAATCAGCGCCGGCACGGTCACGCTGCCGGCCGGTGCTTCGTCAGGCAGCGGGAACGGCAGCTTCGGTTCGACCCGGTATTCGGGCGGCGCCAGATGGCTGCCCGTCAGCTGACGATACAGGCCATTGACGGTGTGGCCGCCGTCGGCCAGGCTCACGCTGGCGCAGCCGATCAGGTATTCGGCGTTCTCGCGCTTCATGCAGGCGGCCAGACCGGCCCACAACATCATCAGCACGCCGCCGCCGCGATAGTCGGGATGGATGCACGCGCGTCCGGCCTCGAGAATGCGCGGGCGCAGATGCTGTAGCCGTGACAGGTCGAACTCGCTCTCTGAATAAAAGCGGCCGGTGCGCGCAAGCCCGCGCCCGCCCAGTACCCGGTAGGTACCGACCACTTTCAGCGAGCGCGTGTCGCGCACCAGCAGATGGTCGCAGTAGTCGTCGAAATCGTCTTTCTCCAGGCCTTCGCTATTGTGCAACGACTCCAGGCCCATGGCCTCGACGAAGACCTGGTAACGCAGGCGCTGGACTTCGCGCACTTCTTCGGGCGTGGTGGCGAGGCTCAGCGAGAGCTTGGGAAAACTGGGGGTGGCGTCGGAACGGACGGTCGTCAGGCGCATGATTCCTCCTCATTGGGTGATCGTGCGGCTGAGATTAGCGAGCGAATGCTGCAAGGCCGTGACGACGGCGTGTCGCTTTCGTTACAGCCCACAGAACGCACGGCAGCCTGCTGCCGTGCGCCGGGTGGTCTGCGGCGTCAGGCCGGGCCAGCGCCGACCGGTCCGCCGTCATCGCGCGTGATGACGATGGTGGCCGAGCGCGGCCGTGCCTGGCCGCCCGCCGGCCAGTGGCTGAGGTAAGTCGATGGCGCGGCAATGTCAAAGCCTTTGCCCTGTGTGGTCTCGCCCGGGTGCTGAATGTTGACGAACAGCGCACGGCCGTCGGGCGACTCGGTCAGTCCGGTGATCTCGCAATCGACGGGGCCGACCAGGAATCGGCGCAGGTTCGATTCGGTGGCCGGTTTGCCGACCTGCGTGGCAACCTGCTTTACGGTGTCGCCGTCATGACTGGTGACTGTGCGGCGCTCACCATCGCCGACCCGGCCGGGGATCGCGGCCAGCAGCATGCAGTTGCTGGTGTCTTCATACGCGCTGTCGTCGGTCTCTATCCACAGCAGTCCGCTGCGCGCGAACCATAGTCCGTCCGGCGACGAAAAATCGTTGCTGTCGACGAGGCCGGACAAGTTGACCTGCGCCGGGTCGGCAGAGGCGCGCGCGGCGAACAGGAACACGTCCCAGGTAAAGCGCGTGGCGTCGGCACGGCCATCGTGCTCAGCCCAGCGGATGATGTGGCCGTTGACGTTGCCGCGCCCCTGCTTGCCGGCACGGGCATCGGTGTAAAAGCGCGGATTGGCGGCATCGAGCTGCGCGAGCTCGCGCGACGGGTTGTAGGTCAGCGTCATGTAGACCTCGCCGTTGCGCGGATTGACGGCGCCCCATTCCGGGCGATCCATGCGCGTCGCACCGGCGGCATCGGCGGCGAGCCGCGCGTGCACCAGCACGTCGGCGCGGTCGGCAAACGGGTAGGCCGGGTTCGACGCATCAATGCCGTTGGCGCCGAGCGCCAGCTCGAGCCAGTCGCCGCTGCCATCGGCATTAAATCGGGCGACATACAGGCGGCCGTCGTCCAGATATTTGTCGCCGGCAGCCAGTCCACGCGCGGCGTCGGCCGGGTCCCATACGGCGCGCGAGACGTACTTGTAAATATATTCTCCGCGTGCGTCGCAGCCCATGTACCAGACCAGCGGCCGGCCCGGCACGACCGGTCCCGGCCATGCGCCCTCGTGTGCGAAGCGTCCGAGCGCGGTGCGCTTTTTGGGCGTTGAGTCGGGGTTGAACGGATCGATCTCAACCACCCAGCCAAAGGTGTTCGGTGCATGGCGGTAGTCATCGCTGCCGTCGTCGGAGGATCCGCGCACCGACGCGTCCCAGCGGCCGTAGCGGCGGTCGGCGGTGTCGGGCTGCACACTGGCCCACAGCTCGCGGCCGGCGCCGCCAATGCCATAGCGCTTCAGTGCGGCCAGCGCTTTGGCGCTGCGCCTGGCGTCGTCGCCGGGCAGGCGGCGGAAGTAGCCTGCCCAGTTTTCTTCGCAGGTCAGGTAGGTGCCCCACGGGGTGTGGCCGTTGGCGCAATTGGCAATCGTGCCGCGCGTGCGCGTGCCGGTCTGCGAATAGTGGGTGACCATCAACGGGCTGCGCGCCGCCGGTCCGCTGATTTCCATGTCGGTGAAGGTGGTGATGCGGCGCGCGAAGCGCGACTCAGCCACGCGCTGCCAGCGCTGGCCGTCGCGCCGTATCTCGATCACGCTGACACCGTGCGCAAGCATTTCTTTCAGGACTTCCTGCTCGGACACGCGGCGGCCGTCGACGATGGTCTGACCGGTCGGATGCAGGAAGGCAGCGGTGACAGCCTCGTGGTTGATGCACAGCAGCGCACGATCGGAGACGCCGCGATGCCAGCGTCCGTCGCGGCCGATACCGAAGAAATGCATACCGTCATGATGGTCGCCGGCACGCCGTGAAAAACTGGCGGCCTCATCGCTGCCATCGTTCGCATATGCGGGCAGTGCGGGATCGAGCGGATCGCCGGTAGCGAGCAGCACTGACCAGGAATAGCCGACGGGCACTGCCAGCGTGTCGGCCGTGTGCTTGGGCACCGCGCCGAAGTTCAGCTTTAGTGAGCGCATCGCCGCCTGGGCGTCGCCGACGGGCGACAACAGCAGGCTGCCTGCGCCGAGATAGCCGGCAGCGGCCGCCGCCAGCGAGCCTTTCAGCAGGTCTCGGCGCGACAGCCGGGCGTCAAGAATGGTCGAGAAATCATGGGCGCCGCGCGCCGGCCGGTGGTCTTGCATTCATCTGCTCCTGGGGGCTGGATCCGGGTGAGATCCTGATCAGAGCAGATTTTGATGAACGTGTCATGACAAGCGGGGCGGCCGGCCTCGCTTGTCGCCCCCTTGTCAGAGACTTACTTCTTTTTCGGGCGGCCGGCCTTCAGCGGCGTCAGCGCCTGCTGTGCCGACCGCAGCATGGCCGGGTCCATCTTCGACAGCAGGGCGATGCCTATTCTCAGCAGCTCGCTTTTCTTGATCTCGAATCCCGCGGCCACGCAGGCCTTTTTGACTTGCGCGATCAATGCATATTCATTGTCGGGCATCGTGAAGCTGTCGCGTACCAGCTTGGGCTTTTTCACCTTGTCGGCGGCGGCCTTCGGCGCCTTTGCCTTCGTGGCTGGCGTGGCGCTGCGTGCCGCCGTGGCGGCCGGCTTTGCGGGCGACTTCGCTGGCGATTTTGCGGCCGTCTTCGTTGCTGGCTTCGTTGTTGGCTTCACTTCCGGCTTTGCAGCGGCCTTCGCCGCCGGCTTCGGTGCCGCTGCCTTGCGCGGCGCTGCGGCCTTGCTATTTGCGCTGGTTTTGCTGGCCATCGTATGCTCCTTTTGGTGTAAACGTATAAATAATATAAATCATTTTATTTTTACGTACAAGCAAAGGGACAGATCAGCCTGCGCTGCGCAGGACAAACTTTCTTCCGGCGTCTTCCCATGCCGACTGTTCCTTCGCGATCCAGTAGGCGAGGGTCGGGTGGCTGGACAGTGCGTGCGTGCCGACCGTGAGCTCGATGCGCGAGCGCAGCTGCAGCTTGACCGGCTCGACAGCCGGATCAACCCGGGCGTGCATGAACAGGATGCCCAGCCGCAGCGCGAGAATCGCCTTTTGGATCTCGGCGTCGGCCAGTGCATCGGCCACCTTGCGCAAGTTGCCTTTCTGCGCCAGCAGCAGCACGGACAGCAGGTGCTGTTCGTGCGTGGTGAACCCGGGCAGGTCGGCGTTCAGCGCGAGATACGCGCCATGCTTGTGAAAGCCGGTGTGCGACACCATCATGCCAACTTCATGCAATTGGCCCGCCCAGCCCAGCATGCGTTCCTGCGGGCCCTGGTCGCCGGACAACTGGCGGTACAGCGCCACGGCGTTGGCGGCGGCCTGCGACGCGCGCGCGGCATCGACGCCGAAGCGTTGCATGAAATGGCGCACCGACGCCTGCCGGCGGTCGCGCTTGCGCTCACGCATGTGCAGATCCCACAGCACGCCCATGCGCAGGCCGGCTTCGATCGGCTGCACCGTGCGCAGCCCGCCTTCCTGCGCGAGGCCAAGCAGTACCGGCAGGCCGCCGAGCACGACGCTGATGCGCTCGGCGCGCACGCCGGCGAGCTCGATGCGGCTTTTGCGGCCGATGGCGATCAGCCGGTCCTTCAGCGCGGTCAGGCCCTTGACTGACAGCTGACCATCACCGAGCGCGTTCTTCTCGATGACCTCGGCCAGCGTGCGCATGCTGCCGGACGAGCCATAAGCGATGTCCCACAGCTTCGGATGAAAGGGGGCGATGCCATCTTCGAAGCGGCTGCGGGCCTCGAGGATGGCGGCGTCAAAGGCCTCGGCCGTGATGCGGTCACCGCTGAAAAAACTCGCCGCGACGGCCGCCGTGCCGATGCTGAACGATTCGACTTCTTCGATCTCGTTGCCATGGCCGACGATGACTTCGGTCGAGCCGCCGCCGATGTCGATGACGAGCCGGCGTTCGTCGGGCCGGTCGAGCGCGCAGGCGACGCCCATGTAGATCAGCCGGCCTTCTTCTTCGCCGGAGATGACGTCTATCGGATGGCCGATCGCCTTTTCGGCCAGCGGCAGGAAGGCCTGCGCATTGCGCGCGATGCGCACGGTGTTGGTGGCGACCACGCGCACGCCGGACAGCGGCATGGCCTTCAGGATGCGCGCGAAACGCGCCAGGCAGGCGAGCGCGGTGTCGATCGCCTGTGGCGTCAGGTTGCCGCGCCGGTCGAGTCCGGCCCCGAGCATGACGGGCTCGCGTGCGCTATTGACGATGCGGATGCGCTCGCCATCAAAGGTGCCGATGTGCAGGCGGAAGCTATTCGACCCGAGGTCGACGGCGGCGAACATGGATCGGTATCTCCTGTATCTGGTCCTGACGAGGCCGCTGCGGCCGCTTTTGCAAAACGAATGTGCAAAACGAATTTATAAAAACTTTATATCGTCTCGACCGAATGTGACAGGGTGATGACGACAGCGGGATTGTTGTTTTGCGGTGCTGGCGGTCATTATCGGCGACGACTTTACGTCTTGTCACAAAGCTGAAAAATTTCGATCACATACTCCGCCCCGGTAAGAAAAAAAGCCGAACGATGAACGTGACACCACGTCCTGGTCTCGACCGAACCACAACCGGAGGAATTGAATGAGCAACTCGAAGAACATCATCGCAGTCAAGCGCGCGGCCATCGCCGTTGCTACCGTGTGCGCGTCGCTGTCGGCGCCAGCCATCGCCGCTGACAATAAGGCGCTGCTGGACCTGATGCTGAAGAAAGGCGTGATCACCCAGAAGGACTACGACGAATTCGTCGAAACCACGCGCGACGCAGACGAGAACAAGGCGTTCAAAGAAAAGCGTGTCGACCAGGACCTGGCGAAGGCCAATGCCTATATGCAGAAGAACGCTGAATCCGGCCAGGTGATGAAGAGCGGCCTGGGCATCCAGTCCGCCGACGGCGAGAGCTCGATCCAGCTGACCGGCCGTATCCATATGGACTACCGCAACTATGGCCGCACTTTCGCGGACGGTAGCTCGACCGATCCGCTGCAGAACGCCTTTGAAGTGCGCCGCGCACGCCTTGGCGTGAAAGGCCAGTTCATGAAGGACTGGAAGTACGAGATCGTCGGCAACTACGGTATGTCGGCCAACGGCATGGGCTCGAGCTCGACCGAGATCGACGTCGCTTATGTCGACTATGCGGCCAACCCGGCAGCGTCGGTCCGTTTCGGTAAGTTCAAGATGCCGTTCAGCCTCGAACAGCTGACCAGCTCGAACAACATCGATTTCATGGAACGCAGCCTGATCGGCCAGTCGGACAAAGAGCTGGTGCCGGGCAAAGAAACGGGCCTGATGCTGTTCGGCAGCCCGGTGTCGGGCGCGACGTACGCCGTGGCGCTGTCGACCGGCCGTGGCAACAATGACGCGACCTACGACAAGCCGGACTTCATCGCACGCGGCACGGTCAACGCCAGCAAGCTGTTTGCCATGAGCGACGCGCTGGTCACGCACCTTGGTGTCGCGTACAGCAAGGGCGACCTGAAAACCATGACGCCGGGCAGCGAGCGCGACGAGACGCGCGCTATGCCGGGCTTCTTCAAGGCCAAGACCGCGCTGACCGGCCCGGTGACGCGCCAGCGTATGGGCCTGGAAGCGGCCGTGGCTTACGAGGCGCTGAAGGTGCAGGCTGAATACTTCGACTACAAGTACGAAGGTTCGAACCAGACCGACAAGTTCAACGGCTATTACGCACAAGTGGTGTACAACCTGACCGGCGAAAAGCATAACTACAGCAACTCGTCGGGTACCTTCGGCTGGATCAAGCCGAACCAGCCGTTCTCGCTGGCCAAGGGCGGCCTCGGTGCATGGCAGGTCGGTCTGCGCTTCAGCAACTTCGATGCGTCGGATGTCGAAGCTGCGTCTGGCACGACCAACAAGGCAACGGCTGCGACGGCAGGCCTGACCTGGTTCGTCAACGACTATGCGCGCTTCATGCTGAACTACACGACGACGGACTTCGACGGCAATGCCGTCGGTGCCGCCGGCGCGCAGATCAAGAAAGACCGTGCGCTGATGCTGCGCGCACAGCTGTCGTTCTGATCCGTCTGACTCGCAACGGAAAAACGCCCCTGATGCAGGGGCGTTTTTCATTGGTGCGTTCCCTGTCTTTACCTTCATGGCTTCTCAATCGCCGATGACTGACCGCCTGCGGCAGCACGTCCTCCTCGACCCGACGGGCCTTGTCTGGGCCTACCGGCTCGATGCGCGGCACGGCCCGACTGCGCTGGATGCCGACGCGCTGATCGATGAGATCGACGCGCATCGCGCTGCGCCGGGACCGTCCGGCTCGCTGCTGTGGATGCACTTTAATTTGAGCCAGGCCTCCACCGAGCGCTGGCTGCGCAATCATGCGCCGCTGCCGCCGGAATTCTTCGAGTCCTTGCAGCAGGGCTCGCGCTCGACCCGCGTCGACCGCATCGACGATGCGCTGCTGACGGTGATGAACGATGTGCTGCATGGCTTCGCTTTCGATCCGTCGGAAATATCGACGCTGTGGGTGTATGTGACCCCGGGCATCGTGATCAGCGCGCGCCGCAAGCCGCTGAAGTCGGTCGACCGCTTGCGGCAGGCGGTGCAGAGCGGTGTGCCGATACTCTCGACGACGGAGCTGCTGACGCATTTGCTGCGCGACCAGGCTGATGTGCTGATCGGCATCGTACGCGAGGCCGTCACCCGCGTGGACACCATCGAAGACGACTTGCTGGCCGGCCGGCTGGATTCGAAGCGCGGCCATCTCGGCAACCTGCGCCGCGTGCTGGTGAGGCTGCAGCGGCTGATGGCACCGGAGCCGGCGGCGCTGTTCCGGTTGCTGCAGCGACCGCCGGGCTGGCTGGCCGATGCGGACTTGCAAGAGCTGCGCGAGTCAAGCGAAGAATTCTCGGCCGTGCTGACCGACATGAGCTCACTGCAGGAGCGTATCAAGCTGCTGCAGGAAGAGATCGCCGCGATGATCAATGAGCGCAGCAGCCGCAGCCTGTACACACTGACGGTCTTTACCGTCGTCGCGTTGCCGATCAATCTGATCGCCGGCCTGTTCGGCATGAATGTCGCCGGCATTCCGTTTGCCGAGAGCCCGCACGGTTTCTGGCTGGTGGTGGGGCTGGTGGCGGCGATCACGTCGATGGCGCTGTGGGCGCTGATGCGCGGGCGCACGGACTGAATTCCCGCTCGGATAAAATGCAGGGTTTTTCTGTAGCCCGGGCAAGCTGATGCGCAAACTTCTTATTCTCCTGACGACCTCTATCGTGCTGGCGGCCTGCCAGACCTCGCAGGTATCGACGCCCGTATCGACGCCCGCATCGGCGCCCGTTGCTGATACCGCCACGCCGCCCGCGCCGCGCCGCGTGAAAATCGGACTGGCACTGGGCGGTGGCGCCGCGCGTGGCTTTGCGCATATCGGCGTGATCAAGGTACTGGAAGCGCAGGGCATTGTGCCGGACCTGGTGGTGGGCACCAGCGCGGGCAGCCTGGTCGGTGCGTTGTACGCGGCAGGCAACAATGGCTATGCGCTGCAAAAAATGGCGATCGACATGGACGAGGCAGCCATCTCGGACTGGACGCTGCCGTTTTTTTCGCAGTCGACCGGCGTGCTGAAGGGCGAGGCAATTCAGAGCTATGTGAACCGTGCATTGCAGGGCAAACCGATCGACCAGCTGAAAGTGCCGTTTGGCGCCGTAGCGACCGATCTGCACACCGGCCAGCCTATCTTGTTCAGGCGCGGCAATACGGGAGCGGCGGTGCGTGCGTCTTCAGCGGTACCGGGGGTGTTTCATCCGGTGAGGATCGGCAATATCGATTATGTCGATGGCGGACTGGTGTCGCCGGTGCCGGCGAGCTTCGCGCGGCAAATGGGCGCGGATTTCGTGATTGCCGTGAACATCTCCGCGCAGCCCGATGCACAGCCGGCGTCCAGTACCTTTGAGGTGCTGCTGCAGACCTTTGCGATCATGGGGCAAAGCCTGAACCAGTATGAGCTGAAGCAGGCCGATGTGGTGATCCGGCCGGAACTGGCGACGATGAAGGGCGGGGATTTTCAGGGCCGCAACCTGGCGATCCTGGCCGGCGAAAAGGCCGCGATGGCGATGCTGCCGGAGATTCGCCGCAAGCTGCAGCTGAAGACGGGCGCGCAGCCCTGAGGCAGGGGCGCTTTGGTGCCGCTGATTCGGCGGGCCCGGGTCAGCGCTTCGGCGCTTCCGGCATCTCGGTGCTGACAATGCGGCGCGCGCCGTTGAAGCGCGCTTTCCAGTAATCGAGGTCCATGCTGTCGACGCGCACTGCGCCGCCGGACGACGGCGCATGGATGAACTTGTTGTCGCCGAGGTAGATGCCCACGTGCGAAAACGCGCGCCTGAGCGTGTTGAAGAACACCAGGTCGCCCGGCTGCAGGTCTTTCTTGTCAACCTTTTCACCGACGCGGCTGATTTCGGACGATGTGCGCGGCAGCTCGGTGCCGTTGGCCTCGCGGAACACATACCGAACCAGGCCGCTGCAATCGAGCCCGTGTTCGGGTGACGAGCCGCCCAGCTTGTAATGGATGCCTACCAGCGACATTGCCTCGATCGCGAGGCTGGCTGCGCGGTCGGTAAAGCTGCTGATGCGCGACAGCAGCGGCGTGGATTCCGGCACCGGTTCGATGTCGGCCGCGTACGCTTGCAGCCCGACGCCGAGCGTGGCGTACAGTGCGGTACACAGCGAGAGGACAACGAGGCTTCGGCGGGCGCGGAAAGGCAAGCGTGTCACCTGTGGATTTGGAAAACCCCGGAATGTACGCGATCGGCCCGGGCTTGTCAAAATGGATTGCCCAAAATTTGGGCAGGACGGGTCCGCAGGTCGAGGTAAAAAAGATATCGTACAATCCTGCCTTTTTTCAGGATAAGAGGAGCACAACATGCGTTCGAAACAGGCCCTTACTCTCGACGATGTGAAGAAAATCGCCGCCGCTGCCGAAGCAGAAGCCGTGGCCAACAAATGGGCCGTGACGATCGCCATCGTCGACGACGGCGGCAATCTGCTGTGGCTGCAGCGCCTGGACGGCGCAGCGCCGGTGTCGGCATCGATCGCGCCGTCGAAGGCGCGCACCGCAGCGCTGGGCCAGCGCGAGACCAAGATCTATGAAGACGTGATCAACAATGGCCGTTATTCCTTCCTGTCGGCGCCGAACATCGACGGCCTGCTCGAAGGCGGCGTGCCGGTGATGGTCGGCGGCGATTGCGTTGGCGCGGTGGGTGTTTCCGGCGTGAAATCGAATGAGGATGCGCAGATCGCCAAGGCCGGCATCGCCGCGCTCGGGATCTGATCGCGCTTCGAACGATAACTGATCGTTAATTTTTCGCGCTTCACCGCGCGGGCAGCGGGGCCTGTCGGTTGCTCGGACATCGGCCTTCGCGCTATAATTGGCAGGTTTAGCCAATGACCTCGCCGCCCGCGCAAACCACCTTCCTTTCGTCCAGCATCGCTCGGTGTCTGCCTGCCTACCTGCAGGTGTGCCCGGATGCAGACGCCCAGTCGCGGCGGTAACCAACCAGGAGTTACCTTTGCCGCCATTCTTCACGGCCAACCAAACCCCGGCCATCCTCGCGCTCGCCGACGGCACGATTTTCAAGGGGTATTCGATCGGCGCCGCTGGCCACACCAGCGGGGAAGTTGTTTTCAATACTGCAATGACGGGTTATCAGGAGATCCTGACCGATCCGAGTTACAGCCGCCAGATCGTCACACTGACTTACCCGCATATCGGCAACACCGGCGTCAATCCGGAAGATGTCGAATCGACCAAGGTGCATGCCGCCGGCCTGATCATCCGTGATCTGCCGCTGCAAGTGTCGAATTTCCGCGCGACCCAGAGCCTGCCGGACTACCTGAAGGCCGAAGGCATCGTCGCGATCGCCGGCATCGATACCCGCAAGCTGACCCGCCTGCTGCGCGAGAAGGGCGCGCAGAACGGCGCGATCGTCGCCGGACCGAATGCCACCGAAGCGGCAGCGCTCGACCACGCGCGCGCGTTTCCCGGCCTGTCCGGCATGGATCTGGCAAAAGTTGTGTCAACTCAGTCCGCCTACGAGTGGACGCAGACCGAATGGACGCTCGGCGAAGGCTACGGTACGCAGACCCAGCCCAAATTCCACGTGGTCGCGTTCGACTACGGCGTCAAGTTCAACATCCTGCGCATGCTCGCGCAGCGCGGTTGCAAAGTGACGGTGCTGCCGGCACAGGCCAGCGCCGCGGATGCGCTGGCGCTGAATCCGGACGGCATCTTCCTGTCGAACGGCCCTGGCGATCCGCAGCCTTGCGACTACGCCATCGCTGCTTCGCGCGAACTGATCGAGAAGGGCATTCCGACCTTCGGCATCTGCCTCGGCCACCAGATCATGGCGCTGGCTTCCGGCGCGAAGACCGTGAAGATGAAGTTCGGCCACCACGGCGCGAACCATCCGGTGCAGGACCTCGACACGAAGCAGGTGATGATCACCTCGCAGAACCACGGTTTTGCAGTCGACGTCGACACGCTGCCGGCGAACTGCCGCGTGACCCATGTGTCGCTGTTCGACGGCTCGCTGCAGGGCTTCGAGCGCACTGACCAACCCGCATTCTGCTTCCAGGGCCACCCCGAGGCGTCGCCCGGACCGCACGACATCGCCCCCCTGTTCGATCGCTTCGTGGCGATGATGGAGAAACACAAGCATGGCTAAGCGTACCGATATCAAGAGCATCCTCATCATCGGCGCCGGCCCGATCATCATCGGCCAGGCGTGCGAGTTCGATTATTCGGGTGCACAGGCCTGCAAGGCGCTGCGCGAAGAAGGCTACAAGGTCATCCTCGTCAACAGCAACCCGGCAACCATCATGACCGACCCGGAGATGGCCGATGTCACCTACATCGAGCCGATCACCTGGCAGGTGGTGGAGCGCATCATCGACAAGGAGCGCCCGGACGCGATC
>JACCDQ010561699.1_pt1 | contig 28770 bp, 28 predicted proteins | sample 7446031 | NCBI WGS metagenome assembly JACCDQ01 (sample SAMN15323442, study PRJNA562643) | freshwater metagenome | isolation source: river surface water | place: USA:Blue River Watershed | collected 2017-08-17 | reverse complement strand
GGCGCATGCCCGGCCTCATCAAAGACGCGAAAGACGTGCTGCTGAGCCTGTTCGACACCGACGCCGAATACTGCGCCGACACGGTGGAAGACATTTATGACGACCTGGAACGCATCAGCCGCAAGGTGTTGTCGGGACAGGTGACGGACGAGATCGCGTCCGAGGTGCTGGGCGGCATCGCGCGGCACGAGGACATGAGCGGGCGCATCCGCCGCAACATGATGGACACCCGCCGCGCCGTCAGCTTCATGATGCGCACCCGGCTGTTGAGCGCCGAGCAGTTCGAGGACGCGCGCCAGATTTTGCGCGACCTGGACTCGCTCGACAGCCACACCGCGTTCATGTTCGAGAAGATCAACTTCCTGATGGACGCGACCATCGGTTTCATCAACATCAACCAGAACAAGATCATCAAGATCTTTTCGGTGGCCAGCGTGTCGCTGCTGCCGCCGACGCTGGTGGCCAGCAGCTACGGCATGAACTTCCAGTTCATGCCCGAGCTGGGCTGGACGCTGGGCTACCCGTTTGCGATCGCGCTGATGGTGCTGTCGGCGGTGGTGCCGATGGTGTACTTCCGCAAGCGCGGCTGGCTCAAGTGAGCACCCACTCGCTCACAACAGATTGAGTGCCTTGCGCACGATGCGCCCGCTGTAGTGGCGCGCCACCTGCTGCAAGAAGTGCTGGAAATCGACGTGGGCGTCGTCGTCGGCCCGGTCCGAGATGGTGCGCACGGCCGCGAACGGCACGCCGTAGTCGGCACACACCTGGGCCACGGCCGCGCTTTCCATGTCCACCGCCAGCGCTTCGGGCAACGCCGCCCGCAAGGCTGCACTTTCAGCGCTGGTGGCCACAAAACGGTCGCCCGTGGCGATCTCGCCCCGGTGCACGCTGGGGGCATGCAAGCCAAAAGACCGCAACGTGGGTTCGTCCACCAACTTGGGCAGCCAGGTCACGGCGTCCTTGGCGGCCTCGTGCAGCACCTGGGCCAAGGCCAGGTCGGCGGCAAAGCGCGAACGGCCATAACCCGGCACTTCCCAGCGCGGCACGATGGGCGAAGCGTCCAGGTCGTGCTGCATGAACGCGCTGCCAACCACGATGTCGCCCACTTCCACACCGCTGGCCAGCCCGCCGGCCACGCCCGTGAAAATGACCTGCTGGGGCTGAAACCGCTCCATCACGGCGGTGGCGGTGGCGGCTGCGGCCACCTTGCCAATGCCGGACAGCACCGCCACCACCGCGTGCTGCTGCAGGTGGCCTTGCCAGAACTCCCGCCCGCCCGAACGCACCGGCTGCTCGTCGGACATGAGGTGGAGGATTTCGGCCAGCTCTTCGCGAACGGCGCTGATGACGGCAATGCGTTGGCCCATGGGCGTGGCTCCGGCTAGGTTTTGTCGCGCAACTCCCGGCGCAAAATCTTGCCCACCGGGGTTTTGGGCAACTCGGCGCGAAACTCGATCACCTTGGGTTGCTTGTACCCGGTCAAGGCGGCTTTGCAATAGTCTCGCACATGTTGCTCGTTCAGGGCGGGGTCTTTCTTGACGATGATCAACTTCACCGCTTCGCCGGAATGTTCGTCCGGGATGCCCACCACCGCGCACTCCAGCACGCCGTCCATTTCGGCCACCACCTCTTCCACCTCGTTGGGGTAGACGTTGAAGCCGCTGATCAGGATCATGTCCTTCTTGCGGTCCACGATCTTGAAGTAGCCGCGCTCGTCCATCACACCGATGTCGCCGGTCTTGAACCAGCCGTCGGCGGTCATGGCCTTGGCGGTCTCGTCCGGGCGCTGCCAATAGCCGGCCATCACCTGCGGCCCCTGGATCACGATTTCGCCAGGGCGGCCGGGCGGCACTTCCTCGCCGTCGTCGTCGATGCACTTCATGCGGGTGCTGGGCAAGGGCACGCCGATGGTGCCGGTGAATTCGGTGTTGGTGACCGGGTTGCAACTGGCCGAGGGGCTGGTTTCCGACAGGCCATACCCTTCGCAAATGGGGCAACCGGTGCGCTCCAGCCAACGTTTGGCCACCACCGCCTGCACCGCCATGCCACCACCGACCGACACCTTGAGGTTGCGCCAGTTGACGGTGTCGAAATCCGGGTGGTTCAGCAAGGCGTTGAACAGGGTGTTGACCGCCGGAAAGCTGTGAAACGTGTGCTGGCTCAGGGTCTTGAGCACCGCCGGCAGGTCGCGCGGGTTGGGGATGAGCAAGGTCTTGCCCCCGGTGCGCAGGCTGAGCATCATGTTCACCGTGAAAGCGAAGATGTGGTACAGCGGCAGGGCGCAGACGCTGGTGGGTTGCTCGTCGGCCGGGATTTTCTGCATCACCGGGGCGTTCCAGGCCTCGGACTGCAACACGTTGGCGATGACGTTGCGGTGCAGCAGCACCGCGCCTTTGCTGACGCCGGTGGTGCCGCCGGTGTATTGCAGCAAGGCCACGTCATCCGGGCCGATGGCGGGCTGCTGCAGCGTCAGCCGGGCACCGCGCGCCAGCGCGTCGTTGAAGCGCACCGCACCGGGCAGGTGGAACGGCGGCACCAGCTTTTTGACCTGGCGCACCACGTGGTTGACGAGGGCCCCCTTGAGCCAGCCGAGCCGATCGCCCATGGCGCACAGCACCACGTGCTTGACCGGGGTGTGCGCGAGGCACTGCTCCAGCGTGTGGGCAAAGTTTTCGATGATGACGATGGCCTTGGCGCCCGAGTCCTTGAGCTGGTGTTCCAGTTCGCGTGCGGTGTACAGCGGGTTCACGTTCACCACCACAAAGCCGGCCCGCAACACGGCCGCCACCGCCACCGGGTACTGCGGCACGTTGGGCATCATCAGCGCCACCCGATCCCCCCGCACCAGCCCTTTGCCTTGCAGATAGGCGGCCAGCGCCTGGGACTGGTGGTCGGTGTCGGCGTAGCTGAAATCCTTGCCCAGGAAGTGGTAGGCGGTGCGGTCGGCGTAGCGGCTGAAACTGTCCTCCATCAATGCCACCAGCGAGCGGTACTGGGCCGGCTCGATCTCGGCGGGAACACCCGGGGGATACGCGCCCAACCAAGCGGCTGGGACAGCGTTGACGCGATTCGTCATGCAGGACTCCGTGCTCTTGTCTCTGTTCGATAGGTGGGCGTGATCGCCTCTTGCCAATCGATTATGGCCCCTTATCGCGCGCGACGGGATCGTGTTTTTCCCTGACAGCAAGCTGACATTATTGGTCAGAAACCGGGCTCAGCCGCCCGACGGGTGGTGCAGTTGGTCGAGCACTTCCAGCGCGTGCGCCTCGCCCTGCTGCACGATGCTGTCAAAACGGCGCCACTGCAACAGACCAACGCGGGCCAGCGGCGGGTTGAAGTACACGTCACACAGGCGGCGGGACTCGTCCTGGCGCGAAATGCTGTACAGGATGGTGACGTTGAGCAAGTAGGACACGAGCGAGGGCAAGCGGTAACGGCGCTGTGCCCGCGGTTTCCAGCGGTCCAGCAGCAGCGTCCAGGGGCCGGGCACCTCGTCAAAGTCCAGCTTGCGCACGGTGCGGGCGCTGAGGTCCACCCCGAACACGCGGCCCACGCCGCGCATCTGGCGCATCGCGTCGACCGGGAAGTTGTTGAAGGTGCCGCCGTCGCAAAGCAAGTCGCCGTCGCGCACCACCGGCGGCAAGGCCCCGGGAATGGCGATGCTGGCCAGCAGCGACTGCGCCAGGTTGCCCTGGGTCAGCCGCAACTCCTGCCCTTGCGAGTAGTTGCTGGCGACGCAGAAATACCCTTTCCAGAGGTCCACCACATCGGCCGGGCCGCCGGTCAAGCGTTCGATGGACCGGTGGATCAGCCGCCGCACCCGCTGGCCCTTGATCAACGACAGCAAGGGGAGCCAGTTGTAGTCGCCGGTGGGGTTGATGCGGAAGGCCTCACGGGCGATGTCGATGGTGTCGTCCACCGCGCCATCGGCGGCGATGACCGCGGCCATGACCGCGCCCATGCTGGTGCCGCCCACGCAATCGACCTCGATCCCGCGCTGGCGCAGCGCCTTCCACACGCCCAGGTGCGCGAAGCCACGGGCACCGCCCCCCGCCAGCACCAGCCCCACCGCGTTGCGGCTCAGGATGCGCGCCAAACGGGCCATGTCGCGGTCGAGTTCGGGCCGCAGGTTGAGGTGACCCGTCACCGGGCGCCGGTCGATCCAACGCCGCATGCCCAGGGGCGATGGGCGGTCGGCCGGGTGCAGCAACAACAGGGTTTCGGCCGCCTCGCTGCGCTGCGGGCGCTGGGTCAGGCACGCTTGCTCGATCGGGTGCAGCACGGCGGGCTGGTCGGCCTGCGCCAGCAACAGCACCTCGTCGCTGTGCTGAATGCAACGCTCGGTCCAGGCGCGGTCGTTCGGGTCCGCCACCATGAGCACGAAGTCGTTCTCGGCCTCCAGCGCGTCCAGCGCCACCCCGCCGTCGCTGGCGCTGGCGCACACCACCCGGCCAAAACCGGCCAGCGCCATTTGCAAGCGGCGCGCGAACGGCAGCGCGTCCACCCCGTCGGTGATGGGCAGCAGACACACCATCACCGGCGCGGGCATGGGCCGAGTCTGTTGCTGGGTTTGCAGGCGGTGGATGATCTGGCGCGTCAGTGCGATGGACGCCTGGGGATAGCGCGAGACCAACAGCTCGAAATGCGCCTTGTCGATACGCGCCAGCAGCGTTTGGCGGATGGCCACCACGGTGGCCGAACGCGGCGCCCCGGTGTAGAGGCTGATCTCACCGATGATTTCGCCCCGCCCCAGTTCGCGCACCACCCGGTTGTCGCCATCGGCGCCGCGCAGGTAGACCCGCAATCGGCCACTGAGCGAGAGGTAGGCATCGTCGCCCGGCTCGCCCTGCTGCATCAGCACGTCGCCGGCTTGCAACTGCACCCAGGTGACGTGGTCGTAGATGGCGTTCAGAACGCCGCTGCCGATCTCGCCAAACTGAGCACGCAAATGGTGCGCCAGCAGCGCATGCCTGCGCTGCAGTTCGTCGTGGTGTGTCTCCATATCCGCGCAAGTCTGGCGGAAATGACACTTCTCGACAAGCGGGCCGGGCTGCGGCCTGTCGTGCGCGCGACAAGCCCCGGGACCGGCTTTCAGTTGCTCACTCGATCGCCTTGGTCATGTCCTCGACCACCTTCTTGGCGTCACCGAACACCATCATGGTCTTGTCCATGTAGAACAGCTCGTTGTCCAGGCCGGCGTAACCCGCCGCCATCGAACGCTTGTTGACAATCACCGTCTTGGCCTTGTAGGCCTCCAGGATCGGCATGCCGTAGATGGGCGAGCCCTTTTGCAGCGCCGCCGGGTTGACCACGTCGTTGGCGCCCAGGATGATGGCCACGTCGGCCTGACCGAACTCGCCGTTGATGTCCTCCATCTCGAACACCTGGTCGTAGGGAACTTCGGCCTCGGCCAGCAGCACGTTCATGTGCCCCGGCATGCGGCCCGCCACCGGGTGGATGGCGTACTTGACGGTGATGCCCTTCTCGGTGAGCTTGTGGGCCAGTTCCTTGACCGCGTGCTGCGCCCGCGCCACCGCCAGGCCGTAGCCGGGCACGATCACCACCGTTTCGGCGTTGCCCAGCACGAAGGCGGCGTCGTCGGCGCTGCCGCTCTTGACCGGCCGCTGCTCGGCCTTGGCGCCACCGGCGGTGGCAGCTTCACCACCGAAACCACCCAGGATGACGTTGAAGAACGAGCGGTTCATGGCCTTGCACATGATGTAGCTCAAGATCGCGCCCGACGAGCCCACCAGCGAACCGGCGATGATCAGCATCGAGTTGTTCAAGCTGAAACCGATGCCGGCCGCCGCCCAACCGGAGTAGCTGTTGAGCATGGACACCACCACCGGCATGTCGGCGCCGCCGATGGGGATGATGATCAGCACACCCAGGATGAAGCCCAGCGCGATCACGATCACGATGTCCGTCCAGCTCTGCGAGTGCCAGAAGCCGAAGCAGAAGAACAGCACCGCCAGGCCCAGCACCAGGTTGAGCTTGTGCTGGCCGGCGAAGGTGACGGGCGCGCCCTGGAACAGGCGGAACTTGTATTTGCCCGACAGCTTGCCGAAGGCAATCACCGAGCCCGAGAAGGTCACCGCGCCGATGAAGGCGCCGAGCGCCAGCTCAATGCGGTTGCCGCCCGGGATGGCCTCGCCTTTGGCGACGATGGAGAAAGCCCAAGGTTCGGCCACCACGGCGACCGCGATGCAGACCGCGGCCAGGCCGATCATGCTGTGCATGAAAGCCACCAGCTCGGGCATCTTGGTCATCTCGACCTTGTTGGCCATGTAGGCGCCAATGCCGCCACCGACCACCAGACCGGCCAGCACCCAGGCCAGGCCCTGGATCGCATCCACCTGCATCTGCTGGGCCAGGCTGACGATCAGCCCAACGGTGGTGAGCGAGGCAATGGCCATGCCGGTCATGCCGAACACGTTGCCACGGATGGAGGTGGTGGGGTGCGACAACCCTTTCAAAGCCTGGATGAAGCAGACCGAGGCCACCAGGTACAACAGAACGACGAGGTTCATGCTCATTTGGCGGCTCCTTCAGCGGCGGGGGCCTTGCGCTCTTTCTTCTTGAACATCTCCAGCATGCGCCGGGTGACCAGAAAGCCGCCGAAGACGTTGACCGCCGCCAGCGCCACAGCGAGCACGCCCATGGTCTTGCCCAGGCTGGTTTCGGTGAGGGCGGCGGCCAGCATGGCGCCCACGATGACGATGGCCGAGATGGCGTTGGTCACGGCCATGAGCGGCGTGTGCAGCGCGGGCGTGACGTTCCAGACCACGTGGTAGCCGACGTAGATCGCCAGCACGAAGATGATGAGGTTGAAGACAACCGGGGAGATGGCTTCCATGGGGAGGCTCCTTGCGTTACTTGCGGCGGACTTCGCCGCCTTGGGTCATCAGGCAGGCGGCGACGATGTCGTCATCCAGATCGACCTTGAGGCTGGCCGGCGGCTCGCCCTTGGCGGCTGGCGGCGCGATGAGCTTCAAGAAGTCGAGCACGTTGCGCGCGTACAGGCTGGAGCTGTCGGCGGCCACCAGCGCGGGGAGGTTGGTCTCGCCGATGATGAAGACGCCGTGCTTTTGCACCGTCTTGCCGGCCTCGGTGAGCGGGCAGTTGCCGCCGGGTTCGCCGTGCGGACCATTGGGGCCCTTGCCGGCCGCGATGTCCACGATCACCGAACCGGGTTTCATGGCCTTGACCATCTCTTCGGTGATGAGCACCGGCGCCGCGCGGCCCGGGATGAGCGCGGTGGAGATGACCACGTCGGCCTGCGCCACGCGCTTGGCGACTTCGATCTTCTGGCGCTCCAGCCAGCTCGGCGGCATGGGGCGCGCGTAGCCACCCACGCCTTCGGCGGCTTCCTTCTCCTCAGCGGTCTCGTAGGGCACGTCAATGAACTTGGCGCCCAGCGATTCGACCTGTTCTTTCACCGAGGGGCGCACATCGGACGCTTCGATGACGGCGCCCAGGCGCTTGGCGGTGGCGATGGCTTGCAGGCCTGCCACACCCACGCCCAAGATGACCACGCGCGCGGCCTTGATGGTGCCGGCCGCCGTCATCAGCATGGGGAACAGGCGCTGGTATTGGTTGGCGGCCATCATCACGGCCTTGTAACCGGCGATGTTGGCCTGAGAGGACAACACGTCCATGCTCTGCGCGCGGGTGGTGCGCGGTGCGGCTTCCAGGGCAAAGCTGGTCAGGCCGGCTTGTGCGAGCGCGGCCAGGCCTTCGGCGTCGAAGGGATTGAGCATGCCGACCAGCGTGGCGCCGGGCTTCATCAGCGCCAGCTCGTTCGCGGCAGGAGAGCGGACCTTGAGCACCAGGTCACAGGCGAAAGCAGCGGCCGCATCGACCACTTCGGCGCCGGCCGTGCGGTAGGCGTCGTCGGTGGCACTGGCGGCCACGCCGGCACCCGACTGCACCCGCACCGTGTGGCCTTGCGCCACCAGTTTCTTCGCGGTCTCTGGCGTCACCGCCACCCGCGTTTCGCCCGCCACCATCTCGGCAGGTACGCCTATGTGCATCTTGGTCTCCTCACTCGTTGCAATATTGAACAGGGTGTTCCCGAACGAAGCGTAACAGGTTCACACGACAGATTCAGCCGATCACTTCAATGCATCCGATGCAAGAGTCGTTCCCGCTCTCGGAGCGACTGAAAAGCTCGATCGGGGATGAGACGGCTCTCGTCTACTCAAAATTCAGCAGCACCTTCATCGCCTTTGAACGATCAGCGGCCAGGGCAAAGGCCCGGCCGGCATCGCGGTAGGGCAAGGTGGCGGAGATCAATGGCTTGAGGTCCACCAACCCCTGGTTGAGCAGTTCCACGGCGGTGGCGAATTCCTCGTGGAAACGGAACGCACCCCGCAGGTCGAACTCTTTGGCCACGATGGTGTTGACGGGCAAGGTCATCTCACCCCCCAGCCCCACCTGCACGATGATCCCGCGCGGGCGCAAGGCGTCGAACGCGCCGCGCAGCGCGCGCTCGTTGCCGCTGGCCTCGAACAGCACGTCGAAGTGCCCCTTGTCGGCGGTGAAGCGGGCCAGGCCATCGGGTTGCTCGGCCACGTTGATGGCTTCGTTGGCCCCCACCTGCAAAGCCTTGTTCAGCGTGTGCTCGCCCACATCGGTGACAACGATCTGGATGGCACCAGCGCGCCGCGCTGCGATGACCACCAGCGCACCGATGGGACCGCAGCCCGTCACCAGCACGCGCTTGCCCAGCAACGGGCCGGCGCGGCGCACCGCGTGCAGTGCCACCGACAGCGGCTCGGCCATCGCGCCCTCACCGTCGCTGACCGTGGCGGCCAGGCGGTGTGCCTGGTAGGTCTCGATCACGATCTCCTGGCGGAAGGCCCCTTGCACGTGGGGCGTGCGCATGGCGCTGCCGTAGTAGCGCATGTCCAGGCAATGGTTCTGCAGGCCTTGCTGGCAGTAACGGCACAGACCGCAGGGGCGGCTGGGGCTGATGGCGATGCGCTGGCCCAGCGCGAAACCTTCGGCGCCGGGGCCTACCGCCTCGACCGTGCCTGCCACCTCGTGGCCCAGCACCATCGGTTCCTGGATGCGCACGGTGCCGAAGCCGCCGTGGTTGAAGTAATGCAGGTCCGAGCCGCAGATGCCACCAGCGCGCACGCGCACCCGCAACTGGTTCGGGCCAAGGGCTGGGGTGGGGACTTCTTCGACCCGCAGGTCGCCGGGGGCATGAATGACAAGAGCTTCCACGGTATTGGTGTCCGTTGACGGTTGAAAGGGATGGTCACAAAGTGGCGGTCACGCCGCCATCCACGTACAGCACATGGCCGTTGACGAAATTCGACGCCTCGCTGGCCAGGAAAACGGCGGCACCGACCAGGTCCTCGACGTCACCCCAGCGGCGTGATGGCGTGCGCCCGACCAGCCATTCGGTGAACTTGGCGTCCTTCACCAGCGCGTCGGTCAGTTCGGTCTTGAAGTAGCCCGGACCCAGGCCGTTGACCTGGATGCCGTGCTGGCCCCAGTCGATCGCCATGCCCTTGGTGAGCATCTTGACCGCGCCCTTGCTGGCCGTGTAGGGCGCGATGTTGGGCCGGCCCAGCTCGCTCTGCACAGAGCAGATGTTGATGATCTTGCCGCGCTGGCGCCCGATCATGTGCCGTGCCACGGCCTGGCCGACCAGGAACACGCTGTCCACGTTGGTCTTCATCAGTTCGTGCCATTGCGCCTCGTCGAATTGCTCCAACGGCGCGCGCCGCTGCATGCCGGCGTTGTTGACAAGAATGTCGATGGCGCCGGCCTCGACCTCGATGCGGTCGATGGCCGCGCGCACTGCCGCGCCGGAGGTGACGTCGAACGCGGCGGTGAGCACGCTGGCCCCTTCTGCACGCAGGCGATCGGCCGCCTGCGCCAGCTTGTCGGGACCGCGTGCGTTGAGGATCACGCGCGCACCGGCGTCAGCCAGTCCACGCGCCAGCGCAAAGCCGATGCCGGCACTGGAGCCGGTGATCAAGGCGGTGCGCCCGCTGAGGTCGAACCGCTTGAGCGCGGCAGGCAAGGTGGGGGTCAAGATGATGGCTCCTCGGAAACGTGTGCGGCATCAATGTCGGTCTCGTCCAGCCAGCGCAGGACGGCGACGAGCTGCGCCTCGGTGGGCAACAACGCTGACACCGGAAAGACCCCCGCTTCGCCGACGGGCGATTCGAGCGAGGCGAATTGGGAGGTCACGAGACTCTTGGGAAACAAGTGCCCAGAACGCGCCCCCACCCGCTGGGCCGCGGTGTGAACGTCAATTTCCAGGTAAACAAAGCGCAAGCCGGGAACCCGGGCGCGCAACTGGTCGCGGTACTTGCGCTTCAGTGCCGAGCACGAGAGCACCATGCTCGCCGCGCTGGACGCCATCAGTTCCCCCAACCGGGCAAGCCAGGGCTCGCGGTCCGCGTCGTCCAGCGCGATGCCTTTGCGCATCTTGTCTTGGCTGGACGGGAGGTGAAAATCGTCCCCCTCAACCATCAAGCCACCGATCCGAGACGCCAGGCTGCGGCCCAGCATCGACTTGCCGCAACCCGCAACGCCCATCACCACCACCTTGCACATGGCTGCGTTCCTCAGGCCAATGCGGCAATGGCCCGAGCGATCCTCCTGCAGCCTTCATCCAGCACGTCGATCGAAGTGGCGATCGACATCCGGAAGTACGGCGACAGCCCGTAGGCCGACCCGGCGACGACGGCCACACCTTCGCTTTCGAGCAGGTACATCACGACATCGGTATCGCTCTTCAACACGGTGCCCGCCGGGGTGGCTCGGCCGATGAGCCCGGCGCAATTGACGTACAGGTAAAACGCCCCTTCAGGCGTGCGGCAACCGAGGCCCGGGATGGCGTTGAGAGCCGCCACCGTGCGGTCGCGCCGCTGCTTGTAAATCGCTACGCTTTCGGCGATGAAGCTCTGGTCGCCATTGAGGGCCGCCGCCGCCGCTGCCTGGCTGATGGCACAGCAGTTGCCCGTGGATTGCGACAGCAGGGTGTCGAGCGCCTGGATGTAGGGGCGCGGGCCGGCGACGTAGCCGATGCGCCAGCCGGTCATCGCGTAGGTTTTCGAGACGCCGTTGACCACCAGGGTCCGGTCGCGCAGTTGCGGCGCCACCTGGAGCAGGTGCGGCGTGCGCTGGCCATCAAAGCGGATGTGTTCGTAGATGTCGTCGGTCATCACCATCACGTGGGGATGGCGGTCGAGCACCTTGGCCAAGGCCCGGTATTCGTCGGCCGTGTAGCTCGCCCCGGTGGGGTTGCTCGGCGAGTTGATCAGCAACCAGCGGGTGCGATCGGTGATGGCCTCTTCCAGCTGAGCTGGCGTGAGTTTGAAGTCGTTGGCCTCGGGGCAGGCCACGGCCACTGGGGTACCGTCGCAGGCCAGCACCATGTCTGGGTACGAGACCCAGTAAGGCGCCGGGATGATCACCTCGTCGCCCGCCTCGATCGTGATCGAAAAGGCGCTGTAGATGGCGCTTTTCGCCCCGCTCGTGACGATGATTTCGTCCATGCCGTAGTGCAACCCGTTTTCCCGCTCGAACTTGGCGACGATGGCCTGGCGCAGCTCCACCGTGCCGGCCATCAGGGTGTACCGGGTCTGGCCCTTGTTCATGGCTTCCGTGGCCGCGTTGCGGATGTGCACGGGCGTGTCGAAATCGGGCTCACCCACGACAAGGTTGACGATCGATCTGCCCTGGCGCCGCAACTCGTTGGCCCGATCGGCGGCAGAGGTACTGGGAGAAGGCTTGATGCGGCGAAGCCGGGTCGCAAGCTGGAGCGTGCTCATGGTGTCCTTTGCTACTGTTACAGCCGTAACGTTAGCCCTGCGCATCCAGAAACGCCAAGACAGCTTTGGTCTGCCTTGATAGGCAACACTTATGGATGGATAATCGACGCGATGAACCTGAGACGGCTGAAGTATTTCGTGAAAATCGTCGATGTTGGCAGTCTCACCCAGGCCGCCGATTTGCTGCACATCGCTCAGCCGGCGCTCAGCCAACAACTCGCCACGCTTGAGGGCGAAGTTCACCAACAGCTGCTCCTGCGCACCAAGCGCGGCGTCACGCCGACCGAAGCAGGCAAGGTGCTGTATCGCCACGCGCAATTGATTCTTCGGCAATGCGATCAGGCCATGGTCGACATGCAGGCCGCCAGCCGCGGCCTGTCTGGTTCCGTGTCGATTGGGCTGGCGCCAGGCACCATGGCCGCAACCCTGGCTCTACCCCTGCTGCGCAGCCTGCGCGCGCGCCATCCGGGCATCGTGCCCTACCTGAACGAAAACTACGGAACCACGCTCTCCGAACTGGTCATGAGTGGCCGCATGGATCTGGCTGTGCTCTACGGCGGCCGGGTTTCCGTGCATGGTCTGCAGTTTCTGCCTTTGCTCAGAGAGGCGCTTTTCCTGGTGGGACCGCAGTCCATCCCAGCGCCTCCCGAAACGGTCTCGGTGCCCGCCCTGGCCGAGTTCGCCCTGTACTTGCCCCGCGGCTACAACTACGTGCGCCGCCTGGTCGACGAAGCATTCGCCAGCGCAAGTGTGACACCGCGCGTGGTGGCCGAGATCGAATCCGCGGCCACGCTTGCGGCGGTCATTCGAGATGGCCTGGGGGCCACCATCGTGCCAGCCTCCATGGCACGCGAGCTCGTCGTCGAATGCGACGCCTGGCAAGCTCGCATCGTGGAGCCGATCATTGAAATGCCTCTGGCCCTGTGCCAGTCCGACCACCTGCCCCTCTCGGAACCCGCCCAGGCGGTCAAGGAAATCCTGCTGGAACTGGTGGCAGAAATTCCCGGCAGCTTTCCCAAAGCCAAGTTGAAAAACGCCGAATTCACCGATAACGGCGCGGCCTGAACCCGAACTGACGTCAGCCCACCGGACTGACATAAGCGAGTCTTATCTGGAAATATGCAATCGGTCTTTGCGCGGACCGAGGGCGATGCATAAGCTGTACCTATCGACAGCTCAAGTCGTCCCAACGTATTTCTGAACAAGGACCGCCATGACCCAATTCGGAGCGCGCCGCCTCCCCTCCCTGCCAAGCGCTGACGCCCATCACCTCGACCAGTTGCGTCACATCGCGCTGCCGCTGATCAGCGACAACATGCACCGGGGCACAGGGAGCCTCGGCCTGCAACCCTACCATCGGCCCTCGACTCGAACAATGGCCGGCACAGCGGTCACGGTACGCACCCGAGGAGGCGACAACCTGCTCACGCTGCGCGCCTTCGACCACTGCCGTCCCGGTGACGTGCTGGTGATCGACGCCGGCGGAGATCTGACGAACGCGGTGGTTGGCGGAATCATCACGGCGGGTGCGGCCATGCTCGGCCTGGCCGGTGTCGTGATTGACGGCGCGATCCGCGACGTGGCGGAAATCCGCGAACGCGACTTCCCGGTGTACGCACGTGGCGTGAACCACCGGGGCCCGTACAAAAACGGCCCGGGCGAAATCAACGTGCCCGTTTGCATTGGCGGCATGGTGGTACAGCCGGGCGACATCATCGTGGGCGACCAGGATGGACTGCTGGCTTTCCCCCCCACCGAAGCCGCTTGGTTGATCGAAAAGGCGCTGCTTCAGCAGCAAAAAGAAGAACAGCAGATGGAAGAGATTCGCCAAGGGCGTTGGGACCGCTCTTTCCTGGAAGCCCTCGAAGCCAAAGCGATCAACTGACATGACCAAGACCGAACTGCTGGCGGTGGCCAAGCCGTCACCGCTGCTGGCGCCCCAGCTGCACGACCTGTTCACCGTGCACGAGCGCCTGCACGAAACCGACCCAGCGGCGTTCGCCAGAGTCGCCCCCCGCATCCGCGCAATCACCTGCGGTGGTGACTCCCGCGTGAGCGCCGAATTGATTGCAAAACTGCCCGCCCTGGAGATCATCGCGGTGATGGGGGTCGGCTACGACGGCATCGACGTGGCCGCCGCGAAGGCGCGCGGCGTGACCGTGACGCACACACCGGACGTGCTCAACGACGACGTGGCGGACCTCGCGCTCGGCCTGATGCTTGCCATCTCGCGCCAGCTCGTGCAGGCCGACCACCACGTGCGCTCCGGCGCCTGGAGCCAGGGCCCGATGGCGCTCGGCCGCAAGATGTCTGGCGCGCGGCTGGGACTGGTCGGGATTGGCCGCATCGGCCAAGGCATCGCCCGGCGCGCGGCCGCCTTCGGCATGGCGGTCTCGTACACCGCGCGCCACGCGCGGTCTGAGCTGCCCTACACGTATTTCCCGGACGCGGCGGCGCTGGCGGCGGCGAGCGACTACCTGGTCGTGATCACGCCCGGCGGCCCGGCCACGCGGCGCCTGATCGACGCCGAGGTGCTGCGATCGCTCGGACCGAAAGGCATCCTGGTGAACGTCGCGCGCGGGTCGGTGGTCGACGAAGCGGCGCTGATCGAGGCGCTGGAGAACCAGACCATCGCGGGCGCGGCGCTGGACGTGTTCGAGAACGAACCGGACGTGCCCGAGCGGCTGCGCGGCCTGCCCCAGGTGCTGCTTGCACCGCACATCGGCAGCGCCACGCAAGCCACCCGCCAGGCCATGGCCGACCTCGTGCTGGCCAACCTGCGCGCGCACCTCGCCGGGGGTGCGTTGCCCTCGCCCATTCCGGAGTGCCGAGGCTGAGCCCCATGGACCTGCAGCAGATCAAGGCGTTCATGGACGCCATGGCGTCATCGGACCTCGACGAGATGGAGGTCAGCCACGAAGGCTGGACACTCCGGCTGGCCAGGAACACCGGCCCGCGGCCGGGCCACGCCCCCCCCCCCGTGCATGCCCCCACCCGGGTGGAGGAACCGGCACCGCGTCCCGCAGCGGCAACGCCCACACCGGCCCGCCCGCCAGAGGCCAAGGGCCCCCACGCCATCCTGGCCCCCATGTTTGGTGTGGTGCATCTGCAGCAGGCCCCCGGGGAACCCCCGTTCGTCAAACCCGGCGACGCGATCGAGGCCGGGCAATTGCTGTGCACGATCGAAGCGATGAAGGTGTTCAACGAGGTGCGTGCCGAGCAGGCCGGCCGGGTCGCCGCCGTGCTGGCCACGTCGGGCGCGGAAGTCGAAGCCGGCCAGCCGCTGATGACCCTTGAACGGGTGGACCATGTTTGACACCGTACTGATCGCCAACCGTGGCGAAATCGCCCTGCGCGTGCTGCGGGCTTGCCGCAGCCTGGGCTTGCGCGTGGTGGCCGTGTATTCCGAAGCGGACAAGGACGCGCCCTACCTGGGCCTGGCCGACCAGGCGCTGTGCATCGGCCCGGCCGCGCCCACGCAGAGCTACCTCAACCAGGCAGCGGTTCTGGCCGCGGCCGAAGTGAGCGGTGCCCAGGCGATCCACCCGGGCTACGGCTTCCTGTCGGAGAACGCGGCCTTCGTCGAAAAGGTCGAACAAGCCGGCCTCACCTTCATTGGTCCCAGCTCTGCGTGCATCCGCACCATGGGGGACAAGGTGTCGGCCAAACGCGCCATGCGTGCCGCGGGCGTGCCCTGTGTCCCGGGGCCGGATTCGTCGCTGCCCGACGACCTGGACAGCGTGCGCGCCCTGGCCCGCGAGATCGGCTACCCGGTGATCGTCAAGGCAGCGGGCGGCGGCGGGGGGCGGGGCATGCGCGTGGTGCACGACGAGGCCGAGCTGCTGCCGGCCCTGTCGGTCACCCGCGAGGAAGCGGCACGCGCGTTCGGCAACCCGGAGGTCTACATCGAGAAGTTCCTCCTGCACCCACGCCATGTCGAGATCCAGGTCCTGGCCGACCGCCATGGCCACGCGGTCTGGCTGGGGTCGCGAGACTGCTCCTTGCAACGCCGCCACCAGAAGGTGATCGAGGAGGCCCCGGCGCCGGGCATTCCCCAACCCCTGCTGACCGAAGTGGGCGAACGGTGCGCAGAGGCCTGCCGGCGCATCGGCTACAGCGGCGTGGGCACTTTTGAGTTCCTGTACGAGAACGGCGCCTTCTATTTCATCGAGATGAACACCCGGCTGCAGGTGGAACACCCGGTGACGGAACTCACCTCGTCCATCGACATCGTGCAACAGCAGATCCGCATGGCACGCGGCGAGCCGCTGGCCATCGCCCAGGCGGACATCCCCTGCCGAGGCCACGCCTTCGAGTGCCGGATCAACGCCGAAGACCCCCACACGTTCCGGCCCTCGCCGGGCCAGATCACGGACTGGAGCGTCCCCGGCGGCTGGGGCGTGCGCGTCGACACCCACGCACAGACCGGCTACCGCGTGCCGCCCTATTACGACTCCATGGTGGCCAAGCTGATCGTCCACGGCGTCACGCGCGAGGACGCCCTGGTGCGCCTGCGCACGGCCCTGGACGAGATGCGCGTCGGCGGGATCGCCACCAACCTGCCCCTGCACCGCGCGCTGGCCGGGGACGAGGGTTTCGTGAGCGGTGGCATCGACATCCACTACCTGGAGCGCTGGTTGAAACAAAGGACAACGGCATGACCCCCCAAGAGCCCGTCTTCAGCCTGCTGGGCACCTCGGCGGTCCTGTTCGAGGCCCCCGGGACCGTGATGGACCTGGACACGCAACAGCGCATCTGGTCCCTGGCACGGGAAGCACAGCACTGGCCCGAAGTGCACGAAGCGGTCCCGGGCATGAACAACCTGATGCTGGCGTTCGCGCGCCCCCCCCGCCACATCGACGCCCTGCGTGAGCGGCTGGTCGCCGCCTGGGCCGCCATCGCCCCGATGTCCCTGGAGGGTCGGGTCATCGAACTTCCCGTCGTCTATGGCGGCGACGGTGGGCCGCACATGGGCGACGTCGTCGACCACACCGGCCTCAGCATCGACGACATCGTGGAGCTGCACAGCGCGCCGACCTACCCGGTCTACGCCCTCGGCAGCCACCCCGGCTACTGCTACCTCGGCGGCATGGACCCGCGCATCGCCACGCCCCGGCGCAAGGCCCCGGTCCTCAGCATTCCCGGCGGCGCCGTGTCGATCGGCGGGTTCCAGACCGGGGTGTCCGCCTCGACCGGGCCGAGCGGGTGGAACACGATCGGCTCCACCAGCATGTCATTCTTCGACCCGGACAGGGAGACCCCGGCCCTGCTGCAACCCGGGGACAGCATACGCTTTCGCGTCGAGAGGGTGATCCGATGATCGAACTGCTGACCGCAGGCGCCTTGACCACCATCCAGGACCGCGGGCGCCACGGCTGCCTGCGCTGGGGGGTCGGAACGGCCGGCGCCATGGATGGCGTGGCCCTGGCCGCAGGCAACATCCTCCTGGGCAACGACGAAAACTGCGCCGCCATCGAAGTGCAGATATTTCCTTTCCGCGTGCGCTTCCAGCACGCCTGCGCCTTCGCCATCACCGGCGCGGACTGCGGGGCGCGGCTGGACGACCAGGCCTTGATGCCATGGTCGCTCCACCACGCACAAGCGGGGCAGGAGCTGCAACTGGGCACACCGCTGCCCGGCCCGGCCCGCGCGAGCCGCGCCTACCTGTGCCTGGCCGGCGGGGTGGACGTGCCGGCCGTGCTGAACTCGCGCAGCACCCAACTGCGCGGCGCCTTTGGTGGCCTTGAAGGACGCGCGCTGCGGCGTGGCGATACCTTGCGGGTCGGCCCCGCAGCCAGCGTACAGACGCGCGCCGGTCTGGGGCTACTGCCACCCCAAATCGCCCTGCCGCTGCAGCGCGACGGTTGCGCCGCCGTGCGCGTGCTCCCCGCCGCGGAATATCGCGGCTACACCCAGGCGTCGCAGGCCGCGTTCTGGCGCCACGAATGGAAAATCACGCCGCAAAGCGACCGCTACGGCTACCGCCTGTCGGGCGAAGCACTCCAGCCGATCGCCCCCATGGAAATGCGCTCGCACGGCATCGTGCCCGGCGTGATCCAGGTGCCTCCAGACGGCCAGCCCATCGTGCAGATGCGCGACGCCCAACCGACCGGCGGCTACCCCAAGATCGGCACCGTGATTGAGGCCGATCTGTGGCGTTTGGGTCAGACACCCATCGGCGGACGCGTCCGGTTTGTCGAAACCTCGTGGGAAGAGGCCATTGATGCGCTCGACGAGCTGCAGGCCTGGCTGACCGATGCCGCACGCCAGGTATCGCTCCACCGGAACACGGGAGGCGCCCAATGACCGAACACATGATCGAACAGGTGCGGCAGCTGACGGCATGGCTCGACGCCACCGACATCACGGTGCTGGAACTCAGTGGACCCGGGCAAAAGGTCCGACTGCGTCGTCAGGCCAGAGACACCGAAGCCACAGCCACACCGCAACCTCCCACAGCAACACGCCAGTCACCGTCGTCCGCGCAGATGCTTGTGCGAGCGGGCTCGGTGGGGGTGGTCTTGCACGCCCACCCGCTGCGCCAGGAGCCTCTGGTGCAAGTGGGACAACCGGTGGTGGCCGGCCAAACGGTGGCCCTGCTCAAGATCGGCAGCATCCTGCTGTCAGTCCCCGCACCCCGCACGGGGATCATCGCCCGGATCATGACCACCCACGAAAACCCCGTGGGGTACGGCGATCCTTTGATCGAAATTGTGTGAGGAGACCACCATGGACATCGATCTGAACGCTGACTTGGGTGAGGGCCTCGGGCCGTGGCGCATGGGAGAAGACGAAGCCATGCTGGGCATCATCTCCTCGGCCAACATCGCCTGCGGCTTCCACGCAGGCGACTCGCTCATCATGGACCGCACGATCCGCCTGGCCAAGGCGCGTGGGGTCGACGTGGGCGCGCATGTGGGCTTCCCCGACAAGCAAGGCTTCGGACGTCGCGTGATGCACATCGACGTGGACGAACTCGCCACGATGGTGGTTTACCAGCTCGGTGCCTTGGCCGGGGTGGCCCAAGCCGCGGGCTGCCGCATGACGCACATGAGCTTCCATGGTGCCCTGGGCAACATGGCGGCAGCGGATGCCAGCTTGGCCACCGCCTTGCTGCGCGCTGTGGCCGCTTTCGACAAAAAGCTCATCATCAGCTCCTCGTCCAGCCAGGCCATTGAAGGTGCTGCCGCTCACTGCGGCCTGACCGTGGCCACGTCGTTTCTGGCCGATCGTGCGTATGACGACCAGGGGCTGCTGGTGCCTCGCAAGCTGCCCAACTCGGTCATCCACGATGAAGCCGAGGTGCTTCGCAGGGTACGCCACCTGCTACAGACAGGCACGGTCACAACCTACAGTGGGGGTTCCATCCCCATGCTCGCGCGATCCATCCTCGTTCACGGAGACACCCCTGGGGCCGTGCGGCTGGCTGGCACGATTCGTGCGGAAATCGAAAGCAACGGTGGGCGCATCGTGCCCATCTCCGCACAGCTTAGGGGTTAGCCCGGTGATAAGACCCTCTTATCCCAACACACCCAATCCCTCTTGGTCTTGCTGAGAACACCACGTTAAATTTACATCCACACAGAAGGAACCTTCATGCCCTTTTCCGATTACAAAACCGCTCTCGTCACTGGCGCCTCATCCGGTATCGGGGCCTCTGTCGTGCGGCGCTTGCGCAAAGAAGGCATCGAAGTGCATGCCCTCGCGCGCTCCAAGGACAGCCTGCAGGCACTGGCGCAAGAAACGGGCTGCGTCGCACACGCCATCGATGTCACCGATCTGGACAACATCACTGCGTTGACGCAACAAATTCCTTTCGACATCCTCGTCAACAACGCCGGCGTGGACCGTCCCCGGAAGTTTCTGGACGCACAAGCCGATGACATCGACCTGCTGCTGGATGTGAACCTGCGTGCCGTGCTTCACCTGTGCCGCCTGGTCGTCCCTGGCATGGTGCAACGGGATCGCGGCCACGTTGTCAACATCAGCTCCATCGCCGGCGCCTACAACTTCAACGGCAACAGCACCTACCACGCCACGAAAGCTGCCGTCAGCATGCTGTCGCGGCAGCTGCGCATCGACGCCTTTGGCAAACGCGTCCGCGTCACCGAAATCTGTCCCGGCCGGGTGGCCACCGACATCTTCGCGCACGTGCACGGCGACTCGCAGGAAACCTATGACCGTTTCGTCAAAGGCTTCGAACTGCCCAAACCCGAAGACATTGCAGATGCCATTGCGTTTGCGATTGCCGCCCCCATCGCCGTGAACATCGGCCACATGGAGATCACACCCACGTTGCAGGTGCCCGGCGGTCTTTCCACGACACGTCCTGAACAGCCCCTGGCCTGATCTCAGTCAAAGGCCTCACCATGAAAGACTTCAACCTGATGGCACTCCTGCTGAACCCCGAGTTCAGCTCGATGTTGCTGCACGGCCTGAAGACGACGCTGTTGATTGCTGCCGGGTCTTGGACCCTTGCGATGGGACTGGCGACAGTTTTGTTGGCGGTGCGCTTCACACCCAACAAGATCGGACAACGCGCGGTGGAGGCCTACGTGTCCTACCACCGCAACGTGCCCACGCTGGTGCAGATGATGCTGTGGTACTTCGGCATCGCCAGCCTGCTGCCTGCAGATTTGCAGACGTGGCTTTCGGAGCACAGCGCCGAAGCGGTCTTCGCCATCATTGCGCTCGGTCTGTGTCAGGCCGCGTACTTCAGCGAAGATCTCCGCTCGGGCTTCCGCGCCGTGCCGCCCGGGCAGAGTGAAGCGGCCCGCGCGCTCGGGCACAGCTACGTCGGAGCGATGCGCTATGTGCTGATGCCCCAGGCGGTGCGCAACGCCATTCCCGCCCTGGTCAACCATAGCGTCTCGCTGTTCAAGAACAGCAGCCTGGCGATGGCCATCGGCGCAGCCGAGCTGACGCACGCGGTCAAGGAACTGGAAAGCCGGACGTTCCGGGCTTTCGAGTCCTACCTGATCGCGACGATCCTGTACCTGCTCATTTCGCTCCTGATCATGGCCGTGGGTGCCTGGATCGGCCGGCGTACGGCCTTGGCGACGGCGAGGTAACCATGATCGATCTCATCGCCATCATTCGCGACAACTGGCTGCTGCTGCTGATCGGCCAGTACCCCAACGGCCCGCTTGGGGGCGTGGCTTGCACGCTGATCCTCTCGGTGCTCGGGATCGTTCTGGCGTTCCCGCTGAGCGTCCTGATCGCTCTGGCGCGCATCTCGCGCTGGCGGCTGCTGAACTGGCCCGCCACGGCCCTGGTCTACGTGGCACGTGGTGTTCCCCTGCTCATGATCATCCTGTGGGTTTACTTCCTGGTGCCGGTCCTGATCGGGCGCAACGTGTCAGGGTTCACCACCATGGTCTGCACGCTGGTGATCTACGAGGCTGCCTTCCTGGCCGAGATCGTTCGCGCCGGCATCCAGGCCCTGCCCAAGGGCCAGATGGAAGCCGCTCGTGCTCTGGGCCACAGCTACCTGGGCGCCATGTGGTACGTGATCCTGCCCCAGGCGCTCTACAACATGCTGCCCAGCATGCTGAGCCAGTTCGTGTCCACGATCAAGGAAACCACGCTCGGGTACGTCATCAACGTTCACGAGCTGACCTTCGCCGCCAGCCAGATCAACAACCAGCTGCTGACGAAGCCCTTCCACGTCTTCTTCATCCTGGCGGTGACCTACTTCATCGTGTGCTGGAGCCTGACCCAGCTCGCAGGATGGCTGGAGCGGCGGATTGCCAACAAGCGCAAGGGCGCCAACGCCGCCAAAACAGAGTCAAGAAGCGCGTCTTCACCACTTGCCCAAGAACCGCTGCATCCAGCGTTGCCAACGAGGCCCCTGCCATGATTTCATTTTCCAATGTCAACAAGTGGTACGGCGACTACCACGCCTTGGTGGACGTTTCCGCCGAAGTCAAAAAGGGCGAAGTCGTCGTGGTGTGCGGACCTTCAGGTTCCGGCAAATCGACGCTGATCCGCACGGTCAATCGACTGGAGGAAATCCAGTCGGGCGAATTACTCTTCAATGGACGGAATGTCCACGCGACCATGGGAAGCAAGGAGCTGAACCAGCTCCGCAGCAACATCGGTTTTGTTTTTCAAAGTTTCAACCTGTTTCCACACATGTCGGCACTTGAGAACGTGATGTTCTCACCGATCCGTGTCAATGCGATGTCAAAAACGGCGGCCCGCGAAAAAGCCATGGGTTTGCTCGACCGCGTCGGCCTGGCCTCCAAGGCCTTGGCCTATCCGGCCCAGCTGTCGGGCGGTCAACAACAACGGGTCGCCATTGCGCGGGCGCTGGCCATGGAGCCGCCGGCCATGCTGTTTGACGAGCCCACCAGCGCGCTCGACCCGGAAATGGTCGGCGAAGTGCTGGCCGTGATGCGAAGCCTGGCCAACGAGGGCATGACGATGATGTGCGTCACCCACGAAATGGGCTTCGCCAGAGAAGTTGCAGACCGCGTCTGGTTCATGGACGCGGGATCGATCCTTGAAGTCGCAGATCCTCAGACATTCTTCAAGCAACCGCAACACCCCCGCGCACAACGGTTCCTCTCGGACCTGCGTGCTCATTGACCCCCACTTTTTCAACCCCTGGAGCTCATCATGCCGATCCGTCAAGTCCGTCGATTCGCAGCTGCTGCCGTCACCCTGTCTGCTGTGGCCGTCCCCGCCCTCGCCGATCAATGGCAGGACATCCAGCAACGCAAAGAGCTGCGCTGCGCCACTTTCGCAGACGTCCCCCCCTTCGCCGCACCCGATCCAAAAACACGGGAAATGGTTGGGTTCGACGTGGATCTGTGCGATGCTCTGGCCAAACAGCTCGGTGTGAAGGCCACCGTCACGCCGGTGTCTGTTGAAGCCCGGGTTCCCGAAGTGAAAATGGGGCGCGTGGACATCACCGTAGCCAACCTGGCGTACACCCTGAGTCGGGCTGAACAGATTCAGTTCAGCCATCCTTACTACTTGGCCAAGGAAATGCTCGCTGTCAAAGCCGCTGACCCTGGGACCAAAAAGGCTGATTTCCGCGGCAAACGACTGGCTTCCACCAAAGGCTCGACATCCGAACTCTCGATCAAGTTGAACGGCTCCGAGCCCGTCACCTTTCAAGATACGGGTTCCGCCTACATGGCTGTTCAACAGAACAAGGCACTGGGCATGGTCGCCAACACCATGACCATCACGAAGCTGGTGAACCAGTCCAAAACTGGAGGTGCGGTCGAACTGAAGATGATCCAGGAACCCATGGCATTTCAACCCATCGGCGTGGGCCTGAAGAAGGATGAACCCGCGTTGCTGGCGAAGGTGAATGACGCCCTGATCGCGCTCGACAAAGCGGGTGAAATCAACCGTCTGTGGAACAAGTGGCTGGGCCCGAACACCGAGTACAAGATGGTGCGTGACGAAAAAGTCGTGCCGCTGTCAGAGCTGAAATTCGAACCCCTGCCCTGATTGGAGTCACGCGGGCTCTCTGGACGAGGGCCCGCCACCCACGGCCGCCTCGCCGTTTGAGTGAAACCATGGTGGCGTTGGGGCCGATAATCCACGGATGGATACCCGTTGGAAACCCAGTGTCACCGTCGCCGCCATCATTGAGCGCGACGGGCGCTACCTGCTCGTTGAAGAGCACACCCCCGAAGGCCTGCGGCTGAACAACCCGGCCGGTCACCTGGACCCGGGCGAAGACCCCGCCGCCGGCTGTGCCCGCGAAGCGCTGGAAGAAACCGCCCACCCCTTTGTGCCCACGGCGCTGGTCGGCCTTTACCTCTCGCGCTTTAAGCGCCCGGCCACCGGCGAAGACATCACTTACCTGCGTTTAGCCTTCTGCGGCACGCTGGGCGATGCCCAGCCCGGCCGCGCCCTGGACACGGGCATCGTGCGCACCCTGTGGCTAACGCCGGACGAAGTGCGCGCCAGCGTCGATCGGCACCGCAGCCCGCTGGTGCTGCGCTGCATCGAGGACCACCTGGCCGGACGGCGCTTCCCGCTCGACCTGATCCACACCGACCCTTCCGTTTTGGCCCTGCGCTGAAACCTTCACCGCATCCCGCATGGCCCTCAAATCCACCATCTTCAAGGCGAACCTGCAGGTCGCCGACATCGACCACAACTACTACGCCGACCACGCGCTGACGCTGGCCCGCCACCCGAGCGAGACCGACGAGCGCATGATGGTGCGGCTGGTGGCACTGGCGCTGAACGCGCACGAACTGCAAGACACCTGCGGCGGCGACGGCACGCTGGCTTTCGGTGCCGGTCTGTCGGACCCCGATGACCCGGACGCGCACCTGACCGACTTCACCGGGCGCAAGCGGCTCTGGATCGAGGTGGGTCAACCGGAAGACAAGCCACTCGCCAAGGCCTGCAGCCAGGCCGACGCGGTGCGGGTGTATGTGTTCAACCACGCCGCCGAGGTGTGGTGGAAAGGCATCGAAACCAAACTGACCCGGCAGGACAAGTTGCAGGTGTGGCGCCTGCCGACCGATGGCGCACAAGCGCTGACCAGCCTGGCCGAACGCAGCATGCAGCTGCAAGCCACGGTGCTGGACGGCGTGTTGACGCTCAGCAGCGACAAAGGCAGCGTGTCCCTGGAGCCGGTGCGCTGGAGGTGACCCTGGCCTGCGGGCTCAGCAGGCCAGTGCCAACACCGCCGTCGCGGCGATGGCCGCCGTTTCGGCCCGCAGCACCCGGGGGCCCAAACTGACCGGCGCCCAGCCCTGGCTGAGCAGGCGTTGTTCTTCGGCCGGGGACATGCCGCCTTCGGGCCCGTGCAGTAACCACAGCGGTTGGTCTGCGGGCTGGGCCGCCGCCCACACGGCCAGCGGCTGGCTGCCCGGTGCCAGCGACAACACGGCGCGCGCACCCGTCACCGGCTGGCGGCTCCACGCGTCCAGGGTCTGCACCGGCTGCACCGAGGGCACGCGGTTGCCCCCGCATTGCTCGCACGCGCTCACAGCCACCGCCTGCCAGTGGGTGCGCTTCTTCTCGGCACGCTCGCCCTGCAGGCGCAGCACGCTGCGCTCTGTCATCAAAGGCTGGATGCTGGCCACGCCCAATTCAGTGGCTTTTTCCACCAACCAGTCCATGCGGTCGTTGGCGGGCATGCCCACCGCCAGGTGCACCGCACGGCCAGGCTCCCGTTCGGTAGCCTCGTGCACCACGGCTTCCACTTCCACGCTCTGGCGGCCCATGCGCAGCACTTTCGCCGTCCATTCGCCGCCAGCCATCGGGTCGCCGAACAGGGTCAAGGTGTCGCCGGGCTGCAGGCGCAACACCTGCACATGGCGGGCGCCGTCGGGCGTCAGCTCAAAGGTCTGGCCGGGTTGCAGCGCAGCGGGATGGTGGATGCGGGGCATGGTGCGTCAACGCCCAAGTCACATGCGCCCGTAGGCAAAACCGCTGGCCGCGTCCCAGCCTTCGACCTTGTCGATCAGGCGCAGCAGGGGCGCCAGCTCGCGGTAGCGCAGCGCGGTGCTGCGGATGTAGTGGATGAAGCGCGGCGAGTCGGCCAGGTACTTGGGTTTGCCGTCGCGCAAGGTCAGGCGGGCAAAGATGCCAGCCACCTTCAGGTGGCGCTGCAAGCCCATCCACTCCACCGCGCGGTAAAAGGCGCCAAAGTCCTCGCTCCAGCCATCAAAATCCAGCAAACCGGCCTTGCGGGCCTGTTCCCAGTAGCGGATGGTCACGTCCAGCACCATGTCTTCTTCCCAGGTCAGGAAGGCGTCGCGCATCAGGCTGGCAATGTCGTAGGTGATGGGGCCGACCACCGCGTCCTGGAAGTCCAGTACGCCCAGGCGCTGATCGGTGTCGTCGGCGCGCGGCAGCATCAGGTTGCGCGGCATGAAGTCGCGGTGCACAAACACCGTCGGCGCGGCCAGGTTGCGCTGCACGATCTGGGCGAAGGTCAGGGTCAAGGTGCTGCGGGTGGCGTCGTCCAGCGCCAGGCCCTTGTGCTGGGCCAGGTACCAGTCGGGAAACAGTTGCAGTTCGCGCTGCAGCAAAGCCTCGTCGTAAGGCGGCAGTGCGGTGGGCCGGGGCTGGGTCTGCCAGGTCAGCAAGGCCGCGGTCGCGTCTTTGAACCAGGGCAAGGCGTCGCTGGGACGCTCGGGGTCGAGCACGGTCAGCAGGGTCTGGTCGCCCAGATCGGTCAGCAGCATGAAGCCCTGCGCCTCGTCCCACGCCAGCACCTGCGGCACCCGCACGCCCACACTGTGCAGCCAGGCGGTCACGTCCACGAAGGGGCGACAGTTTTCCTTCTCGGGCGGCGCGTCCATCACGATGGCGCTGCCGCCGGCCACGCGGTCCACCCGGAAGTAGCGGCGAAAACTCGCGTCGGCCGAGGCCAGGCGCACGCTCTCGGCACGCAAGCCGTGGGGGGCACTGACGGCCGCGATCCAGGAGGCGAACGCGGCCTGGCGGGCCGGGTCGGCCCAGGCGATGTCGAGGCTGTGGGGAGTGGGGGCTGTGGACATGCGAAAAAGCGGCGCCCGTGGAGGCACCGAGGCTCATGGATAATGGGCACCTATTCTACGAAGGGCAGGGCGCAAGGTGTGCCCCACCCGGAAAGCCGCACAATCCGATCCATGCCTGTCACGCACCGTCTGCCGGCCTTGCTGCGCGCCTTGCGACCCGCCCCGCCAGGCTGGGCACTGGCTTGCCTGTGCGCCACCCTGTGGCCCTGGGGCATCACCGCCGCTCAGGGGCTGGCGCTGGAGCCGTCCGATCGCCTCACGGAGCGCCTGAGTGACGAAGCCCAGCGCGCCGCGCCCACCTTTGTGTCCGGTGATCGCATCAGCGGCCAGACCGACGTCAACACCGTGGTCGAAGGCAACGCGGAGCTGCGCCGCCACGACACCGTCATTCGCGCGGACCGGCTGACCCACGAACTGGCCAGCGACACCGCCACCGCCGAAGGGCAGGTGCGCATCAACCGACTGGGCAACGTGTTCGAGGGCCCATCGCTCACGCTCAAGCTGGACACCTTCGAGGGCGAATTCCAACAGCCGCGCTTTGAATTCCTGAAGCAAGGCGGCCAGGGCGACGCCAGCCGCATCGATTTCGTCAACGAAGACGTGGCGGTGGCCCACGATGTGCGCTACTCCACCTGTCAGCGCCCGCCGCTGGGTGCGTGGACGCCCGACTGGATGGTGACCGCCAGCCGCATCGAGTTCGACAACGTGGAAGAGACCGGGACCGCCACCAACGGCGTGCTGCGCTTCAAAGGCGTGCCGCTGCTGGCCTCGCCCTGGATCAGCTTTCCGCTGTCGGAGCGGCGCAAATCGGGCGTGCTGCCGCCCACCATCAACATCGACAACCAGAGCGGGCTGGAACTGAGCCTTCCGTACTACCTGAACCTGGCGCCCAACCGCGACGCGACGCTCTACCCAACGCTGATGACCAAGCGCGGGCTGGACCTGGGCGGCGAATACCGTTACCTGGAAAGCGACTTCGGGGGCAGCCTGCGCGGGGCCTACATGGCCTCGGACCGACTGCGCGACCGCGACCGTTGGTCCGCCTCCATCCAGCACGTGCACGGCCTGGACGGGCTGGCCGGCAGTGGCCCGATCGGACTGCGCGCCAACCTGAACCGCGTCAGCGACGACGACTACTGGCGCGACTTCCCGCGCAGCGGCAGCACCTTCACCCAGCGCCTGCTGCCCAACGAAGTGGCTTTGAACACCCGGGTCGGCGACTGGTCGCTCAACGGCGGCGTCTACGCCTGGCAAACGCTGCAAGACCTGACCGCCCCCATCATCGCGCCCTACGACCGGGCCCAGGTGGGCGCCAGCCGTTCGCCCTATGCCTTGTCGCTGGGCGGTTTGGGCGTGTGGAACGCCCACCTGAGCGCAGATGTCACCCGCTTCGACTCGCCCCAGGTGGCGCTGCAAACCAACGGCCGCAACGGCACCCGCAGCCTGGCGATCGCCCGGCTGGAGCGCGCCTGGCAGGCGCCGGGCTGGTACGTGAAGCCCGGCTTGCAAATGCACGCCCGCCACTACAGCTTCGACGCCGCGCTGCCCGACGGTCGCCGCAGCGCGGGCTTCATCGTGCCCACGGTGTCGCTCGACAGCGGCTTGGTGCTGGAGCGCGACTCGACGCTGTTTGGCAAGGCCGCGATCCAGACGCTGGAGCCCCGGGTGTTCTACACCCGCACCCCGTACCGCAACCAGAACAGCCTTCCGGCGTACGACACCGCGCTGTACGACTTCAACCTCGCCACGGTCTACACGTCCAACCCCTACAGCGGCCACGACCGCCTGGCCGACCTGCACGCGGTCACGGTGGGCCTGACGTCGCGCCTGATCGACCGCGACAGCGGGGTGGAACTGGCCAGCATCGGCGTGGCGCAGCGCCGCCGCCTGAGCGACCAGACCGTCAACCTGGGCGAGGCCGCCGCCACCGAACGTGCCAGCGACATCCTGTTCGGCGGCACGCTGAACTGGTCGCCGCAATGGGCCTTCAACGGCACGCTGCAATACAGCACCCAGTTGCGCGAATCGGTGCGGACCACCCTGGGCGCCCGCTACCAGCCCGGCCCGTTCCGCGTGTTGAGCGCGGCCTACCGCCTGCAGCGCAACGTGACGCCCGAAAGCGAACAGATCGACCTGGCCTGGCAATGGCCCCTGAGCGACCTGTTCGGCGGCACACCGGCCCCCATGACCAGCGGCAGCCAAGGCCTGGGGCCAGGGCACTGGTACAGCGTGGGCCGCATCAACTACAGCATCCCCGACCGCAAGGTGGTGGACCTGGTGGCCGGCTTCGAGTACGACGGCGGCTGCTGGATCGGCCGCGTGGTGCTGGAACGCCTGCAACAAAGCCGCAGCACCGCGAACCAACGCATCCTGTTCCAACTCGAATTCACAGGCTTCTCGCGCATCGGCTCCAACCCGCTGCAGACGCTGCGCAACAACATCCCCCGCTACCAATACCTGCGGGAAGAGGTCAACCCGCCGAGCCG
>JACCDQ010669718.1_pt1 | contig 28778 bp, 27 predicted proteins | sample 7446031 | NCBI WGS metagenome assembly JACCDQ01 (sample SAMN15323442, study PRJNA562643) | freshwater metagenome | isolation source: river surface water | place: USA:Blue River Watershed | collected 2017-08-17 | reverse complement strand
TTGCTCTCAAGCGATGTGTTAATGGTATGCGTGTAAGTCACATATTTAAAAACCCGTTTGAGTACATCAAGCGGGTTTTTTATTAAAAATCTGTTGTACTCAAATCACAACAAACAAAAACAACAAACAATGAGTACTTTAAAAATTGCAATTCAAAAATCAGGACGCTTAAACGAAGATAGTATCCAAATTTTAAAAGACTGTGGAATTTCTATCAATAACGGAAATGACCAATTAAAAGCAACTGCATCTAATTTTCCATTAGAGGTGTTGTATTTACGAAATTCAGATATTCCACAATATTTAATTGATGGAGTAGTAGATGTAGCTATTGTTGGTGATAATCTATTGGTTGAAAAAGGTAAAAACATTGAGGTTGCAGAGAAATTAGGATTTTCAAAATGCAAAGTTTCCGTAGCGGTACCTAAAAATTTCAATTACAATTCAGTAAAAGATTTAGACGGCTTGCGAATTGCTACTTCTTATCCAAACACTGTTTTAGACTTTTTCAACTCTAAAAATGTGAATGTTGATTTGCACCAAATTTCGGGTTCTGTAGAAATTGCTCCCAATATTGGTTTAGCCGATGCCATTGTGGATATTGTTTCTAGCGGAAGTACCTTATTCAAAAATAATTTAAAAGAAGTAGAAGTTATATTTAAGAGCGAAGCTGTTTTAGCCGTTTCTCCTAAGATAACTCCAGAGAATAAAGCGATTTTAGATAAATTGCAATTCCGAATTCAGTCGGTTTTAAGAGCACGTAAATCAAAATACATTTTGATGAATGTACCCAATGATAAAATTCAATTAATCAATACTATTTTACCGGTTTTAAAAAGTCCAACGGTAATGCCTTTGGCACAAGAAGGTTGGTCAAGTGTACACACCGTTATAGAAGAAGATCGTTTTTGGGAAGTTATCGACCAGTTAAAAGCAGCCGGTGCCGAAGGAATTTTGGTTTGCCCAATTGAAAAAATGGTGTTGTAGTTTCTTAAATCATATAAAGCAATGAACAAAATATACAATCCAAAACAGGAAAATTGGGCTTCAATTTTAGAGAGGCCTACTAAAACTGTGGATGATATTGAAGCTACGGTAAAAGAAATTTTTGCCGAAGTACAATTAAAAGGAGATGCTGCAATTAATCAATATACTGCTCAGTTTGACGGAATTGCTTTAGATACCATGTTGGTTACTGATGATGAAATTCAACAAGCGATTGCTGCTGTTTCTGATGAATTGAAAGCCGCGATTCAATTGGCTAAATCGAATATTGAAAAATTTCACCAAGCGCAAAAAACAACTCGTGTTAGTGTTGAAACTACAGGAGGAGTGCAATGCTGGCAAGAAAAAAGACCCATTCAAAAAATAGGATTATATATTCCTGGCGGAACTGCTCCCTTATTTTCAACAGTTTTGATGTTAGCTATTCCGGCCTCAATTGCGGGATGTAAAGAAGTTGTTTTATGTTCGCCACCCGATAAAAAAGGGAATCTGAATCCTGCAATTTTGTACGCAGCAAATCTTTGTGGTGTGACCAAAATTCTCAAAGTAGGAGGTATTCAAGCGATAGCAGGAATGACTTTTGGGACTACGACAGTCCCAAAAGTGTATAAAATTTTTGGCCCTGGAAATCAATACGTAACGGTAGCCAAGCAATTAGCGACTCAATTTGGTGTAGCTATTGATATGCCGGCAGGTCCCTCTGAATTATTGGTGGTTGCTGATGATAGTGCGGTACCGGCTTTTGTGGCATCCGATTTATTAAGTCAAGCCGAACACGGAACTGACAGTCAGGTAATTTTAGTTTCGACTTCTAAAACGATGATGGATGCCGTTGAGCAAGAAGTACAATCACAACTGGCTGTTTTACCAAGAAAGGAAATTGCCGAAAAAGCCATTGCTAATTCGAAATTAATTTTTGTAGAAAACGCAGCAATTGCTTTGGATTTAATTAATGAATACGGGCCCGAACATTTTATTATTTGTACTGAAAACAATGATTTTTATGTCGATAATATCGAAAATGCGGGTTCGGTTTTTATAGGCAATTATACACCGGAAAGTGCGGGTGATTATGCTTCGGGAACCAATCATACTTTACCTACTAACGGATATGCTAAGAATTATAGTGGAGTCAACTTGGATAGTTTTACGAAATCAATGACGTTTCAAAAGATTTCAGAAAGTGGTATTCAAACCATTGGCAAGGCCATTGAAATTATGGCAGAGAAAGAAGGGTTACAAGCACACAAAAATGCGGTAACATTACGTTTAAAAGCGATTGAAAATGGAAAATAAATTGAACATCAATACCTTAGTTCGGGACAACGTAAAAGCCATGAAACCGTATTCTTCGGCACGTGATGAATTTGAAGATTTTGATACAGCTGATATGATTTTTTTGGATGCCAATGAAAATCCCTATGAGAATGGAGTAAATAGGTATCCAGATCCACAACAAGCGACAGTTAAATCTGTTTTAGCCCAACAAAACAGCGTGGATAAAAATCAAATTTTGTTAGGAAATGGAAGCGATGAAGTTTTGGATTTATTGTTTCGTGCTTTTTGCGAACCAAAAATAGACAATGTAATCACCTTGCCGCCTACTTACGGAATGTATGGCGTTTTGGCTAATTTGAATGCGATTGAAAATAGAGAGATTTTACTTTCTGCTGATTTTCAACCACAACTGGAAGCTATAATGGGCGCGGTAGATGAAAATACCAAAATGATTTTTCTTTGCTCACCCAACAATCCAACAGGAAATTCATTCTCTCAAGAAAGCGTACAGTATTTACTGAATAATTTCAACGGATTAGTGGTCATTGATGAAGCGTATATTGACTTTTCGGACAAAGCTTCTTGGATTCAAAAAATCAATAATTTTCCTAATTTAATCATTACACAAACCTTATCCAAAGCGTACGGTTTAGCTGGAATTCGTTTAGGAATTTGCTATGCTTCAGCTGAAATTATTGCAGTTTTAAACAAAATAAAGCCGCCATATAACGTTAACGAATTGACGCAACAAAGAGCATTGGAACGATTGGCTAATCCAAATCAAATAAAAGAAGAAATCAATTCAATAATAACACAAAGAGAGCAATTACTTAAAGTATTAGATGAAGTGTATTTTGTTTCAAAAATATATCCTACGGAGGCAAATTTCATTTTGATTAAGGTAGATAATGCCAATCAACGTTATGATGAATTAATTGCCAAAGGAATTGTGATTCGCAACAGAACGACGCAACCTTTGTGTGAAAATACTTTGCGTTTGACTATTGGAACAGAAGATGAGAATAAGAAGTTAATAGAGGCTTTGAAAAGCTTGAACTAAAATTAGTATGAAAAAAGTATTATTTATAGATCGTGACGGCACAATTGTTATTGAACCCGCCGATTTTCAATTGGATAGTTTAGAAAAATTAGAATTTTATCCAAAAGCGTTTCAGTACTTGGCTAAAATTGCTAACGAATTGGATTATGAATTGGCTATGGTAACTAACCAAGACGGGTTGGGAACGGATAGTTTTCCAGAAGATACATTTTGGCCTACACAAAACTTCATTTTACGAGCTTTTGAAAATGAGGGGGTTTTATTTGATGATATATTTATCGACCGTTCATTTCCAGCAGACAATGCGCCTACGCGTAAACCTCGTACCGAAATGTTAACCAAATATATAGACAATCCTAATTACGATTTGGCTAATTCATTTGTATTGGGCGACCGAATTACGGATGTTGCTTTGGCAAAAAACTTAGGTGCTAAAGCCATTTTCTTAAAACAACAAGAAGGTTTAGGAAGTGACGAAATCAAAGAGAACGAAGATTTTAGCGATGTAATTTCGTTACAAACCACCGATTGGAAAACCATCTATGAGTTTTTAAAACTAGAAGCTCGTTCTGCTACTATCGAAAGGAAAACACACGAAACGGATATTTTTATCAACCTCAATTTAGATGGAACTGGTAAAAGTAAAATCGACACTGGCATTGCCTTTTTTGATCACATGCTGGACCAAATTGCACGTCATGGTCAAATGGATTTAGAAATTACTGTAAAAGGAGATTTAGAAGTTGATGAACACCATACAATTGAAGATACAGCTATTGCTTTAGGAGAAGTTTTTGCGAAAGCATTAGGAAATAAATTAGGTATTGAACGCTACGGTTTCTGTTTGCCAATGGACGATTGTTTGTCGCAAGTAGCTATTGATTTTGGAGGAAGAAATTGGTTGGTTTGGGAAACCGAATTCAAACGCGAAATGATAGGTAAAATGCCAACAGAGATGTTTTACCACTTTTTCAAATCGTTTTCTGATGGTGCCAAAGCCAATATCAATATCAAAGCCGAAGGAACTAACGAACATCATAAGATTGAAGCTATTTTCAAGGCTTTTGCCAAAGCGATTAAAGTAGCTGTAAAACGCGATACCGAGAAAATGATTTTACCTTCAACAAAAGGAATGCTTTAAAGTTGATAGTTATTTGTTGATAGTTTTTAGCTGTCAACCAACAACCAACAACCAACAACTAAAAAAATGAAAATAGTAATTATCAATTACGGCGCGGGAAATATCCAAAGTATTCTATTTGCTATAGAACGTTTGGGATATTCAGCCGTATTAACCAATAATCCAGACGAAATTCAGCAAGCTGATAAGGTAATTTTTCCGGGAGTTGGTGAAGCGAGTTATGCGATGCAAAAACTCAAAGAAAGTGGTTTAGATAGTTTGATTCCAACATTGAAACAACCTGTTTTAGGCATTTGTTTAGGAATGCAATTGATGTGTCACCATTCTGAAGAAGGAAATACAGAAGGGTTAGGCATTTTTGATGCCAATGTCATTCGGTTTTCTAACAAGGTGAAAGTTCCTCAAATGGGGTGGAACCAAATTTATAATTTGAAATCACCTTTATTTGAAGGAATTAAGAATAACGAGTACATGTATTTAGTACACAGTTATTATGTTCCTAATTGCAGCGAAGCCATTGCTAATACCAATTATGATGTAGAATATGCTTCAGCATTACAAAAAAATAATTTTTACGGAACCCAATTTCACCCAGAAAAAAGTGGCGATGTGGGCGAACAAATTTTAGGGAATTTTTTAAAATTTTAAATATCGTATATCAAATATCACAAATCGAATATAGTATGAGAATAATACCAGCCATAGATATCATTGACGGAAAATGTGTTCGTTTATCCAAAGGCAATTACTATACTAAAATTATCTACAATGAAAACCCTCTTGAAGTAGCCAAATCGTTTGAAGCACACGGAATTGAGTATTTGCATTTGGTAGATTTAGACGGAGCCAAGTCAAGCAAAATTGTGAATTACAAAATTCTAGAACAGATTGCTACACAAACCAAATTAAAAATTGATTTTGGAGGGGGTTTAAAATCAGATGCCGATTTAAAAATTGCTTTTGAATCGGGTGCGAACCAAATCACAGGAGGAAGTATTGCCGTAAAAAACAGAAGTGTTTTTGAAAAATGGATTGCGGAGTACGGTTCGGATAAAATCATTTTGGGAGCCGATGCAACCAATGAAAAAGTAGCAGTTTCGGGTTGGTTAGAAGACTCTAACGAAGATTTAGTTCCTTTTATTCAAGACTATCAAACAAAAGGAATTCAGTATGTCATTTGTACAGATATTGCCAAAGATGGCATGCTGTCTGGACCGAGTTTTGATTTATATGCTAAAATTTTAGCAACAGCCAAAGGAATCAAATTAATTGCGTCTGGTGGTATTTCTACTTTTGAGGAGTTACCAAAATTGGCAGAACTTGGTTGCGAAGGAACCATTATTGGGAAAGCAATTTATGAAGGAAGAATCTCGTTGAAACAATTGGAAAACTATATATTAGAAACTAAATAATTCAACAATTGAACAATTTATAAATTAATCAATTGTTACATTACTACTATGCTTACAAAAAGAATCATTCCTTGTTTGGACATCAAAAACGGAAGAACGGTCAAAGGGGTTAATTTTGTTGACTTGCGAGATGCAGGAGATCCTGTAGAGTTGGCAAAAATCTATTCAGAAGAAGGGGCTGACGAATTAGTTTTCTTAGATATTTCAGCCACAGAAGAACGCCGCAAAACTTTAGTTGATTTAGTTCGTAAAGTTGCTGCAACGATTAATATTCCGTTTACTGTTGGTGGTGGAATTGCATCAGTAGAAGATGTAGAAATCTTATTGCAAAACGGTGCAGACAAAGTATCTATCAATTCATCGGCGGTAAAAAATCCGCAACTGATTACTGATTTGGCTCAAAAATTTGGAAGTCAATGCGTAGTAGTAGCTATTGATGCTAAGCAAATTAATGGCGAATGGATGGTACATTTAGTAGGAGGTAAAGTGCCTACAGAAATTAAACTTTTTGATTGGGCCAAAGAAGTGGCAACACGCGGAGCAGGAGAAATCTTGTTTACGTCCATGGATCATGACGGAACTAAAAACGGATTTGCTAACGAAGCTTTGGCTACACTTTCGCAATTAGTTACTATTCCCATTATTGCATCGGGAGGAGCAGGAAATATCCAACATTTTATTGATACCTTTGTCGAAGGAAAATCAGATGCTGCTTTAGCCGCCAGTGTTTTTCATTTCAAAGAAATTGAAATTAAGACCTTAAAAAAAGAATTACAAAATAATCATATAGAAGTTAGAATTTAGATGTGGGAATTACGAAGTAGATTTAAACCTCAAACGTTCAATTCCTAACCTCTAATTTCTAATTTCTGACCTCTAACTTTAACAAACATGAACATCGATTTTTCAAAAAGCGCACACGGATTAATTCCTGCCATTATTCAAGATAGCGAAACCAAAGCCGTTTTAATGCTAGGATATATGAACGAAGAGGCTTTCGCCAAAACACAAGCTACGCAAAAAGTAACTTTTTATAGTCGCTCCAAACAACGTCTTTGGACCAAAGGAGAAGAAAGTGGTAACTTCTTGAATCTAGTTAGTATCAAAAACGATTGCGACAATGATACCTTACTGATTCAAGTGCAGCCTGTAGGACCTACTTGTCATAATGGAACCGATACTTGTTGGGCCGAAGAAAACCAACCGAATTATGGTTTTATTTCAACTTTGGAACAAACCATCAAAACCCGTCGTGACAATGCCGAAGCTGAAAAAAGTTATGTAGCTTCTTTATTTGAAAAAGGAATCAACAAAATAGCTCAGAAAGTAGGTGAGGAAGCAGTAGAAGTGGTAATCGAGGCGAAAGACGACAACGATGATTTATTCTTAAGCGAAAGTGCTGATTTACTTTTTCATTATCTTATTTTATTACAAGCCAAAGGTTTTCAACTCAATGATGTCATAGAAGTTTTGAAAAGTAGACAGAAATAAATTCATTTCAATTTCATTATTCTAAACCCAATAGAATCAAATCTGTTGGGTTTTGTTTTAATTATAAATAAAATCATTTACATTTACTTCTTATATTCAACTGAAGAAAATGATTCTTACATTTCCTAAATTTACACGTCAACTAGGGTTAATTTTTCCCCTGATTACTATCTCTGTTTATTCTCAAACTACTACATTTTCTATTGCTTTTGGTTCTTGTGATAACCAAAGACTCAAAAACGAATTGTGGAAATCCATTGATGAAAATCATCCTGTAGCTTGGATTTGGGGTGGAGATAATGTCTATTCCGATACCGAAGATATGAATGAGCTTAAAGAAAATTATGCGATTCAAAAGAATGAAAGTGATTATTTACAATTTATAGCCAACAAACAGATTTTAGGAACTTGGGACGATCATGATTACGGTCTAAATGATGGAGGTGAGGAATACCCTTATAAGAGAGCAAGTCAGCAATTATTATTGGATTTCTTAGGAACTTCAAACGATGCTCCAGAGCGTTTTAGAGATGGTGTTTATAATTCTAGAGTGATTGATTTTGATAGAAACAAAGTCAAAATAATTGTTTTAGACACTCGATTTTTTAGAACAGCACTAACAAAAGCTTCTAATTCAAAAAAACGCTTTCAGCCAAATCAATACGGAAAAGGAACCATTTTAGGAGAAGTACAATGGAAATGGTTAGAAAAAGAACTTACTACATCTGATGCCCAATTCAATGTAATTGTAAGTAGTATTCAATTACTATCGGACAAGCATGGTTTTGAATGTTGGGGTAATTTTCCGCATGAGATTGATAAACTAGAAAAGATAATTGTGGCATCGAAAGCAAAAGGAACCTTTATTATTTCAGGAGATCGCCATATTGCGACTTTTTCTTTTAAAAAAGTCCCTAATTTAAACTATCCTTTAATCGATTTTACTTCTAGTGGATTGACTCATGTGTATTCTAGTTTTTCTGGTGAAGAAAATCCATATCAAATAGGGAAAGTGGTAGCTGAGAAAAATTTCGGTTTATTACAATTTGATTTCATTAATAATCGTGTCATCATGCAAATTCGCGGATTGGAAAATACACTTTTAGGCGAACATATTCAGCAATATTAATACTCGAATTATGAACAAAAGAACAATTTACGTATTTCTTTTATTATTGGTTACCAATACCTTTTTAGCACAAAAATTCACCAGACAAGATAGTTTGAGAGGTAGTATTACCAAAGAAAGAAGTTGGTGGGATTTAAAAAAATACCATTTGAATATTAAAGTAAATCCTGCAGATAGTACTATTGTTGGTTCAAATACAATTGATTATCAGGTTGTCGAAAAACACAATGTGATGCAAATTGACTTGCAAGAGCCAATGCAAATTACCAAAATAGTTCAGGATGGAACGAATCTAAAATACCAAAGAGAAGGAAATGTGTATCATGTTTTTTTGGTAGCCAATCAAAATAAAGGAGAAATTAAACAACTTATTGTATTCTATGGTGGAAAGCCCAAAATAGCTGTTAATCCGCCTTGGGATGGAGGTATTACTTGGAAGAAAGATGAAAACGGGAAGACGTTTATTGCCTCTTCATGTCAAGGTTTAGGGGCTAGTGTTTGGTGGCCCAACAAAGACCACATGTACGACGAAGTGGAATCTATGTTGATTAGTGTGAATGTTCCCAAAGGACTCATGGATATTTCCAATGGTCGTTTGATCAATACCAAACAATTAAAAGACAATACAACAACTTACACTTGGCAAGTAACCAATCCGATTAATAATTATGGAGTGAACATCAATATTGGTGATTATGTTGCCTTTTCAGAAAAATATAAAGGTGAAAAGGGGGATTTAGATTGTCACTATTATGTGTTGCGAAATAATTTAGCGAAAGCCAAAAAACAATTCCAAGATGTTCCTAAAATGCTCAAAGCTTTTGAACATTGGTTTGGCCCTTATCCTTTCTACGAAGACAGTTACAAATTGGTTGAAGTGCCGTATTTAGGGATGGAACATCAAAGTAGTGTTACCTATGGAAACGATTATAAAAATGGCTATCGTGGACGTGATTTGAGCGGAACAGGCTGGGGATTGAAATTCGATTTTATCATTATCCACGAATCGGGACATGAGTGGTTTGCTAATAACATCACGTACAAAGATATTGCCGATATGTGGATACATGAAAGTTTTACCAACTATTCTGAAAGTTTGTTTGTAGAATATTATTATGGAAAAGAGGCGGGAGCCGCTTACGTTCGTGGCACTCGAAAAAACATTCGCAATGACAAACTTATTATTGGTCAATATGATGTGAATAATGAAGGTTCCGGCGATATGTATTACAAAGGAGGAAATATGCTTCACACCATTCGTCAACTAATTAATGATGACGAAAAATGGAAGCAAATCCTAAGAGGATTGAATAGTACGTTTTACCATCAAACGGTTACCACTAAACAAATTGAAGATTATATCAGCCAACAGGCTGGTGTTGATTTAACAACCGTTTTTAATCAATATTTGAGAGATACTCGAGTACCCACTCTAGAATATTTTTTCAAAGAAAAGCAATTAAGTTACCGTTGGATTAATTGTGTAGACAATTTTAATATGCCTGTTCAAATTGACTTAAATGGAGAATCATTACGAATTCAACCTACAAATGAGTGGAAAGTAATTACGGTATCGAATGCTAATTCTAAATTGACAATTGATTCTAATTATTATGTAGCGGGTTTGAATAGTGGGGACTAGGCTTATTTTTTCTTAAACTCTAAAGGATTTTTACCAACCACTTTTTTGAAAATGCGATTGAAATAAGATAGACTTTCAAATCCGCATTCATAACAGGTTTCGGTTACATTTTTATCTTCTTTTAGGAGTAATTTAGCTTGTTCAATTCGGTATTGATTTAAGAATTCAATAAACGTTAGTCGCGTCATTTTTTTGAAATACCTACAAAAAGCAGCTTTAGACAAATGGGTAATTTGTGCCATTTCTTCAATAGTAATGGTGCGTTGAAAATTCTTTTCGATAAAAGTATAAACTACTTTGAGTCGGGTTTGTTCTTTATTATTATAGAAATTCTCAAAAGGTTTTTCGTGTAAAAATGTCACTTCTTCAGAAGTTGCTAGTGCTTGAAACAACGATAATACAGCTATAAATTGTTCGAAATGAGGTAATAAATGAATCGTTTTTAATTGTTTTCCAATAGTTGCCTTTGTATTTCCTTGAAAACAAATTACCTTTTTAGCATTTTCAAACAATTGATGAATTGCCGCTAATTCTGGAGTAGAACCGAAATCATTCTTAAAAAAATCAGCATTAATTTGCAGTACTACTTTTTCATACTCGGTTCTAATTCCATAATCAAAATTCAAGTGAGGAATATTGGAACCGATAAAAACCAAATCACTGCCATCAAATTGCCCTACATGATTTCCGACGCGTCTAGTGCCTTGGGGTGCTTCAATAAAAGTCAATTCAAATTCAGGATGAAAATGCCAATAATAAAAATCGTTGAGTTTTGGGTTCACCAAAATTCGGAACGAGCTTCCCGCTAAACGTTTAATATCTTCCAGTACAATTTTCATTCAATTTTTATTTTATAGTATAAATGTACTATTGAATAGTTTAAAATCCAATAAAACAGCAATATAGTACAAATTGTGGTAAATTTTGTGATATTTCAACTATCATATTTCCGCTACTTTTGGATTATCAAATTAACCTAACTTTTAAACTATGGAAAATAATAATCAAATCATGACCCCGACAATGACGCCAACTATGGCAGCTAATGAACACAAAGATATCCCAGGAAATCCATCAGTGGCTAAGTCAAGTGTACACAAATTAAATGACCGTTCTAACGGAAAACCACTCCGTTTATTAACCGAAGAACAATGGAATTTTTGGATAACCAATGGTTATATTGTAATCAAAAATGCCGTACCAAAAGAAAATGCAGAACGATTGGCTAATTTTATTTGGGAATTCGAGGAAAAAAACCCAAATGATTCATCTACTTGGTATGCACCGCCAAGAGCCGAAATGCAAATGAAGGAATTAACCAATAGTGGAATGGTAGAGCTCTACAATCACCAATACCAATGGGATAACCGCCAGATGCAGAAAGTATATGATGCTTTTGCTGATGTTTGGGGAATGGAAAAATTATGGGTTACTATTGATAGAGCCAATTTAAATTTTCCTGTCCGTCCAGGACATGAATTCAAAGGATTTATACATTGGGATTACGATCCTGAAACAAAACCTCAGAATGTACAAGGTGTTTTGGCATTAGTGGATACAACGGATGAGAATATGGGAGGTTTTCAATGTATTCCTGAATTGTTTCGTACCTATGATACTTGGAAATTAACGCAACCTGAAGACAGAAATCGCTTTCAACCTGATATTACTGGCTTTGAAGATAAATTAGTAAAAGTAAAAATGGAGGCAGGAGATTTACTAATCTTTAATAGTTCGCAACCTCACGGAATTCGTCCTAATTTGACCAAAGATAAAGTACGTGTAGCACAATATATTTCGATGATGCCTGCAGAAGAAGATAATGAAGAACTAAAAGCGTGGCGTATTAATTCTTGGAAAAATCGAATTGCCCCCGAGGGATATGCATTTCCTGGCGATCCAAGAAAATGGGAAATAACCAAACATAAAACAGCCGAATTAAGTGATTTAGGTAAGAAGTTATTAGGTCTAGAAAAATGGTAGTTTCACTTTAAATAAAAAAGGGTATCTAATTAAAAATTAATTAAATACCCTTTTTTGTTTTCTAAAAATATTAAATTAAATTTTTAGAAATATAATCAAAACTTGTTTTAATTGACTCTAAAGGATTCGGAGTATAATTCGTTTCATGCTCTAAAAAGAAACGTTTCATTCCTGATAATTTCGCTTGTGCAAAAATAGCTTTAAAGTCTATAGCTCCTTTACCAATCTCGGCATTTAACTCTTTATTGAATTTATCCATGTCTTTTACGTGCCACATAGTGAAACGTCCTGGATGTTGTTTGAATAAATCCAATGGATTGTGACCTGCACGAACTGCCCAGTATAAATCCAATTCAAAATCAACTAATTTCGGATCTGTTTCATTCAACAAGATTTCATAACCATTAGTATTTTCAAATTTTGTAAACTCAAAATCATGATTATGATAGGCTAATTTTAAACCTGCATCGTGACATTGCTGCGCTACTTTATTAATTCCTGCCGCTAATTTTTTATAATCATCAGCTGATGTTCCTCTTAATTCAGGAATGATATAAGGAATAGTAACATACTCACTTCCTAATACTTTAGCAGCTGCTATATACGATTTTAAATCACTAAGATCTCCTGTTTTGATATAGTTGTTAAAGTCAAAATGGTTACTAGTAGCTTTCAAACCATTAGCATCTAAAATAGCTTTAAAATCAGTAACTGATGTTCCAAAAAAAGCATTGTCTTTTGGCGAAAAACCAAATGTTTCTACTTCTTTAAATCCGGCTTTAGCTACTTGAGCTAAAACTCCTTTAACGTCTTTTGGCAACGTTTCACGTAAAGTCCATAGCTGAATTCCAATTGGTTTTTTCTTTGTTGTAAAGGCTAGGGAAGGAGTAATGGCTAAAGTTCCTAGAACTAAACCACTATTGATTAAAAATTCTCTTCTTTTATTCATGGGTTTTATTTTTTGTTAGTTAAATGTCGCAAATAGTAATCGCTTGTTGGAGAGAAGCTAATTTGTCTGGATTTTTAGGAACAAATTCTTGTCCAACAAATCCTTTAAAACCAGTTCCTGCAATAGCTCTCATTATAGCAGGATAGTTTAGTTCTTGTGTGTCGTCAATTTCATTTCTACCAGGAACACCCGCTGTATGAAAATGAGCAATGTATTGAATATTGTCTTTTATTGTTCGAATAACATCACCTTCATCAATCTGCATGTGATAAATATCGTATAGCAATTTAAAATTAGGAGAGTTAATTCGTTTAACTAATTCTACCCCCCAAGAAGTTCTGTCACATTGATAATCTTTATGGTTAATTTTGCTATTTAATAGCTCCATTACTAGGATTACATTGTGTTTTTCGGCTAACGGAATTAACTTTTGTAAACCAATAACACAATTATTCCAGCCTTCTTCATCTGATTTTCCTCTGCGATTGCCACTAAAACAAATTAGATTTTGGTATCCTGCTTCAGCCACACGCGGAATCATTTCGGTATACCTTTGAATTAATTTTTCATGAAATTGAACATCATTGAAACCATCTACTAGATTCAATTCGGCACCGTTACACATAGTAGAAACTAGGTTATGCTTTTTGAGTGTTGGCCACGCTTCAGGTCCTACCAAATCAATTCCTGTGATTCCCATTTTTTTAGCTTCTACACACAAGGTTTCCAAATCTAATGAATCAAAACACCAGCGAGAAACAGAATGATTAATATTGCCTTTGAGATTTGGGAAGGATGTTGATTTTGGTAAATCAAAAGCAGACAATTCTAAAGGAATACTTAGCGTAGCAGAACTAGCAAGTATTCCTTTAATTACAGAACGTCTATTTAAGTTCGTTTTCATCACAATTTAGTGTGAAACTTCTGCTTTATTTTTATCGTTGAATGTCAATGCAAATAAAATGAAAACTGCTAAAGCAATTCCTGCAGGAATAATCCAAACCATCTCCCAGTTTATAGTTCCTGTAGCAGTTTTGTAGTTGTCAGTAATCCATCCCGCTACTGCAAAACCAATTAACATTCCCACACCATAAGTAGCTAACGTAATTAAACCTTGAGCTGCACTTTTATATTTTTCTCCTGCTTTTGAATTCGTGTAAATTTGTCCAGAAACAAAGAAGAAATCATAGCAAATACCGTGTAATGCAATTCCAATAATTAACATAAAGCTCAAATCAGTGCCGTTTCCGTAAGCAAAAAGAGCATAACGAATAGCCCAAGCTAACATACCTACTAAAATTGTTTTCTTAAATCCGAAACGAGTAAAGAAAACAGGAATCAATAATAAAAATAATGCCTCAGAAATTTGACCGATCGACATCAATCCTGTAGGATTAGAAAGCCCTGACTTTGTTAAAAATAAATGGGCATTTTTATAATAGAAGGCCAAAGGAATACAAATTAAAATAGAAGCGATAAAGAATACAGCAAAGTTCTTGTCTTTTAGTAATTTCAAGGCATCTAATCCAATGATATCCGCAATTTTAATTTTTTCATTCGATATTTTAGGTGGAGTAGCAGGCAAGGTAAAGCTCAACAAACCTAGTACTAATGCTGCAATTCCTGCTAATAAGAACGTGTTTTTCAGCATTCCTTGAGCGATATTTTCAGCTGCATCCCAGTGAAAAACGAAGCTAATAGCTAATCCCGCTAAAATCCATCCAATAGTTCCCCAAACACGAATGTTAGCGAATTCTTTTTCAGGATCTTTCATCTGGTTAAAAGCTACTGAATTGACCAATGCCAAAGTTGGCATATACAAAATCATATAGCTGAGGACATAGATGTAAAATAAACTTACATCATTAGATTGGTAAATCTGATACATTAAAAAAGCTCCTATCAAATGTAATATACCTAAAATTCTTTCGGCATTAAAATAACGGTCTGCAATCAATCCAATAATGAAGGGTGCAATGATAGCCCCCCAAGATTGTGTAGAAAAGATTGCGGCAACTATCGACTCAGGTGATTTTGGGAAATTAGAATCTAAAAATGTTCCTAATGTTACAAACCACGCGCCCCAGATAAAAAATTCTAGGAACATCATAGTTGATAATTTAATACGATTGGTTGTATTCATAAATTTATTTTTTTGGTTTGGTTAGTTATTTTTAATTATTTACAACCTGTTGTAGGTTGCAATGAATTCCATTCTTTGATCATAATATTTCTGTACCAAACATTGTCTCCATGATCTTGTAATGCGATTTTTCCAGTTTGGAATGCAGCAAATCCTGGCCAAGTAGCAAATTTACTTTTAGCAACAAGCGCTTTAAAATTATCATCCCAAAGCATAGTTTCCACTACTTTTACTCCGTTTAGCAACATTTGTAATTTTCCGAATTTACAAACGATATCTACAGAATTCCATTCACCAACAGGTTTAACAGGTTCTGTAGAACTTTTGATTAAATCGTATAAATCACCCGCTCTATGTTTTTCTATTTTGCCATCTGGGTGACCATCGTTGTCTAAAACTTGCATTTCTAAACCTGTTTCGTAGGTATTTTTGAATTTTGCCAAATCTTCATTTACGTAAAAAATTATTCCACTATTAGATTTAGCAGCCACTTTCCATTCTAATTTTAAATGAAAGTTACTATATTCTTTATCAGTAACTAAATCACCACCTTGGTTATTTTTAGCGGCTGTGGGATCAAAATGCAATACACCATCTTCTACTTTCCAAGCAGAACCAGCTGTTTTTTTTCCATAGGTGTGCCAACCTGTAGTAGTCTGTCCATCAAATAGTGAAACAAATCCTTTTGGCAGAGCAGTTTGAGCATTAGATGTTTGTATCAAAATAGTAAAAAGTGCTATTTTTAAAATATTCTTAATCATTTTGTTTGTATTAAAGGGTTAAATTTTTCCATCCTTCTCGATAATCACGTTTTACAAATTGATTTACTTCATCAAAATTTGTAATTCTCATGGCATCATTGTCCCATAACAACTTAGCAGAACGACCTGGATATACATCTTCTCCCAATTCATCACGAACAATATCGTAACCTCTAATAGCTAAATTAGCCATTAATAATGCTTCAGTTAATGGCCCAGCAATTTCAAAACCTGAACTCACTTGGTGTTTTCCATATCCAGCAATTGCAGCTTCAACCCATTGTCTGTAATGACCGTCCATACCATCTTTCACACGTGGGTATTTTTCCGCTATGTGGAGATTTTCATTTCTACTTAACGGCAATAAACGAGGATTTAGACCGTAGGTATCGCACATCATTTTCCCTTTGGTTCCTACGAATAATGTTCCATTTCCTCCGTCTCCAAAAATTTCATTTGGACCTAATTCTTCAGGACGAACAGGCTGAATTCCCCCATCCATCCAGTGTACTGTAACATCACCTTCCGTTTTATCTGTTTTAGGAAAAGTTAAGGTAACATGACTAGAAGGAGGACAACTTTCTGGAAAATAACCACGTTTAAATTCATCTACATAAACAGATCCCACGCTACATTGAACATCCTTTGCATATTTTAAATTTAAAACGCTAAAAGGAGTTTCTAATAAGTGACATCCCATGTCTCCTAAAGCTCCGGTTCCATAATCCCACCATCCTCTCCAATTAAATGGAACTAACTTGTCTACATAATTTTTATACGGAGCTGTTCCTAACCATAAGTCCCAATCCAATTCTTTTGGCACCTCTGGTTTAGCTGTAGACCAAGGAATGCCCTGTGGCCAGACAGGTCTATCAGTCCAAGCATATATGGTATGAACATCTCCTATTAATCCAGCTTCATACCATTCTTTCATAGTTCTAGAAGCATCATTAGAAGAACCTTGATTTCCCATTTGGGTTACCACTTTATATTTTTTTGCGGCTTGTGTTAAAATTCTAGCTTCATAAATATCATGAGCCATTGGTTTTTGAACATATACATGTTTACCCAACTGCATTGCTGCCAGACATTGAATAGCATGATTATGATCGGGAGTAGAAACTGAAACGGCATCAAAATTTTTATGCTCTTTGTCTAACATTTCGCGCCAATCTTTATAAAACTTAGCTTTCGGAAACGCATTTACACTGTTGGCTGCTCTTCTAGTATCAACATCACATAAAAAACCGATATTAGCTTTTCCGCTTTTGTGGAACATTGCGATATCAGATTGACCTTTTCCACCAACGCCAATTCCTGCAATTACTAATCGATCACTTGGGGCTACAAAGCCTTTTCCTAATACATGACGAGGAACAATCATAAAAGCAGCTGCTGCCATAGCGCTAGTTTTTATAAAATCTCGACGATTGTTATTAGGCATTTGTTGTTCTTCCTTTTTCATAATTTCTTAAAGTTAGTTGGTAATAGTAACTGACTAAATTTTTATTTTTTTAATGATAAAATATATTTAGCCATTGATTTAGCATCTTCTTTTTTCAAAGAGGAATGAGCAGACATGGGCATTGTTCCCCAAACTCCTGAACCTCCTTTAATAATTTTGTCTGCTAAATAACTAACATTTTTATCAGTATTAGCATATTTTTTTGCAACATCTATATAAGCTGGCCCTATTAATTTTTTATCTAATTTATGGCAACCCACACAATCCGATTTTGCAATTAATCTTTCACCATCATTTGATTGAACCTCGATAGTTGTTTTTTTGATATATTTTTTATCTGAATCTATTTTAGAAAAAGAAGCTAAAGTAAATGCGGCTAAGCCTAATAGTAAATAAGTACGTTTCATTTTGTTTATTCTGTTTTTTTTATAATCCTAAATTTTTTCTGTTCAGTTGTGTATTGGTTTCAACTGCTGCAAAATCATCAAATGCTTTATCAGTAACCCTGATAATGTGTTTTTTGATAAATTCTGCTCCCTCACGAGCGCCATCTTCTTGATTTTTAATACAACATTCCCATTCCATAACCGCCCAACCTTGGTAATCGTATTGTGCTAGTTTACTAAAGATAGTTTTGAAATCAACTTGTCCATCACCCGGCGAACGATAACGTCCTGCACGGTCAGCCCAACCTTGGTATCCACCAAAAGTTCCTTGTTTACCCGTAGGATTGAATTCAGCATCTTTAACATGAAAGGCTTTAATGCGTTCGTGATAAAAATCAATATACTGAATGTAGTTCAATTGTTGCAATACAAAATGAGATGGGTCGTATAACAAACAAGCTCTCGAATGATTGTTCACTGCTTTCAAAAACATTTCATACGTTTCTCCATCAAATAAATCTTCTCCTGGGTGAATCTCATAACAAACATCCACACCGTTTTGATCAAATTCATTTAAAATTGGCAACCAACGTTTTGCTAATTCAGCAAATCCCTCTTCGATTAATCCTGGTGGTCTTTGAGGCCAAGGGTGGAAGTATTGCCAAAGCAACGAACCACTAAAAGTGGCATGTGCGTTTAATCCTAAGTTTTGAGAAGCTTGAGCAGCATATTTCATTTGTTGTACTGCCCATTCTTGACGTGCTTTTGGATTCCCACGCAATGCAGCAGGAGCAAAGCCATCAAAGAAATCATCATAAGCAGGATGAACAGCCACTAATTGACCTTGTAAATGCGTTGATAATTCTGAAATTTGTAAGCCATAAGAAGCTATTTTTCCAGTCAATTCATCTGCATAGGTTTTGCTTTCAGCTGCTTTTTGCAAATCGATAAAACGCGCATCTAATGTTGGCATTTGAATCGCTTTAAAACCTAAATCAGCTGCCCATTGACATATACCGTCTAACGAATTAAAAGGCGCTTCATCTCCAATAAATTGTGCTAAAAATACCGCTGGTCCTTGAATTGTTGTCATACTTATAAAACGTTAGGAGTCCATTTTTTATCAGATTGTGCTGATAACACTACATTATCAATAAATGCCATTCCTCGTAGACCATCTTCAATAGAAGGGAAGTCCAACATTTCTGGAGTGGGTTGAGTTCCGTCAATTTTACATCCTAAAGTTAAAGCAAAGTTTCTGTAGATATTAGCAAAAGCTTCCAAATAACCTTCTGGATGTCCGCCTGGGGTTCTACAATTGTGTCTAGCAAATGAAGATAAATGACCATAATTTGAACCTGCTCTTAAAATTTGCATCGGTTCTTCTAACCATTTTACAATTAAAGAATTAGGCTCGTGTTGTAGCCATTCTATACCACCTTTTTCACCATATACTCTGATTTTGACTGCATTTTCTTCACCAGCGGCTACTTGTGAAGCCATTAAAACCCCTTTAGCTCCATTATCAAATTTTAGCATTACAGCCCCGTCATCGTCCATTACACGACCTTCTACTAAAGTGTTTAATTCAGCACAAATTTCGGTAATTTTTGATTCTGTAATATATTCGGCTAGGTGCGCTGCATGGGTTCCAATATCTCCCATTACAGAACTTTTTCCTGATTTTTTAGGGTCTGTTCGCCATGCTGCTTGTGCATTTCCTTCTCTTTCAGATAATTTACTTAACCATCCTTGAGGGTATTCTACCCAAACCTTACGGATTTTACCTAATTGTCCTTCTCTTACCATAGCTTTGGCTTGTTTTACCATTGGGTAACCAGAGTAGGTATGGGTTAGACAAAGTGTTAAACCTGTTTCTTTTAATTTTTGTTCCAATTGTTTTGCTTCGTCTAAAGAAAACGTAATTGGTTTTTCGATTACTACATTAAATCCATGATCCAAAGCCATCATAGCAGGAGCAAAGTGAGCAAAATTAGGCGTTACAATGGTAACAAAATCAATTCTTTCATCAGCTGGCAAAGCCGCTTCGGATTTAATCATTTCTTCGTAAGTCAAATAAGTTCTTGATTCTGGAAGAAACAATGCTTTCCCAGAAGCTTTTGCCACTTCAGGATTGATACTTAAAGCGCCACAACTTAATTCAATTAAGCCATCCATATTGGCTGCCAAACGATGAATTGCTCCAATAAAAGCATCTTGGCCACCACCGACCATTCCCATCCTTAATTTTCTTGTCATAATAATAACCTAGATATTTTTTTTCTTTAATTCTTTTACTGCATAGTCAGCTGCACGAGCTGTTAAGGCCATAAACGTCAATGAAGGGTTTTGACATGCAATTGAAGGCATACAAGATCCATCAGTAACAAATACATTGTTTACTTCGTGCATTTGATTCCATTTATTTAAAACAGATTCTTTTGGATCGTTCCCCATACGGGCAGTCCCCATTTCGTGAATCGCCATACCTGGATAACAGCCTATATCATACGTTTGAATGTTTTTCATACCAGCTGCTTCAAGCATTTCAGCAGCATCATTCATCATATCTTCACGCATTTTTTCTTCATTCTCTTTGTATTCACAATCAATTTTTAAGACGGGTTGACCCCATTTGTCTTTTTTAGAATGGTCAAGCGTTACTTTATTTTCATAATACGGAAGCATTTCTCCAAATCCTCCTAATCCCATTCTCCAATGATCTGCAGGTTTCGACATGTTGTTTTTAAAATCAGCTCCAAAAGCTAATTCGGCCACATCAGCTTGCCAATTACCGCGGCTTGCACCACCTTGGTAGCCAAATCCTCTTAAGTAATCACGTTTGTCATTACCGTAATTTTGGTAACGTGGGATGTAAATTCCATTTGCTCTACGTCCATAAGTATATTTGTCCTCAAAACCTTCCGCAGTACCTTCGGCACCACAACGGAAATGATGATCCATTAAATTATGTCCTAATTGACCACTTCCGTTTCCTAAACCATTTGGATGTGCTTCAGAAGTAGAATTTAATAAGATAAATGTAGAACCTAAAGTAGAACCATTTACAAAAACTATTTTAGCATAAAACTCCATTGTTTCATTAGTTTCTGCATCAATTACCATAACACCTTTTGCTTTTTTTGTATTTTTATCGTAAATTATGTGATTCACAATAGAATAGGGCCTTACGGTTAATCTTTTAGTAGCCATAGCCGCAGGGAGAGTTGCAGACTGTGTACTGAAGTAGGCTCCAAAAGGACATCCACGGCTGCATAAGTTTCTGTATTGGCAATTTCCACGACCATTGTGAGGTACTGTTAAGTTTGCGGTACGTCCTATGGTTAAGATTCTTTCTCTATTATAATGCTTTTCAATTCTTTCTTTTACTGATTTTTCTACACAGTTCAAATCCATTGGTGGCAAAAATTGCCCGTCAGGTAAAAGTGGCCAATTTTCATTTTGCCCACTGATTCCCGCAAATCTTTCTGCGTAGTCATACCAAGGAGCTAAATCTTTATAGCGAATAGGCCAATCATTTCCATGTCCGTCTTTTTTATTATCTTCAAAGTTGATATCGCTAAAACGGTAACTTTGACGTCCCCACATTAATGATTTTCCTCCTACATGAAAACCTCTATACCAATCAAAACGTTTTTCTTCAGTGTAAGGGCATTCTAAATCGTTTACCCACCATTTCTCATTAGCTTCTTGGTAAGGATAATCTCTAATTTGAACTGGGTGTGTTCTTTTTTGTTCTTGGGTTAATCTACCTCTATGTTCAAATTCCCAAGGGTCTTTCATGGCGGTTTCATAATCCTTAACATGCTCTATATTCATCCCACGCTCTAACATTAAAACGCGTAATCCTTTCTCTGTTAATTCTTTGGCGGCCCAACCACCACTAATTCCAGAACCTATAACGATTGCGTCATAAGTGTTTTGTTCTTTTAAGTTTGTATTGATATTCACGATGTATATTTTTTATTAAATGTAATAGTTGAAAAAAATTATGAAGTAGCCCAAGCTTTTTGACCTGGTTCTAAAGGAGCACTTCCATCATATCTACCAGGAATTGCGATATATTCTCTAGCCTGTGTACATCCAATTTCAGACGAGTAATAACCTAAAATAGTTAAATCTCTTGCAATTGCAAAAAATGAAGGTTGCTTGCTATTAGATTTAGCTTCATCGCGAAGATTAGTCATTACTTGCAAACGCTCTGAATCAGATAACGCAACGAAGTTTTTTCCATACGTTTTGATACATTTTTCATCCATATCTTTGAGTCCTTGAGCGAATAATTCTTGCAAATTAGCTGGATAACAATCTCGAATCATCATTGGTATAAATGGACCTAATCCTGCAGCCTTTGCTCCTGGAGAAGCAGCAGTTGTTGGAATAATAATTTCTGCAAATTCAGCCAAAATTGCTTCATCTGATACTGAAAAATTTACCATCTTAGACTTATCTAAAACTGTAAAACTTTCAAATAAAACGCCCATTGTTGTTGCTGAAATGGCTCCTCCCATTAAATAAGCAACTCGTTTTAGTGCTTCACGTCTTTCCATTTGGTTTGTTTTTATGTTTTATAGTATGTTAATAGATTTTTTTTAGTTATCTACAATAATAATAAATAAAATTGCAGATTCGTATTTTTAATGTTAATTTATAAATAGAATTTAATTTTTTTCATTTATTTAAGATATTCAATTTAAAATACTTTAAATTATAATTGATTTTATGATTTTTATCGTAATAAATTCAATATTTAAATTTAAATTATAGTATCCAAATTAACGATTAAATCTAATTTTAAATTAATTTTGTAATCCAAAAATTACATTTTTTTTTTAATAAAGGTTTGAATTTTAATTTCAATGCGTTAAAATGACATAATAAGGTAAATTTAAAAAGCCTTATTTAAATTTTGAAAACTAGAAATCGATTTCGTTTATGAATGTAAAAATAGATTCTTTGATTGATTAAAAAATAAAACTCTAAAAAAAAGTAGAATAATTTTTATTATAAAATATTGTAAATCAATTAAATAAAATAACAAAAGCTAAATAAAAAGTAGATTGTAAATTAGATCAATTGCAATTGACTTTGCAATCTTTCAATGAGCATCGAACGAATTCGTTTGTTAAAACCAGAAGTATTGCTTGAATATTTGCTATATTCATCAAGGGTAAAAAGTCCTAAAACCATTCCTTTAACTAAATTTTGGAACTGGATATCTTTTATTATAGCTAACTCAATTGTTTTTATTTTTTTGTCTATTGAATAATTGCTGAAGTCAATCTTATTTTGATTCAGGTACAATTGGAAAGATTTAATTAACAATTCATTTTGAAGTTTTAAAATTGGTCGTAATGTCTCATTTTGAAATCGTTCTTCAATAGATGATTGATTGGTAACTTGCCCCAAAGTTAGTCCGCGAAATTCTTTTATAAATAATTCTCTTGCTGTCATGACTTAGTTTAAATATTTTTTATCTATGTAGAAGGTACCGAAAGGAATTATTGATGCGATACAAATAACACCAAAGGTTTTAAATGTCCAATTAGATTTAATTTTGTATAAAATTGCAGTAATAACATAAGCTATAAAGAGTATCCCATGTGCCATACCTATAATTTCAACATAAATTGAAGCATTAAGAACATATTTCATAGGCATTGCAAAAAACAATAATATTAGCAGGGAGATTCCCTCTAAAAAAGCGATTGATTTAAATAACTTTAACATAATTCTACAACTTAGATCTTGATTTTTCAAAATTAAGTAATAACTATGATTTATGACATATCAATTCTTAAAGTAATTTAACTTTGTAAAAGTAAATTTTGAATTATGAGTAAAAGAGATTTAAAAAAATACCTTTCGGAATTAAATAAAGAACAGTTGGAAGAACAAATTACTGAATTATATGAAAAATTTAATGCTGTAAAAGTATTTTATGATTTTGTTTTCAATCCAAAAGAAGAAAAACTATTGCAAGAATATAAACTCAAAATTTCAAACGAATACTTTCCTAAATCACGAATGGGAAGTAGAGGCAAACCAAAACCTAAGCTAAGGCGTTCTGTAGCACAAAAAAGTATTAAACACTTTATTACATTAGGAGTAGATCCTTTCGTTATAGCTGATATTATGCTCTATAATATTGAGATTGCACAAGCATATTCATCTGAAAATGATATCAAACAAGTATTGTTTTATAAAAGTATGTTGAATTCTTTTGAACAAGCTACAGATTTTATACTTTCAAATGGTATTTATAGTAGCTTTAAGTCTAGAATCAAAACTATTCAGCAGGAAACATTGAATCAAAAATGGAGTAATAAATATGAATTTGAACGAATTGTTTCCAAATTCGAATTTTAATTATTTTCACGACCTTATTTTTTATTTCAAAAATAGTCCATTAACTCTATTTTAGCCGTACTTTTGCAAAAAGTGAAAAACTAATGCCTCAACACAACATTCTTATTAATGAATTTGAAGATAAAAAGCAACTATATGATTATCAAAAAGAAGCTATAGATGCTATTTTTGATCGTATTGACAACGCTTCTCCACAACATCATTTATTATACCAATTGCCTACAGGAGGAGGGAAGACGGTAATATTTTCTGAAATTGTTAGGCGTTACATTGAAAAGCATGATAAAAAAGTGGTGGTGCTAACTCATCGCATAGAGCTTTGTAAGCAAACTTCTAAAATGTTGAAAGGTTTTGGTGTTACAAATAAAATCATCAATAGCAGCATTAAAGAGCTCCCAGACCAAAATGATTATTCATGTTTTGTAGCTATGGTTGAAACATTAAAAAATAGAATTAATGACGAAAAATTGAGACTAGACAATATCGGATTAGTTATCATTGACGAGGCGCACTACAATTCCTTTAGAAAATTATTAAATTCCTTTAAAAAATCCTTTATACTTGGGGTTACAGCAACTCCTTTAAGTTCTAATATTAAGTTACCAATGCACCAAAATTATGATGAGTTAATTGTAGGTGATACGATAGATTCATTAATAAACAAAGGTTTTTTAGCCAAAGCAAACACCTATAGCTATGATGTAGGTTTAACTTCTTTAAAAGTAGGAATAAACGGAGATTATACTGTAAAATCATCCGATGAGCTATATAGTAATATGCTAATGCAAGAGAAGCTATTACACGCCTATACTGAAAAATCATTAGGCAAAAAAACTTTAATTTTTAACAATGGAATTAACACGTCATTGTATGTATGTGAAACATTTAGAGAGGCAGGGTATGATATTAGACATCTTGATAATACGAGCAGTAATGAAGAGCGCAAAGAGATTTTACATTGGTTCAAGCATACTCCAAATGCTATATTAACTTCGGTAGGTATTTTAACCACAGGTTTTGATGAACCATCGGTTGAAACAATAATATTAAATAGAGCTACAAAGTCTTTAACGCTTTATTTTCAAATGATTGGACGCGGTTCTAGAAAATTAGAACATAAAAGCGAATTTACGGTTATTGATTTGGGGAATAATGCAGCTAGATTTGGTCTGTGGAGCGATCCTGTTAATTGGCAACATATTTTCAAATCTCCAGAATACTATTTGGAAAACCTCAGAGATGATGCTGAAATTGAAATGCATTTTAAATATGAGATGCCTGCTGAATTGAGAACTAAATTTAAAAATTCCAAGGATATTACTTTTAATATTGAAGAAGAACACAGAAAAGCAATTCGTCAAAATTTACGTTCAAAAGTAGTTTTAGATAAATCTCTTGAACAACACGCTGGAATGTGTTTAGAGAATTCTGAAAATCTTCAAGAAGCAAAATTATTAGCCAAAGAATTACAAGATGATATTGAATGTAGGGTAAAACGTTTTTCAAAATGCTTAAGTCAAAGTAGTAAAAATTATCGTGAATGGTTGGTAGAGGATTATAAAACCAAACTCATTGTTTTAATAGGTAAAAAATATAGAGAAAAAATAATGAATGAATTCGATTAATAACTGATATACTTGGAACATTAAAAAGAACTATAATTTATATTATGTAAAATAGAATATTTTAAAACGGCTTATCTTTCAACAATTCTACTCATAAATTAGTTAATAGTATTCCATTCCTTCCATTGTTATCGCAGGAATATTTTTTAAATTAGCAATCAAAAATTTATTTCTACAGACTATGAATACTGTTGCAGAACATATTGCAGATTTTTTAAAAAAATATCCGCCTTTCGATAATTTAACCTTTGAAGAATTATCTGAAATCGCGACCAATATTCGTGTTGTTAATTTGGAAAAATATAAAATCTTATTTCAAATTGATGACAAATTACACGATTGTTTTTATGTAGTCGCTTCTGGTGTGATTCATTTGTCTGTTATTGCTGATGCAGAAGAAACGTTGTTAAATAAATGCCATGAAGGTGATATTTTTGGCTTACGTCCTTTTTTTGCCAAAAACAATTACATGATGACGGCAAAAGCTCGTGAAGAAAGTATAGTATATGCTATTCCGATTGCTACTTTCAGACCTTTTGTTGCTAATAATCCAAATGTTTTGGACTTTTTATTAGAGAGTTTTGCTACTAATACGAATAATCCGAATGATAAGAATATTAGAGGTAAATTACTTTCAGATAATGTGGTCTATTCCGACCAACAATCTTCTGATATGCAGTATTTCCAGTCGCTAACTTACAATAGAATTCCGTTAACTACCACAGCTGATGCTATCGTCATGGACGTAGCAAAAACAATGGCTGAAAATCTTTCCAATAGTATTATTATTTGCAACAATAATGCTATTCCTATTGGAATTGTTACTCATACTGATATGAGTACAAAAATTGCAACCGGTCGCTTCCCTATTACTGCATCGATTGATAAAATTATGTCAAATCCAGTGGTAACAGTTGTAGAAAACATTTCTTTGGCTGAAGCTCAACTGGTAATGCTAAAAAATAATGTAACGCATTTGATAGCAACAACTGACGGAACTAATCAATCTGAAGTAAAAGGAATTATATCTGAACATGATCTAATTGTTTCGCAAGCGAATAATCCAGGTGTTTTGATTAAACAAATCAAACGTACACAATCTGCGGAAGATTTAAAACAACTACGTAATCGATTAACTGATATTATTCAGAATTCGATTCATAAAAATATTCCGCTTTTCCATGTTTACAATATCGCAAGTGAAATTAATTTGGCACTAATTAAACGTTCCATTGAATTAGCAATTCTAGACCTAGGCTCTCCTCCTGCTCGTTTTTCTTGGTTATGTATTGGTAGTCAAGGACGTAAAGAACAATTATTACTAACAGACCAAGACAGTATTTTAGTTTTTGAAGATGTTGTTCCAGACAAATACAGAGAAGTAAAAGATTATTTCCTAAAATTAGCGAAACGTTCTACAGCCAATTTAGAAAAAGTAGGTTACTCATTATGTCCAAATGGTCATATGGGAAGTAATACACTTTGGTGTAAATCATTGAGCGACTGGACAAATCAGTACAACAGCTGGATGAATACTCCAGGTAAAAACAGTAATGATTTGAGTAGTATTTTCTTTGATTATGAAATGGCTTTTGGAGAATCAAAAATTGAAGAAGCAATAGAAAACGTAATTTATAAAAATGCCAAAAACAACACTTTATTCTTTGATTTCTTAGGAAATGATGCGTTACGAAATAATGCACCGCTTAGTTTCTTTAAAAAATTCATTGTTGAAGAAGAAGGACCAAACAAAGACAAATTTGATATTAAGTCACGTGCTTTACTTCCATTGATTGACAGCGCACGACTTTTTGCTTTAAGTTATGGTATTAAAGGAGTTAATAATACTTATTCTCGTTTTAAACAATTAGCGATTGCCGACCCACGAAATGCTGAAATTTATATCAATTGTGCCGAAGCCTTTTTAACGCTGTCAAAATTCAGAACTATTGAAGGCCTAAAAAATGAAGATAACGGTCAATATATCAATTTGAACGAATTGAATAAAATAGACAAAGAGCGATTAAAAAATGCTTTAACTCCAATGAAAGAACTTGAAGAGTTAATTAAAGATAAATTCCAACTTACTCAATTTTCATAATTATGTTAGATTGGCTTAAAAATATGACTAAAGAATATCCTGAATTTTGGAAGGAATATACATCAAAATTTGAAAAAAAATCAAATCGTTATGTTATTATTTCTACTGAAAAAACAGGTTTGAATCCAAACAAAGATGTCATTCTATCCTTTGGTTGCTTTGGAGTAGTAAATGATAGTATTCTTATTGGAGATAATTTTGAAGTGGTTTTATTACAATACAAATACCTTCATGACAATGGACTTTCTAACGAATTTATCGTAGAAAGTAAACTTGAAAAATTAGGTGAACCCGAAGCATTGAAAGCCTTGTTGAAATATATAGGCAATGCTACTTTAGTAGGATATCGAATTGATACTGATGTTGAAATTGTCAATACAGCATTAGAAAAACTCGAATGTGGTCGATTGAAAAATGAACCACTTGATCTTGAAATTATGCATCGAAGACTACACGATATCAATGATAAACAATTTACTTTAGATGAATTATGTACGTTGTACAAAGTTCCCATAAGTGATAGAAATTCAGCTTCTGAAGAAGCCTATAAAATGGGATTGTTATTTTTGAAATTAAAATCAAGGTTAGGACTTAAATAAAAAAGGGCGTTATTAGTTATAACGCCCTTTTAATTTAGCTTAATTCTACTAAATTTTTCCATTTTTAATTTCATCCACAATTTCTGGATTTAATAAAGTGGTAATATCTCCAAAATTAGAGAAGTCACCTTCGGCAATTTTACGCAAGATTCTACGCATAATTTTTCCAGAACGTGTTTTTGGTAAACCTGAAACGAATTGGATTTTATCCAATTTAG
>JACCDQ010905544.1_pt1 | contig 28781 bp, 27 predicted proteins | sample 7446031 | NCBI WGS metagenome assembly JACCDQ01 (sample SAMN15323442, study PRJNA562643) | freshwater metagenome | isolation source: river surface water | place: USA:Blue River Watershed | collected 2017-08-17 | reverse complement strand
TCCAAGCCTGCATCAATTCAAACAACGCATGACATATTTCTCCTAAAATTTTGCTACATTTGATAGAAGTAAAAAGAACGCTTTGCTTGACGCTTCTGTGTCGATACAAAAGCGTAGCTGTGTTGCATGAGAGTACGTTTATTTTTTGTAATAAATTCAAAATCAATGACATTATAAAAATAAGCAACTTCTTTTTATAACGTATTTCAAATCAAACAAACTTAAAACTCAGGTGAAAACTCAACATTTAATCGTATTTATTGTGTCGTTCGTTTTAGCTGGAAGCTACCAAGAAACAGTAGCTCAAAAGAAAAATATTACTTTAGAAGATATTTGGTCGAAAGGGACTTTTGCACAAAAAACCGTGCAAAGCATCAATTGGATGAAAGATGGAGCATATTATACCGCCCTCGAAGCCAACCACATCGTAAAACACCAAGTAGTAACGGGTGCCGCCGTCGAAACGCTATTCGATGAAAGCGTAATGGTCGAACACTTTGGTTCAAAGTTTGATATAGCCGACTATGTACTTTCGGCCGATGAACAAAAAATCTTGATAACCACACAGCCAGAAGCCATTTATCGCCGTAGCACCAAGGTAGAAAGCTACGTTTATGATATTTCGAGCAAACAATTGACTAAATTATCGGCTGGTGGCAAACAGCTATTTCCGACCTTCTCGCCCGATGGTACAAAAATCGCCTTTGTTCGCCAAAATAATATCTACCTTGTCGATTTAGCCACCATGACCGAAAGGGCTATCACAACCGACGGCAAATGGAACAACATCATCAATGGTGCAGCCGATTGGGTGTATGAAGAAGAATTTGGCTTCGCCAAGGCTTTTCAATGGTCGCCCGACAGCCAAAAATTGGCGTATTATACCTTCGACGAATCGAAAGTGCCTGAATACAACATGCAAATGTGGGGCAAGCTGTATCCGACAGACTACCGATACAAATACCCCAAAGCAGGCGAAAACAATGCGGTGGTATCCATTTCGGTTTTTCATTTAGCTACCAGTCAGGTGACAAAAGTGGATGTTGGAGCAGAACCCAACAAGTACATTCCACGGATGCGTTGGACGAAAGACTCGAATGTATTGGCCGTGGTACGCCTCAACCGTACCCAAAACCGCATGGAATTGCTTCATGCCGATGCCCTGACAGGAAATGTCCAAACCATTTTGGTAGAAGAGAGTCATACGTATGTTGATGTTGAAAACCTCGGCGACGACCTTAAATATCTTGCCGACGGACAACATTTTATCATGTCGTCTGAAAAAACAGGCTTTAAGCATTTGTATTTGTACGATATGCAGGGGCATGAAATTCGCCAGTTGACCAATGGCAAATGGGAAGTAGCCACTTTTTATGGCATCGACGAGCGTACCAATACGCTTTACTATACTTCTACCGAAATATCGCCTACCGAAAGACACCTCTACAGCCTGATGCTCGATGGCACCAATAACAGACGTTTATCTCCCGAAAGAGGCATGAATAGTGCCAATTTTAGTCCTGATTTTCAATATTTTGTACTGAGTAATTCTTCGGCAAGTAGCCCTCTGCGTGTGAGTATGTACCAAGCCAATACCGGACAATTGATAAAAGTATTGGAAGAAAACACCGAGCTACGTACTCGTTTACAGGGCTTCAATACGGCTATCAAAGAATTTACGGTGATTCGTACCGCCGACGGCATAGAACTCAATACGTGGATGATTAAACCCAATAATTTTAATCCGAATCAAAAATATCCTTTATTGATGTTTGTCTATGGTGGCCCCGGTAGCCAACAAGTATTAAATCAATACGACTCAGGAAATTTCTTTTGGTACCAATATTTAGCCCAAAAAGGCTACATTGTTGCCTGCGTTGACAACCGAGGTACGGGCGGCCGAGGTACAGAATTTAAAAAATGCACTTATCTCAATTTGGGTAAACTAGAAGTAAACGACCAAATCCAAGCGGCTAAATATTTCGGTAATTTACCCTATATCGACAAAACCCGCATTGGCATCCAAGGCTGGTCGTATGGCGGTTTTATGGCATCTAATTGCCTTTTCCAAGGAGCCGACGTGTTTAAGGCGGCTATTGCCGTTGCACCTGTAACCAACTGGCGTTATTACGACACCATTTATACCGAAAGATTTTTACGCACGCCACAAGAAAATCCGCAAGGGTACGACGACAACTCGCCCGTAACGCACGCTGCCAAGCTCAAAGGCAATTTGCTGTTGGTACACGGCACTGGCGACGACAACGTACATTTTCAAAATGCCGTAGCCCTCGAAGATGCCCTTATCAAGGCAAACAAACAGTTTCAGACTTTTTATTATCCGAATAAAAATCATGGTATTAGCGGAGGAAATACACGCCTACATTTATATACGATGATGACTAATTTCTTAGAGAAGAATTTGTAAGCAAATCCGTTGAGGACGGCAGAGATTTTGATTGCGGATATGGCTAAAAAAGCCTCCAATCCGCAATCAAAAAAACGGCCAGAATACCTTTTTTGTTAAAGGCTACAAAGCATCTTCACTTTTCTCCCCATACTTAGCTGCAACTCGTTTCATACTAAGCTTTTTTCTTAAATTTTTATGAATATTTATTTGTATATCGTTATGGTATTCAGTAATTTTGCGTTCCCATTTTTCGACTGGATGCCCGTTCAGCATGGAAATTAGGTAAAATCATTGACAATCAGGTGTGTTCCGTCATCTGAAATTAGGTGATTACAACATTAAACTCTAGAAAAAGAAGTGGATACTTTAAGTTACAAAACCATCTCAGCCAACAAAGCTACCGCAGATAAGGGATGGGTTATCGTAGATGCAGAAAACCAAATCGTAGGTCGTTTGACTTCTGAAATTGCAAAAATTTTGCGTGGAAAGCACAAACCTAGCTTTACGCCAAACGCAGATTGCGGAGACAACGTTATCGTTATTAATGCCGATAAAATTCGTTTTACTGGTAAAAAAATGACAGACAAAGTGTATCTCCGTCACACAGGCTACCCAGGTGGTCAGCGTTTTGCTTCTCCAAGAGAAGTATTGGCGAAAAACCCTAAAGGTATTGTTGAATCAGCCGTAAAAGGTATGCTTCCTAAAAACCGTTTAGGTCGCCGTTTGTTCACCAACTTGTATGTATATGCAGGTGCTGAACATCCACACGCAGCTCAACAACCCAAAGAAATCAAATTCTAATTAATCGTTATTTGTTGTAGTTGCTTTTCAACTATGACCAATAACTTCTCTATAAAAAAATGGCAGAAGTAACAAATACATTAGGAAGAAGAAAAACGGCTGTTGCTCGCATCTACATGACTCCAGGTAAAGGCGAGATTCTTGTAAATGGTCGTGACGTTAAAGAATATTTTCCATCAGAAATTTTACAAATCATTGTAAACCAACCTTTTGCGTTGACAAAAACAGAAGGAACTTACAATGTAAAAGTAAATGTTGATGGAGGTGGCGTAAAAGGACAAGCAGAAGCTATCCGTTTGGCTATCTCTAGAGCATTGCAAGAAATTGACAGCGAATTGCGTCCTCCATTGAAGAAAGAAGGATTCTTAACTCGTGACCCACGTATGGTTGAGCGTAAGAAACCAGGTCGCCGCAAAGCACGTCGTAGATTCCAATTCTCGAAACGTTAATATGCAATGTTCGGCTTATGCCTACTGGTGTATGAGCCGAATACTTTTCATCGTATGGCTTGCAGTGACCGATGCCATCGATGGCTTATTTCTTATTTTTTCACAATTACTGTTGAAATATTTTCAACAAAACCCAAATGGCACAATTAGAATACAAAGATCTATTAGATGCTGGTGTTCACTTCGGACACTTAACTCGCAAATGGGATCCAAGAATGGCTCCATACATTTTTATGGAGAAAAATGGCATCCACATCCTTGACCTAAACAAAACGTTGGCTTGTTTAGACGAGGCTTGTGTTGCTATCAGAGCTATCGTTCGTTCTGGCCGTAAAGTAATGTTCGTTGCTACAAAGAAACAAGCACAAGAAATCGTTTCTGAAGAAGCACGTCGTTTGAAAATGCCTTTCGTAACTGACCGTTGGTTGGGTGGTATGTTGACAAACTTCGCTACTGTTCGTAAATCTATCAAGAAAATGGGACAGATTGAGAAGATGTTGAAAGATGAAGAAACGTTCAAGGCATTGGCTAAACGTGAGCGTTTGATGATGACTCGTGACAAAGAGAAAATGGAAAGAGTATTGGGTGGTATCACCGACCTTACTCGTCTTCCTGCCGCTTTGTTTGTAGTTGACGTAAAACGTGAGCACATTGCTGTTGCAGAAGCAAAACGTTTGGGTATCCCTGTATTTGCTATGTGCGATACAAACTCAAACCCTGATTTAGTTGACTTCCCAATTCCTGCAAACGACGATGCTTACAAATCAATTGCCTTGATTACTTTGGCTATTGGTAAGGCTATCGAAGAAGGTTTGTTGGAACGCAAGCAAGATAAAGACGAAGCTCGTTTGGCTGAAGAAGAAGAAGCAAAACGCATCGCCGACGAAGAAGCTGCACGTGAAGCTGCTAAATTGGCTGCAAAATACGAGAAAGAAGACGAAGCCTAGTTTACGGGCATAATTAGGCTAAAGGCTTTGGCTATAAGCCTCCAATATCTTTTTCTGTTGTGCATCTTAACGCATCAAGGCGTTAAATGCCAATAAAATAATTATTAACAATTGAATAGCCCATAGTTTTCTGTGGGCTATTCTGTTAGTTTTGGGCGGGCAAATCTACCGCATCGTTGCGTGCTGATTCCCGTGTTTTATCAATCGAAAATTTAATCTTAAAATATACAAGACGATGGCTATTACAGCAGCAGACGTTAATAAACTAAGACAAATGACAGGTGCGGGTATGATGGATTGTAAAAAAGCCCTCACCGAAGCCAATGGCGATTTTGAAGCCGCTATCGATATTCTTCGTAAAGCTGGCCAAAAAGTTGCCGCTAAACGTGCCGATAACGCAACAAACGAAGGTATAGTGTTAATCGCAATCAGCGAAGATGGTGCTAATGGTAAATTGCTCGCCTTGGCTTGCGAAACTGAACCAGTTTCTAAAGTAGCTGATTTTACTAACTTGGCTGCTGCTTTGTTGAAAGCTGCCGTTGCTACTAACGCTGCTACAAAAGAAGATGTGTTGGCTGCTACTTTGTCGGACGGACGCACTGCTGGCGAACATATCATTGAATTAACAGGTAAAATTGGTGAAAAAATCACTATCGCTGGTTACGAAAACGTATCGGCTGAACAAGTGGTTTCTTATATTCACTCAAACAACAAAATCGGTGTATTGGTAGCGTTTACAAATACTTCTGGTGCAGAAGTACAAGAGGTAGGTAAAGACATCGCTATGCAAATCACAGCGATGAAACCTGTTGCTTTAGACAAAGACGGTGTTGATGCTGCTACAATCGAGCGTGAAATCGAAATCGGTAAAGACCAAGCACGTGCTGAAGGTAAACCTGAAGCTATGTTGGAAAGAATCGCTGTAGGTAAATTGGAGAAATTCTACAAAGAATCTACTTTGTTGAACCAACAGTTTGTAAAAGATTCTTCTATCAATATCAAACAGTTGTTGGAACAAACACAAAAAGGTTTGACTATCACTGAGTTCAAACGTGTTGCTTTGGCGTAAGCTTGCCTAGCGTAACGTTGATAAAAGCCTCTTTCATGTACAACGTGAAAGAGGCTTTTTGGTTGAATGCCTATAACCTGCTTTCTTTCTTACTGCTAACCATCAATTTACGGATGAACCAAGAGTTTGCCGAATCGTTTCAAGACGACCCTCATGTACCCGAAGCAACGGTTATATACACACTTCCACAGGCCAATACTATGCTTTTATTAGGGGCTTTGGGGGCTTTGCTGTACATGGTGTATTTTTTTATGCAAAGCAATTATGCGATAGGTGGCTTATTGCTCCTACTGGCGGCTTGGTTTACGCTTTTGTATATGCAACAAAACAAACCTCGCCCAATACTGATTTTACAAAAAGATGGTTTGCAAGAAATAGGCAAACCGCTCATTCCTTGGGAGTTGCTGTATGGCGTGAAAATCAAATCAGAAGTAAAAAACGATAAGTATGTTGAAGCCTTGGTTTTTGCCGAAAATGGACGCATCAGAGAATTTCCGCTCCATAAACTCACCATCAAATCATGGCAACTAGAACACCTCTTAGCGGTGTATCAAGGACGATACTGGGGTACGTCAGGGTTGTAAGAAGGATATAACACATTTTTTGCAAGGTTTTTACCTAAATATTTATTTTCGCAAATACTGGGAATTAAAAAGCTTATTTCATACATTTGCGAAATAAAACATTGTAAATTATGGCAAAAAATAGAAAGATAGAAGTAAAAGGTGTTGTTATAACAATTGCTGAGCGAAATAATGATGATTTTATTTCTCTTACAGATGTCGCCAATGGCTTTGAAGGCGGATACACTCTTGTAGAAAAGTGGATAAGAAACAAAAATACGATTGAGTTTCTTGCCGTTTGGGAACAACTGAATAACCCTAATTTTAATTCCCCCGAATTCGGGGGAATTAGAAGCGAAGCAGGGACAAATAGATTTGTCATGTCGGCAAAGCAATGGATTGAGCGGACGAATGCTATTGGTATTGTTGCGAGTGCTGGTCGTTATGGCGGAACGTATGCCCACAAAGATATAGCTCTTGAATTTTGCTCGTGGCTTAGTCCAGAGTTTAAGTTGTTACTTATCAAAGAGTTCCAACGCTTAAAAATTGATGAAGCCGAAAGAACAAATGCAGAATGGGATATAAAACGTATGGTGTCAAAAGCAAATTATCATATTCATACAGACGCAATAAAAGAAAATATCGTACCAAATTTGACTTCTGAAAATCAAAAAAAATGGATATATGCAGAAGAGGCTGATATTCTCAATTTGATTTTATTTGGTAAAACAGCCAAACAGTGGCAACAAGAAAACCCGAACCTTGTTCTGCAAGGTGGTAACATTCGAGATTATGCTGATTTGCACCAACTTACAATTTTGTCCAACTTAGAAAGTATCAATGCTTTACTTATCAAACAAGGTGTAGAAAAGAAAGATAGGATTTCTATTTTACACCAAACAGCAGTGGACCAAGCAAAATCGTTGCAAAATTTATCGAATTACACGTTAGATAAGTTGAAAAGCCCTAATCTTAAACTTGTCGAGCAAAAACGAAATAAGGATAAAGAGTAAATATTTATAAGGTCATTTTACAATGACGGCTAACACTAACGCAACACACCTTACCCCTTCATTTCAATGGTCAATAGCTTGGTAGTTTTGTCTGTCACCTTGTAGCGGTCGTCAACCCTATGCCCAACTATCCACATAATAGAGCCGTTGGACGTAAGCACATATACCTCTTTTTTGAGATTTAAAGGCACTTTTTGGTCGGTCAAAAAATCACTGATAAGCTTTTTTTTGTTCATGCCCAAAGGACAAAACCAATCACCTTCTTTCCATTTACGCAATTGTAAAGGATACCTTACTTTATCAGCGTCGAGGCAAGCGATTCTTTTCGCCGTCGGAATCTGATGACTTTCTTCTCTGTCTGCTTGCTGAAATAAAAGCTGAAAATGCCCTGCTTCTACCATACTTTCGGTAGCTTCAATAACCTTGCTTACAAAATTGCTGAGGTTGCGTCGGGTAATGACCAATTCGGTGCGGTCTTTTACCAGTTCGTAGGTAGGCGACAAAAAGGTTCGGCCGGGTTCTTTATCGAAAGCTGCCCAAATTTCTTGGCAATTTTGGTAAGAAAAATGATACGGTTTCAGTAGCTCGCTCAACACGATAAGCCCTTGGTTGTGTGCCTGCAAAGCTTTGTAATTGAGGTAAGTAGCCTGTCCGTCTGACCAAACAATTTGCTTGCGTAAAAGCGCTATTTCTTGGGTAAAAATTGCTTCTACCGCCTGAACCCTCGCTACCGTTTGCTGGATGGTTTGCTCTAAATTAGGATTGATTTGTTTGAGCAAAGGCACTACTTCGTTGCGAAGCAAATTGCGTTGGTATTTGTTCGATTCGTTGGAAGAATCTTCTCGCCAAATAATTTGATTTTCAACGACATAATCAAAAATACGCTCTTTTTCAGCAAACCAAATCGGACGAATCACCGTGCCGTTTTTGATTTGTATGCCGTGCAAACCTGCAATACCAGTGCCTTTGGTGAGGTTCAACAACACCGTTTCTAAAACGTCGTTTTGGTGATGTGCCGTTGCTACAGCCGCAAAGCCATGTTGTTGGCGTAGCTGCTCAAACCAGTCATAGCGTAAAATACGTGCCGCCATTTGAATCGACAATTTTTCTTGTTCGGCAAAAGCCGCCGTTTGAAAAGTTGTGACAAAAAATGGTACTTTATATTTGATAGAAAGTTTTTTTACAAAAGCTTCATCTTCGTTCGATTCTTCCCCTCGCAGCCCAAAGTTGCAGTGAGCAATGGCAAAGTCTAGTTTTGCCTTACTAAACAGGTCACACATCACCACCGAATCCATTCCGCCACTTACGGCTAACAGTATTTTTTCGGAAGAATTTACTAATTTTTCTTTGTTAATAAACGTTAAAAACTCGTCAAGCATGGTTTTATTGGCTAATTTTGTAGCTCTAAAATTATGCAACAAAGTTACTTTAAAATACCGCAATTTGAGGCATTTTGCCCAAGTATAATGCAAGTGAAGCCCATAAAATTGGTCTTTCGCTTGCGTACCTCTTTGTGTTGGATGCTACTTTTCTTAGGAGGAAGTATGGCGAGCCAAGCACAAATTACCAATCCTAATCAGGTAGAAATCATCAAAGCCGATAGCCTTATTGGGCAAAATATGCCTTTTATGCAAATGAAAAAGCTTCTAGGCAATGTGGCGTTGCGTCAAGGTACTACTTTGTTATACTGCTCGGAGGCTGTACTCAACGAAACAACCAATATTTTGGAAGCTTACGGCAAAGTGAAAATTATCCAAGCCGATACCGTGACCATCACGGGCGATACCGCTTATTATTTTGGCAATAATCGGGTGGCAAAAATGAACGGCAAGGTTCGGCTCGACGACGGGACAATCATTTTGAATACTTCAAAACTCGACTACGACCTCAATACCCATATTGCGTATTACAACGAAAAAGGGAAAATTATTGATAAAAAAAGTACCCTCACAAGCCAAGAAGGATATTATAATACTGTTACCAAACTGTTTGATTTTAAGAAAAATGTAAAAGTTTGGGACAAAGATGGCTCGCTTACCGCCGATTCGCTTAAATACAATTCGCTCTCGAAAGAAGCGTATTTTATTGCCCCTACCGTCATTATCAATAAGCAAGATACCACTTATGCCAATCCGGGTAGCCAATACAATACGGTTAAAAAAATAGCTAATTTAAAAGGGCGTTCAACCGTAAAAACCGATGATTATGTGATGACCGCCGATACCATGATTTATGACCCACCAACCGAAATTGGGGTTGCCAATGGTAATATTGTGTTTGTCTCGAAAAAAGATAAAGCCATCTTGACAGGCGAACATGGGCGTTACAACAAAAAAACGGGTATTACGAGGGTTTTTGGCAGGGCTTTGCTCAAGAATATTTTTGAAGACGATACCTTGTTTCTAACAGCCGATACGCTGGTGTCGTTGGATAACAAACAAACGAAAACAAAAAAACTATATGCCTACAAAAAGGTTTTAGTATATAAAACCGATTTGTCTGCCAAATGCGATTCGCTGAGTTATAATGTGTCGGATTCGACGATTTATTTTTACCAAAAACCTATTTTGTGGAATAGTAAAAACCAGTCAGAAGCCGATTCGATACATATTTTGTTGCAGCACAACAAAATTCACCAGATGAATATGAAAGGTAAATCGTTTATTGTGTCGATTGATACGCTGACCAATTTCAACCAAGTAAAAGGCCGTAAAATTGTGGCTAATTTTAAGCTGGGTAAAATAGAACGGGTGAGTGTTGACGGCAATGGCGAAAGTATTTATTTTGCCATCGACGAAAAAAATAACCTTACAGGTATGAATCGGGTGCAATGCAGTAAAATGACCATGCAGTTTGCTAAAGGTAAAATCAACCGTATTGCTTTCTTGGCAAAACCTGATGGAAAATTTGTACCTCCCAAAGAAATCAAGTCAGACGACAAAGAGTTGGACGGTTTCAGGTGGCGTGCAAGCGAAAAGCCGACGAAGGAAATGATTTTGAAAAAAGTCGAAAAAGTTGTTCCGACGCTTAAACCAACACCCCAAGATACTGTCTTAGCAACAAAAAAACTGCCTTCTATAAGCCCAAAACTACCGCTTACTAAGAAACCGCAGAAAAAATAGGTATTTTTTTTAGATTTGATATATTTTACTATATTTTTGTAGAAAAGTAAGTTTTAAAATTATTGTGTATTTCTGAAATTTTTTTTTGACTCAGGCAACCTTTTATCTCATTTCTGAGTCTTTGTAGTAAAAAGCAGTACTAGAGAAATAGGCAATAACGCAAGCAACACATATTGGTAAGCTTTGGGCGTATTAGATTGGCGGCTTTTACTTTGTTACACAATTATTTAAACAACTGTTCTAAATGTGATGAATTTTCTACCTACATATATACGGGTATGGCTAATGGTGACAACGGTGTTGTCGTCGGTGAGCGTCTTTGCCCAATCTGAAAACCCTTATAAAAGCCGTTTGGAGATTAAACCCAAACAAAAGGCAGCGTCTGTTTCGGCTTTGAGAAAATCGACTTTTACACACTTTCAACCGATTCATAATACGCTTGATAGAGGTATTAATTTGCATAGAGCGGCAGCGATTAACCAATATTTTTCTAGTTCGTTGTTGCAAAAAAATGCTAAGACTGTAGCAAAAGCCGAAAGCTTGGCCACCACCGCCAACATTCCTGATGGCTTCCGAACAGAAGAGCTTCTGAGTACGGAAGATAAGCTTTTTGCTAATGAAAAGTTATTGGTTTCAAACATTTACCCTAATCCTGCCGACGAATACGCTTATTTAGATTATTCGGTATCGACTCAGGTAAATGAAGTAAAAGTAACTTTTTACAATATTTTTGGAAGCGAAATCAAAGAAGAAATTCTCGATAAAGACCAACGTAAATTACGTGTTTCGATAAAAGATTGGCCTAATGGCATTTATCTTTATCAGTTGTCGGCAGATGGCAAATCGTTGGTGACAAAAAAACTATTGGTCAGACATCAATAATGATATAAATATTACAGTGTTTAGGGTGTAAAACAGGCTGTCGGTTACGGTAGCCTGTTTTTTATTGCTCCTTACACAGTTCCGTATGCAGTGCTAATACCTGCGGAATCACCAAATGGGTATCATCGTTGTAAATAAGGAAGTCGGCAAAAGCCATGCGTTGTGCATCGCTCATTTGTTGAGCCATAATACGCTTGATTTCCTCGGCAGAGCGATGGTCACGAGCCAGTACACGCTTGAGGCGTTGGGCTTCGGGACAAAGCACTGCTATTACTTTATCGCAGCTATTTCCTTCGCCTGCTGCTTTGAGCAAGGCGGCTTCGTATAAAACATAAGGGACATTGACTTGGGCTTGTACCCAAGCGGTCGCATCTTGTCGGACGGCTGGATGAATAATGGCATTGAGTTGTTGTAGCAAGGCAGGTTGGGCAAATACTTGGCTTGCCACCCAAGCCCGATTGTAAGAGCCATCGGTATAAGCATCGCTGCCGAGTAGAGCTATGATTTGAGCTTTGAGGGCAGTGTTGTGGTTGACCAGTTGTTTGGCACGACTATCGGCTTCATACACAGGGATACCAAGCAAGCCAAAAAGGCGGCAAATGGTACTTTTTCCAGAACCAATACCACCGGTAATTCCAATCACGCTAGGACGTTTCATCAGGTTATTTCAATAATTCTGATACTTCAAAACTCACTTGCACCCGCTCCTTGCTTGCCTTTAAATTGGCGCTCTTCGGAAGAGGAATTTTAATTTCTTCGTCAAAATTTTCTTGAATCCTGCGTCCTGGCACTTTGATGTATAGAAACTCTCCTAGCTCGGCAAAGGCACTTTCGGGGCCATCTACCTCGATGCTTGTGGGGTGAAGATTGATAAGGCTCGATACCACAAAACCCTCGTGTAGCGGAATATGAAGGCTATCCACTTTCAGGGTAATGGTTTTATGCACTCTTCGTTCAAATTCTAAATCAAAGCGGTCGGCAATTACATAATTGACCTTCACATCTTTGATATGTTCCGACAGCGAATCGGTGAGCGTAGAGGTATTGAGGAACTTAGTTTGAAGGGGTTTTTTGATGGTATAATAAATAGGCGTAATGTCTAAAGCCAAGGCTTTACGCAACAAACTCCAGCCATTGCCAGATACATTAACAGACACTTTTTCGGGTAAAGGTTGGATCGGAATATAAAGCGAATCGTTGTAATTGAAACGGAGTGGAAAGGCAATTTTTTGGGTATAATTTTCTTTATTTAGGGCATTCATTACCCAAAAAAGAATAGCTACCAATAAACTAACCACCACAGCACGGTAATCAGTTTTAGACGTTGTAGATTTCATGGCATAATAATTTTATGCAAAGAAGCCGATACCAAAGCGTATCGACTTCTTGTGCCAGTCTTGTTATTCAGCGATTTGAGCAGAAGCATCCTTAGAAATAGCCGTCTTTGAAAAAGTCATCCGAACTCCTTTGTTGGCATCTACTTCTAGTACTACGGTTTTTTCACGTACTGTGATAATAGTACCATGCAAGCCCCCGATAGTTACGACTTTATCGCCAGTTTTCAAGCCATCGACGTATGATTGTTGATCTTTTTGCTTTTTTTGTTGAGGACGAATCATGAAAAAGTACATGATAACAAACATCCCTACGATAAGAAACAACGAAGACATTCCGCCAGCACCTGCTTGTAAAAGAATCAAGTTAAACATAAATAAATTTGTTTGAGTGATATAAGTTAATCGAGCAAAAGTTACGCTTGCTCATTAGATTGTTTATTGTTGCTTTTTGAGTACTTCCACATTAAAACTAAACACTTGTTCGGCAGGATTAGTATTGGCATGAACCGTAATAGTTTTGTGCACTTTTCCTTCTTTATTTTTACTGTTGAACATCACCTTGATGAACCCTTGTTCGCCTGGGGCGATGAGGTTGGTAGAGTATGAAGGCGTTGTACAACCACACGACGCTACCACGTTGCTAATGGCCAAAGGCATATTGCCAGCGTTGCTAAAACGATACGTATGATAAATGGTATCGCCTTCGGTGATAGTACCTAAGTTGACGCTAGGAGAATCAATTTTGATAACAGGAAAGCGGTCGGCGGAAGGTTTCATCGCCTCTACAGAATCGAGTATTTCCTGTTGATTACGAGGTTTTTGCTTGTTTTCGCAAGCGACAATTGCCAAGGCTGCCAAGGCTACAACGAACATCTTTTTCATACAGCGAAGGGGGTGTTTTTAACGATAAAAACAGTTGCCTGTAGCGTTACAGACAACTGTTTTTGTGCCATATTATGCTTTTGCTTTGATTTGGTTCATCATATTTTCTACATCTTCCAGCAAGCGTTCAGCTTTTTCACGTGCTTCATTTACCACTTTTTTGCCTTCCGATTTTGCCATCGTTTCAGGAATCTCCTTTCCTTCGATAAGGTCGGTAATCAGGTTTTGAAGTTGGTCTTTATATTTTTGCAACTGGAACAATAATTTGCTACGGGTATTTTCGCCTTTGTCGGGTGCATACAAAATGCCCAATACAGCACCTACTGCCGCACCTGTCATGAAAGCCCAAAAGGTTTTTGATGATTTACTCATGATTTTGTTATTGTTAATGTTACTTACTTATTGTCTATCAAACCTCGTCCCGATTTACGAATGACATTTTCTTGCTGCAATTTATGCGATAAAACATCTAACAAACCATTGATAAACTGCCCCGACTTGGGTGTCGAATAGTTTTTGCCTAGCTCAATGTATTCGTTGATGGACACCTTAACCGGAATACTAGGGAAATGAATCATTTCTGCCAAGCCCATTTTCAGGATAATCATGTCGGTCATGGCGAGGCGGTCGGCTTCCCAGTTTTTGGTTTGTTCAATAATCCATTTTTCGTATTTCAAATCGTTGTCGAGGGTGTAATTGAACAAATCTGTAAAGAAAAACTTGTCATCTTCCCAGTTCATGGCTAGGGGTTGGAGCTCCAATTCTTCAAGGGTATTGATTTTGAAGGTTTTGGTAGCAAGACTTTTCAATACATCTTTTTTCTCGCCCCAATTTAAGTCTTTTTCTTCAAAATACTCCACCACAGTATGATGTTTCAAGATGAAAGTTTTGAGAATATGTAAAACAATGGCTAAATCTTCGTCGAAACTATGTTTTGTGGTACGCAAGTACGCCTGAAAAGTAGGGTCTGGAAGAATGGCTTCTAAGAAAAGCTTGCGCATCATGTTTTGGTCTTCATCGCCCCATTTGGCATTGTTACGAATCACTTCGGTTTCAAAATTGGGCAATTTGCGTAAAGCCAACAGCACTTGGTTTTGGCCCAAACGAGAAGTTTTATGCTCACTTTCGAGCAAGCGGCGTTGCTCATCCCATACGGCAACATCGGCGAGGTCTAGCAACAACTGCAACAGTTTGAGGTAGTCGGTATAAATGCCTGTAATATCTTCGAGCATTTGGTGCGTAATACGGGTGCGGTCACGCTTAACGGCATCACGGTATATTTCTAAGGCTTTTTTTGCTACATTTTGAGCATCGGCAGGTATATCGGTGGTGGTGATTTCTCTTTTGAACAACTCCTCGAAATGCACCTCAGCAAGCTTGCGTAAGCCTTCGAGCTTGTGCATTTGCTCTTCTTTCGGAATCATTAAATCGAGATTGGGTAAAAATTGACCAGCAATATAATCAGATACTAATTGATAGTTGGCTCTTTCCAAAGTGCGGAAAGCGTAAATGGTTTGAAATGCTTTTGTGCGGAGTAAGCGTCGGTTGACCATCGGAAATGTATAAAGAACGTTTTGTATGAAAAATGCCTAGATGGCTGATTTACAATTGAAGTGCAAAAATAGCCTTTTTTTTAGAAAATAGCTGTAATAACACCTGATTTTATTAGAATAGTTCAAAAATACTATTAAAACTACGTTTGGTTATATGTTGTAGTGTAGCCGTGCTTGAAAACTAGCCTGTTAAGCTGATAAAGCAAGATAAAATTGTAAATATTTGTTTATTTATCTATCTTTACCCTCAAATTGCTTTTGTTCTCAAACGCAGCAAATGCACCCTTGTGCCGCATTGTAAGTGTTCTAGCATCTGTTTAAACGAAGGTTCTTACACTGAAAAAGCAACGCCAAAGCACTGAAATGGGTCTTTAGCAAAAGGTAATTGAGAGATAATCAAAAACGTACAACCTCTCTAAACAATCAATCAATGAAGTTTGCAGCCGTTGTGGTTATGTACCACCCAACCCGTGATGTTCTCAAGAATATCCAATCTTTCGACTCGCTTGTTGACAAAATTTTTGTGTTTGATAATACCGAAGCAGGCACAGCATTTGCTTCGGCATTGCAGGAAAACCCCAAAATCGTCTATTTCCATGACCACCAAAATGCGGGTATTTCCTACCGCCTCAACAAAGCCGCCGAGTTGGCTATTGCTGAGGGTATTGACTGGCTACTGATGATGGACCAAGACTCACATTTTTCGGAAGGAGCATTTGCTATTTATAAGGAAGGAATGATGGCATATCCGCAGAAAGAACGGGTGGCTATTTTTAGTACCACGCCTAGTAGAGATAACAAGGTGACTACCAACGACCATAGCTACGAACACCGGCAGCTTGTCATCACCTCTGGCTCATTCTTAAACTTACATTTATTCCCGACGATTGGCCCTTTCGACGAAGCACTGTTTGTCGATGCCGTTGATTCGGAGTATTCGCTTCGGGTAAAAACCAAGGGCTGGGATTTGATTGGTCTTAAAAATGTATATCTTCAGCATGAATTAGGCACATTGGTACGCAAAGCGAGTTTGAAAACGTTGTATTTAGTGAAAAAAGAAAAGGAAATTCATTCTCCTCTGCGTTGTTATTATATCTATAAAAACAATTTGTATCTGATTGACAAATATCAATCTATTGCCGATAAAGCTACGATGGATACCTTGAAAAGAGGACTTAAATTACATTTAAAAAGAAGCTTTTGGTATAGTGATAGCCCGATAGAAGTACTCAAAAATCTGCTTGCAGCTCGCCGAGATTTTAAACTCAAAAAGATGGGAAAATTAGGCTCTTAATATTCGGATGTCGGATTTTTAGGATGAAAGGCTTCAAAAGCTTGTTCCATTACCTTATTTCCGACATCCGCTAGGGCGTTTTACGCCTTCCACTCGCCTTCAAAAACTTTTACGGCAGGGCCAATCAGGTAGATGTTTTCAAAAGTATCGTTGTCTGTACGCTCAAATTCGATGCGTAACGCTCCGCCTTTTACTTGTACGTCTATGGCTTTTTCAAAGCCCAAACGCAAGCTTGCCGATAAAGCACAAGCCGTAACGCCCGTGCCACAGGCGTAAGTTTCGTCTTCTACGCCTCTTTCGTAAGTTCTTACGCTTAACGCATCTGGGCCTGTTACTTCTACAAAATTAACGTTTGTACCGCCTTTACTGCCAAATGGTTCGCCATAACGAATGCTTTTCCCAACATTGAATACATCGTAGTTTGCCAAATCTTCTACATACGTCACATAATGAGGCGAGCCTGTATTCATAAAATCGTATTGTTCTTGGCGGTCGATACCCGTCACATTAATCATTTTCAACGAAATGCGTTCGGGTGTTACAGCCGCTTCGTGCTCGCCGTCAATGGCAATAAATGTAGTGGTATCGCCAATCACGCCTAAGTCGTGCGCAAATCTTACCAAACAGCGTCCGCCGTTGCCACACATTGTACCTTCGCTGCCATCGGCATTGAAGTAAACCATCCTAAAATCGTACTGCTCATCGGCTTGGAGCAACATGAGTCCGTCGGCACCAATGCCAAACCGACGATGACAAAGCAAGGCGATGTACGCTTGAGAAACAGGAAAGGTTTTTGCCCTGTCGTCGATTACAACAAAGTCGTTGCCAGCACCTTGGTATTTATAAAATTTCATATTTGTATCAATTAAACAAGCCTTGTAAACGATGGCTTACCTTGGTTTACAAGGCTTACTTTCTTAGCGTAATTTGAGGGTGATGAGCGTAACAATAACCAAAATCACACAAATAATCCAGAAACGAGTAACAATCTTTGCCTCGTGATAGCCTTTTTTCTGGTAATGATGGTGCAAAGGCGACATCAAGAAAATACGGCGGCCTTCGCCAAATTTCTTTTTGGTATATTTAAAATAACTTACCTGTAAAATCACAGAAAGGTTTTCTACTAAAAATACGCCACAAAGCACAGGAATCAACAATTCTTTGCGAATTACAATGGCCAATGTAGCTATCACACCGCCGAGCATCAAGCTGCCAGTATCGCCCATAAACACTTGGGCAGGAAATGAATTGTACCATAAAAAACCTACGCAAGCCCCGACAAAGGCCGCACAAAAAATGGTCAGCTCGCCCGAATTGGGAATAAACATGATATTGAGGTACTGCGAAATAACTTTGTTACCCGACACATACGCCAAAATTGCCAAGCCTATACCAATAATCATCGACGTTCCTGCGGCGAGGCCGTCGATACCGTCGGTGATATTTGCCCCGTTCGATACGGCTGTGATAATGAAAATCACGACAATCACATACAATATCCAAGTGTATTGGTCGAGCGAGTCGGGAAGCAAATAGCTGTAATCAAATTGGTTGTTTTTTAAGAAAGGAACAGTCGAAATCAAGGATTTAGAATCGGCGAATTTTTGTACATAACCAATGTTGGTGGCAATTTTGGCTTTTTCATAATGACGCACCGTAATGCTGTCATTAAACCACATCGTAAGCCCAACAATAAGCCCAAGCCCGATTTGACCAATAATTTTCATTCTGCCCGAAAGCCCTTCTTTATTTTTTAAGAAAACCTTAATATAATCGTCGAGAAAACCTACACCACCAAGCCATACGGTAGTGATAATCAACAAAATGATATATACATTGTGAAGTTTGGCAAACAAAAGGGTAGGAATAAGCAACGACAAAAGAATGATAAAACCGCCCATTGTTGGTGTACCTTTCTTTTGCATTTGTCCTTCCAAACCCAAATCCCGAATGTCTTCGCCAATTTGTAATTTACGAAGCAAGTTAATCACCGTTTTGCCCCATATTGCGGCAATGCCCAACGACGTTACAGTGGCAGCAATGGCACGAAACGTGATGTACTGGAACACCCCAGCACCCGGAAAATTGAATTGCTTATCTAAGTAATCAAACAGATAATAAAGCATATTTCAGTGGATAGAATGGTTAATTTATGAAATAACAACAGTTGGCATGAGCAATGACGCTCACAAAAGTACGATATTGAGTAGCGAAACCCGTGTATGTAGCTTTTGTTTATCTTTCAAATTTCATGATTTTTTATGAATAAATTTCTAAGAAACTGATTAAATACGCACTTGAAAAGCTTCTTGTATCATTTTTTTATCGTCGAAATCATACTTTACACCCTTGATTTCTTGGTAAGTTTCGTGCCCTTTGCCAGCTACCAAGATAATATCGCCAGCTTGGGCGATGTTTTGAATGGCGTAAAAGATGGCTTCTTTGCGGTCGTTGATGACCTTGGTTTTTTTATAATCAATCGGAGGTACGCCTTTTTGCATTTGTGCCAAAATTTCTTCTGGTTCTTCAAATCTTGGGTTATCAGACGTTAGAATGACCTTGTTGCTCAATTCACAGGCGATTTTTGCCATAATCGGGCGTTTGGTGGCATCTCTGTTGCCGCCACAGCCTACAAGCGTAATCACTTGTTGGTTGCCGTCTTTGATTTGATTGATGGTTTTCAATACGTTTTCTAAGGCATCGGGCGTGTGAGCATAGTCAACAATACCTACTTTATGGGTTTGAGGGTCAACCACTTGCTCGAATCGGCCGGGGGCGGTTTGAAGGCTCGACATATTCAGTAGCACTTCTTCTCTGTCTTCTCCAAGTAAAATAGCCGTGCCATAAATAGCCAATAAGTTATAAGCATTGAATGTGCCAATGAGTTGAAAATGAACGTGCTGCCCGTCTATTTCCATTTCTAATCCATAAATACTATCCGAAATGATGCGTCCCTTAACGTTGGCAAGGGTTTCGAGCGAATAGGTTTGTACATTGGCTTTGGTGTTTTGTACCATCACACCGCCACGGCGGTCGTCGATATTGACCAAGGCAAAAGCCGATTTGGGCAGGTTATCGAAAAAGCCTTTTTTGGCTTTAATATAATTGTCGAAAGTTTTGTGAAAATCAAGATGGTCGTGGGTGATATTCGAGAAAATACCTCCGGCAAAATGCAAACCCGTGATGCGGTGCTGCACCACCGAGTGCGAACTTACCTCCATAAAAGCGTGCGTACAGCCTGCTTGTACCATTTGTGCCAACAGCTTATTGAGATTGATGGCATCGGGTGTGGTATGGGTAGAAGGAATGATGTCGTCGTCGATTTGGTTTTGTACCGTCGAAATGAGTCCACAGCGATAACCCAACGAGCGAAACAAACGAAAAAGTAAGGTGACAGTGGTTGTTTTGCCGTTGGTGCCAGTGATACCTATAAGTTTGAGTTTTTGAGAAGGATTATCATAAAAGTTTGCCGATAATTTTCCTAAAGCCGCTGCCGAATCGCTTGCGACCAAATAGGTAACATCGGGGTTGGTGCTTTCGGGTAAACTTTCGCATAAGACAACCGAAGCCCCCAAGGCAATGGCTTTTTCAATAAAATCGTGGCCGTCCACTTGTGTGCCTCTCAATGCCGCAAAAAGTACTTGTTGCCCTGCTTGGCGAGAGTCGATGGTAAGCCCAACAATGCTTTGGTTTAGATTGCCAACAATGCTTGTAAAGGCAACATCTTTGATAATATCAGCTAATACTTTCATGCGTAATAATACTTTGTGAATGATTATAGTATTGATAATCAGTTATTTTGTTTAAACAATACTTGGTGAGTTATTGCAAAACCAAGTCGATGCTACGATTTTTGGTAAATACAGTGCCAGGCGGAATACTTTGGCTGACGACCTTACCAACGCCTTTAAAGTTGGCTCGTAAGCCTCGGTTTTCTAAGATGAAAAGGGCATCTCTGAGCGACATTCCCCTGATGTCTGGCACTTTATTCTTTTGGGTATATTTGGGTTGAATCGTAATATTGTCGGAATCTTTTGCCTTTCTATTGACCGTAAACCAGCCTTCTTCGTCGAGTTCCTGTTCGATGTTGAACTCTTTATTAATTTCTTTTAAATCAGAAGAATGCACAATCATTTTTGTTTGGGGGAAATTAACCGTTTTCTTGGCATCGGCAAGCATGGGTTCGTGCATTTGGATGTCGGACGCATAAATTTTATCGGCAATTTCTTTGAAAACTGGGGCACAGGCATCACTGGCGTACAAGGCTTGGCGATTGAAGCCGTGCGGATTATCAATCACTACGGCAATACTGTAGCGAGGCTTATCGGCAGGAAAATAGCCCATAAAAGAAGTATAGTACATTCCTTCTCGGTATTTGCCGTTGATAAGTTTTTGCGAAGTGCCTGTTTTACCTGCAATTCTATACAAAGGATTGCTGATGTTTTGGGCTGTGCCTCGTGCTACCACACCTTCGAGCATTTTGCGAACTTTTTCTAAGGTTTGTTCCGAACAAATAGGGTCTTCGTATTGGCGTTGCGAAAGGTGAAAATCTTCAATTACTTCATCGGCAATTTGCGTTGACCGCACAATAATGGGCTGAATCCATTTGCCATTATTGGCAATAGCATTGTAAAAAGTGAGCATTTGTAAAGGCGTAATCAATTCGCCATAACCAATAGAGTTCCAATACATCGCTGTTTTATCCCCTTTTTTAGGGTCACGAATGATGGGTGCCATATCGGGTTTTAGCTGAAACTGCAAGGGTTCTTTCAAATGAAATTTTTCTAAATATTCGTAGTATTTCTTTTGTTTACCGCCAAAATATTTCATCATCAGTTTCATGATGCCTACATTCGACGATAGTTCAAATACTTCTTGTGCCGTAATCGTGCCGTGTCCGCCTTTTTTAGAGTCTTCAATTTTTGAATTTTGAAACTTAAAAATACCATCGCCTGTGGCAACCAACTCTTCGTTGTTGAGTCCTGCTTCTTCTATCATGGCAATCATCGAGGGCAGTTTGAACACCGAGCCGGGGTCTGTGCGGCCCAGTACCGCATGGTTGTAGGTTTCGGCATACGCTGTGCTGTCTTTGCCCACACGAGTAAGATTGGTCATGGCTTTGATTTCGCCAGTGGCAACCTCCATCACAATTACGCAACCTTTTTCGGCATTGTATTGGCGTAAGGCGTGCATGAGCGAGGTTTCGGCTACATCTTGGATATTGACATTGAGGGTGGTATGTACGTCTAGCCCTGCCACAGGAATGCTCTCTTCGCCACCTTCGATGGGTCGCCAGCTACCGCCACCAATTTTTTCAAAAAGTCCTTTGCCCGGTGTACCCGACAAGGCAACATCGAAACTATTTTCGACCCCAACTTTTTCTTTATCTTTTTTATAACCGATGGTTCGGAAACCCATTTTTCCAAAAGGGTTATACCGAACATTGATTTTTTCAAAAACAACGCCACCTTTAAATTTACCCGACCTAAAAATAGGCCATTGCTTCATTTGCTTTACTTCTTGGTAGTCTAATAAGCGGTCGTTTAGGACAATATAACTTTCCTGCTTGCGGCGAGCCAAGTCTATTTTGGCATAGTAATCCTCATAGCTTTTATCCTTGAAAAAGGTTGCCAATTTTCTACACAACGAATCAATCCCTTCTTCGTAAATCTTGCGGTTGCGTTTGTTACGCATACTCACCAAGGGGTCGAAACCGAGCTTGTATTTGGGCAAAGACGTTGCCAATAAGCTGCCATCATCGGCATAAATATTGCCCCGAACAGCCTCAATAATACGTTGACGCACATACGATTGCGAAGCTTTTTCACGTAAGCGAGGGCCGTCAATTCGTTGAATATAGATGATACGCCAAACGATACCCAGAGCAAAAAAGATAATGCATAAAAAAACGATACGGATTCGTAATACAATACTTTTCTTGATATTCATGGATAAAACAATCTTAGTAAAATGAGTACAGTACTAATTGACAATTTTGCATTAATACTTACAATGCCAGGATTAAAGAGCTTTTTTTCAACAACCGTAGGGTCATCATTTTACCAATCTTTCACAATGATTTTAGTTGGAGGCGTTTTGTTTTCTTCCAAGCCCATTTTTTCTACCTTTTTAATCACCTCCGACTGTTTGCCAGCTTTCATAAAAGCAGCTTGTTGGGTGGTATAATCGGTTCTGACTTCCTCTAACTCGGCTTTGGCTTTGTCGATGCGGTGAATCAGCCCTTCGGTATTGATAGAAGAACCAATGTATAGAATGATTAAAAAGCAAATCCACAAGATATAACGCAATGGAGCGGCGGGAAATTCGCCTCCCAGAATTTTATCAGGACTAAAAACAGAGTCAAAGAAAGCAAACAAACTTGCTCCTTTGCCCTTTACCTTTTCAGTCGATGAAGAAGGTTGTTTCGATACATTTCTTGCCATAAGCTTTATCTATTGAGTGATTGAGCGATTGGCGATTGAGTGATTACTAACATATACAAATCACTCAATCGCTAATCATTCAATCCCTAATTAACTACCGTCGCAATGCGTAATTTGGCACTGCGAGAGCGATTGTTGCGTGCTAATTCGTCGGGGCTTGCCTCGATAGGCTTACGAGTAACAGCCTCTAGTGGTTTTGTCACCGTGCCAAAAATGATGTCTTTTTGCAATTCGCCAGAGAAGTTACCAGCCTTGATAAAGTTTTTGACCAAGCGGTCTTCGAGCGAATGAAACGTAATGACACACAAACGGCTGTCGGCATCTCGCAACAATTCGGGGGTTTGTGCCAAAAACTCTTCTACCACTTCTAGTTCTTGATTTACTTCAATCCGAATCGCCTGAAATACCTGGGCAAAATACTTAAATTCCTTAAATTTGGGGGCGTTTTGTTCTAAAATAGCCTTCAAAGCGGCCGTTGTTTCAATAGGAGCGTTGGCACGAGCCGTATTGATAGCGGCAGCTAAGGTTTTAGCATTTTTGATTTCGCCGTACATCCCAAAAATTTTATGGAGTTTTTCTTCTGGATATTCGTTAATCACTTGGTATGCCGAAAGCTCGGCTTTTTGATTCATTCGCATATCTAATGCCCCATCAAATCGAATCGAAAATCCTCGGCTTGGCTCGTCGATTTGATGCGAAGAAATCCCCAAATCCGCCAAAATGCCATCTACTTTTTTTACGCCATACAAACGCAAATATTTTTTGATATACCTAAAATTCGCTTCGATAAAAGTAAGACGCTTGTCGTCAATGGCTTGGGCATTTTTCTTAGCGTCGGGGTCTTGGTCGAAGGCATACAGCTTTCCTTTTTCCCCTAATTTTGCTAAAATAGCTTTAGAATGACCGCCACCGCCGAAAGTGACATCTACATAAACGCCATCGGGACGAATATTCAACCCTTCAATACATTCTTCAAGCAAGACCGATTCGTGATACATTTTGTAATAAATTAACTGTTTGTTGCTAGAAAAAAGCTATGCTTTTATACCAAGATACACCTATTTGAAGGCACAATCGCCTTCCTTTTCTAGCTTAATCTTACAAAAATACAGAAAAACTGTAAGGCATTTCATACCCATCCTATAATTAAGTGAAAGCAGCAGGGAATTTTAAATGTAATGGCTTTTTATCAAACCAATGCTCATCTGGTTTGGATGATTTAATAACTAAAATACAATTTTAGTCTGCATATTTCATTCTAATCTATTAACTTTGTGCAATTTTTGAGCTTACCCCTCCTTGGAAGCCTAAAAATTGTACAAAATATTTGCACCCTGGTATTTTATCAAGGAGCAAATAGCCAAAGAACTATCAACGTATCAATTTTTAACTAACATAAAGTACAGCCGTGCCTAAAGACACATCCATCAAGTCCGTTCTTATCATTGGTTCAGGACCAATTATCATCGGTCAGGCTTGCGAATTCGACTACTCTGGCTCGCAAGCGGCTCGCTCTCTTCGTGAAGAAGGCATCGAGGTTATTTTGATTAACTCGAACCCCGCCACGATTATGACAGACCCTCTCAATGCAGACCATGTATATCTGAAGCCACTTGAGAAGAAATCTATTATTGAAATCTTAGAGAAACATAAAGTAGATGCCGTTTTGCCAACAATGGGTGGTCAGACGGCATTAAATTTAGCTATTGATTGCGACGCTGCGGGTATTTGGGAAAAATATGGTGTGCGTATCATTGGCGTGGACATCAAGGCCATCGAAACTACCGAAGACCGTGAGAAGTTCCGCCTAAAAATGCTAGAAATTGGCGTTGGCGTTTGTAAAGGCCGTACTGCACGTTCTTTCTTGGAAGGAAAAGAAATTGCACAGGAAACGGGCTTCCCCCTCGTGATTCGTCCTTCGTTTACGCTCGGAGGAACAGGCGGGGGCTTTGTCAATAGCCCTAAAGATTTTGATGCAGCCCTCAATAAAGGACTTCACGCTTCGCCTGTGCACGAAGTATTGGTAGAGCAGTCGATTATGGGTTGGAAAGAATATGAGTTGGAGTTGTTGCGTGATAACCTCGGTAATGTCATCATTATCTGTTCTATCGAAAACTTCGACCCTATGGGTATCCATACGGGCGACTCTATTACGGTAGCACCAGCGATGACTTTGCCAGATACGATTTATCAAAAAATGCGTGACATGGCCATCAACATGATGAATGCCATCGGAAAGTTTGCAGGGGGGTGTAACGTACAGTTTGCCTTGAATCCTGAAAACGACGACATTATTGCTATCGAAATCAACCCTCGTGTATCTCGTTCGTCGGCTTTGGCTTCTAAAGCTACGGGGTATCCGATTGCGAAAATTGCCGCTAAAATGGCGATTGGCTACAACCTCGATGAGCTTACCAACGCTATCACGGGTTCTACGTCGGCTTTCTTCGAGCCTGCCCTTGATTACGTAATTGTAAAAGTACCTCGCTGGAATTTCGATAAATTCCAAGGTGCCGATAAAAGCTTGGGCTTGCAAATGAAGTCGGTAGGTGAAGCCATGGGAATTGGTCGCAATTTCCAAGAAGCTTTACAAAAGGCTTGCCAGTCACTCGAAATCAAACGCAATGGCATGGGAGCAGATGGCAAAGGCTTACAAGACCAAGAGGCCATCATGAAATCGTTGGCTAATCCTTCTTGGAACCGCCTTTTCCATATCTACGATGCCTTTAAAATGGGTATTTCTTTCAAAACCATTCGTAACCTGACGAAGATTGATAAATGGTTTTTGTACCAAGTCGAAGACTTGGTAAGAGTAGAAAACGAACTCGAAAAATACAGCGTTCATAATGTATCGAAAGCACTTTTGGAAGAAGCCAAACACAAAGGTTTTGCCGACCGCCAAATCGCTTATGCCCTTCGTTGCTTAGAGTCGGAAGTGTATGACCTTCGCCAAAAAATGGGTATTACCCGTGTGTATAAATGCGTGGATACTTGTGCGGCTGAGTTTGAAGCAAAAACGCCTTATTTCTACTCTACTTTCTCACAAGGGTCAGAAACATTCGACAACGAATCGGCTACTACAGAGAAGAAAAAAGTAATCGTACTAGGTTCGGGGCCAAACCGTATCGGACAAGGCATCGAGTTTGACTACTCTTGTGTGCATGGTATTTTGGCAGCAAAAGAAGCAGGTTACGAGGCGATTATGATTAACTCGAACCCTGAAACAGTTTCGACCGACTTTGATATTGCTGATAAATTGTACTTTGAACCAGTATTCTGGGAACACGTTTATGAAATCATTCAACACGAAAAACCAGAAGGTGTAATTGTACAGTTGGGCGGACAAACGGCATTGAAATTAGCCGAGAAACTTTCTAAATACGGTATCAAAATTATTGGTACGTCTTTTGAAGCCCTCGACTTGGCAGAAGACCGTGGGGCGTTCTCTACTTTGTTGAAAGAAAACAATATTCCTTATCCTAAGTTTGGGGTATGCGAAGATGCCGACAACGCTGTAGAGCTTGGCCGTGAATTGGGCTATCCGTTGTTGGTGCGTCCTTCTTATGTATTGGGTGGGCAGTCGATGAAAATTGTAATTAACGAGCAAGAACTAGAACAGCACGTAGTGGACATTCTGCGTGATATTCCGGGCAATAAAATCTTACTTGACCACTTCCTCGAAAACGCTATCGAAGCCGAAGCCGATGCCATTTGCGATGGCGAAGATGTATATATCATCGGTGTAATGGAGCATATTGAGCCAGCAGGTATTCACTCAGGCGATTCGCACTCGGTGTTACCTCCATTCGATTTATCTGAAAATGTGATTCGTCAAATCGAAGAACACACAAGAAAAATTGCGGTAGCCCTTCAAACCAAAGGCTTGATTAACATTCAGTTTGCGGTGAAAAATGAAATCGTATATATCATTGAGGCAAATCCACGTGCTTCTCGTACCGTACCGTTTATCTGTAAAGCTTACCAAGAGCCTTACGTAAACTACGCTACCAAGGTGATGTTGGGTGCAAAACTCAAAGACTTTAGCTTTAATCCTAAGAAAAACGGTTGGGCTATCAAGATTCCTGTGTTCTCATTCAACAAATTCCCGAATGTAAACATGGAGCTTGGCCCAGAAATGAAATCTACGGGTGAAGCCATCTACTTTATCGACTCCCTAAAAGACGAGTTTTTCCGCAAAGTGTATAGCGAGAGAAATTTGTATTTGTCGAAGTAAAATAGATACATATTGCTAGTAAATAAGGCATACAAACTAGGTTTGAGGTATCAAATCTGGTTTGTATGCCTTTCTTTTTAGGATAATACAGTGAATTGTGAATGCTGAGTTGCGAGCCTAAAATATTCTTTCTCAATAACTTTGCGCCTTTGTTGGTGTTTTTTCACCAACAAGACGTGCGTCAGCAACTCGTTACGATGTATTCTATCAAATTGGTTTGTTGCTCATATCTTGTAAAGGGTTTGAATTTGGTCAAAAAAGTACAATTTTTGTTTTCTTCAATCAGAGTAAAAAAGAAGCCTGCTTCACGTTGTTAAACACGTACTTGATAGATATGATGTAGTGCGTCAGCGAAGTCTTTTTTACTTTATCTTTCAACGGTTAGAACTTAGTACACAAGGAAATATGATTTTCATATTATTCTGTATTGATGAGCAAAAACGATAAAAGGTTTTCTGATTTGGAGGCTTATTTTCCTTTCACATTTCAACTTTTATTGTGATGAATCAGAACTTAAAGTACGCTGTTGGCATTGATGTTTCAATGGATAATTTTCATGTTTGTTTTTCGGTAATTGATACTTTGCAGAAAGTAACCATTAAAGGGAGTCGTAGTTTTACTAACAACTCAAAAGGCTTTCAAGCTCTTGCAATTTGGGTAAAAAACCATCAAAAAGAGACGAATTTACCCATTATTTATGCAATGGAAGCTACTGGGACGCATAGTCTGGGATATACTATGAAAATTTGGCATGGTTTCTTCATCATTTGGGTAATCAAGTAAGTGTTATTTTACCCAAAAAAGCCAAATATTATTTCAAATGTTTGGGCTTAAAAAGTAAAAATGACAAAATTGATGCTAGTGGTTTGGCTCAAATGGCAGCCCAACAAAACCTTGATATTTGGAAACCATTAACACCACAGATTCAAGAATTAAGAGCTTTAACACGCTATTACAACACTTTACAAGAACAAAAAACTGTTTTTTGTAACCAAGTTCATGCCATTGAGCATAGCTATTATCAAGATAAAACAGTCTTAAAAAATCTTAAAGAAATTATCGAATTGATTACTAAACAAATAAATTCAGTCAGGAAAAATATTGCCGCAACTATTGAAGCCGATACCATCTTAAAAGAAAAGTTTGACTTAATTACACCTATTCAAGGAGTTGGGATAATCACGGTGGCAACTATTGTTTCAGAGACCAATGGGTTTGAACTGTTTGAGAATGAAAGACAACTAACCTCTTACTCAGGTTATGATGTAACGGAACGTCAATCGGGTAAATTTGTAGGGCAACGTAGGATTTCCAAACAAGGAAATGCAAGAATCCGAAAGGTACTTTGTATGCCAGCTTTCAATGTAGTCCGATTTCAACAAAGACCTTTTACTGCCTTATTTGAAAGAGTTTATCAAAGAACGAATTTGAAAATGAAAGGATACGTTGCCGTTCAAAGAAAAATACTGGTTTTAATATTTGCCTTATGGAAAAGAAATGAAAAATATGACCCAAATAAAGTAGCCTCGGCAAGCGAGGCTACACTGGATGAAGTTCAAAATAAACTTCTCCTTCAACAATAGCAAATATAAAAATAATTATATATAAATAATAGGAATTTCAGACAGTACCTGACGCACGATTCGTTGGTCTTGGCGACCCCGAGAAAACTCCAACGAAGGCGTAAACTCCCACGAGGGCAAACCACCTAATTCAAAACCTTCTCCAGTTAGTGTTTCTGGTGTTAATGCTAATAATTTTAAATTTTACAAAACGAAATGA
>JACCDQ010361472.1_pt1 | contig 28791 bp, 21 predicted proteins | sample 7446031 | NCBI WGS metagenome assembly JACCDQ01 (sample SAMN15323442, study PRJNA562643) | freshwater metagenome | isolation source: river surface water | place: USA:Blue River Watershed | collected 2017-08-17 | reverse complement strand
CAAAGCTACTTAGGTAACCGAATGGCAAATTTTATTGTTAAATTTGCAGGAATTTATTAAAAAATAAGTTCATGTCGCTCTCGAATCTATCCCAGATCACTGAAGGTTTAACCTATGACGACGTCCTCTTGGCGCCTGCCTATTCAGAGGTGCTCCCTCGCGACGTCTCCTTAAAAAGCAAGTTTACCAAGCAAATTTCGGTCAATACACCCATTGTATCCGCTGCCATGGACACCGTCACCGAGTCTGCCTTGGCCATTTCTATTGCCCAACAAGGTGGCATTGGCGTTATTCACAAAAACATGAGCATTCAAGCGCAAGCTTTGGAAGTGCGCAAAGTGAAGCGTTCAGAAAGTGGCATGATCATCGATCCGATTACCCTTCCCGAAGACGCAGTGGTGAAAGACGCACTTGCGCTCATGCGTGAAAACAGCATTGGCGGTATTCCTGTAATCGATGCCAACCGCATATTAAAAGGTATCCTCACCAACCGCGACCTCCGTTTTGAAAAAAACCTCGAGCGCCCGGTTCGCGAAATCATGACCTCCGAACACATCATTACCACTGGTGAGAGCACAGACCTCACCACGGCCGAGGTTATCTTACAGCAAAACCGCATCGAAAAACTTCCTGTTGTGGATGCAGACAACCGCCTTATCGGCCTGATCACCTACCGCGACATCATCAAAGTAAAAGAGCATCCAAATTCTTGTAAAGATTCATTAGGACGCTTGCGCGTAGCGGCGGCAGTTGGTGTGACATACGATACCATTGATCGTGTGGCAGCACTTGTAGAAGCGGGTGTAGACGCCATTGTAATCGACACCGCACACGGCCACACCAAAGGTGTTGTGGACCAACTTAAAGCTGTAAAAGCCATTCACCCAGACCTCCAAATTGTCGTCGGCAATATCGCAACTGCCGAAGCTGCTAAATATTTAGCAGATGCAGGAGCCGATGCGGTAAAAGTCGGTATTGGCCCGGGCTCAATTTGTACTACACGTGTCATTGCAGGTGTAGGCGTACCACAACTTACAGCCATTAACGAAGTTGCCAAAGCACTCGAAGGCACAGGCATACCTGTGATCGCAGATGGCGGTATTCGCTATACCGGCGATATCGTTAAAGCCATTGCAGCTGGTGCCGATGTCGTGATGCTCGGTTCTATGTTTGCGGGCGTTGAAGAATCGCCAGGCGAAACCATCATTTACGAAGGACGTAAATTCAAGTCTTACCGCGGCATGGGCTCTTTAGAAGCCATGCAAAAAGGCAGTAAAGACCGCTACTTCCAAGATGCCGAAGACGACATCAAAAAATTGGTGCCAGAAGGCATTTCCGGACGCGTTCCTTACCGTGGCAAGCTCATCGAAGTGATGTTCCAACTTATCGGTGGCTTGCGCGCAGGCATGGGGTATTGTGGCGCGCCAAACATTGGCAAGCTCAAAGGTGCTCGATTTGTGCGCATTACCTCTGCTGGGGTGCGTGAATCCCATCCGCACGACGTCACCATTACCCGTGAAGCTCCTAACTATAGCATCAAATAATTTCAAATTATAGATTTAACCGCTTTAACCAATACCAATGAAAAAGACCCTTGTATTATTCTTGTTTGGCTTTCTAAGCAACATCGCACTTTCCCAAAAAGAGCCTGTTGTCATGACGATCAACAATAAGCCAGTTACCAAATCAGAATTTTTACAGATTTACACCAAAAACAATCCCAATCCGAGTTTCGATAAAGATTCACTCGATCGGTATATGCAATTGTTTGAGGTCTTTAAATTGAAAGTAGCTGAAGCCGAAGCACTAGGTTACGATACCCTTCCGCGCTTGCAAAAAGAACTCGAAGGCTACAAAAAGCAATTGGCTTTGCCTTATTTGATTGACTCCGTTCAGAATCAAGCTATGGTTCAAGAGGCCTACAACCGCACGGCAACAGAAGTGCGTTGTTCGCATATCTTGATCAAACTCGACCCCAATGCCAGTCCGAAAGATACGCTCGATGCCTACAATCGCTTACTTGGCTTGAAGGCGCGCATTGAAAAAGGCGAAGATTTTGCTTCTGTTGCCAAATCTAAACTCGGTTCAGAAGATCCTTCTGTAGTCAATAATGGCGGTGACCTTGGTTATTTCACTGCTTTTCAGATGGTTTATCCTTTTGAAGAAAAAGCGTACACAACACCAGTAGGCACCATCAGTGCACCATTCAGAACGCGTTTTGGTTACCACATCTTAAAAGTGACCGACAAGCGTCCAGCACGCGGTACAATTAAAGTGGCACACCTCATGATTGCCACAGGCCGTGAAGCCACTACCGAGACGCGTCAAAATGCCGAAAAGAAAATCAAAGAAATCTATGACAGCCTTGCTGCAGGTGCTTCTTGGGAAAAAATGGTAAGCGCCTATTCAGAAGATGCAAATAGCATCAAAAAAGCGGGTGAACTTCCTGCTTTTGGTTCGGGAACTAGCCAACGTATGGTGTTGGAATTTGAAGACGCCGCATTTGCCCTCAAGCAAGTAGGGGAGTTCTCCAAGCCGGTCAAAACACAATACGGTTACCACATTATCAAACTCATCGAATGGACACCCGTGAAGTCTTTTGACAACATGCGTCGCGAATTACAGGCCAAGGTCAATAAAGATGAGCGTTCGAAAGTAACCCAAGATTCTTTTGTGCAAAAATTACGCACACAATATGCCTACCAAAACAAAAGTGAAAAAGGCTTGGAATGGTTTGTGGCCAACATCGATTCTAGCTTCTTTCTTGGCAAGTGGACTGCCGACAAACTCAAGTCCAACAAAACTCTCTTTGTGTTGGACGGCAAAAAGTTCAAGCAGCAAGATTTCGCTAAATATGTCGTGAAAAACTACCGCAGCGTCCGAAAAGATGCACCGGCCGTTGTGGTAAAGCAACTCTACCAACAATGGGAAAAAAGCGAAATTTTAGCTTATGAAGAAGCCCTGTTGCCAGCAAAATACCCTGCTTACAAGGCGCTTGTTCAAGAATACCACGATGGCATTATCCTTTACGAAATCATGCAAGACCAAGTTTGGAACAAAGCGGTCAAAGACACCGCTGGTTTGCGCGCTTTCTTTATGGATAACCGCAGCAAATATGCTTGGTCCAATCGCCTAGACGCCACCGTTTACGAGTGCAAAGACGAGCATATTGCAGTCCAAGTGTACGGCATGCTCGTGCAAGCTGACACCATCAATTCCAAAGCGGTTCTAGACGTGATCAACAAAGACTCAGAGCTCAACTTAAAAGTGCGCATGAATAAATTTGAGGTTTCTCAAACGCCTTATTTACAGCAACGCAACTTTACACCTGGTCTCAATCCTGTCTATTCAATGGATGGCAAATGGTATGTAGTGAAAGTCGCTGCTGTTTTGGCACCTGCACCTAAAGAATACAACGAAGCTAAAGGTTTGGCTACCTCAGATTACCAAGCTTATTTAGAGAAAAAATGGTTAGAGGCGTTACGTTCTAAGCACAAGATCGTCATCAATGAAGATGTGCTTTACCAAATCGGCCAATAATGAACTTCAGAACCCTATTTTTACTCAGTTTTCAATTTTTACTTTTGGGCCAATTACAGGCGCAGAAGTTAGTCAATCAGATCGTTGCCCAAGTTGGTGACAACATCATTCTTTGGTCCGATATCGAGACCCAAAGATTGCAACTCAATGAAAAAGAGCGTGCACTTTACGGAAAAGAATGCCAAATTCTCGAACAGCTGTTGCTCGAGGAACTGCTCGTGAATCAAGCGCTCATCGATAGCCTTGTCATTTCCGACGAGCAGGTCGATGCCGAAATGGAAAACCGTTTGCGCATCATGGAAAACAAAATGGGCGGTCGAGAAAACCTCGAAGAATTCTACGGTAAATCTACCATTGCCATCAAAGAGGAATTCCGCACCATTATCCGCAACAAAATGTTGGCCCAAGAAATGGAGCGTAAAATTACCGGAGACATCACCGTTACGCCCAAAGAAGTTGCTGCATTCTATGCGCAGCTTCCCAAAGACAGCATTCCGTTTATCAACATGAAGCTCAGTTTTCAGCAAATTGTTCAATTTCCTGAGCTCACCGCTGCCGACAAAAAACTCGCCTACGACCAACTTGTCGACATCCGCAAGCAAATTGTTGCAGGGAAGTCTTTTGAGACCATGGCGCGTCTCAAATCCATGGATCCAGGGTCTGCGAGTCAAGGCGGAAAAATTGCCGCTTCCAAAGGCATGATGGTGCCGCAATTTGAGGCCGCAGTATTTGACCTCAAGCCCGGTGAAGTTTCTGATATCGTCGAGACCATGTACGGTTACCACATCATCAAACTCATTTCGCGCAAAGGCGATGACTACACTTGTCAGCACATTCTCATCATGCCTGAATACAGCTCTGCTAGCATCACTATTGCTGCAGCCCGAATGGACACCTGTTATCAATTGCTTACGCGCAACGGCATCACCTGGGACGAAGCAGTTATCCGCTTTTCCAATGACGACGCTACCAAACAAAACAAAGGCGTCCTGACCAATCCATACACCATGGACATCTACTGGGACATGGAGCAACTCAACGAAATTGACCAACAAATTTATTTGCTGACCGATGCACTCGAAAGCGGTGGCGTTTCCCAACCTTCCCTCTACATGGATCTCTTTGAAAGAAAACAAGGTATCCGTATGGTGAGGCTACAGAACCGTGTTCCTGCACACCAAGCCAACCTAGAGCAAGATTACGCCTTGATCAAATTAGCCGCCGAGAACGACAAAAAACAACGCGTACTCGACGAATGGACACAAGCAAAAATTCCCAATGCCTATATCAGACTCGATCCGCAATTTCAAGATTGCGATTTTCGTGTCAATTGGCTCAAAACACCTTGATTTCCCATGACAGATAAAGATAGAATTGATCAATTAGTTATTGATTATCAAGCCCTCAAAAAAGAAATTCACCAAGTTATTATTGGCCAAGACGACGTCGTTGACCAAGTGTTAATCGCTATTTTCTCGCGCTCCCACTGCTTGCTTGTTGGGGTGCCAGGACTAGCTAAAACCTTATTGGTCAACACTATCGCCAAAACCTTAGGTTTGTCTTTCAACCGCATTCAGTTTACGCCAGACCTCATGCCTTCAGACATCGTCGGTTCGGAAATCCTAGATGAATCCAAACAATTCAAGTTCATCAAAGGGCCAATTTTCTCGAATATGATTTTGGCCGACGAAATCAACCGTACGCCACCAAAAACGCAAGCAGCCTTGTTAGAGGCCATGCAAGAGCGCGCCGTAACAGCCGCAGGTACCACCTACAAACTCGAGGCGCCGTTTTTTGTATTGGCGACGCAAAACCCCATCGAACAAGAAGGTACGTATCCTTTGCCAGAAGCACAACTCGACCGCTTTATGTTCAATATCTGGGTAGACTACCCTTCGTATCACGAAGAGCTCGCTATTGTCAAATCGAGCACTTCTGACCAAGTAGTTGAGCTTCAGACGGTTCTTAACGCGCAGCAAATCATTGATTACCAAGCACTCATTCGCCGCATCCCTGTGGCAGAAAACGTATTGGAATACGCAGTTACTTTAGTCGCCAAAACGCGCCTCAAAGATCCATTGGCACCTCAAATCACCAAAGACTTCATCACTTGGGGAGCAGGGCCGCGCGCTTCTCAAAACCTCGTGATTGCTGCTAAGTGCCACGCTGCGTTGCACGGAAAGTACTCTCCAGACATCGAAGACGTCAAGGCTGTTGCCAAAGCTATTTTGCGTCACCGCTTGGTGCGCAATTACCGCGCAGAAGCGGAGGGCTACAGCATGGATGCCATCATTGAAGCTTTGTTGTAGTATAAAGAAAATCTATATTCGATCAAATTTAAAAATTGGTATTTTCACCTCGTGAAAGCGTTCAGTATTTCCTTATTGATTTGTTTTACACTTGTGCTTACACCAAAGCAATGGTGGCATCATTGTAACCATTCTGATCATAAAAAAAGCGCACTCAGCCAGAAACAAACCATAGAAGAAGATTGCCCTGTCTGTGATCTCTCTCTTAGCGTTTTTACAAGTCCTACAACGCTTTCTTTTCGCGCTTTCAGGTCAATGCCATTTGTTCATGATCAAACTGCTTGCATAGATCTTTCCGGTACTAAAGTCACTTTTCATCAACTTAGGGCGCCTCCTCATTTCAAGTGCTAGAACACTTTGTTATGAATTTTTAGTCCCTAATTTCACATGAAAAATTTATTTTTCGGGTTGGCTGTACTCTGCAGCTTTCCCTTCCTTGCACAGCAAGGTATCAAAGGTTTGGTGCGCGATGCCCAAACTCAAAAACCAATTCCAAATGTCGTTTTGGCTGTTCCGGCTTTTCAAATACAAGTCCGTACAGATTCCAATGGCGTTTTTATTTTTCCTTTTACGTGGTCTGAACAACAAGTGCTGCGCTTGAGACATCCTGATTATCAAGTACTCGACACCCTCATTTCAGGTGCCGTGTCAAGTTTAAGTTTTGGGTTGCACGTAGGGCACATGACCACCGAAGAGGTTACGGTGAGCGGGCAGCAATTGTCTTTGCGTCACAAAAATACCGTGCCCATAGAAGTGCGCAGCCTCAGCGAACTACAGTTATCCGGAGGTATGCATGTCTCTGAATTGTTGACAAAAATACCAGGAGTTTATATGAGTTCTTTAGGTAATGGTATTGCCAAACCTGTTATCCGGGGCATGCAAGGGATGCGGGTGGTTACGTTGGTCAACGGTTTGCGTTTAGAAGGGCAGCAATGGGGTGGAGACCACGGTTTGGGGATAGGTGAGCTCGCTCTTGGCTCTGTGGAGGTCATTAAAGGACCTGCTTCTGTTTTGTACGGAGCCGATGCCTTGGGCGGTGTGATTTATTTGGCTGACGAACCCTTTGCGCAAATTGGTCGTCAGGAGTTGAGTGTGCAACAAAAATGGAATCAAAATACAAATGGAAGCACTTCTAGTCTTTTATACAAAAAGAGTATAGGTAACAAGCGGGTGCTCATTGCGGGCAGCTATGCAAACCATGCCGATTTTCAGTTGCCAAATGGTTTGTTTGCCAAGAATTCGCGCTTTCATGAATGGGTAGGTAAAGCATCTTACTCTTGGTTCAAGCCCAATCAAATTCACGTGCTGCGCTATGCCTATAACAATACAGTAGCAGGCATTCCTGGACATACGGAAGACACGCTCGTATCGCCCCTAAGTTTTCAAGTGCCGACTCAAGGAAGGCGCTATGCCTTGCCTTCGCAATTTTTTACCAATCAGTTACTCAGCTATGAATACAAGCGCTTTTGGAATGGGCAAGATGTACAATTTTTGCTCGGGCAGACCCACAATCGCTTGGTAGAATACGATGAAGTGGTCGACTTTCCGTCAATGGAGATGGATTTATTGAATTCCATTTACCAAGCCAAATGGACCCGCAAATGGAGCAAGCAACAACTGATTATTGGTGCAGCAGGCATGTTTCAAGTGAATCTCAATGCGCCTTCAGCTGAGGAGCAACTCTTGCCAAATGCACTCACCATCGACCAAGGGATCTTTGGTTTGTATAAAATCGAATTGTCCAAAACGCAATTGCTACAAGTTGGCCTCAGACAAGATTGCCGCTGGATCCAAACCCAAACAGATGTCAATCCGCTGGCGAAATTTTATGCAAGTCCGAATGTTTCCTTGGGTTGGAATTGGCAGCCAAATGCGCACTTACAAAACCGCTTCAACCTCTCTAGTGGCTTTCGCGCACCGCATTTGAGTGAGTTACTCGCCGACGGATTTCATCATGGAGCATTGCGCTATGAAATTGGCGACAGCGCTTTGGTGCCAGAACGGAGCTTGCAGCTAGATTGGTCGAGTAGTCTGAACACCGAACACGGCAGTTTTACCTTCAATCCGTATCATGCTTGGGTGCAGGACTATATTTATTTACAACCCAACGGCACAAGTGTAGATGGAATTCCCGTGTTTACCTATACGCAACTTGATCATGGCCGTTTGTATGGCTTGGACTTGAGCGCGCACTACCATCCGCATTGGCTCCATCGTTTGCATTGGGAAGGCAACTTTTCATACCTAAATTTTCAAAGCCCTCAGGATAGCGCTATCACTTTATTGCCGCCAACGCGTTTGCAAAATGAACTGCAGTACCATTGGGATTTTTCAGGCAAAATTCAAAAAATAGAACTCAGCGTAAGCCATATCTGGATTGCGGCGCAAACCCGGGTTGCATTTCAAGAAAGCACAAGTAAAAGTTACCAGCTCTTGCACCTAAATGCGCGATTGCACCTCCAAAAGAATGGAAATTGGATACTGCAAACAGGTGTCCGCAACCTGACAAATAGCATGTATATCGATCATCTATCGCGTCTGAAAAATATTGGAATGCCTGGGCCTGGCAGGCATTTTTATGTAAGTCTGAAGTATCAAATCCAGCGATAACAGTGTGTTTCAATTAGAACTTTTCAACATTTTAGGTATTTGTTGATAAGTGCCAAAAGCATTAGTTGTCATTATGACACAAAGGGCCTAATTTTATAGTTAGAATTGGGCCCTATGTTTGACGACGACGAAGAAGAATACAACGACAGCAGTTTGAGCGAAGACATCGAGCACTTCGAAGCGCATTTGAAAGGTCAAAAGCTCAAGTTCATCGATAGCGACCGTCTCGAAGGCCTCATAGACCACTACCTCATTCAAGGTCAATTCAATAAAGCCAAAATCGCCTCAGAATTCGGCATCTATCAGTTTGCATATAATCCGCTTTTCAAGTTGCGCAAAGCGCAGGCTTTGGGCGGCATGGGCTTGCTACAAGAAGCCATGGATTGCGTTGTTCAGCTCGAAAAACAAGAAATTGACAGCGCAGAACTCTATTTAACCAAAGCGTCTATTCACGCCCAACAGCGCGAGCACAAACAAGCTATTCGCTATTTTAAACTGGCACTCGAGCACTCAGATCCAGCCGAACACGACTACATCTACCTCGATATCGCCATCGAATACGAACGCCTTTCTCAGTACCAAGAGGCCATAGATACTTTGCATCAAGCCCTCAAGGCTAACAAGCAAAACGAAGCAGCCCTGTACGAACTCGGTCGTTGCTACGACGCGCTAGGCGCCACACAAGCCTCTATTGGAGCCTATCTCAAGTTTATTGACGAGCAACCATATTCCAGCACCGCCTGGTACAACCTCGGCAATGCCTACAGCAAATTAGAAAATTACGACCGCGCGGTTTGGGCTTACGAATACGCTATCCTGATCAATGAAGAATTTGGTCCTGCGCACTTCAATTTAGGCAATGCCTACCTTTCTTTAGAGAAATACCACAAATCCATTGAGCACTTTGAGCTTTGCATGAAGCACGACGGCGACGACGCAATGGCACTATGTTATATCGGAGAAGCCTACGAACAACTCAACGAACTCGAACTTTCCAAGCATTATTATAAGCTGAGCATTGATCTTGAACCCATGCTTCCAGAAGCTTGGCTCGGTTTGGGCATAGTAGAAGACCTCATGGGCTCCACAAAAGAAGGCATTGTCCTGATTCAAAAAGCCCTCGACTACGACCCCGACAACTCCGGTATTCACCACGTGTTGGCAGGGGCTTACCAAAAAATTGACCTGCGCTCAGAAGCGGAGTTTCACTACCTCAAAAGTCTTGCGCTCCTCCCTGAAGACCAAGAAGCGCTTTCAGATTATATTTCGTTTGTCTCTGAGGCTTCTTTAGCCGATGCGCAACAATTTATTTTGCAGTTTTGCCAAGATCACCCCGCGGTTTTTGAAGCCCAACTGCATCTTGTGAATATCAAATGGCAAATGGGGCAGTTTGCCGAGGCAAAACATTTGTATCAAAAATGCCTCACACAAAACGCGAGTGGTGCCAAACTGATCTTTGAGATCAATCCCAAACTACTCGACGACACCGATTTTTTATACTTAGCTGACTAAACATGAACTTTAAACTTTCTTTTATCCCTAAACGCAGTGAAAAACCCCGTAACAAAGGTGTTACCATGATGATGGACAAGGGTTTAGGTCTGCGCGAAACCGAACATTTCATCGAAGCCTCTGCACATCTTACCGATATCGTTAAGTTTGGCTTTGGAACTGCCTTTGTAACGCGTCAGCTCGAAGAAAAAATCAAAATGTACCGTGAAGCCGGTATCCGACCTTACTTTGGCGGCACCCTTTTCGAAGCATTTTATGCCCGCGGCATGTTCAAAGAATATGTCCAAATGCTCGATAAATACGACCTCGACCTCGCTGAAATCTCCGACGGATCAATCATTATTCCGCACGACGAAAAATGCAAGCTCATTCACGAGCTTTCTAAGTCTAGAACAGTGCTTTCCGAAGTAGGCTCTAAAGATTCCGGTATCCTTATTTCGCCTGCGAAATGGGTGCGCCTTATGAAAGCAGAATTAGAAGCCGGTAGTTGGAAAGTCATTGCCGAAGGGCGTGAGGCAGGAAATGTAGGTGTTTTCAGACCTAACGGCACCGCACACTCTATGCTCATCAACCGCATCATTGCCAATGTCAAACCAGAAGATATCCTCTGGGAAGCGCCACAAAAGAACCAACAGGTTTGGTTCATCAAACTTTTTGGTGCAGAAGTCAATCTAGGTAATATTGCACCCAACGACGTCATTCCATTGGAGTGTTTGCGCCTTGGTTTACGCGGCGATACCTTCTTTGATTTCCTTCCAAAATCGTACGCAGACCGCCTCAAACAAGTCAACGACGATGCCGACGACGATCTAGACGATGAACAAGAATAATTCGCAAGCGCTTTATTCCAAACACCTTCAAATTACAGGGCACCAAGGCCCAATTTACGCACTTTCACAAGATGCGCTTTATATTTATTCGGCCTCTTCGGACAAATTTGTAGCGCGCTGGCACAAAACCACTGGGCAACAAGATCAATTTGCGATCCGCTGTTCGCAGGCTCCGTTCAGTCTTTTGGTTTTGCCCGATCAAAACGAGCTCCTCATTGGCTTATCCGATGGCAGCTTACATTTGATTGACACCCTTCAAAAAGTTGAGCGCAAACACCTGAAGGCACATCAAAGTGCCGTATTTGCTATGGCGAGTAATCCGCAACAAAACCAACGGTATACCGCTGATGCCGATGGCAACGTATTGGTTTGGGACGCCACCTGGAACCTCTTGCTCACGCTGCCCATGGCCTGTGGTAAAATCCGTCAGATTGCGGTGGCGCCAGATGGCAGCTATTTTTTGTTAGCTTGTGCCGATGGTTATTTCAGAAAAGTAGAAACAACCTTTTTCAATGAAACGCAACAGGTCTATGCACACCATGAGGGCTGTACAGCACTGCTGCTCTTGGCCAATGGCGAGGTGCTGAGCGCTGGAAAAGACGCATATATACGCCGTTGGAGTGCAGCCGGTGAGAAGCTAAATGCGTTTCCCGCACATCTTGGGACCATCTACCAACTCGTGCAAGTGTCAATGGAGCACTACGTTTCTGCATCTAGAGATAAAACACTCAAGATTTGGTCGCTGCAAAATGATCAAATTTGCCAGAAGCTCGATTTGCAAATGGCAGCGCATCGCCATTCCATCAATGCGCTTTTGACTTTAGAGACAGGCTTTGTGAGTGCCGGCGACGACAAAAGAATCATCCTGTGGCAGCCAACGAATGCAAAAACGCCGTAATTTTAACTCATGAAGCCTTGGACATTCGTAATTATTTTTTTCACGCTAGCTGTTCATGCGCAGTTTCAATTCAATTTCAATTCCTACATCCCTGTAATTTCAGATGGGCAAAATCTAAGCAAGGCTTGGGATGGGGGGTTCAATACACCTCAGTTTTCCACTCTAGACTATGATTACGATGGAGATGAGGACCTCCTCGTTTTTGACCGCAGTGCGGATCAGCTTCGCGTTTTCAAGCAAGTCAGCACTTCTTCTGGCCCAAGTTATGAAATCGATTTGCGTGCCCACTTGTTTTTCCCTTCGAACCTGCATTACCGCGTTACTACCTATGATTACGACAACGATGGCCGTAAAGACCTCTTTTGCTATGCAGTTGGAGGCATTCAAGCCTTCAGAAATGTTGGCAGCGCTGCAACAGGCCTAGAATGGGAGGCGTATAGTCCTTATTTACTATCTAATTACGCCGGGCCAACCCTGAATTTATACATTAGTGGTGCAGATATTCCTGCATTAGTAGATGTCGAGGGCGATGGCGATATGGACATCCTGACTTACCACATCAGCGGTGAATACCTGCAGTATCACCAAAACCAAAGTCAAGAACTTTACGGACATTCCGATTCATTGGTTTTTATCCTCAAAAATAGGTGTTGGGGTAAGTACCGCGAAGATGTCACGAGCAATACGCTTTTTTTAAATGACACGAGCTCATATTGCACCGATGGTAATGTGAGCAACCCTGAGTTGCCAACCACTGAGCAGACCAAAGCGCATTCTGGCTCGACGGTGTTGGCCCTCGACCTCGATCAATCTGGGGTTTTAGATTTGGTGCTCGGCGATGTCGCTTTTGGAAACCTCATTCGCCTTCTGAATGGTGGCACAGCACCCAACACCAATTCACCAATGGTGAGTGCCGACTACAATTTTCCGAGCAACACCACACCAGCCGATGTACAGCTTTTTGCCGCAGCTTATTCCCTCGATATTGACTTTGATCAAAAGAAAGATATCTTAGTGGCGCCCAATGCCAATAATGTCTCCGAAAACGAGAATAGCATTTGGTATTACAAGAATCTAGGTAGCAACCAAGCGCCAGTTTTTGTCTACCAAGACAACGATTGGCTACAAGGAGACATGATTGACCACGGTTTGGGTTCCGTACCACTTTTGACGGACGTCAATCAAGATGGCCTTACCGATTTATTGGTGGCCAATTTCTTTGCGTATAAGCCCGTGCTCAATAAAGAAGCGCGCCTTGCCTATTATCAAAATGTGGGCACCAGCACTGCGCCATCTTTTGTATTGGTCGACCAAGATTTTTTAAATCTGTCTACAGCCAATTTAGGCCTGCGCTTGATTCCTGCAATGGGCGATCTCAATGCCGACGGAAAGCCCGATTTGCTTCTCGGCCGCGACAACGGCCAGTTGGCTTATTTTGTCAACACGAGCACTGGTGCAAGTCCGGCGTTTCAATTACAAACAAATGCGCTTTCAGATGCCAATAATGTAGCCATTCAAGTGCCGCTTTATTCCGCACCTCAACTTTTCGATTACAATCAGGACGGCCTACTGGACTTACTCGTTGGTCATAAAGGCGGTACCATTCATTACTATGAGAACACCGGTACACCAAGTGCAGCCATCTTTTCACTTGTCACGACGCAATTGGGCGCAGTGAATGTCCAGAGCAATGGCCCAGATGGCTACGCGGTTCCGCATTTCTTTCGCTTTCAAGACACGTGCTACCTCGTGGTGGGTGCACTTGACGGCCGCCTCCATTTTTACGACAGCATTGCCACCAATCCTAATGTTGCCTTTCACGAAAGAAGCCCAGACTTCTTAGGATTAAGTGTGCAAATTGGTGCTTATGCGGCTGCCTCCATTGGCAATCTAGACAACGATGCCCACCTTGAGTTGCTAGTGGGGCAAGACGCTGGGGGCTTATTTTTACTTGAAAACGAACCGGGTTCTGACCTGAGTCTAGATGCTATCGACCTAGCACCGCTACATATTTATCCGAATCCGAACAAAGGGGCCTTTCTAGTGAAAGGCATTCAAGGAGTTTGTTCTGGCGAACTCATTTCTTTAACAGGGCAGGTCTTGCTTACGTTTTCTGAATGCCAAGATCAAGCGCTGCTGGATATCTCTTCAGTTGCAGAAGGAACGTATGTTTTAAGGCTAGAAAATGGGCAAAGCTGCCTGGTAATGAAGCAATAAGCTTAGGATATACGGAGTTCAAGGAGTTGTTGCTCATTGAGTTCTGCACGCAGTACGTCGCCAATTTGAACAGGGCCAACACCTGCAGGCGTACCCGTAAAAATAAGGTCGCCGGTTTTGAGTGTGACAAATTGGGATACATAGGCAATAACCGTATCAATGCTGAAAATAAAATCTTTGGGGTGTCCAATTTGTTTGAGCTCACCGTTCTGAAATAATTTGAATTCAGCTGTCTGAAGATCAATTTGTGTTTTTTCAATCCAGGTACTGGAAAGAGGCGCGCTGTGGTCAAACCCTTTGGCTTTCTCCCAAGGCAAGCCGTTTTCCTTGCAGCTTTGTTGGATATCGCGGGCAGTGAAATCGATGCCAAGCGTGAAATGCGTATAGTATTTATGCGCAAATTCAGGTGAAATGTGCTTGCCAACCTTTTCAATGCGCACCACGAGTTCACATTCAAAATGCAAGTCTTTGGTAAAAGATGGATAATAAAAGTCACCTTCTCTCAGTAAGGCAGTATCTGGTTTGAGAAAGTAGAGTGGCTCTGTGGGTAGAGCTGCCTTCATTTCTTTGGCATGGTCTGCATAGTTGCGACCAATACAGATGATTTTCATGGCTTTTTGAATTTATTTTTCAATAATTCGAGCTTGTCTTCGATGTGCTGAGAACTGTTACTAGCCTTGATGCGCTCCATTTCTTTGCGCAAAACTTGTTTGGTGTAGAGCGGAAAATCAGCCTCTAGCATCCAGCCGTAGTAGCCAGGTTCAAGTTTGAGCACCTGGGCAACGGTTTTGCCTTTGTGCTTGCCAAAATTGTAGCAAACCTCTTGGTTTTCATCAAAGGCCAAGCGACCGGCAAAATCGGCTTGCTTGTTGCCAACAGTAGAAAATTTGGCGAGGCCAGCAATATCGTTGTCTAGGTCTGGATATTTTTCGGTTTGTGCCTGCAAGACTTCTAGGGTTGCGAGGGTGTCGTAAAGTGCGTTGTGTGCGTTTTCGATTTGTTTGCCACAATAAAACTGATAAGCTGCTGCTAAAGTGCGTTGCTCCATTTTGTGAAAGATGTTTTGTACATCTACAAAGTGGCGTGCACCCAAATCAAAATCGATGCCGCAGCGCAAGAGTTCTTCGGACAAAACCGGAATATCAAATTTATTGGAGTTGTAACCCGCGAGGTCGGCATCGCCAATAAAATCGAGTAGGCCAGGAGCTAAGGCCTTAAAACTTGGTGCGTCGGCAACCATTTCGTTGCTGATGCCGTGTATGGCAGTGATTTCTTCAGGGATGGGCTGGCCAGGGTTGACCAACTCATTAAAGGTTTCGCTGTGCCCGTCCGGGAAAAGTTTGATCACTGCAATTTGTACAATGCGGTCTTTGGTGATTTGGAGGCCGGTTGTTTCGAGGTCAAATACACAAAGCGGACGAACGAGTTGGAGCGCCATGCTTAAATTGTGGTTTCTGGATCAAAACCTTCGAGGTAATCGGCTACGCGGCGCACAAACTGACCTCCGAGCGCTCCGTCTACCACGCGGTGGTCGTAGGAGTGTGACAAGAACATTTTGTGACGAATACCAATGAAGTCTCCTTCTGGTGTTTCGATGACGGCTGGTACTTTTCTGATGGCGCCAAGGGCCAAAATAGCTACCTGTGGCTGATTGATGATGGGTGTGCCCATTACGTTGCCGAAAGTTCCGACGTTGGTAACGGTGTAGGTACCACCTTGGATATCTTCTGGCTTGAGTTTGTTGTTGCGCGCGTTGTTGGCGAGTTCGTTAACAGCTTTGGCCAAACCAACGAGGTTCATGCGGTCTGCGTTTCTGATCACAGGAACGATGAGGTTGCCACTTGGTAGTGCTGCTGCCATCCCGATATTGATGTCTTTGCGCTTGATGATGTTTGTGCCGGAAACAGATACGTTGATCATCGGGAAGTCTTTGATGGCTTTGGCCACCGCTTCCATGAAAATTGGCGTAAAAGTCAGGTTTTCACCTTCGCGTTTTTTGAACTCATTTTTCATGCGCTCGCGCCACTTGACAATAGTAGTGACGTCAGCCTCTACATAAGAAGTAACGTGTGGAGATACATGTACAGACATCACCATGTGCTCTGCGATGAGCTTGCGCATGCGGTCCATTTCGATGATTTCATCGCCGCTATTTGGTACAACAACGGGCGCTTTGATTGCTGGCGTATTGTTGTTTGCCGCTGGCGCACTTGGAGCTGCTGCTGCTGCTGATGTTGCTGCACTTGGCGCTACTGCTGCAGCTGCTGGAGCATTGCCTCTTGTTTCCAAGAAGTTGAGCATGTCTTTTTTGGTGACGCGGCCTTCTTGACCCGTACCTTGGATTGCAGCTAATTCTTGTGCGCTAATATTTTCTTTTTGAGCAATGGTGCGCACTAGAGGAGAATAGAAACGGTCTGCAGTGCCTTTTGACACAGGTGCATTTGAGCTCGGGGTGGAGCTTGTTGTAGCTTCTACAGCTGGAGCTGCAGGCTGAGCAGCTGCAGGTGCTGCAGGCGCAGCTTCAGCAACACCGCTACCATCTGTAGATAAAATGGCAATGACGTCGCCAACTTGTGCAACTTGGTCTTTTTCAAATAGAATTTGAACTAAAGTTCCGGCAGCTTCTGATGGAAGTTCGTTGTCTACTTTGTCGGTGGCAACTTCAACGAGCGGTTCGTCCATGGCAACGGAATCGCCAATGTTTTTAAGCCAATTGGTAATGGTTGCTTCGGTAACGCTTTCTCCCATTTTGGGAAGACGAATTTCTATTTGTGCCATGTGTTGAAAATTGATGTCGTTGATTTGCCTGCAAAATTAAGCAAATTCAGACAATTATTAGTGTGGTTCGGTGTCTAGGTGCCTGAGTTGCTTCCAGACTGAGGTGAGGTCGTGGGTGAGGGTGTAGGTTTTGGTATAAATAAATGCTTGTAATTCAGATGGTTGTTCTGAATTGAGCTGGGGTTGCAAGATGCAAAGTTTGCCTTTTTTTGAGTTGTCTAGCTGTGACCTGACACCTACAAAAGCACAGCGACCAATTAAAACTTGAAAAATATTTGTAAAGAATTGCTTGGGCCTTTTGTAATACCAAAAGACCAGCGGAGAGAGCAGTAGCAAAAATGCAGCTAATATAAGGTCGAAAAGACGTTTGATGCGTTTGTTGGCAGGCAGTTGCAAGGCATCAAAATGCATGTTGTAATAAGCGCCAGCTTGATCAATCGAAGAACTGCCAATGAGATAACTGGTATCTGGTTGGGCAATTTTGTATTCAAGATGGAGCGTGGCGGTATCTGCCATGTGTTGAATAATCTGTGATGCGCCCACATCTTTGGCCGAAAAAATCAGTTCGTTGAGTTGATGCACGCGAATGATGTCTTCTAGTTGCGCGCCAGCATTTGTCGGGAGTTCGCTAATGGCAACTTGATGAATTTGTTCTATTTGGGGGTAGGTCGCTTTCAATAAGTCTGTGATGCGATCAAATTCTGCCTGGTTGGCTACAATCCCAAAGCGCTTTTTAGGAAGTTTGCCGAAGTCAATTCGGCCTTTGCTCAAAAGTTCTTTCAAGGAGCGCGTGAGGTAATAGGCAACTAAAAATCCGGCTGCACCTAACAAGATAAATAACCTCGAAAATTGCCATTCTTTTGGAAATAAAGCGTAGGCCACTAAAATAGCAATGGTACCTAAAAACGTGCTCTTCCAGATCTGATGCACCTGCGTACCGCGGTCGTAGAGGCCAAAAAGCCAAGAACAGAAAATCCAGATGCCTACATAAAAAGGAATCAGTACATCATAGGCCCAAACGGGAAAGAGAATTTGGTGTTGTTCCCATTGTTGGGCCAATAGATATAAGAAACCAACTGAAATGGTGGCATCAATTGCAGGCCACAAGAGGTTGGTCAGGATTCTTTTGAGGATAGAAGCGCTGGCTCTGAGGTAAATAGCCAAATGAATGGCCACGGAAAACAAGCGGGCGTATCTTGCTGAGAAATGCTTCTTGGCAAAGATGATCATGGCGTTATAGAACACAAAAACATAGTTCAAAGACCCTTTTTTCGTGCTTTCGCCTTTGTAATGAATGATTTTGGTCTCGGGAAAATAAATATTTCTGTAGCCTCCGAGCTGTATGCGGTAAGACAAATCGATGTCTTCGCCGTACATAAAAAAAGCTTCGTCGAGCAGGCCAACTTGATCAAGCGTTTCGGCGCGCATCAGCATAAAAGCACCGCTCAAGACGTCCACATCGTGTGTCTGGTGTTCGTCGAGAAAGCCCAGATGGTAGGTGCCAAATTTTTTGCTTTTTGGAAATAATTTAGAGAGCCCAAATATTTTATAAAACGATACCGCAGGGGTAGGGAGCCCACGCTTGGATTCGGGCAAAAAACGACCTTTGCCGTCGAGCATGCGCACGCCCATACCTCCGGCTTCTGGGTGCGCATCCATGTAGGCCACGCATTTGTCAAAGGTGTCTTGCTCTACAACGGTGTCGGGGTTGAGCAGCAAGACATAACGCCCCTTGCTCAAGTGAATGGCTTGGTTGTTGGCTTTTGAAAAACCTACATTCTCGGTATTGGCGACTAAGTGAACCGCCGGAAATTTTTCTCTAACCAAAGCCACCGAGCCGTCTACACTGTTGTTGTCGACGACAAAAACTTCTATGCGCAAGTGTTGGCTCGCGGCAAAAACACTGTTCAAACACTGCTCTAGAAAGTTCACTACATTGTAGTTGACAATCACGACACTTAAATCATAGCGGTGTTCGGAGGTCATTTTTGAGCGATACAAGAGATTTCTATATTGACATCTAGTGGCAGTCTGGACACCTGAACGGTTTGGCGCGCGGGTGCAATACCCTTGAAATACGCTGCGTAAACCTGATTCATGGCTTGAAATTCTTGCAGGTCTTTCATGAAAATACTCACCATCACGACATCGTTGGAACTAAAACCAGCCTCTTGTAACAAGGCGTCTATATTCTGAAGCACGCGGGCAGTCGCTATTTCGATGTTGTCGAGCTCGAGTAAACCCGTTTGCGGATTCAGCGGAATTTGCCCACTGACATAAAGGGTGTCGCCTTTATGTATAGCTTGGCTGTAGGGGCCAACCGGTGCTGGTGCGTTTGGAATCTGAATGGGTTTTTTAGCTGCTGACATGCCGAATGCTTGAATTTACTACTTTTGCAAAGTAACAAAAAACAAGCTACGTGAGGGTTCTTTTGATCGATTTTTATGACTCCTTTACGTACAACCTTGCCCATTACCTCGAGGCAATGGAGCTGCAACTAACGGTAGTGCGTCATGACCAACTCTTACCCGAGACCCTTCAAACGGCAGATGCAATCGTTTTGTCTCCTGGTCCGGGTCTTCCGTCTGAAAAAGAAGGGCTGCGCAACATCTTGCAAGCGTTTGTTGGTCAAAAACCTATACTTGGCGTATGTTTGGGAATGCAAGCCTTGGTAGAGCACCTGGGCGGAACCTTAATCAATCAGCCACAAGTCAAGCACGGGGTTTCAGAAAAGATCAACATTTTAAATGGGGACGGTTTATTTCGGCATTTGCCAAAAGAAATAGAAGTTGGGCTCTATCATTCTTGGATGGTGCGTTGTCCTGAAAGCTGGATCAGTGCAAAGAGTTTGAGTGGCGTGCCCATGGCTTTTGAAAGGCCCGAATTGAAAGTTTACGGCGTGCAATTTCATCCAGAATCTGTCCTTACACCTCTTGGCAAAGAAATTTTGCGCAATTTTATAGAAATTGTTCGCCATGCCTAAGTTGATTTCTTTACTGCTTTTTTGTTTCATTGGTTTTTGGTCAAAAGCACAGTCGTGTACGGGTTTATGGATCACCATAGACGACGCCACGGGCTACAAAAAATCAATTGTCGAATTGTACAAAAAAGATGGGGTACTCTACGGCAAAGTCGTTTACATCTATAAAAGAGGAAAAGACGGCCCCAATTCGAAATGCACCGAGTGTACAGGCAAACTGCATAACCAGCCCATACTTGGCATGCTGATTGCCAAGCAACTCAAATGGAACGGTTCAGAATGGGAGGGAGGAACCATCCTCGACCCAGACAACGGCAAAACCTACACCTGTTCAATGTGGCTGAACGAAAACAACACCGACAAACTCAACGTGCGCGGCTACATTGGCCCGTTTTACAGAACTCAAGAATGGATCCGAACCGATAAAATTCCGGCTGAATAAAACTTTTTTGTTGAACTTTTGTTGTTGATTTGTATCGTTAAACTTCAACAAAAAATGAAACCGTTTCTCCAGACTATTTTATTTCTTCTACTTCCTATCTCACTTTTTGCCCAAAGCGGCATGCTCTCCGGAAAGCTGACCAACGCAGCCAACGGCACACCGGTATCACCAGCAAAAGTGGCAATTGTCGAATTACAGTTGCTCAAAGCAGTAGACATAGAAGGTCGTTTTGTCTTTGAAGCACTGACGCCAGGCATTTACACCATTAAAATCACGGCTGCTGGTTTCGATGAAAAGATTCAATCGGAGGTGTTGATCACCAATGCGCGCCCGACCGAACTCAATCTAGAACTCGAAGAAAAAGTACAGACCTCTAAAGACGTCAAGGTAACTGCTGCGCCGTTTGTACGCAAAGTGGAGTCTCCGAACTCGCTCAAAACACTCAGCGCGACAGAAATTGAGCGCCTGCCGGGTGCCAACCGCGATGTCAGCAAAGTAATTGGTGCGCTCCCTGGTGTGGCTGCACGCGCAACCTTTCGCAACGACATCATTATCCGCGGTGGCTCACCTGGCGAAAACAAATTCTACCTAGACGGCATTGAGGTGCCGAACATCAATCACTTTGCCACGCAAGGAAGCAGCGGCGGGCCAGTGGGCTTACTCAATGTCAACTTCATCCGCGAAGTAGAATTTTATTCAGGTGCTTTCCCAGCCAACCGTGCCAATGGGCTTTCCTCTGTTCTTTCTTTCAAGCAAAAAGACGGCAATAAAGACGCGCTCATCACCAACTTTGCACTAGGATCTTCCGATGCAGCACTTACTTTTGATGGCCCCATTGGAGCAAAAGGCGATTTCATCTTTTCGGTTCGCCGCTCTTATTTGCAATTGTTGTTTGCAGCGCTCAAGTTGCCCATTCTTCCCACCTATAATGACTACCAATTTAAATTCAATTTTCAACTTGATCCCAAAAACAAATTGTCTATCATCGGTCTTGGTGCCCTAGATCAGTTTGGCTTGAACACAAGCGTCAATGATGGCCTCACCGACACCGCCCAAGTGGAATACAATAATTTTATTTTGGGGAATTTGCCGCAGCAAGGTCAGTGGAACTACACCATGGGCGCCGTGTGGCAGCACTCTTCTAAATCATCTATACAAACCGTTGTAGCGAGCCGCAACATGCTCAACAACCGCGCCTACCGCTACAAAAACATGATCGAAGAACCTCAAAATTTACTACAAGACTACACTTCATTTGAAGCAGAAAACAAATTGCGCTTTGAACATACCTATAACAAAAATGGCTGGCGTTTGAATGTTGGCGTTGGTTACGAATACGCGAAATATTTTTCAGACACTTATCAAAAAATCACGGTTTTTGGTCAGCCAACAGTTATCGATTTTGAATCGACGCTCAACTTGCACAAATATGCCGCCTTCTCTCAGCTCAGCCGTGCGTTCTTAAACGAAAGATTGCGCTTGTCTGTGGGTGTGCGTGCAGACGGCACCTCTTACAGTGCACAAATGCGCAATCCGTTTAAGCAGTTTTCACCAATGTTTTCAGCTTCTTATCGCCTCACCGAAGACTGGGCAATCAATACCAATATTGCACGCTACCACCAATTGCCCTCTTACACCATACTCGGTTTTAGAAACACCGCCGGAGACCTCGTTAACCAGCAAAATGGAGTGCGTTATATACAAGCCGATCATTTTGTGTTAGGTACGGAATACTTACTCAAATGGAATGCCCGCATTACGCTAGAAGGTTTTTATAAGAAGTACAATTACTATCCTTTCTCCCTCAAAGATTCGATTTCTTTGGCCAATATTGGTTCTGACTTTGGTGTGGTGGGCAATGAAGCCATTACATCTAGCTCAAGCGGACGCAGTTATGGGGCTGAATTCCTCTATCAACAAAAATTATACAAAGGCTTTTACGCTGTTCTCGCCTACACTTGGGTGCGTTCAGAATTCCTCAACAAAAACAACGTGTACGTTCCCACCTCTTGGGACAGCCGACATATTGTTTCACTCACGGGCGGTAAGCGTTTTAAAAACGGTTGGGAATTTGGCATGCGTTGGTTGTTTTCAGGTGGCGCGCCATACACGCCGTACAACGTTGCTAGCTCAGCGCTGATCAGCAACTGGGATATCAATGGAGTAGGTATTCTCGATTATTCACAACTCAATACGCAGCGCGAGAGCAATTTCCACCAACTGAATCTGCGTGTAGACAAAAAACTCTATCTCGATAAATTCAACATGAACTTCTATTTTGATGTGCAAAACGCATATGGCTTCAAAACGAAAGTAGCACCTATCTTACTTGTTCAAACCGATGCCAACAACCAGCCTATCGTAGACCCGAACGACCCCACGCGTTATCAAACCAAATTGCTAGAAAACGCTTCTGGGATTTTGCAACCGGCACTCGGTATCATTATTGAGTTTGTCACGAAGAAAGCAAAGTAAACAGGTTGCATTGAATTTTTAAAAAAGTGGTATCTTTGCACCCAAATTAAAGAAAATACATGGCTACCAACAGAACTTTTACAATGCTTAAGCCCGATGCAATCGAAAACGGGCACATGGGCAAAATCATCGACATGATCATCAATGCTGGTTTCAGCATCAAAGCGATGAAATACACAGTGCTTTCTGAAGCGCAAGCAAAAGAATTTTATGCGGTTCACGCAGAGCGTCCGTTCTACGGCGAACTCGTCGAATACATGACCAGCGGTCCAATTGTTGCAGCTATTCTTGAGAAAGACAACGCAGTAGCAGACTTCCGTGCACTCATCGGTGCTACAGACCCAGCAGAAGCTGCCGACGGAACCATCCGTAAAGCTTATGCAGAAAGCAAAGGTCGCAACGCAGTTCATGGTTCTGATTCAGACGAAAACGCTGAAATCGAAGGTAAATTCCATTTTACTGCCAACGAAATTTTCTAATTTCGCCTTACAAATAGTTTTTTAAAGACCGCTTTGCGGTCTTTTTTTATGTTGCCCCCATGAGATTCACAGAAGCCACAGAGAAACGCCGCACCTTCGGCATTATTTCCCACCCAGATGCCGGTAAAACCACCCTGACCGAAAAGCTCTTGCTTTTTGGTGGTGCCATCCAAACGGCTGGGGCTGTAAAAAACAACAAAATCAAGAAGTCGGCTACCTCTGACTTCATGGAGATTGAGAAGCAACGCGGGATCTCCGTTGCGACCTCCGTGATGGCTTTTGCTTACAACGGCAAACAAATCAATATCCTAGACACGCCTGGTCACAAAGACTTTGCTGAAGATACCTTTCGCACCCTCACTGCCGTGGATAGCGTGATCCTCGTGATCGACTGCGCCAATGGGGTAGAGGCACAAACAGAACGCCTCATGGAAGTTTGCCGCATGCGCAAAACGCCTGTGATCATCTTCATCAACAAAATGGACCGCGACGGTAAAGAAGCGTTTGACTTACTCGATGAGCTAGAAGACAAACTCTCCATTCGTGTGAGGCCGCTCACCTGGCCAATTGGAATGGGAGACCGCTTTCAAGGGGTTTATAACATTTACCAAAAAGGGCTCAATCTTTTTGCTGCCAACAAAACCAAAATCTCTGATGAGGTGGTTTCTATTTCAAGTTTAACTGATCCGAGCTTAGATCAAATTATTGGTGAAAGCGCTGCCAACGAACTCCGCGAAGAAATTGATGTCGTAGAGGGCGTTTATGATACTTTTGACCGCAACACCTACTTGGCTGGCGATGTAGCACCTGTATTTTTTGGTTCTGCAGTCAATAACTTTGGTGTCAAAGAATTGCTCGATACCTTCTGCGAGATTTCGCCATCGCCTCAAGGGCGTGAGAGCGACACCCGTTTGGTAGCTCCAGAAGATGAACGCTTTTCAGGTTTCGTCTTTAAAATCCATGCCAACCTCGATCCCAAACACCGTGACCGCATTGCTTTTTTACGCATTGTGTCGGGCCGTTTTGAACGCAACAAGTTCTACCACCATGTGCGCTTGGGCAAAGACATGAAATTCCCGAATCCAACTTCTTTCATGGCCCAAGACAAGAGCGTTATTGACGACGCTTATCCTGGCGATGTGATTGGTTTGTACGATACTGGGTCGTTCAAAATTGGCGATACCCTCACCACAGGTGAAAAAATGTTGTTCAAAGGCATTCCTTCTTTTTCGCCAGAAATTTTCCAGGAGTTAGAAAACCTAGACCCCTTAAAATCCAAGCAATTAGATAAAGGTATTCGCCAGCTCATCGACGAAGGCGTTGCGCAGTTATTTGTGCAACAACCGGGTAACCGCAAAATTGTCGGTACCGTAGGGCAGCTTCAGTTTGAGGTCATCAACTACCGCCTCATACACGAATACGGCGCCAATTGTCGTTTTGTGCCGCGCAATTATTTCAAGGCTTGCTGGATTACCTCAACCAATCCTGAACAACTTGCTAATTTTCAGCGCGCTAAAAGCAATTATTTGGCCCTAGACAAAGATGAAAATCTGGTTTTCTTGGCTGAAACCCCATTTTTATTGCAAATGGCCGAACAAGATTACCCAGATCTCACTTTCCATCAAACCTCGGCATTTAAATTAGAGGCTTAGTTTGATAAATTGACCTAAGTCAATCTAAATACATGACTAAAAGTTTTAATTTTAGACAAACTTTTGAGTTATGTCTAGTCCCTTAGAACGCCGTTCTTTTTTATCTCGTCTTGGCTTAGGTCTTGGCGCTGTTTTAGTCCAACCTTTTCAAGTTTTTTCCAAAGCGCAAACACCACCAATGGCCACTCCGCTCATTTTTAAAATTCGCCCCCTCGGTTTTCAATGGGAAACCCTCGATCCATTTTTATTTTGTGTGCACCACGAAGATTTCTTTCCGAAAGGCAACGCGGCTTTAGGCCCTGACCCTAAACTTTTTGAAGGACGCCACATGGGCCAAGATTTCATCGTTAAGGACGGCTTTCGCATGTACCACGGCTCCACTGTCCCGGGTTTTCCTGGACACCCGCACCGCGGTTTTGAGACCATCACAGTCGTCAGAACCGGTTTGGTTGACCACGCAGACAGCATGGGCGCAGCAGGTCGTTATGGCAACGGCGATGTCCAATGGATGACCGCAGGCAAAGGCGTGCAGCACGCAGAAATGTTTCCGTTGCTCAACCAAGACAAAGACAACCCACTAGAACTTTTTCAGATTTGGCTCAATTTACCAAAGCGCAGCAAAATGGTGCAGCCGCATTTCAAGATGCTCTGGGCAGAATCCGTTCCAAAGTTCAGTGTTGCTTCTGCTACTGGTAAAGCAAATATCGAAGTCTTAGTAGGTCAGCTCGACACACACAAGGCGGCGGCAACCCCTCCAAATTCATGGGCGGCCGATACCAACAACCACGTTGCCATTTACAATATTCACCTAGAGCCAGGCGCTACTTTTGAGCTGCCTGCAACAGCTACTGGGGTCAATCGCAGTATTTATTATTACGAGGGCAATGGCTTACAAATTGGCGGCCAAACAATTGCGCATTACCACGCTGCTGATGTCGATGCGGCGCAGGTTTGTACTTTTAAAAATGGTACTGAAAGTTCCAAAGTATTGGTGCTGCAAGGGCGCCCGATCAACGAACCTGTTGTACAGCACGGCCCGTTTGTCATGAATACCAAAGAAGAAATCTACCAAGCTTTCCAAGACTATCAAACCACCCAATTCGGTGGCTGGCCTTGGCCGCGCTACGATCAAGTTCACGATGCTAAGTTAGGGCGCTTTGCCAAGCATGCCGACGGCAGGGTAGAGGAACCAAAAGGATAATTCTACCCCTCACTTTTCCTAAAAACAGAAGGAGTCTGCTTGTTTTTCTTCAAAAACACCCGGTTGAAATAACTCAAAGATTCAAAACCACACGCGTTAGCTATATGGCTAATGGTATCATCTGTGTACAAAAGCAAATGGCAGGCTTCTGTGATGCGAAGGTCATTGACGTAGTCTGAGAATGTGGTGCCGGTGGCTTTTTTGAAAAATTTACAGAAGTTGCTTTCCGACATATAAATAAGATCTGCAACTTGTTTCAAAGTAATGGCTTCGTGGAAATGATGTTGCAAGTGTGTACACACTTTATTTACCCTCGTTTCAAATTGTTTGGTAATGATGCCGTGGTAATTTTCCGTGGTAAGTGGTTTAGATTTTACCTCACTTAAATGATGGAGAATAGAAAGTAAGGACAATATGCTTTCTAGTCCTGAGGTATTTGCCAATGAATGCAGTTTGGCCTCAAGTTGTTGATTGACTTGAAAACTTAGACCTCTCCATGAAAGATCGATGAGACTTTGGATGGGTCTGCTTTCATTTAGGTTCAAAAACGGTTCAATGAAGTCCTTTGAAAATTGTATGACCAGCGCTTCCGAGGGCGCGCCGCTGTCTAGTTTTCCACACCAAGTATGCGGTAAATTGCTGCCTAATAATACCAAATCCCCTTCTGAAAAATGCGCGTGTGCATTCCCGACTACTCTGTAGCCTCTTCCTTTAAGGATGTAGGTGAGTTCATATTCAGGATGGTAATGCCATTTGAAGTCAAAGGCAGGAACTCGCAAGTGTTTGACGTAAAAACTCGCGTCTCCTTTTTTGGAGGGGATGTCTTCTAATTGTGCCTTCATGAGCTCTTATTGACTAAATATAATCTATAAAATTATATATTATTCAATATAGTGTTATAAATATACAAAATCGGATCATTTCACGCCATGTAGAAGTTATATTTTTGAACTACCAATTTTGACTTCATGCAGCAAGTTTTCGATACGCCCTATTTGCTAACGCAAGAGCAAATAGCCTTTTATCAGCAAAATCAGTACATCAAACTCAAGCAAGTCTTTGATGCAGACACCATTGCTTATTTAAACGAGCTCATATCTGCACAAGTGAGTCAAATGAATCAAGAACACACACCGCTTGAAGAGCGCAGCACTTATGGCAAAGCCTTTCTGCAACTCTTTAATTTATGGCGCGAAAACCCGCTTGTCAAAGAATTGATTTTGAGTCAGCGCTTGGGTAAAATTGCCGCTGACTTAATGCAGGTCGATGGCGTGCGCCTTTATCACGATCAAGCGCTGTTCAAAGAAGGTGGCGGCGGCATAACACCTTGGCATGCCGACCAGTACTACTGGCCCTTGGCAACGGATAAAACCGTCACAGCCTGGATTCCATTGCAAGCCACACCTTTAGAAATGGGGCCGTTGGAGTTCAGTGCCGGTAGCCATGTTATTGTGGAGGGTCGAGAGCTAGAAATTGGCGACCAAAGTGAGGCCGTGATGCAAAAAAAATTACGAGTTACCGATTTTCAGCACGTCATAGAGCCCTTTGATATTGGTGAAATCAGTTTTCATTCGGGTTGGGTTTTTCACAGAGCAGGAGCCAACACCACCCAAGACATGAGAAAAGTCATGACCATTATTTACATGGATAAGGACATGTTGCTCAAGCAGCCCGATAATGCCAATCAAGAAAACGATTGGAAAACTTGGTGCCCCGGAGCGCAAATTGGAGAGGTCATCCAAACGCCTCTCAATCCTGTCATTTACGCTAAATAAGCCATGGAGATCAAATACCTTTGTACGTATTGGGGATCAGAAGATCTTTGTGCGAAAGCTTTTTTAGACAAAGTGCTTTCCAACGGCTTCGATGGCGTAGAAATCAACTTTCCGGAAGATCCGCAATTTGTGGATGAATTTATGTCAGAATTGGAGCGCATCCGCAAGACGAGCCATCCAGATTTTATCTTCATTGCGCAACAGGTGCTTTCAAACGAAAAAGAAACCGTTGCGGCGTACATAGAACGGTTGACAGAGCGACTGCATTTTCTCGTTGGCTTAAAACCAAATGCAATCAACTCGCATACCGGCAAAGACTTCTTTGATTTCGAGGCCAATTTAAATATCCTTCATTTGACCGAAGAGATTGCAACCAAGGCGAGCATACCCATTTGGCATGAAATCCATCGGGGCAGGTTTTCCTTTCACTTGAAAACACTCCTGGATTACCTTGCTGTTTTTCCGGAGCTCAAACTAATTGCCGATTTTTCGCATTTTTGTGTCGTTTCAGAAAGCGATTTAAGTGACCAACAAGAACTATTGACACGCATCTATCCAAACATAAAGCACATCCATGCCCGCATAGGATTTGCGCAAAGTCCGCAGGTGAACCACCCGTTTGCACCAGAATGGCAAACGCAATTGGATCAATATACCACTTGGTGGAAAGACATCATTCATTTTCATGCGCAGAAAGGAGCTGCGTATTTTACAATTACCCCAGAATTCGGTCCGTTCCCCTACATGCCACAAGCGCCTTTCACCCAACAGCCGTTGGCTGACCAATGGGAAGTGAATTGCCTAATGAAAACCTATTTACAAGAAAACTTGAAGGTATGAAGTTAAAATGGATGGTTTTGTGCTGTTTTGTGTGTTTTGGCTGGATGCTATCCGCCCAGAAGCATAAATTTGTCAAGCCGTTTATTGGCACCGACGGCACAGGGCATACTTTTCCGGGGCCGTCCATGCCATTTGGGATGGTGCAACCTGGGCCCGATAACCAAGATTATGGCTGGAATCACACGAGTGGTTATCAGTACAAAGACACTTTCTTGATGGGTTTCTCACAAACGCGCCTCAGCGGAACCGGCAT
>JACCDQ012044849.1_pt1 | contig 28799 bp, 27 predicted proteins | sample 7446031 | NCBI WGS metagenome assembly JACCDQ01 (sample SAMN15323442, study PRJNA562643) | freshwater metagenome | isolation source: river surface water | place: USA:Blue River Watershed | collected 2017-08-17 | reverse complement strand
TTCATTGTGTCCAACATCGGCTACAATTTTTGGATTTTCTTGCTGAAGAATTTCCCACCTTCCTTTCAATCCAGTTAAAGACTGCACGTTACCGAATCCAAGACTGATATGTTGATCATCAAAGGGTAGGAAGTTTTTTTGAATGACTTTTAGGGCACAAAATGCGGTTTGAATATTTTCCTTTTGATAGTCCCCGGCAAGCGAGCAAGGTGGGATTTCGGAATTGTATTCTGCGACAAATACGGTAGATTCTTTTTCTTTTGCTTTTTCTTCAAATACCAACTGAGCTTGGGATAGCATTGGCCCTACAACAACTGGTGTTTTATCCTTGATGATGCCAGCTTTTTCTGTGGCAATGGCTTCGATAGAGTTTCCAAGGAACTGCATGTGGTCTTTGGATACATTGGTCAGAACCGAAAGCAGAGGTTGAATGACATTGGTGCTATCCAAACGGCCGCCCATACCTACTTCAATGATGGCAATGTCGACATTGGATTTGGCAAAGTAATCTACCGCCATTGCAAAGGTGAGTTCAAAGAATGAGGGTTGTAGCGAAATGCAATTTGAATTTTGATATCGCTGCACGAAATCGATGACGAATTCCTCACTTACCCAATCTCCATTGATTTTGATTCGTTCACGGAAATCAATCAAATGAGGGGATGTGTATAAGCCTACTTTGTAACCAGCACTTTGTAAAACCGCTGATAATAAGTGTGTGGTGGATCCTTTTCCATTGGTGCCACCTACGTGAATGGTTTTGATTTTTTTTTCGGGATTCCCCAACCATTGACAAAGGGCCTCGGTGTTTTTTAATGAAGGCTTATACGCTGCAGCTCCTACACGATGAAACATCGGTAGCTGCGCAAATAAATATTCCAGGACTTCTGGATAGGTCATTTCAATTTGAAAGTAATCACCACGGAACCTACCTGCTTTTTGGCATCTGCGGCGGTGCTGAACTTGGTGGCTTTGGCCGCTTTTTCAGCAAGCTTGGCCAATTGATTGAAACCTTCACCACTGACTTTGGATTTGATGGGATCGGCGATAGCGGATACCACATTGCCTGCATTGTCTACAGTGATATTGACGAAGATTGTTCCTTCAAAATCAGGTTTGGTTTCAAGCGATGGTGCTTTAGCGAGACCTCTTCCTTTTAAGTTCCATTCTCCTTTGGTGCCATTTCCACCCTTACCACCAAACATTCCTTTTCCATTGATGTCTCCGTTTGGATTTCCCTCGATTCCTTCTCCGCCTGGTGTATCACCCGCGCTGGAGTTGGAGCCTTTCTTGGCAAAGAGGTTGTTAATCTTACTCGACTTGGCTGCATTTTCAACCTCTTGCGCAGTTGGACCTGGATTTTCTGACGGTGTATTGGATGGTGTGGTTGATTCAGTGGCTTCAGCAGTCGTTTGAGCAGAAGCATCACTGATCAAATTTTGAACATCGCCGCCGGCCGCTTCTATGGCTGAAGTCTCTGCACCCAAATCTACATATTCACCTTCGCCGGGCTCAAAGTCCCCCAACGCCGCCAAGCTCAGCGATTCATACTGAATGGGCTCGATAGGTGGAAGTTTTTCGCAACCACGCATACCCAGGAGTAACAGGGAAGCTGCGAACAAATGGAAGAGCGTAGTACCTAGAAATGGAATGTAGCGCTGCATAATTTTTACTTAGGAGATTGTGTTGCGATTACCGGTTCACAATGCAGTACTTTCAAAGTTGAAAATAGTTCAATGGTCTCACCTGTAGGCACATCACGATCGACATTTAAAATGACTGTTCTATTTTCTTGAGGTCTTCCAAAAAAGTAGCTTTGTAATCTCTCTTTCAATTGTTCTTTGGCAATGGGTTCATTGTTCAAAGAATACACCAAATCCTTGGTGATGGTAATGGTGGTGCTGCCCACGGTTGGTGCACCCGTTGAAGTCTTGGGAAGATTCACAGCTTCGCCGTTTACCGCCAATGTACTGGCGATAATGAAGAAGATGAGTAGCATGAAGATGATATCGGAGAGAGCCGACATCGCGGGTTCTACATGCACTTTGTTTTTTCTACCAAAGTCCATAATTAGCGGTTTGTTGGTTCTTCTAAGATGTCAATGAATTCAAGTGCGGTGCCTTCCATTTTATTCACCACACGATTGATTCGAGTGATCATGATGTTGTAACCAATGTGAGCTATCATGAATACGATCAATCCAACGGCGGAAGAAATCATCTTTAAATACAATCCTTCAGATACTGTGCTGATTTGCAATGAGCCCGCTTCTGCGATGTCCTTGAAAATGGTGATTACACCGAATACTGTTCCCAAGAAACCAAATACTGGAGCAACTCCGGCCACAGTAGCCAATACAATGACGTTCTTTTCCAATTTCGCAACCTCTTGCTTACCGGATTGTTCAATGGCTTTTTTGATATCGTTGACGGGTTTGCCCAAACGATTTAATCCTTTTAATATGATAACCCCTTCTGGTGTGTTGACATTCTTGGCCAAGTCTTTGGCATTGTCAAGTTTACCCGCATAGATGTATTCTTTGATTCTATTGATGAAGTTGGGTTCGCTTTTTAAAGCATTTTTGGTTGCCACCCAACGATCGAAAATGATATATACACTCAGAATACTCATGATGATTTGAGGCACATATATGTACCATCCTGATTGCAATTGGTGCATCAATGTTTCTGCAATTGTTGCGTTGTGCGGAGCAGCAGCGTCTGGCAAGTTAACGGCAGCTTGTAAAAAAATCAGATCCAAAGTCATATTCGTTCTTTATTTGTATGGTAACGAAGATGACTTGAATTTGTTTTACTCAAACTGAAATTGAAATGAGTTATTCAAAGTGAAACGTTGATACTTAAGCGTGCATCAAGATGTAAAATACACCTCCCGATAAGTATCCCAAGAGCGCCCAAGGACTAATTTTCTTGAGGTACCAACTGAACGTGATTTTCTCAAGACCCATCACAGCAACACCTGCAGCGCTTCCGATAATCAATATACTTCCACCAGTACCCGCGCAATAAGCAAGGAATTCCCAAAAAACACCATCTTGTACAAAGTGTTGTAGCCATGGATCTTGTGTCGCTTCAGCAATTGGATACATACCCATACTAGCGGCTACTAGCGGGACATTGTCAATAATTGCAGACAGCACGCCAATAATCATGTTGATGGTGTAAGGATTGTTGAATGTGTCTTTCAGCCAAGTAGAGGCTTGAATCAATGTTCCCATTTCTTGCAATGCACCAACAGCGAGTAATATTCCCAGGAAGAATAAAACAGATGGCATATCAATTTTTCTCAAAGCGGACAAAGCAGAGAACCTAGATTTTTCATCATCCAACTTTCTTCCATGCATCAATTCAGTAGCCATCCAAAGAATACCCAAGCTGAGCATGATACCCATGAATGGGGGCAAGTGCGTGACACTTTTGAAAACAGGAACCATGAGCAATCCTCCAAGTCCAAGAAGCAAGGCTACATTTTGCTCCTTTTTCAAAATTGGCGTTTGTGAAGAGTTTGAATTTTCAAACTTTTCAATATTGCCCTTTAATACAAAGCTGAGTATGGTTAGGGGGACGAAAAGACTGATTAATGATGGGATAAATATATTTTGAATAATGGCCGCGCTTGTAACTTGTCCACCAATCCAAAGCATGGTGGTGGTGACGTCTCCAATGGGCGACCAAGCGCCTCCTGCATTGGCAGCTATAACCACGATACCTCCAAACATCCAACGCGTTTCTTTGTCGGGGATTATTTTTCTTAATAAACTTACCATCACAATCGCAGTAGTCAGATTGTCTAAGGCTGCAGACAAGAAGAAGGTAAGTATCGAAATGGTCCAAAGCAGGACTACTTTTTTCTTGGAAGTAATTTTATCTGTGATGACTTGAAAGCCATTGTGCGCATCTATGATTTCTACAATGGTCATGGCGCCCATAAGGAACAATAGAATACTGGCGATTTCTTGAATGTGATGGGACAATTGATGCTCAAAGTACCCTTTCAAACCCAAAGTGTTATCTGGATTGGCTAGTTTCCAATTTTCAAATTCTTCGACAAAAGCGGTGGGAACTTGTTGGATTCCGAGAACCAAAAGTGTCCAGCAGCTTACACCAATAAAAAGTGCGGTAGCCGCTTTGTCTATTTTGATGCTGTGTTCAGTGGCAATGAGAATGTATCCCAGAATAAATACAAGAATAATCGCTAGTTCCATTATTGGGGTTGCGTTGTTTTTAAAAACATTTTTACCTGTTGTCTCTTGCCCATTTCCATGATATCCACTAGGTCTTGTACACTCAATGATTTGTCCATTTGTATAGACACGCCAATGGTGCTATCCTTGGCGGCCAACAATTCCAATTTCCTTTCCAATTCTTGAGCAGTGCAGGGAATACTTTCTAAAAAATAATTTTTGTTGGCGTCTACAGTCAATTGCGCATTTTGTTTGGCTTCTTTGCTTGCAGCTTCTTTGGACTCTGGCAGCATGACTTTGATAACGTTGGGATGTGCCATGGTGGACAAGATCAAAAAGAAAAGCAGCAAGAAGAACATGATGTCATTCAAGGAATGCGTGCTTACTTCTGCGCGGTGCTTATTTCTTCTTAGAATCTTCATTGGGCTCTGCTTTCAATCAACGCCAATTTCACCAGGAGTGCGTGTTCTTGAATTCTTCTGCTGAATCTATCAATTCGCTGCTGCATCAAGTGATGTGCGCCAAATGCGATGATTCCGATGAAAAGTCCAGAAGCTGAAGTAATCATTTTCTGATAAAGTCCTTGGCTGATAACAGCGATACTGATGTCTTGATTCACTGAGATATCAAAGAAAATAACGATAACCCCTGCAATGGTTCCAATGAAGCCGAGAAGAGGTGCTATACCGGCTATAAGAGAAAGGCCAGACAAGTTTTTTTCGAATTGTGCGATTTCCAAATTTGTTGCATCGGACAACAATTCGTCGGATTCTTGAATGGAGGAATTTCCACCGGCATGAATAAAAATTCGACCCCAAGCACCTGGCACTGTCGTGCACAACTGTTGAGCGGCGTGGTGTTCGCCTGATCTCAATAATGCGATATGACGGTTGGATTTTTCAGTCAAGTATTTTTCTTGCTGACTGAAATACAAAAGTCGCTCGATGATTAAATAAAGTGCCCAAACAAAAATGAGCAACAATGGAATCATCACCCAACCGCCTTTGAAGAGCAAGTCGAAAATCTCCAATTGAGGAGTATCAGTAGCTTGTAAAAATGTCATGATGTAAAGGAAAGAAAAAAAACTATTTGACGAAGGCTATTTTTGTAACGTTATCAACGGAGCCATCGGGATTAGTAGCCATCACGAAATAGATTCCAGCGGGAGGATGATCTCCATTGCTGAGCTTACCATCCCAAGTAGCTCTTCCTCCTTGGCTTTTTGTTGTGTACACCAATTGTCCATTGGTGTCCGTGATATGAATGGTGCTTTCATAAGCCAATCCCTGAATGGTAACGGTACCTTCATAAGCCGAGGAAACAGGATTTGGAAATGCAAATACATCTTTCATTTCATTGTCAAAATTGGAAGCGCTTCCTGTAAACATGACCAAACCCTTGTCGGTAGCAAAATACAATTGTCCATTGGCTTGATTGATGCCAATGTCATAAACAGTATTGGAAGGCAATGGACTGTTCTCTGCAGTGAAATGGGCCAATTGTTTTAATCCATCAGGTGAAAACTGAAATACCCCATTTTTTTGAGTGGCAATCCATTTGTTGTTTCCGCCATCGATTTCGATGCTGTTGATGGCTTCGGTCTCCAACAATATTTGTACGTTACCATCCTGCTCAATATAGATTTGCTCAGCGTCAAATCCGGTCTCTTGGAAGATGTTGGATTGGTTGTAAAAAATGGACAATCCCCTTAAGCTACCTACCCACAATGCGCCATCTAAATCTTCTGCTATGCAGTATACATCTTTGGTCGGTAATCCACCTTCTCCTTCTTTGTCGTTCAATAGTTTATAATTATCATCTGAAGATGAAGTAGGCGTTCCGTTGTAATTCAATGCCAATATTCCGCGACCTTTTACAACTGCAAAAACGTATTTTTCTTGTGAGTGAATAACTTGATCGATGATGTCCGCCTCTCCGACAAATGGAGAAAAGGTAAGTGGTGAAAATTCTTTTTCTTTGGAATAAAAAATCAATGGAGTAGAGGAGTAACTGTTGGAAATCCAAGCGTTGCCTTCTAAATCGAAACAAAGACCAGCTACACCTGTCCATCCCAAATCAGTATCAAAAGGTCCTGCTTGGAAGGGAGAGTTATTGGTTTGTGCGTTGAAGTAGGATAGGGATCCATCGGAATTTTTTTCGATTAATCCATTTTCCCAACTGCCAAACAACACGTGTTGAACATTGGTAGGATCTATGGCGACATCCAAGACATCCTGCACAGCATTTCCAAAATCATTTCCTCCTTGTCCAAATGGGATATTGCTCCAAGTTCCAGCGATGTGTGCGGTTTGCGTTCCAGTGTTGTACGTGTTTCCCCACCAAGGATAAATATTTCCTGTTGCAATCCACACATTGTCATTGTAACCATTTACTTTTCGCATTCCGTCTGACATGGGGCCTTGCGGCACAACCATGTTTTCAGTTCCTGATGTAGTGTGGTAGTTCAATCCAAACGTAGAGTTGCCAATCCAAAAGTTGTTTTTTTCATCGACGATGGTTTGTTGCACATTCAGATACAGCCAAAGATTTTGGTTGTCTTCAAAAACCATTTGGTTTTGATTGTTCCAAATTTCGTAACCATTATTTTTGGAGACTGAAAACACCTGATTATTGAACCACAAGTTTTGGCAAACTGTTCCTTCCGGATATGTTTTTATCTCACTCCAAACATTAGCGTTTTGCCTGCTCCAAATTCGATCATTGGTTTCTCCGTCCGTAGCGATTACCCAATGATTGTCCCATTTTGCTGCACCAATAATATTGTCAGATGAAGGCAAACTTTCAATGTTTTGCCACAATTGATAATTGGCCAAAAATGGATTTAGTATGGGAGCGAATTTGATGAAATTTTGACCAATGGCATAGATGGTATCATTTTCAATAATGGTCTGCAAAATGGGTGCTGCTTCACCTTGGTTCCCTATCAGGTAGGTCGACTTTACTTCCATTCGATCCAGATCCATTACAACGATTCCAATGCCAGTGGCTAAGTACGCAAGATTTTGGTAAGATTGAATATCGTAAATGGCCTTATCTCCAATGATGGTAGAGTATACGATGTCTGCTATATTGCGTGTGCCTTGCGCATTGATACGATCAAAATTCCCATTGCTGTATCCCACCAAGAGTTGATCCGATGCATTGTTGTAATGAATGGCACTAACCCCTACGTCACTCAATTGATTGGTTTTGTTCAACTTTGTAACACTCTGGTCTTTTTGATTGTAAATAAAAATGCCATTGGGCGCCGCCGCGATGATTTCGTTGGGTTTTCCCAAGCAAATTTTATTGACCCTGTGGTACGAAAAACCATCCTGCCAAGATCCAATGGCTTGGCACCAAACTGAAATCGATAAACCCCAAAGGACAACGGAGAGAAATAAATTTTTCATGAGCCTTTGTTCAACGAGGAAATTTCAAAAAAATTATTGCGCGTTTAATTTTTTCAAAGCAATTTCAAATGCAGTCGCTGTGATGTGTGTATGCCCTTTGTGAATTTGATGAATTTCTTCCAAACCTTGTTTGATGATATTTGACGAGTCGTCAAAAATGGCAGCATCTTCGAGCTGACCCAAGTCGCTGCTCATCAAGTACGCAAATACACGTGCCATTCCGCAGTTGGCAATGAAGTCGGGTAGAAGGGCGATTCTTTGATCGACGCTTTCTGCAATTGGACCGAAGAAAATTTCTTTGTCGGCAAAGGGAACATTGGCCCCGCAGCTGATCACTTTTAAACCTGCATGTATCATTCTGTCCACTTGGTCTTGGGTAACCAATCTGGATGCTGCGCAGGGCAAGAATACATCTGCAGAAATATCCCAAATTTTTTGGTTGATTTCTTCAAATCCCATCATGTCAGGACTAACGAGCGTGTTGCCTTGTCTGTCTAAGAACAATTGACGGATTTTTTCGAAATCCATTCCGGCTTCATTAATGATACCGCCATTTCTGTCAATGATGCCCACGATTTTAGCACCAGCTTGCGCCATGTAGAAGGCTGCAGCTGCTCCAACATTGCCCCATCCTTGAACGATAACTTTTTTGTCTTTTACATCACCGCCCCATATGTTGTAATAATGAATGACACTGTGCGCAACACCGTATCCGGTAATCATATCGGCTACTTTGTAACCTGCTGCCAATGAAGGACTCAAACTTTCATTTTCCAAAACTTTGATTACGCCTTGGCGCAATTGTCCAATGCGTTTTACTTTCTGTGCTTCAGTTGGAAGAAAATGTCCATTGAAAACACCTTCTTGTGGATGCCAAACGCCATTGTTTTCAGTCATTGGAATTACCTCGTGAATCTCATCCACATTGAGGTCGCCACCTGTACCATAATATGTTTTGAGAAGCGGACGAACCGCTGCATACCAACGTTGAAGTACGCCCTCTTTTCTTGGATCTTGGGGGTCGAAATTGATGCCACTTTTTGCACCGCCAATGGCAGGGCCGCTTACCGTAAATTTGATCTCCATGGTTTTGGCCAAGGATTCTACTTCACGCTTGTCCAATCCTTTTCTCATGCGTGTTCCACCACCTGCAGCACCGCCGCGCAATGAATTGATCACTACCCATCCTTCTGCCTCTGTCTCGCGGTCTTTCCATTCAAACACGATTTCAGGTTGACGATTTTCGTAAGCCTTTAAAAGTTCAATCATTTTCATGCGGTAAAGATAAATTCAAACCTTCTTTGGTGGGCAATTTCTGTTACTTTCGTTTTATGATTCAAAACATTGAAATTAAGAAGTCACTGGTATGGGGGATTTCTATTGTTATCACGGCCTTGATTTTGGGCGGTGCTTTTAAGAATAGAAACCAAGGAGAAAATACCATCAGTGTCACGGGCAAGGCCGAAAAGACATTCTCGTCTGACTTGATTGTATGGCGAGGAAGTTTCAGTAGAAATGCATCCACGCTGAAAGAAGCTTATGATCTGTTGAATCAGGATATCGAAGTGGTAAAGAAATATTTGAAAGGCAAGGGTGTCAAGGACAATGAGCCTGTTTTTGATGCGGTTGATATTCAAAAATTGTATCGCACAGAAACAGACAAAGACGGCAATGAGGCTAGTTATTTTACCGGCTATTTGCTCACGCAGGTTGTAAAGATCGAGTCCAAGGATGTTGACCGCATCGAGAAATTGTCACGCGAGGTAACAGAGTTGATCAACCAAGGGTTGGAATTTAATTCGGCTTCTCCTGAATACTATTACACGCAATTGGCCAATTTGAAAATTGAAATGATCGCAGAGGCCACCAAGGATGCGCGATTGCGCGCAGAAAAAATAGCACAAGAATCGGGTTCTTCTTTGGGCGATTTAAAGAATGGCGATATGGGTGTGTTTCAAATTGTCGCTCCCAATTCCTCTGATGAGGATTATTCATGGGGTGGTTCGCTCAACACAAGTTCGAGGGAGAAGAGCGCAAGCATTACAATGTCGTTGGCTTTCAATGTAGATTGATATGGGGCGCATTGTCCTTTGGTTTAATCGCCTTTGGAATTTTTCACTAATTCTTCTGAGCTACTTCCTTTCAAAAAAGGGATGGCTCAAGCAACCAATGGGCATGCCTGTTTCCATGAGCATCGAGCCCACCACGGCTTGTAATTTGGGTTGTCCTGAATGTCCATCAGGTTTGAAATCTTTTCAGAGAAAGACTGGGAATTTGAAGGTAGCTGATTTGGAAAAATGGTTACCGCAATGGAAGGGGCATTTGACCTATTTGAATTTTTATTTTCAGGGAGAGCCCTTCATTCATCCTCAATTGCCACAAATGATTGCGTTGGCAGGTCAGCATCATATAGTCACTTCCATATCAACCAATGGGCATTTTTTAACGGATGAAGTTATCGATCAAATCATTGAAGCAAAATTGAGTCGATTGATTATCAGCTTGGATGGTTTCACACAAGAGGTGTATGAGCAGTATCGCGTTCATGGCGATGTTGAAAAGGTGAAAGATGCGGTGGTTAGGGTGATTCAGCGAAAGAAAGAAAAGGGGGTAAGTCATCCCCAAGTTGTTATTCAGACGTTGGCTGTAAAACCCAATGAGAGCGAAATACCATTGATCAAACAATGGGCAAAGGAAGTGGGGGCGGATAAGGTTGTTGTGAAGACGGCCCAGTTGTACCATCCTTCAGATAACCATCCGTTGATGACCGAAGATGAATCTTTGCGGAGATATTTAAAGGATGAAAATGGAGAATGGAAAATTAAGAATCCATTGGACAATCATTGTTGGCGCATGTGGTCGGGATGCGTGGTGACATGGAATGGGGATGTTGTCCCTTGTTGCTTTGATAAAGATGCCCAACACAAAATGGGAAGCCTACAGCAATCCAGTTTGGAAGCGATTTGGAATGATAAAACATACGAGGCGTTTCGACTTCAGTTGCAGCGAGGAAGGAAAGAAATTGATATTTGTGCAAACTGTTCCGAAGGGACAAAGGTTTGGGCGTAATTTTGAGACATGATCGTTATTGGCAACACCCTCGTGAGTGAGGACATTTTTGATATCAAGTTTGTTTGTGATTTGCAGGCATGTAAAGGCGCATGCTGTGTGGATGGTGAGAGCGGAGCGCCATTGGAAGCAGAGGAAGTAAAACATCTAGAAGATAATTGGGAATGGGCCAAGGAGTATTTGACACCAGAACACATTCAAGTAGTGGAGGAAAATGGCTTTTCTGTTTTGGATGAGGATCAAGATTTGACAACGCCTTTGTATGGCAAGCATGGCGCATGTGCTTTTGTTTATTACGAGCAAGATGGAACTGCAAAATGTGCTTACGAGAAAGCTTACCTAGATGGAAAGACCACTTGGAAAAAACCCATTAGTTGTCATTTGTACCCCATTCGACTCACAAAACTTAAAGAATATACAGGAGTGAATTATCACCACTGGCCAATATGTAAGCCGGCATGTGAATGTGGTTCCAAATTGGGAGTGCCTGTTTTTCGTTTTTTAAAAGAACCTTTGATTCGTCAATTTGGTCAAGAATGGTATGATGAAGCAGAGTTGGTTTTTGAAGCGCTGAAATACCCGCCATCAACGGAAGACGTTTGATAAATCCACTAGATTCTTTTATTTGAACTCGGTCTATTTCACACTTTTGTGGGGTGAGATTGTACCATGGGATATTCATGTTCTGTTTGTTGCTTCAACTTGATTCGTTGGCGCAATGGGACATTGTACCTAACAATTGGTCATTGCCCACGGGTACCCAATATTTGGTGATTGACAATGAACAGGTGGGTGTTTCGATGCCTTTTGCAGCAGCGAAATCAGGTGATACCTGGCGATCAGATTTTGAATGGAAGTATCGGCTAAAAGGTGAACAAGCGTTTCAGATATTTCCTGGAGTAGAATCCATTTGTATTTCGCCAATTGGGAAGTTGATGACCGTTCAAAAGTCGGGTAAGTTGCGGATTGCACTAGAGCGTGGCAAGCGTTTGGAATGGATCGATACACAAAACAACAATTGCAACGACATCCACCCATTTTATAATGAGCAATCCAAGGTTTTGGTTTTTGCTTCGGATCGGGAAGGTGGCAAGGGCGGGTTTGATTTGTACAAAATGATCATGACCCCCACAGGATGGTCTTCTCCCATGGCTTTGTCGGATGCCATCAACTCAGAAAAGGATGAGAAATTCCCGATGATTTACAATGACGATTTGTATTTTAGTTCACCAACTGAAAAAGGCGATTGGGATATTTTTCAATCGCCCAAAAAAGAATTTTGGCAAGTGAAATGGCAGTTGGAAGCTCCTATAAACAGCAATCGAGATGAATTTCAATGGTGGCCAGATGGGGAGAGCAGTGGATGGTTGATCTCTAATCGAAATGCAGAAGGTGTCAATACTGAATTGTTTTATGCTTCGAATAGCTTGGATGGTAGTCAAAAACAAATTTGCTTGGAAATGGATTCAATGGTTGTTTGTTCATCCATCATTCAAGGCAAGGAAGTTCAAGACTTAGGCAATAAATTTTGCTTTCGAATTTCAGCTTCTCATTTCTATACTTGGCAATTTTCAAGCGATGATGGCCGCCCCATGGTTGACATGCCCATAACAATTAAGGATGGGCAAGGCAATGTCGTCGCTGTGCTATATACAGATGAAAAAGGGCGAATCGGTTGGCAGTATCTGCCTTTCGCTTTTAACGGAATACAATGGTGGAATGAACCGGACCAATCCCATCTTCTTGCGACATCTGATCCAACGGTTTATATGCCTGTAGAGTTGGTAGATTCTACAGCGGTGTATTTTGATTCTGGCTCCTCTGAGATTTCAGAGACAGGACAAAAGGAACTTTTGCAAATGGCTATTTATCTAATGCTCCATGATGACCGGGAAGTATGGATTAGAGGCTCTGCGGATGCTACAGGGAATATTTTGGTTAACGAAAAACTCGCTTGGGAGAGAGCGTGGAAAGTCCAAAACTTTTTACTGGCCCATGGAGTTTTGGTGAGTCAAATGAACGTTGAAATTTTGGATCCTCAGTTTTCTGGTAAAGAAGATTCTGAGCGGAAAGTTTCATTGTCCATTCAATAGCCCATTATTCTTATTTTTGGTTCATGAAAATTCGCGAACTATTCCCATCAACCGACTTGAAAATAACCCGAGGGCCATTACAACAGGGTGGAACAAGTATCATTGATGGACAAGAGAAGAAAGGTCCACAACGTTGGGTGAAATTAAACGATATCATTTTTGTGGGTATGAATGACGGGCTGTACCATACACGTTACAATGAGGAGGTGAGTATCGTGCACGACATGCAGAATAAGGTAGTTGGTTATTGGAACCACAGTTCAAATGAAGGTACCCGTCCCAATAAGAGTGCGGTTGTTGGAGCGATATCATTGAGCTTTTTAATATCAGCAGCTTTGTTTCTCTTGGGCGTCTGGAATTTTGTTTGGAAGTACGAGCCATTTATTGTGAAAGATGCCAACGGAACGGTTGTGCAAGAGCGTTGGTGGCTCACAGTGATTGTGGTATTTGTGTATTCTTTGTGGGCGGTTTTTTGGACTGCCGGATTTGCATTTTACGAGTCGAAGCGACAAAAAATGGCGCATCGAATGTTGGGACAGAAAATCTAATTGAGAGACAATAAAAAAGGGCTGAAATTTCAGCCCTTTTTCATGGATATGTTGTTGTGTAATTCAAGACGATCAATCTACATTGTCATGTAGGAAAGGATTGTTACCTTTTAACTCGTAGCGTTTTTCACCATTTGCGTCAGTTACTTCAGTTACTGTGTGACGTGAAGCTTGACTCTCATTGCTAGCAGAAGTAGCATCCAAAGAAACACGCTTGCGGATATAGGCGGGTTCTTCTTCCAAAGAAAGCAAACCACCTGGACTCTTCATTTGCATGCTTACTTGCTTGATGCGATTGGCTCTTTCATTTTGCAATTGGTTGATTGAAGAACGATCTACAGCATCTGTCGCACGCTCACGAATTGGCATGTTGGCTTCTGGTGCAGATTCCATGTTCAAGTTGTCAGAAAGACCAATCACATTGAAAACTTCATTGGTATTCAATTCAGTGCTCTCTTTGTGCTTCATTACCACTTCCTCAACACGAGCAACAGGTGTTTCCTCCACGAAGCTAATCATGGGCTCAGCTTGTTGTGAAGCGCCTTGGAATAAATCTATAGATGTAGGTTCTTCAGCAAATTCAAATTCAAAAGCCACTTCGTTTTGAACAAATTCAACAGGCTCTGATTCCATTTCCATGTTCAATTCGATGGTGTCAACTGCAGGAGCGATATTCTCTACAGGTGCAGCCTCTTCCAATTCAACCACCATTACTGGTGACGCGATGGGTTGAACAACTTCTTGCATAACTTCCTGCATAACAGGTGCAGCTACTGGTGCCGCTGGAATTTCTTCTACTGAGGTATGTACATCAACCACAACTTGTGCTTGACTTTCGATACCTGGAATGACATCTTCTAAATTTTTTGCATCCCAACCTGTAGCAATTACAGTTACACTGATATCATCTCCTAGGCGAGTATCTTGACCATAACCCCAGATAACATTTGCATTTTGACCTGCACGATCTTGGATAGCATCGGTGATATCACTTACTTCATCCATCAACAATTCTTCTTCACCATGTGTGATATTCAAAAGTACATGCTTGGCACCAAAAATATCAGAGTCATTTAACAACGGAGATTCAAGCGCTGCATCTACTGCACGCTTGGCGCGACCTTCACCGCTGGCACGTCCGCTACCCATGATGGCAACGCCACTGTCTTTCATTACAGTTCTAACGTCGTTCATGTCCACGTTTACCAAACCGGTCAAAGTCATTACTTCAGCAATTCCTTTTGCAGCTGTGCATAACACTTCGTCAGCATGGCTGAAAGCTTGCTTTAAGCTAAGGTTGCCGAAAAGTTCGCGCAATTTATCGTTGCGGATGATCAATAACGTATCTACCGCGTCTCTCATTTCAATCACACCTTCTTCCGCATGGAAGTGGCGCTTTTTGCCTTCAAAGCCAAAAGGAACAGTGATAATACCCACTGTTAAAATCCCCATGTCTTTCGCCATCTTGGCAATGATTGGAGCTGCACCAGTTCCGGTACCTCCACCCATTCCAGCAGTAACGAAAACCATGCTGGTTTTGCTTTTTTCGTTTTGAAGAATATTTCTTACTTCCTCGATACTTTCAATAGCCGCTTCTTTACCAACGGCAGGAGAAGCACCGGCACCGCGACCTTCGGTCAATTGGGCACCCAACTGAATTTTGTATGGTACCGCAGAGTAATCCAAAGCTTGCGCATCGGTATTACAAACGATGAAATCGACACCTTTGATGCCCTGATTGTACATGTAATTAACAGCGTTCGATCCGCCACCGCCTACTCCGATAACTTTGATCAACGAATTGCACTCTTTGGGCAAGTCAAAATTGAGAGATTGAAATTCCATCCTTGAATAATTTGTATAGGTTTAACCGGTTTCGAAACTACAAATGGAATCTCAAAAAAGTAGAAAGAGAAACAACGAAGTGTTAACGGGTATGTGTTAGTAAATGCGCATTTTATGCACATAGAAAAATTTGGTGACATGCAGGAAATGTGTTTTATTTTTACCTCCGATGAAAAGCGGTGTAAGCATAGATTGGAATCAGCAAAGGGGGCTAGTATTGCTCATAGATCCTGATTTTGGTGGAGTTGATCATTGGCAGGAAATGGTTCGTGTGGCGCAGCATCCAGCGGTGAAGTTGATTTTTGTCGGAGGTAGTTTTTTGCACAAGAGTCATTTGGACCAATGCCTTTCAACCATGCAGAATGCCAATCTTCCAGTTGTACTTTTTCCTGGCTCGTCTCAACAGATATCAGCTCAAGCTGATGGCATGTTGCTCTTATCATTGTTATCAGGTCGGAATCCGGATTTTTTAATTGGTCAACATGTTCAAGCGGCTCGTGCCATTAAGCAAAGTGGTTTGGCGATTTGGCCAACGGCCTACTTATTAATTGACGGTGGTAAACCAACCACGGTGAGTTACATCAGCAACACATTGCCACTACCCGCGGATAAGCCCTTGTTGACAAGCGCAACAGCGTTAGCAGGTGAGTTGCTCGGGATGCGATTGGTTTATCTGGATGCGGGAAGTGGTGCACAGCGTCCGGTGAGTATGGAGACCATCGCTGCGGTTCGTCGCGAAGTGAGTGCACCGATAATTGTAGGTGGTGGTATTCAAAGTCAATCTGAGGTGGAGCAAGCCTGGAGTGCAGGCGCCAATTGGGTGGTCATTGGCAATGTGTTGGAACAACATCCCGATTTTTTTTCAAATTGGATTTGAAAAACTGATTTCTATCTATCTACTTTTCTTCCCGTTGGGCTATTTTCGTTAAAACTTTAGATCATGATAAAAAGACCTTTCAATATTCATCAATGGATTGAGGAAAATAAGGATTTGTTGAAACCTCCCGTTGGAAACAAGAACATATACAAAGAAGCAGGGGATTACATTGTGATGATGGTAGGTGGTCCAAATGCAAGAAAGGACTATCATTTCAATGAGACCGAGGAATTGTTTTATCAATTCAAAGGGGATATTGTTGTAGGTATTCAAGAAGACGGCAAGGCGGTAGACATTCACATCAAAGAAGGCGATATGTTTTTGCTACCTGGTGGTATTCCTCATCAACCCAGAAGGGGTGAGGGTACCGTTGGTTTGGTTATAGAAGTAAAGCGCGATGATCGAGAAACAAAGGACGGTCTCATGTGGTTTTGTGAGAAATGCAATACCAAATTGTATGACGATTACTTTGTATTAAAGAACATCGAGACGGATTTCTTACCTCGATTCAGACATTTCTATGGTTCAGAAGATTTGCGTACTTGCAAGTGTTGTGGTCATGTGATGGAGACCGATCCGAGATTTGTATAGAACGTAAATTTGAAGAAATAAAAAAGGTCAGCAAATGCTGACCTTTTCTGTTTTTGAGCGAAACTTATTTTTGTTCTGCTGCCATTTTCTCCATTTCCTTGTTGAAAGTGTCTTTGAACTTCTCGTAGTTATAATCGGCTTTCAATTTTTCATTGGCACCCAATTTCTCAGCGTAAGAGTTGGCCAAACGCTCACCAGACAATTCGATTGCTACGTAGCTTACATATGAACCATCAGGCTTTTGCGTCAACTTCTCACAAATCTCAACAGCTCCTTTCAAGTTTTGATCTACAACTGTGCGGGTCATTTCTTGGAAAGTTTCAGTGATTTCCTCTTTGTTATTGAATTCAGAAGAGTTAACGTAGTTGTCACCTACAACTTTCAATGTAGCGCTGATTGATTTAGACAATTCAGACATCGCGTTTGATTTTGCTTTTTTCTTTGCTGTCTCACGGTCCATGCTCTCACCAGTTGCAGTAGCGCGGAAAGCTTCTTTGGTGCTCATGTATTGTTCTCCAGAGCAATACTCATTGATCAATACTTCACCTTGTTGTTTTGGGTTGATGCCGGTATCCTCTGACTTGGCAGCACCTTTTTTCTTTTTACATCCTGTCATTCCTATTCCAATAGCAACCACCATCAGCAATAGGGTAAATTTCATGATTTTCATTTCGTTGTTTATTTGAGGTTTATATTTTTTTGCGTTTTACACGAATAATGCCAAAGTTACAAAATTGCTTGCAACATCAATTTCAACCATTCGTCTTCTAGTAAATTTTTTCCTTTTTTGTATGCTTCGGCACTGGCCGCAGGGACATTCAATTGCACGCCTTTGATGGAGTTGGTGTTGTTTTGATAGCGAATCAGGTCTTCTTGATTATCGATCAAAGTCAACTTCAAATCCAAAAGAGCACTTGAAAAATCTTGGGTTTGACCTGCTGATGTGCTGTTGGCTTCAATATCAATAATGTAATCTGCTTTGTTTTGCGCAGCGGTGGTAAAACCTTGTTGGGTCAAAAAGGATTGGGCGGCAATGGCAAGCAATTGCTGTTGACGATTTTCTCCCAATTCTTTTTCTACGGAACGAATAAAGAAAGTAGGTTTCACTAGATAAATGGGCAATTGAAGATTGTTCACTGGAGTAGACTGCAAAAGCCTTCTGCAAATCTTGTCATCCAAATCCAAGGCAATCCAGCCATCGATATCCAATTTCACCTCCAATTGCGGAGACTTGCTGTCCATCGGTACGTCTTGAATTTGCACTACCAATTTGCCGTCTGTACCGGTAGCCTGTTTTTTAGGTCGGGTATATTTAGTTGTGGGAAAATGTGTGGTCAAAGGCACACCCATTGCAGGATTTCCATTGTAAATGACACGAATAGCGGAAGTTTGGGTATATTGATTTTTGGTATTCAATACAATGCCATTGTCATCGGATTTGATTTGAAGTCCGCTGAGTATTCTTTCGATATCGCTATAAATTTGTTGGTCGAGAAGCAAGTCTTCTCCTCCAGGAGTTACAAAGTGATTGGGCTCATTCCAGTATGTTTTAATAGCGAATAGTGCATGGAGCAATAGATCCATGGCGGAGCCCAATTGATTTCTCTTCAGTGACTCTTGCGCTCTTTCGTAGAGATTGTAGGACTGCTGAAGCGCTTCGTTTTTTTTGCGGGCTTGCTGATCTTGGTAAGCTGCCTTGCTAATTCTGAGATAGATAAAATACTCTTGCTCATTTTCAAAAGATCCCACAGTCTCGTAATCCTCAAATTCAATGTCTGTGGTGGTATTGATATTGGATGAGAAATCCTCAGAGAAGACGTTGTTTACTTCCATCGTATTGAGGAAGCTTTGACCTTGAACACGCACGCTCACACTCGAAGCCATGTCATTGAGTGCATTCTTTTTGGCAATGGCTGCGTAATCTATGGGGTTCAATTTTTTGTTACAGCTTGAAATCCCAATATAGTATTGATTACTAATTGGGCGTTGTGTAACCCATTCAGGTGGTGGAACATTCTTGGGTGCTACAGCAGAAGCCTTTTGGACTTGCTCAGGCGTGTAACAGCTCGTAAAAAGGAGCAAGAGTGAAATGATATGTAAACCCAGTTTTTGCATTATCTCACCAATTCCAACATCAAAGATTTTACTTGTTGAGCCATTTCAGCGGTCACCTGCTTGTAAGCATCAGATGTCAATTCATCCGCTGATTTTAAATCGCGGCGAATATTGAATAAATTTCTAAAGCCTTGAACTTTGTCTGAGGCTGTTTGAACATTCCCGCCCTCGTTGGGATACAAGGCATCTTTGTTGTAGTCTGTGCGACCGTAATACACTTCGTCTTCAACTTTCTTATTGAACATCGATGTACGCAACAACTCTCCTGTTTGAAGCGAGATCAATTTCATTTGGGCATCCAATGCGCAGTAACTTTTGCCGTAATAATAATCGTATTCGATAGGACGGTATTTGGTTACCATGATTTCTTGTCCATTGCTCACTTGCTTTTCTTGATAGGCTTGGAATGCATTTCTTCTTTCTCTGGTGATGCTTCCTTTTTTCTGATCAAACTTCAAGATGGTTCCTGTAAGAATGATTTGTGCACCTACAATCTTACCCACTTCAACGGCCGTTTTATCATCTACAATTCCACTCAACTGAAGCTTCTGTTCTTGTAAAATGGCCATCATGTTTTCACGGTCAACGACGCGTAAAAATGGATCTTTGATAGAAGTAAGAGCGGATAGGGTGTAGGCGGAAAGGCTGATTTCTGCACCAGACTCACGGGTTCCATTGGAAAATGGCAACAGGGCGATGGTAATGGTTCCTTTGTCTAGCGCTTTGTTTTTTAACGCAACAGCATCTTTGTAATTGTTTCTTCTTTCAATCACCTTATTCAAGGACTCGTATGCTGAACGATAGCGTCCCGCTTCAAACATCGCTTTGCCGTCTTTGTAAAGTGGCTCTAGGTATGCAATGTCCTGCAAATCTTTGGCATCTTTGAAATTGGGATCGAATTTGGAAATTTCCTTGAAGTTGGCTTCAGCTTCTTTGTATTGCTCTTGCTCCAATTGGGCTGTTCCTTTTTCATAGAGTTCATGAATGTAGTTTTTCTTGACCTCTTCAAAATCATCTTGGTACATTTGGCTGATTTCCAAAGTCACACCGACATTGGTAATTTTCTTTTGGTATTCCTGCACATCTACGTAGGCATACACGGCTTCTCTTGGGGTAGCCATGGTTTTCTTTCTGCCAAATTCAACCAACTTTTGATTCATTACCGTTTGACCGGTTCTCTTCATTCCAGCTTGTGCTTCGACATAGTTTTTCTTTTGTCTAAGTGCAGTGTAATAGCTTTCAGCGGCTTCTATCGACAATCCGCTCGCTTCTTGTTTGACTCCCATTTTGTAATAATACTTGGGACCTTTACAAGCGGTGAACAGGGTTAAAAAGGCAAAGAAAAAAAGGATACGTGTTTTCATTTTTATGGCTTAATGGATTTGTTCAATTCATCGATGGTACTTTCAAATTGAAAAGCATCGTTGACAAGAAAATAATTTTGAGGATCTGTGCATCGGCTATGGGCAAACTTGGCATATTCAAGGCGGTCTGTTTCGAAATCAAACAGCGTGGTAATCTCCTTGATCTGTGCTGCGCTCAAGCAGTTGGTACCAGTCATTTGCTTGGCCAATGTCATTTTGCTATCGGAAAATGATTTGGATTTGATACTTGCCTTGGCACTTTCAAAAGCACCTGTTTCCATCGGGAAACCGCATTTGCCGGTGGGTGTTAGGCCTCCTTGGTTTTGAGGTTTGTTGTGGTTGGGCTTTTGTTGGGTTTGGGGCCTTTGATTGGCATTACTCGGATTGCCAATTCCTCCTGTTGTTTGGGTCGTCGTTGTTGTTGTGGTTGTAGTGGTAGTTGTCGAGCTACTGTTGGTTTGGTTCATAGTGGCATCAGCAGGAATGTCCATGTTGATTCCCATGTTTACACCTCCCATGTTGACATTCATATTTACTTTTTCATTGCCTGCGTTTCCGCTTTTTTGCGTGACGGTTGTCTTTTGGGTGGTTGTGGTTGAGGAAACCCCAGTATTGTTTGGAGATGAAGTTACATCTGGTTCCTGAATAGGAGCTGATATTTCATGATCGAACTGATAGGTTCCTGTCGGAAGATTAGAGGTGTAAGCCTCTTTGGGTCGCTCACTGAAATAACGCAATGCATATCCTTTTTTGGTTAGCTTGATGACGTATGTTACCTCTAAGCCGTATTTGACTGCAAACATTTTGCTTGTGAAATCAGACAAGTGCGCATCTTCGAAATCTACACGAACCATGTAAAATTCAGATTCTAATCCCTTGATCTTTACATTGGAGCGAGGATCTTCATTGATCAGCTCTTCGTTCAGGTAAATTCTGAACTTATCGCCATTTTCAGAATAAATAACAGCATCCGCAGTAGAATTCTGTGCGAATATTCCCAAAGAAAGCAGGGAAAAGAGCATGCATAAAATATGTTTCATATCGGCTTTGTTAGGTGGTAAATTTAGTTCATTTTTGCCTTGGTAAATTTCGTGCCAATTTAAATCATGTTGGCGAGCGAGTATGCACCATTTTTTTAATGAACAATCATGGAAGAGACTTGGAGAAAAGTGGTTATTTTGGGTGCAGGAAGAAGCAGTACGCATTTGATACAACATCTTTTGGAAAATGCGGCGTCATGGCGTATTCATGTTAGAGTGGGTGATGGGATATTGGCCATCGCAGAGGAGAAAGTAAGAGGGCATGAGCACGGAAGTGTTTTTGAGTTTGATGCGCAAAATGTTGAGATGATGGACAGGGAGGTTGCGCAATCGGATTTGGTGATTTCCATGCTACCAGCGTTTATGCACCCAACGGTGGCAAAGCTTTGTTTGAAGCATTACAAGCATTTGATTACACCCAGTTATGTGAGTCCAGAAATGATGGCAATGAATGATGAGGCAGTAGGAAAGGGCTTGATTTTCATCAATGAATTGGGCGTAGACCCAGGAATTGACCATATGTCGGCCATGCAAATCATTGATGATTTGAGATCCAAAGGGGCCAACATTCAAGGATTCTATAGTTTGTGTGGGGGATTGATTGCCCCTAAATCAGACAACAATCCATGGAAGTACAAGGTAACTTGGAATCCCCGAAACATCGTGTTGGCAGGTGCCGGTGGATTGGCGCATTTTAGAGAAGAGGGTCGTGAGAAATTGATTCCTTACGGAAGATTGTACCGTGAGTTGATGACCATTGACATACCAGGATATGGAAGTTTCGATGGCTATGCCAATCGCGATTCAATGGCTTATGAAAAGCTTTACAATTTGGAGGGAATTCCAACTTTGTATCGTGGTACTTTAAGACGACCTGGTTTCAGCCAAGCGTGGAGTCATTTGGTCAATTGGGGCATGACGGATGATCAAAAAGTAATGAATTGGGAGGGTATGTCCATGATGGATTTCACCCAAACTTTTTTGCCCAGGGATTCGGCCAAATGGATACAGGAGACCGTTTCAAAGGAGGAGTTGTTCAAGTTACAATGGTTGGGGTTGTGGGACATTACCCCTGTTCCCATCGAGAAGGGTACTCCAGCTCAAGTAATTCAAAAATTGATTGAAGAGAGATGGGAGTTGTCTCCCAACGATTGCGATATGTTGGTCATGTGTCATTTGTTTGATTACGAATTGGAAGGAAAAAAATACCGTTTGCAATCGCACATGGTGATGGAAGGCGAGGATGCAAGCAACACAGCAATGTCCGCTACCGTTGGATTGCCCATGGCCATGTCAGTGCCCTATATCCTGAATGGATTGTGGGAAGATCGTGGTGTGGTGATTCCGGTTCGTAGACATATATATCAATCTTTGTTGGCTGAGTTGAAGACCAAGGGAATTCAATTTCATGAGCAAATCAATGAAATATGAAATGGTGCTTGACATGGATGTTATTGTTGTTGCATTTGGTTACAGATGCGCAATGGCCTTCATGTCCAGATTTTGGAAAGAGCAATTGGGATTCAAGCCTTTCATTTGATGCAGCTCAAGATACAGTAAAGAGAGTAGCCAAATGGTTGTGTGATACGCCGCTTTCTTGGGAGTTTGAAAAACGAACCAAAGCCAACGCTTATGTGTTGCAATGGATGGTGAATCACCCCACTAAAAAATGGGTGACGGACATGGCTTGTTTTGGTCCGATAGAAGAAGAGATGGACTTGATGTATGCTTATCTCCAAGCGCAGTTGTACTATTCGCTGAGCCATGAGAAAGTGCAAACGGTTTTGCAAGACCAGTTCATACTTCAAACGTTGAGCAAGAAGATTTTGCAAAGTGACAAATATGTCCGCCGCAAGGAATGGAAGGAAATGACGAGAGCGTACCGCAGACACAGAGAAAAAAAGTTTTTGGCACATTGCTACAAAAAATAAGAAAATGAAGAAATTTGAAATTCCAGAGCAATTCACTTCCGCTTTTACCGGAAAAATCAAGCAATGGCGCAAGGTGCAAGACCCACGAAAGAAAGATTTTTCACCTTCAATTGTTCCTTTGGAAGATCTTACTTTGATTTTCCCGCGGCACATGGGTTTTTGTTATGGAGTGGAAAACGCAATAGAAATTGCTTTCAAAGCGGTAAGTGAGAATCCAGGGAAGCGCGTTTACTTGTTGGGTGAAATGATTCACAATCCTGCTGTCAACGAGGATCTCAAATCACTGGGTGTTTCTTTTATCATGGATACAGCAGGCAATCGATTGATGGATTGGAACACACTCTCAAAGGAGGATATTGTCATTACGCCTGCTTTTGGAACTACATTAGAAATAGAAGAGCAATTGTCTGATTTGGGCGTGGATGTAAAAAAATACAACACGACCTGTCCTTTTGTAGAAAAAGTATGGAAGCGTTCCAATGAAATTGGCGTAGAGGGTTATACCATTGTGATTCACGGAAAGTACAAGCATGAGGAAACCAGAGCAACCTTTAGTCATGCCAATGTAAAGACCAAGAGTATCGTCGTGAGGGACATGAAAGAGGCCAGGATTTTGGCAGATTATATTGAAGGAAAAAGATGGTCAGGGGAATTCGCAAAAGACTTTGCCGGCAAGTGCACAGAGGGTTTTGATCCTGAAACGGATTTGGAGCAAATAGGCGTTGTGAATCAGACCACCATGTTGGCAACCGAAACTGAAGAGATTGCGCAGTTTTTAAAACAAATCATGCTCGATAACAAGGGGTATGGTAGTTTTGCCGATACCCGAGATACGTTGTGTTATGCAACAAATGACAACCAAGAGGCAGCTATGCAATTGTTAGAAACAGGAGCGGATGCGGCGATTGTTATTGGTGGCCACAATTCATCCAACACTTATCAATTGGCTACGATTTTGTCACAAAGAATCAAGACGTTTTTTGTGGAATCAGCGGAAGATATTCAATCGGATGGCATTGCGCATTTGAATTTATCGAACATGACCAAAGAGCAAACACCATTTGCAATTTCAAATTGTTTGAAGGTGGTAATAGCCAGCGGGGCATCTTGTCCAGATACCCTGGTAGATCAGGTGGTGATGAAATTGTTATCGATCAAAAATATTACGGTTTCGCCGGAAGATGCATTGAAAAAGTGGATGGAGTCATGAGTGATGTGATTTTTAAGCTTCCGGATAATGTAGCCAATCAAATTGCCGCAGGTGAGGTGGTTCAGCGACCCGCCTCCGTGGTGAAGGAGTTGTTGGAAAATGCAATCGATGCGGGCGCAACCAAAGTGAAAGTTGTCATCAGAGATGCTGGCAAAACCCTGATATATATTGAAGACAATGGGAAAGGAATGTCACATCAGGATGCGTTGCTTTGTTTTGAGCGCCATGCAACAAGTAAACTGAAGACTGCAGAGGATTTGTTTCATATTGCAACAAAAGGTTTTAGAGGTGAGGCCTTGGCGAGTATTGCAGCCATTGCCCATGTTGAGTTAAAAACGCAAATGGCAAATGCGGATAGCGGAACAAGAGTAGCCATTTCTGGTGGAAGGGTGGAGGCGCATGAGGCATGTGTCATAGCTGGAGGAACTCAGTTTTCTGTGAAGAATTTGTTCTACAATGTGCCTGCTCGACGTTACTTCTTGAAGAGTGATAATGTAGAGTGGAAGCATGTATTGGAAGAGTTCACGCGCATTGCCTTGGTGCATCCTGATGTGGAGATGATGTTGGAGCACAATGGCGTATTGGAGTTGCATTTGTTACAGCAAAGTTTTAGACAGCGCATCGTGAAAATGATGGGCAATAAATTTCAGGAAGCACTTGTTCCCATTGAAGAAGAGACCAATTGGTTGAAGATTTCTGGATTTGTTACTAAGCCAGAAGTGGCCAAGAAAATGCGCGGTGATCAATACTTTTTTGCCAATAATCGTTTTATCAAACATCCTTATTTGCACCATGCTGTACAAGCGGTGTACCAAGGCATTTTGGCGGAGGGCAATTTTCCAGCTTATTTCATACACCTAGAAATTGATCCGGAGTTGATAGATGTGAATATTCATCCCACGAAAACTGAAATTAAATTTCAAGATGATAAATCGGTGTATGCCATTTTACATGCCGCAAGCAGAAGGGCATTGGGCATGCACAACATAGTGCCCAGTTTGGATTTTAACCAGGAGGGAAATGTTTTTACGCCCGTCAATTCTATGACAGAGATCAAGGCGCCTACCATTTCTCTTACTGGCGATTACAACCCTTTCCAACCAGCAGCGCCAAAGCGCGATGTGGTGCAAGAATGGTTGAAGTTGCAAGGCGAGCTGCACCAAGCAGCGCGCCAATTCCCTAAGGAGGAGCAAGGATTTTTAGATGAAGATTGGGGTGCGGAGATTGAAATAAAACCCATTCAAGTTTTCAAACGTTGGGTGGTATTTGAATACAAAGGTGAAATGTGGATGGTAGATCAAGGCAAGGCGCATCGACAAATACAGTTTGAAAAATGGATGGGACAAGGATTCCTTCCAGTGCCGCAAACCTTAATGACACCTCTTGCCATATCATTGAATGAAAAGGAAAAGGCCATGATAGAATCTTGTTCGGATACCTTGTATGCATTGGGTTACCAGTGGGAGCGAATTGAGGGTGGTGTAGAAATCAATGCCCTTCCGCAAGAAGACTGGAACCACCAAGAGGTTTGGGAACAAATTCTATCGGATTGGGAAGAGGGATATGAGCGCATGCGAAATCCAACCGAAGTTTGGGCATGGACCCAAGCCAAGCGTGATGCCATTCGTGGTGGGCAGATGTTGACTTTGCCAGAGATGAAGGAATTGGTCAAAGAGTTATTGGCTTGCGAGAATCCATTTTTCACACCCAAGCACCAGAAGATTATTTTTAGAATGAATCCAGAACAGTTGATCCAAATATTTCAAGCATGAGACCAGTTAGTCCTGTTGTAAAAAACATCATTATCATCAATGTATTGTTTTTCTTGGCGTCCAATGCCATTCCTGCGTTAGACAATATATTGTCAGCTTATTATTGGTCGTCTCCAAGTTTTAGACCATGGCAAATTGTTACCCACATGTTCATGCATGCCAATCTCATGCACATATTTTTCAATATGTACGGATTGTACATTTTCGGTCCTGCATTAGAAGGTTATTGGGGACCAAAGAAGTTTTTGATTTATTACCTCGTTTCGGGACTAGGTGCATACCTGTTGCACAATGGAATGACCTATTATGAGTTGCAAAAAGTGGTAGGGCAATTGAGCCCACAGGAATGGGACATCGTTAGAAGCGAGGGTGCTGAGGCCATTGCGAATGGTAAGAATTTTATCGACCCATTGTTGGCCAGAGCCAATGCTGTATTGAACACCGGAATGGTAGGTGCATCAGGCGCGTTGTTCGGAATATTATTGGGATTTGGCATGTTGTTTCCGCATGTCGAATTGATGTTGCTTTTTCCTCCAATTCCCCTCAAAGCGCGTGTTTTGGTGTTGGGTTATGGTGCCTTGGAATTGATTTCTGCGATGCAAGGAAGTCCTGGGGATAACGTAGCGCATTTCGCACATTTGGGTGGGATGATTACTGGATATATTTTGCTCAAATATTGGCAAGGACAACAACCCACTTATCGCGAATGGTAAAATTGGTGTGATGAAAAGATACTTTTTGCAAACATCGGCTACTTATCAGGTTATCGCAATTTCAGTGGTGATTTGGCTTTTGATCTTGGTCGCACAGATGCTGGGTGATGCGGCGGAAGTGACGCATTTTGTTTTGGAGTATTTGGCTTTACCGGCAGATCTAAGTGCATTTGTAACTCGACCTTGGACATTGGTCACCCATTCGTTTGTTCATGTGCATACAGGACATTTGTTGGTGAATTTACTCGGCTTGTATGCATTTGGTGTATTGTTCGAAGCCCAAGTGGGACGCAAGCGTTGGTGGTACATTTATTTGATAGGCATGGCGATGGGCGCAATTTTTTATTGGCTTTCGATACAATGGTATCCGTATGTGAACCACTATTTGGTCGGGCACTCGGCCAGCACAATGAGTATCGTGGGCGCCATGCTCGCATGGGACAGAAAGAAGAAAGTGAATCTATTGGGTGTGGTGATTTTGGAAGTGTTTTGGTTGGCATTGGTTTTTGTTCTGATCGATTTGATTGGCGTTCGTCAAGGTTGGAATGTTGGAGGCCATTTTGCCCATTGGGGAGGACTTCTAGCAGGATTTGTCGCCATGAAAATTTGGTCGAAGTCGGATTCTGATGTTGTACAATATAACCACCGTCGCCCCAAGACGGATGAGCAATTCAATACGGAAAGATTGCAGCGCGAGGAGAAATTGAATACAATTTTGGATAAAATTGGGCGTTCAGGATTTGACAGTTTAAGTCAATCCGAAAAGAACTTTTTAGAAGAGCAATCCAAGAAATGAGATCCTTGTTTCACATACCCAAATGGCTGGCCTGGGCATTTAGTGTGACCTGGATGAGTTTTTTGATACTATCCTATTTGTCGTATTGGGTGCCCGTGCACATGTCCTCCATTTTGCCTTTTGTGGGTTTGGCTTTTCCATTTTTGTATGTCGGTGGTGTGGTGTTGTTTTTCATTTGGCTCTTGCTTGCATGGAAAAAGTCGTGGTGGTTGATGGTTGTTTTGATTCTGGGAATTCCATTTATCGGTGGTTATGCCCAATGGGGAGGAAATTCCGAGTATGTTCAGGATGAGCAAGACTTTAAGATCATGAGTTGGAACGTCAATTTGATGGGATTGAATCGAGGTAATAAGCAAGTAAAGATGAAGCCAATTGAGATTCGCGATTCTATGCTTGCCGTATTGGAAAAAGAGTCACCGGATATTTTGGCTTTTCAAGAATTTTTTCAAAGTGACACCTACGATCACATTGCGATGATCAAAAAAAAATTGGCATTGCCTTATCACCACGTTAAGTTTTCTACAGCGCGGAGTGGAGGAAGAAAGAGTGGAGTGGCTTTGTTTTCGAGGTATCCGATTGTGAAGAGTGGGTATGTGCCCTTTACGGGAGATACGCACAATTTCTGTATTTATGTGGATATGGTAAAAGAAGGAGATACCATTCGCGTTTACAACACCCATTTGCAAAGTATTAGATTCAAGTCGCAGGATTACGAGACCATTGAGAAAGAGCAAGAGGAGGTGGATGGTTACTGGCGTATTTTCAGATTGATGCGAAAGGCCTTTGTGCGCAGAGAAGGGCAGTCACATACCGTTAAATTGCATGCAGAACGCAGTCCATATCCATATTGGATAGTTGGCGATTTTAATGACCCTCCCCAATCTTACACCTATCATCAGATGATGAAGGGCATGACAGATTCCTACCGAGAGGCGGCACATGGCTTGTCTCCGACCTATGCGGGTAAGTTTCCCAATTTTCGGATTGACTATATTTTGGCTCCTCAGGAAGGTTGGGACACCCGAGCATATCGATTGATACCCGTTGAGTTGGTGGATCATCGGCCGATAGTTGCAGTTTTTTCGAAAGGAGAGTGATTTTTTTTTGAAAAAATTTGCGCAGAAACAAATTGGATGTATATTTGCACCCCGATCAAACGGAATGGGAGTTTAGCTCAGCTGGTTCAGAGCACCTGCCTTACAAGCAGGGGGTCACTGG